>Ga0207888_100110_pt1 | contig 54944 bp, 57 predicted proteins | sample LinPmetageLP43_FD_184055 | JGI IMG/M metagenome (GOLD analysis project Ga0207888, IMG submission 184055) | Marine viral communities from the Pacific Ocean - LP-43 (SPAdes) | ecosystem: Environmental > Aquatic > Marine > Oceanic | place: Pacific Ocean | collected 2010-08-27
CGCTTCCAGCTCATGTCGGTGACGTGCAGCAGGCCGTCGATGCCGCCGAGGTCCACGAACGCACCGTAATCGGTGATGTTCTTGACGATACCCTTGCGGACGTCGCCTTCTTTCATGTCCGAGACGATTTCGGCGCGCTGTTCTGCGCGGCTTTCTTCAAGGATGGCGCGGCGCGAGACAACGATGTTGCCACGTGTGCGGTCGAGCTTGAGGATGGCGAACGGCTGGATCTCGCCCATGAGCGGACCAACGTCGCGAACCGGGCGAATATCCACCTGGCTGCCGGGAAGGAAGGCGTTGACGCCGCCGAGGTCGACGGTGAAGCCGCCTTTGACGCGTCCGGAAATAGCACCTTTGACGGGCTCTTCCTTGTTGAAGCTGCGCTCGAGCTTGATCCAGCGCTCTTCGCGGCGAGCCTTGTCGCGCGAGAGGACAGCATCGCCGAGGGCGTTCTCGATCCGGTCGAGATACACGTCGATAATGTCGCCAGGCTTCGGCTGGTCGTCCTCGAGGGCGAATTCCTTGGTCGGGATGCGACCTTCGGTTTTCAGGCCGATATCGACCAGGACGTTTTCGTTCTCGATGCGAATGACAGTGGCCGGGATAACTTGGCCTTCCTGCATAGCGCCCGCGGCAGCCGACGTTTCGAACATCGTCGCGAAATCGTCGGTTGTTGGGTTCATTTTGTCAGTCATTGTGTCTCCGGGGACGGGGCGAACGGTTCAAGGCGGGCATGCACCATTGCAGCTCGCGTCGGAACGACCCGTTAGAGTGGTCTGTCAACTTCAGAGCGGTCTGCCTGTTTGGATTTGAGCCCTTTGGGGCCCTTCAGGCAGTCTTTCCACGGGCGAGAACGGCCTCAACGGCTGCAATCGCCTTCTCCACTGCGGCGTCTATAGTCAGATCAGTCGTATCTATCAAGACAGCATCTGACGCGATGGCAGCGGGGGCATCCTTGCGCGACTGGTCGCGTTCATCGCGAATCCGGAGTTGTTTGATTACTTCTTCGAGCGTCACATCCGGTTCGAAACCGACGAGTTCCTTCCAGCGCCGATAGCCGCGCTGCTCGACATTGGCATCGACCCAGAGCTTAACATCGGCGTCAGGTGCAATGACTGTTCCGATATCGCGGCCATCAAGCAGGGCGCCCCCGGACTGTGTGGCGAAGCTGCGCTGCAGCTCGAACAGGGCCTGTCGGACTTCCGGTATGACCGCGACCTGACTGGCGGCCTTGCCGGCTTCGCCGGTGCGCAGGTCGGAATCCCTGAATTTGGACGGGTCAAGATTTATGGCGATGCGCTGGAGCGCGGCGGCGTCATCAAGGGCAATGCCCTGTTTCAGTGCGGCAACGGCCGTGGCGCGGTAAAGGCAGCCAGTGTCCATGTGCGGCAGGGCGTATTTCGCCGCGAGCCGTTTGGCGATCGTGCCTTTTCCCGAGGCGGTGGTTCCGTCAATGGCGATAATCATGATGGCGGGAAGTGAGCGAAGGCTTGATTGATGTCAAGCGGCTCCCGCCTTCACTTCAGGTGCGCGAGGGGTTTCAGTGGACGGGCCATTTAACGCCGCTCCCGCTGGACGAGGAGGAGCTCATCGCGTCGCGGCGGGAGGCGAGGCCTCAGCCCTCGGAAATATTCGCGCCGAGTGTCGCCATATGGGCGAGGAAGTCCGGATAGCTCGTGTCGATCATGGAGACGTCATCCACGCTGACCGGCTTTTGCGAAGCCGTGCCCATGACGAGCGCGCTCATGGCAATGCGGTGGTCATGGCGGGTTTCGACGAGACCGCCGCCGGGAGGCGGGCCGCCGCAGCCCTGGACGATGAAGCCGTCCTCGCGCTCTTCGGCCTCGACGCCATTGGCGCGCAGCATGTCCACCACGGCCTTGACCCGGTCGGTTTCCTTGACGCGCAGCTCCTCCGCGCCGGTGACGCGCGTTTCGCCTGTGGCAAAAGCGGCCAGCACGGCGAGGATAGGGAATTCGTCGATCATTGACGGCACGAGCCGTTCGGGCACTTTGCGGCCGATCAGGGAGGCCGAGCCTGACTGTATGTCGATCAGGCGCTCGCCGGCCGCATCGCCGGTATCTTCGGCGCCGAGGCGTGCGCCCATGAGTTCGACGAGGTCATAGAAGCCGGATCGTGTCGGGTTGGACATGACGCCCTCGACCAGCACATTGCCATCCGGCGAGATGAGACCAGCCGCAATAAGGAAAGCCGCCGAAGATGGATCGCCCGGGATCGCGGCCTCAATGGCGAAGAGCTCCTGGCCGCCGAGGAGCGAGATGGTGCGGGCCTGTCCGGCGCCGCGTGTGACCCCGACCTCGGCGCCGAAGCCGCGCAGCATGCGTTCCGTGTGGTCGCGGGTGGGTTTTGCCTCTTCGACAATGGTCGTGCCATGCGCATTGAGGCCCGCGAGCATAACGGCCGACTTGATCTGGGCCGAGGCTTGCGGAGGGGCATAGGTAATCGCCTGGAGCGCGGACGTGCCCGTCAGGCGGAAGGGCAGGCGGCCATGCGGCTCGGCCGTGTCGGTGAGGCCCATCTGGCGCAGGGGCGTCAGGATGCGGTTCATCGGCCGAGCGCTGAGGCTGGCATCGCCGCAGAGTTCGGCGCTGAGCGCATACCCGGCCATCAGTCCCATCATCAGGCGCGAGCCTGTGCCGGAATTACCAAAATCAAGTGCAGCGGCGGGCGAGGTGAGGCCGCGGGCGCCGGTGCCGGTGACCTCCCACTGGCCGTGGCCGGTGCGGGTGACCGTCGCGCCAAGCGCCTGCATAGCCGCGCCGGTGCGCAGCACATCGTCGCCTTCCAGCAGGCCCGTGAAATGGCTGGTGCCATTGGCGATGCCGCCCATGATAAGGGCGCGATGGCTGCACGACTTGTCGCCTGGCGCGCGCAGGATACCCTTGAGGCGGGTGACGGGGTGGCTGGTCCAGACCATGAATGAATTTCCGGTTGCACAGTTCTTACGTGAATTGGGGCTTTGACAGCGCGCAGCGTTCATGGCAAGCGCCCGCCAGACCAAATTCATTGAAACTCCGGAGGGAGCCGCACAGTGTCGAAAGACAAACTCGGAACCAAGCAAGTCTGCCCAGACTGCGAAGCCCGCTTCTACGACCTGCACAAACGCCCAGCCGTCTGCCCCAAGTGTGGCAACGAGTTCGATCCTGAAGACGAAGTGATCAAGACCACGATCACGAAAGTGAAAGCCAAGGCTGCCCGCGCCGCCGTCAAATCTGACGATGACGACGATGACGACGACGAAGATGAAATCGACGTCAAAGGCAAGGGCAAGAAAAAAGGCGCCGATGACGACGACATCGATGACGAAGATGAAGACGAAATCGACGACGAGGAAGACGCCAAGGAACTCGGCGGCGAAGAAGCCGAAGTGATCCTGGAAGGCGCTGGCGAGGACGACGAAGAAGAAGGCGCGACCGCCAAGGTTCCGGCTGGATTCTCCGAAGAAGGCGTTGATGACGACGATGATGACGACGTCATCCTGGACGATGATGATGACGGCGCATTCGACGTTGACGCCGATGCGGATGATGACGACGATGATCCGCTTGTTCTTGATGATGAGGATGAAGATTAGGGCTTGAAAGGCGCGTTCGCTGCGTCTACTTCTCGCCCTTCCCGAGAATGGGGCCATAGCTCAGTTGGGAGAGCGCTTGCATGGCATGCAAGAGGTCGTCGGTTCGATTCCGTCTGGCTCCACCATTCTTCTTTTTTTGCGGGTTCCGTATCGCGGCATTATCGATCTCCTGAGCCGGGCTCAGAGCTGATTTAATAACAAAAAATCTGATGAACCCGGCCTGTGGCGGCGTCGTTTAGCGTCACTATATTGTGAACATTGTCTCACTTCCGCCGCACCATGGCGCTTGAAGCTGCCACATTGATCCCCCACCTTATTCTTGAACGAAGGGTCCGCCCATGAGGCACGGCTACAGGCTCTGGCGTTCGGTATCTGTCTTGTGACGGAAAGGATTGGAAAATGATAACGACCGAACTGAAAACGAACCCGTTTGAAAGCGACGCCTTTGTCTACATCCGCCACCTGGATGCTGACGAATTGCAGACGTTGATGCCCGCAAATGCCATGGAGCAGATCAAGGATCCCGAAGAGCTCTTTGTTGTCCTGTCTGCCGACGGCATACGGCTGGCTGTTGTCGAGGGCCGCGATGCCGCCTTTGCGGCAGCGCTGGCCAATGACTTGAAGCCGCTCAGCGTTCACTAGCGCCCGCTTCATAGACCCTTGCTTTTCTCCGGTTTGATGATGACACTTGCGTCATCAAAAAGAACCGGGGGAAAGCATCGGCATGAAACACTACATTCTGAGTACAGGCATCGTGGCCGCACTGGCCTTGTCCGCGTGCAGCCCGAAGCCTGCCGCTACGCCTGAAGAGGCCGCCCCCGCCCTGCCGGAAATTGTGTCGGCTGAGGGTGACTTCGCGACAAATCTCCAGACAGCGCTGATTGAGGCCAAGCCCGGTGACACAATTCGCCTGCCGGAAGGTGTGTTCAACCTGACAACAGGCCTGTCGCTCGATGTGGACGGCGTGACGGTGCTTGGCGCAGGCCAGGACAAGACCATCCTCGATTTTGCTGGCCAGACGCGTGCAGGGGAGGGCCTGCTGGTGACGTCAGATGATGTAACGCTGATGGCGTTCGGCATTCGCGACACGAAAGGCGATGGCATCAAGTCCAAGGGCGCTGACCGGATCACCTATCGCGATGTCACCGTCGACTGGTCGGGCGAGCCCGACGAGGAGAATGGCGCCTATGGTGTGTATCCTGTGGAATCGACGGATGTGCTGATCGAGAACGTGACCGTGCGCGGCGCATCTGATGCCGGCATATATGTCGGCCAGTCGCACAATATCATCGTGCGGGGCTCACTCGCAGAATTCAACGTGGCCGGTATCGAGATCGAGAACTCTTCCAATGCTGACGTATACGGAAATATTGCGCGCGATAACGCGGGTGGTATCCTCGTGTTCGATCTGCCGGATCTTCCGGTCATGGGTGGGCACTCGACACGAATTTATAATAATCAGGTCGTGCATAATAATACGCGCAACTTTGCACCGGCCGGGAACATCGTTGCCGGCGTGCCATCGGGAAGTGGCATCATCATCCTGGCAAACCGGAACGTGCATATCTTTGACAACGACCTTGCCGACAATCGCACGGCGCATGTGCTGATTACCGCCTATCCGCAGCCCTTTACGGACGAAAACTATAATCCGCTGCCACGCGATATCGTGGTGCGCGACAATCGCTGGTCTGGCGGGGGCAATGACCCGCAGGGGGAACTCGCCCCGGTCGCACAGGCAATGGGTGGCACGTTTCCGGCCATTGTGACGGACGGTGTGACGCGCTGGCCAGGCGCGGAATCCCAGCCGGTGAATATCGTGATCGATGAGGCGCCCGAGGTCGGCTTTGTCAGCCTTGGCCTCGGCGAATACCCGATCAATCCGGAGATGATGCAGCCAGGCATGGAGCGTCCGCAAGGCACGCCCGTGGAAGAGCCTGCTGTCGTCAAGCTGCCACAGGATGCGGAGTAAGGCGCTGGCGTGATGATGCGATGGATTGCCGGCCTTGTCCCTGCCTTCCTCCTGCTCGCGGGGTGCGGCGGGCAGGGCGCATCGACGGACGGGCCGGACATGGCGCTGCTGCTGGCCGATGCGCCAGCGGCGACACTGGCCGACTATGGTTTCTTCATGGATGCGGGGGCTGACACGCCCGTTGAAGGTGTTGTGCCCTATGACCTGATCAATCCACTGTTTTCGGATCATGCGATCAAGCACCGTTTTGTCTTCGTACCAGAGGGCAAGGCGGCGGCCTATTCGCCTGACGCGGTGATGGATTTCCCCGTCGGCAGCGCCCTGATCAAGACCTTCGCCTTCGCGCCAGACCTGCGCGCGCCGGGCGTCAAGGAATACAAGGTCGAGACGCGTGTGCTGATCCACAAGGAGGATGGCTGGGCGGCATTCCCCTATATCTGGAATGCCGAAGGCACAGAGGCGACCTATGCCCCCGCGGGCGGGCATGAGATGATCTCGGTGATTGATCCGTCAGGCGCAGCACTCACGATCGACTATGCCATCCCGAACAAGAACCAGTGCAAGACCTGTCACCAGGACGGCAATGCCGTTCTGCCGATCGGGCCTAAAGCGCGCAATCTGAACCATGAGGGGCCGGCGGGCGTGAACCAGATTGCCGACTGGCAGGCGCGCGGAATGTTTGCGGGTGTGCCGGACAGCGTGCCGGTTGCGGCGTCCATCTCTGATCTCGCCCTGCCGGTGGCAGACCGCTCGCGGGCCTATCTCGATATCAATTGCGGCCATTGTCACAAGGCGAGCGGGTCGGCCTCCAATTCCGGCTTGTGGCTCGAATCGGGCGAGCGGGATCCGGTGAAGCTTGGCCTTGGCAAGCATCCGACAGCTGCAGGCCGCGGGTCGGGCGGGATAACCTATGTGATCGCACCGGGAGACCCGGATCATTCGATCATGCCCTATCGGATGAGTGCGACCGAGGCAGGCGTGGCGATGCCGGAACTCGGACGGAGTGTGATTGATGCGCCGGGCGTTGCGCTTGTACGCGCGTGGATTGAGGACATGGATTCCGGCGCGGGGCCTGCTAAAGAAAGCCCATGAGTGCTGAAGTCCAGATTTTCATTGATGGCGATGCCTGTCCGGTAAAGGACGAGATCTATCGCGTCGCTGTGCGCCATGGTGTGCCGGCGGTGCTGGTCTCCAATTCCTATATCCGCATGCCGGACCATGCGCTTCTGTCGCGCCAGATCGTAACGGATGGATTTGATGCCGCCGATGACTGGATTGCCGAGCGGGCGCACGCCAAGAGCGTTGTGATCACGGCGGACATATTGCTGGCGGACCGCTGCCTGAAAGCCGGTGCGAAAGTGATCGGCACGACGGGTAAGCCCTTTACCGACGATTCCATTGGCGCGGCAGTGGCAACGCGGGCGATCCTGGCCGATCTGCGCGTGGGCATTGCCGAGACAGGCACCCCGCGCGCGGGCGGGCCGGCGCCGTTCACCAAGGCTGACAGGTCACGCTTCCTGTCGGCACTGGATGATGCGCTCGTGAAGCTGAAGCGCTTGCCCTAGGGCGCCGCTTGCGCGTCCGCGGCGTTCTTGCCATGACGAGAGGCAGACTGCGCCAGTGCGGCGCGCCGAACAGGGAGCGGCCCGTTTGAGCCAGCCATCCATACGCCTCGAGATCAACGCGCCCTTCGGCGAAATCATCCTCAACAAGCCTGACAAGCGAAACGCCCTGTCGGTCGACATGTGGGCGGCGATCCCGGAACTGATCGAGCAGGTTGAGGCGGCCGAGACGGTCAAGGTCGTGATCATTCATGGCGGAGACGCAGGGGCCTTTGCGGCGGGCGCAGACATATCGGAATTTTCCACGATCTATGCGACGCGCGAGACGGCGGCGCAGTCTGGGGGCGTGATTGCCGCTGCGCTGAACGCTGTGGAGGCCTGCACCAAGCCGGTGATCGCGGCGATTGATGGGGCCTGTGTCGGCGGCGGCATGAGCCTTGCCATGGCAGCAGACCTGCGGGTCGCAGGGGAGGGCGCGCGGTTCGGTATCACGCCCGCCAAGCTGGGCATAGTGTATCCCGCGGGCGATACGCGGCGGCTGGTGACGGCGATCGGCGCATCGCGGGCAAAGGATATCCTGTTCACGGCACGTATCTTCGAGACGGCCGAGGCGAAGGAAATGGGACTTCTGAACCGTGTCGTCGGCGAGGGCGAGGCCTTGGCGGGTGCGCGGGATCTGGGCGTTTCAGTGGCGTCGACCTCGCAATGGTCGACACGGGCGATCAAGCGGATGGTGACGGGCATTGAAGCGGGATGGACCGACATGTCGGCAGAGGCCTCGGCCCTGTTTCTCGATGGATTCGGGAGCGAGGATTTTATCGAGGGCTACTCCTCTTTCCTCGCGAAGCGGCCTGCCAATTTCACGTTCAAATGATGCAGCACGCCGACAGCCTTGCGGAAGGCTTTGCAGCGCTGCGGGCGCTGAATCCGGGGCCTGCGCGGCTCTATATTGCGGGTTGCAGCGGCGAACCAGTCGGCCTCTTCAAGGCGCTCGGTGCGCAGGCTGAGCTGGCGCGCGACCTGACCTTTGTCGGCGTGCCGGTGCCGGGCCTTAACCATCTCGACTGGACCAGCCTGCATGCCACAGCGCGGGCAGAAATGCCCTTCATGTTTGGTGCCATGCGGGACGGCTTCGCGGCGGGAAAGATCCTTCTGCGTCCCATGCATTACACCGAAAGCTATCGCGAGATGCAGACCGGACGGATTGATCTGGCTGTCATCATGGTCTCGCCGCCGGAAAAGGATGGGACGGTCAGCCTTGGCCTGTCGGCAGATTTCTCAGGGGCGATTCTCGCGCGCCCTGAAATTCCGGTTATGGCCGTGGTCAATCCGTGCATGCCTGCGCCTGCCGATACATTGCGTGTGCCGCTCTCGCGGTTTGACGTGGCGGCCCTGGATGAAACGCCATTGGCGGCGCTGACGGAATCCGCACTGCCGCCGGTGTTCGCGCGCATAGGCGAGCGGATCGCGGGCCTTGTGGGCGGGGAGGCAGCCTGCCTGCAGTTCGGCATCGGCAATGTGCAGCAAGCCGCCTTGAAGGCGCTCGCCCACGCTGGCGGGCTGGCAAACCTGACGATCCATTCCGGCCTTGTGACCGACCCCGTCCTGGGACTGATCGATGCGGGCCGCGTGGCCGATGCGCCGGGCGCGATCCTGACCGGCGTGGCGATGGGCACGGCGCCGCTCTACGCGCGCGTGGCGTGTGATCCCCGCTTCAGCTTTCGCGGCGTGGACGTGACGCATGGCATTGACGTGCTGGCGGCCATCCCGCGCTTTACGGCGATCAATTCCGTGCTGGAAGTGGACCTGTTCGGCCAGGCCAATGCCGAATTCATGAAGGGGCGCCAGGTTTCCGGCATTGGCGGGCTTGCGAATTTCCTGCGCGGGGCGGCGGCGTCGGAAGGCGGCATGCCGATTGTCGCGTTGCCTTCGACAGCTGCGAACGGACAGGTCAGCCGCATCGTGGCGCGACTGGGACCGGAAGCTGTCAGCGTGCCGCGCTCGGATATTGCATGGGTCGTGACCGAGCATGGCGCTGTGAACCTGCGCGGAGCGAGCCTTGATGCACGGGCGGCGATGTTGATCTCGATCGCTGATCCGGCGCACCGCGACGCACTGGCGAATGACTGGGCCGGAATGCGGGCGGGCGTTTAGCCGTCAAACCGGAATCGGGCAAAGACCAACCTACCTGCACCGATCATTTGCCCTTAACCCAACCCATGCTAAAGCGCTGAACATGAACGGAATCCAACTCCATAAGGGCGACTTGCCCCCGAATATCGATTTCGGCGCGATTGTTGCCATCGATACCGAAGCCATGGGCCTCAACCCGCTGCGCGATCACCTGACGCTGGTACAATTGTCATCCGGTGATGGCACGGCGCATCTGGTCCAGCTTGGGCGCGATTACAATTGCCCGAACCTGAAGGCCCTGCTGGCTGACCCCAAGGTTATCAAGCTGTTCCATTTTGCCCGGTTCGATGTCGGCATGATCAAACGCTGGCTCGGCGTCGATTGTGCACCGATTTGGTGCACGAAGATCGCCTCAAAACTGGCGCGGACCTATACCGACAGGCATGGCCTGAAGGATGTCGCCCGCGAAATTGCAGGCGTAGACCTGTCCAAGGCGCAGCAAAGCTCGGACTGGGGCGCGAAGGCGCTATCGGATGCGCAGCTCCAGTATGCCGCATCTGACGTGCTGCACCTGCACGCCATCAAGGAAGGGCTCGAAGCGATGCTCATCCGCGAGGGACGGCTGGACATGGCGCAATCCTGTTTCAACTTCCTGCCAACCCGTGCCGCGCTTGATCTGGCCGGATGGGGCGAGCAGGATATTTTTGCGCATTCCTGAAGCAGGCGTCATGTTGTGGGCGCTTTTGTTTCGCGCCTATCAAAGGTAAACACGACCTGTAATAGTTTATAACAGGCCGCAGGCGCTCGCTTTCATGGACGCAGTCAAGCATCACGACCCGGCATCCCTCTGGGTGCCCCGCCGGCAACTGACGCTGGCTGACGCGCGCAAACGGTCTGACCGTGTGCGCGGCCTGCGTATCCTGTTCATGGCCTGCGCTGCGATTTCGATGGGTCTTTTCCTCGGTTTTATCATCAAGAGTGCGCTGACGCGTGATGCCGTGCCCGTGAAGATTTCGGGCGATGAGGTCGTCACGATGCTCAATCCGCGGTTTACCGGCCGCGATTCTACCGGCGAAAGCTTCACGATCACCGCCGATGCTGCCCGGCGCAAGGAATTGGCGACCAATATGGTTGATCTTGTGGCGCCGATCCTGCGGGATGCAGCCGGCAGCGAAGTGCGTGCGCCATCCGGCATGTATGACCGCGATGCCGGTATCCTCGAACTCTATGACGATGTGCTGATTACGGATGCTTCGGGCTATTCCTTCCGCACGGCCGCAGCGCGGGTTCATGTCGGCCAGGACTGGGTCGAAGGCCTTTCGCCTCTGGAAGGCAAGGGACCGCTTGGCGATATCCGCTCGGACTCGTATGAGATTCTTGAAGGTGGTAACCGCGTTGTCTTTCAGGGTAACGTAAGAACAGTGATCTATCCGGCCGAGCCTGATGTGCCGGCAAGTGATGAAAGTGGTGCAGATGGCAATCCTTAAACTCTTCGGGGCAGCGCTGGCGCTCTCCTCCCTGGTCGTTCCGGCCATGGCGCAGATTTCGTCGGAAGGCGGGCCGATCTATATCGACTCCGAGCGCACCGAGAGCCTTGAGCGCGAGCGCAAGGTCCTGCTGATCGGCAATGTCGACATCCAGCAGGGCACGGCCCGGCTACGTGCGGACACGGTCACCATCATCTTCAGTGGCACGACGGGCGGCGGAGCGGCCTCCGGCGTCGGATCCGGCTTTGGCGCGATCCAGACCATGGTCGCTGAGGGAAATGTGTTTTACGTGACGCCGGAAATGAAAGCCAAGGGCGACCGCGGCGTCTATGATGCGGCGATCGATACGATAACAATGACGGGCAATGTGGCCCTCATGCGCGAGCGCGATGTGGCCGAGGGCCAGACATTGAAAATGGAAGTTGGCAAGCGCCGTACGACGCTGGATGGTGGTGCAGGCCGTACACGTATGGTGATTGAGCCGGACCAGAAAACAGCCGGAAACTGAAAAATTCGAGCAATGGCGTGAAGCCGATCTTAAGTATGTCAGGCTATGCCAATTCCGGGGCGACGATACTGCCCGTGAACAGGGACGAATTCACGAGATGACCGAAGCGGCCGAAGGCCTTGTCGTTAAGAATATTGCCAAATCCTTTGGCAAGCGACAGGTGGTGCGCGATGTTTCTCTGTCTCTGCAACGCGGGGAGGTAGTTGGCCTGCTTGGACCCAACGGGGCCGGCAAGACGACCTGCTTTTACATGATCATGGGCCTGATCGGCGCGGATTCCGGATCGATTTCGATCGACGGGGAAGACGTGACGCGCCTGCCCATGTACCAGCGCGCACGCCTCGGCGTGGGCTACCTGCCCCAGGAAGCATCCATCTTCCGGGGAATGACTGTGGAAGAGAACGTCATGGCCGTAGCGGAACTGGTCGAGCAAGACCGCTCTGCGCGCATGGCACAGGTCGACAGCTTGCTGAGCGAGCTGCATGTGGAACATCTTCGCGGCCAGGCCGCCACGTCCCTTTCGGGGGGTGAGCGTCGCCGGGTCGAGATTGCACGTGCACTGGCATCCCGTCCGAGCTTCATGCTACTGGATGAGCCGTTTACCGGTATCGACCCGCTCGCCATTTCCGACATTTCCGAACTTGTCCGCTACCTGAAGCAGCGTGGCCTGGGTGTCCTGATTACGGACCACCAGGTGCGCGAGACGCTGCAGATCGTGGACCGGGCCTATGTCATGTATGATGGTGATGTTCTCTTTAACGGCACGCCAGGTGATGTGCTGAAGAACGAGGATGTGCGCCGGGTCTATCTGGGTGAACAGTTCGCCGCTTGATCGATAAGGCGCGGGTTAGGGAATGAAACAGTCACTCGACATGCGCCAGGGCACATCCCTGGTAATGACGCCGCAACTGCAGCAGGCGATCAAGCTTTTGCAACTCTCCAACCAGGAACTTAACGAGTTCGTGGAAGACGAGATCGAGCGCAATCCCTTGCTCAACAAAGCCGAAGACAATTCTGGCGACAGCGGCGATCAGGCCGAAGCTCCGACGCGCCGCGAACAGCTTTCTCTCGACGAGAACTCAGGCATGGGGACCGCCCGCGATCAACTGGATGCGCCGGGTGAAGATGTTTTCGAACCCGGCACGGGCTCCGATGCCGCGATGCCGGCCGAGGGCTCAGGCCCTTCAGCCCAGACCGACTGGTCGAGCGCCACTTCAGGCGGCAGCTTCAACAGCGAAGAATATGACTTCGCGGCCAACCTGACGACCGACATCACCTTGCAGGAACACCTGCACAACCAGCTGAACATTGCTGGCTTGTCGGCCGCTGACCGCCTGATTGGCGCCCGTCTGATTGATGAGACGGACGAGGCCGGTTACCTGCGCGCGCCGCTTGAAGAAGTCGCCAAGGTGCTTGGCGCCGATGAAGCGAACGTCGCCGCCGTGCTGGCCGTCTGTCAGGGGTTTGAACCGACCGGTGTGATGGCGCGCTCGATCCCCGAATGTCTGACATTGCAGCTGAAGGAGCGCGGCCGCTTTGACCCTGCCATGGAAGCCATGCTCGCCAATCTTGACATGGTGGCCAAGCATGACCTGAAAGGACTTGCAGACATATGCGGTGTCGACAAGGCAGACCTCATGGATATGCTGGGCGAATTGCGCCAGCTGAGCCCCAAGCCGGGCAGTGGCTTCTCGAGCGATACAACCATTGCCGTGGCCCCAGACGTTTTCGTGCGGGAACTTCCTAACGGCACGTTTGCTGTCGAACTGAACTCCGAGACGCTGCCACGTGTGCTGATGGACAAGGCCTATTATGCTGAAGTCACGGCCTTGCCGATGCGCGACCAGGAGAAGGAATTCATCTCGGAATGTGCGGCCAACGCGACCTGGCTGATCAAGTCGCTGGACCAGCGTGCCCGGACGATCCTGAAAGTGGCGAGCGAGATCGTGCGCCAGCAGGACGCGTTCTTCGCGCATGGTGTGGCTCACCTCCGGCCGTTGAACCTGAAACAGGTTGCCGACGCGATCGAGATGCATGAATCCACCGTCAGCCGTGTGACATCGAACAAATACATGGCCACGCCGCGCGGCCTTTTCGAACTCAAGTATTTCTTCTCGGCGGCCATTCCGTCGACCGGTGGTGGCGAGGCCCATTCGGCCGAGGCGGTTCGCTATCGGATCAAGGCGCTGATTGATGGCGAGACCGAGGATGATGTGCTCTCGGATGACCAGATCGTCGAGATTCTGACCGGATACGGTATCGAGATCGCGCGCCGCACGGTGGCCAAGTATCGCGAGAGCCTGCACATTCCGTCGAGCGTGCAGCGCCGCCGGATCAATCGCGCCAGCGCCTGATCCGGTTTACTCGGCCGCCTGCTCGTCAGGCGACACCGTTTCGAACATTTCGTTCAAATAGGCCGCAAGCCTGACGCCGCCCATGGAGAGGCGCGCGCGAATGATGTCGCGTGCTTCGTAGGCATAATCATAGGAGAGAATCTGCGTATCCGGATAGATCGTGTCGCGGATGGTGGCGCTCTCGTCGGCCCAGTCGGCAGGCCGGGCCTTGGCCCATTCGGCCAATTGGTCCGGCGTGATCTTCTGCACGAGCCATGTCGTCCACTCGGTGTAGGATAACTCCTGATAGTTGATCAGCAACTCGTCCCACACTGCGTGCAGATTGGTCATTTCCTCGAAGAACGTGCAGACGAACTGGTTGCCGCCGCGGTCCGTGCCGTTGCCGACATGCAGCGGCTGGTGCAGATCGCCGACGATATGGATGATGAAGCGCAGGGCGAGCTGGCGCTCTTCCAGTGGAGCGGCAGGATCAATCGCGATGGCGCGGTATTTCGCAAGGGCGGTGATCGCGTCGCCTTCCGGCGGCGGGGTAACCTGCGCATAGGTCTGGCCCACGGGAATGGTGACGTAGTGCCAGGGATTGGCTTCCGAGCGCCAGAACGGGGCTGGATTGGAGCGCATATGGTCCGGCCAGTCAGCTGCCTCGGCGATGCCCTCAGGGCCGAGGATATCCTTCACGCCTGTGTCGGCGGTCTGGCTGAGATAGGTCTGTGCGACAGCGCCGACGACGCGGTGGCCGGTCTTGCCCCAGGCATGGGCTGGCATGACCGTGGATAGGGCGACGAGGCAGGTCACGATCAAGCGTTTCATCAGGCAGTCTCCGTGGTGCGAGCGGTGGGCTGACCTGAAAAGGATTTGCCGCGCCGGGTCAATGCAACCTGTTGCCTCAGGGCCATGTTTTCGCAACGAGCGCATCGACATCTGCGCGCTTTGGCAGGCTGGGCTGGGCGCCAGCGCGTGTGCATGCCAGCGCCCCTGCCGTCACGGCAAAACGCAGGGCATCCCGCTCGCTCATGCTTTCGATCAGGGCGACCGTCAGGGCCGCTGTGAACGTGTCGCCAGCGCCGACTGTGTCGACGACCTGCACTTCGGGTGATGCCTCTCGGGCGATCTCCTTGCCATGCCGATAGAGTGCCGCGCCGTCGCCGCCGAGCGAAATGGCAACCAGTGCACCGCCCGTGTGCAGTTTGTCGCCATAGAAGGCCGCTTCGGTTTCGTTGACGCAGAGCAGGCTCGCGCGGGCAAGTAGGGCGTCCGGCACAGCCATGGCGGGGGCAAGGTTGAGGCTGACGAAGCCAGTGGCGCGGTCGGCAGCGGCAAGCAGGGTGTCGACCGGAATTTCGAGCACGCCCATCATGTCGGTAATCGCGTCGCCGTCCACGTCAGTGGGGCGAAGCGCGCGGTTCGCGCCCGGACAGACCATGATCAGGTTCTCGCCATCAGCCGAGACGGCAATCAGGGCCACGCCTGTCGTCTCGCCATTGATATGCTGCACGCCTGAGAGATCCACGCCGCCCGCCTGGAGCAGTTTGAGCGCTTCCTCGGCCATATCGTCTGCGCCGACCGCGCCGATCAGGCGGACTTCCGCGCCAAGGCGACGCGCGGCGAGGGCCTGGTTTGCGCCCTTGCCGCCGGGATGGCGCGCGAGGCGGGCATTGGTCACCGTCTCGCCCGGGCGGGGGAGGGTGGGGCCGGTGGCGACGATATCGAGATTGATGGAGCCTGTGACTGTGATCATGACGGTGTCATCAGCGCCTCAACGAGGGCAAAGAAGCCGTCCGCATCGGCCTGCGTGACCCATGTGTGCGGACCCTCGGCCTCAGCCGAAAGGCGCGTCTGGCCGAAACGGGGACCGTCTGTGGTGTCGACACTGACAGTCGCCTTGCGGCTTTCGAACAGGTGCGGGGCGAGCAGGTAGGCGATGGTCGACGGGTCGTGCATGGGCGTCATGCGGCCTTCCTTCCAGCGCGCTTCGAGCACATTGGCGGCTTCCAGAAGCTGCGTCATGATGGCTGGCCGCGTGCCGGGAAGCTTGCGCAGTGGTTCCAGGCGCTCCGGTTCGGCGCGCACCTGATGCGTCACGTCGAGGCCAAGGAGCGTCGCCGGTATGCCGCTATCGAGCACCACGGCGGCGGCATGCGGATCAGCAAAGATGTTGAACTCTGCAGTCGGCGTGATGTTACCACCTTCACTGTCGGCGCCGCCCATGATGACGAGCCGGTCAATGCCACGGACACTATCGGGCGCCATGATGATTGCGGCGGCCACATTGGTCAGCGGACCCGTGACAACAATCGTGTATTCGCCCGCCGATGCGCCGCGAAGCGTGTCGATCAGGTGCGTGACGGCGTGGGCTGGTGCAAGCGGTGTGTCGGGTTCGAACGGCTCCAGCCCGGCGACGCCGCTATCTCCATGGAAATGTTCGGCGGTTACAGGCTCGCGCAATATGGGGCGGGGGCAGCCGGCGAAAACAGGTACATCCGGCCGGTCCATGATCTGGCACATCATGCGGGCATTGCGGCTGGTCAGCCCGAGCGGAACATTGCCGGCCACAGTCGTGATCGCGCGGACATCCAGCGCGGGGCTCGCCAGCGCCATCATCAGCATCACGGCATCATCGACGCCCGGGTCACAGTCTATGATGATCGGCCGGGCCGTCATGCGTGTTTCGCCAGCTTTTTCAAACGGGTTTCCTTCCCTTGTGGGCTTGTTGGTGCCCATGCTAACCAACGGTCCCGCCCCGGCAAGTGAGATCAGGCGGCGCGCTGCATTCAACCCTTGGAAAGCATGGGAATTTTCGTGACCAATCTGCCCGAGAGCACGCTTGAGAGACTTATCGAGACCGCGCGCGCGGTGCGCCTCAACGCCTATGCGCCCTACTCGAAGTTCTGGGTCGGCGCCGCCGTGCTGGATGAAGGTGGCACGATATCGGTCGGTTGCAACATGGAAAATGGCGCCTATCCGCTCGGCACATGCGCGGAAGCCGTGGCGCTCGGGTCCATGGTGGCCTCAGGCGGCAAGGAATGCCGGGTGATTGTCATCGTCGGCACTGGTGACACACTGATTACACCCTGCGGCGGCTGTCGCCAGCGCATTGCGGAACTCGCGGTTGCGGACACGGAAATCTACTGTGTTGCCGAGACCGGAGACGAGCGCAAGAAACTGAGCGTGGATGACGTGCTGCCGAATGGCTTCCGCCTCTAGGGGCGCACCTGCAAGTCGTCCAGCATGGCGCGGAAAGCGGGGGATATTTCCGGACTGTCCATGTGCAGGCCATAGCCTTCGAAAACCATATCAATTGTTACGCGCTGCTTTTTGCGGCCGACAAGGCGTGCAACCATCCGGCTTTCGGCGACCGTGCGCCCCTTTGAGATGAACTTGTGCTCGAACAGGATATAGCTGCCCTCCCAGCCGACAGGGCGCGTATGCAACTCGAACTTCTGGGGGAAACGCATCATGCGGTGAAAGCTGATGGCCTCGCTCTGGATGATCGGGGTCCAGCCATTCTTGCGGAACACTTTGAGAAATCCAGTGCGGGCAATGTAGTTAAGCATGCCGAGATCGGTGAAAGAGGCATAGCGCGAATTGGTCATGTGCCCCATCGGGTCATGGTCGCCGATCCACACAGCTGATTTGATGACATGCACATCCAGCGGCTGGGTCCGCTCGCGTGCGAACCAGGCTGGCAGGAAGATCCGGAGGAACCGGAAAAACAGATTCATGGCGCGCGCGCTCCCGACGACTTGCCTTTACGCGTGCCATCCCCCGATGACACGCTCGCGGCCTGCATCCTGCAATCCGCAGGCCGAACAGCGAGCGTGCCAGTGACTGGCTAATAAAGCGTGTGGGTAAGTGCGAGGTGCGGCGGAATCAGTCTTCCGACGACATTTTCCGGATGCGGCGGATAAGGTCCATCAGTCTTTCAGACAGCGGCATGGATGTGCCTGCATCAGACGCCGACTTAACGGCGTTCCGCAAGTCGTCAGGGAGTTTTCCATTGGCGCCTCCATTGAGGTGGGAAGCGTGCGGAGGAGGTGGGGGGGCGTCGTCTTCGTGAGCCAAGAGGTTTTTACTTTTCAGATTGGGCAAGTTGAATGGCGATGGCGATCCATGCGGCGCCTATCGGATCGCCTCGCTGAGTTGTTCGAGGGACAGAAACACCGAGACATTGCTCCCGAGAGCGACCTTGACCATGTCTGTTTCAAGTACGTCTCTCAGATAGTCGAGGTAGAGTGCTTCAATTATGTCCTGATCGATTTCCACTGGCGGAGTGATCTCGCGGTCGAGAACACTCAGGAGAAATCCAACGACAATTCGTTCGGTCATTTCGGCGTCGCCAGTTGCGGTCAGCGTGATTGCGCGCAGGAACACGATTTCCTGTTCCAGTGCATCCGCGAATAATGCGTAGGGCGCCGGCGTTGGGTCAGCCTGAGCCTGCCTGTTTCTTGCCATATGTGCGAACCCCCATGGGAAATGCAGAGCGTCTGGATCAGAATTGGAACGATATCAGCGCGAGGGCATAGGGATGAATAAGCACTTCTACCTAACCGCGCTTGGCTTCAAGCCGATCATGTGTGCCTTCAGTGTGGCAACCATGGGTTGCTGAATTCGATTTGCCTTATTGGTTAATCGAAACCCCTTTCTGATGTCAGGTAAATTTAAGGATCCGAACTGCGTTCCGTGCTGTGTTCCGACGGCGGGGCGCGCAGAATGAAGCGTGTTGTGCAGTAAGAGCAGCACAACTCGGATTCGTGTACAGATTAAGGTCATGGCAAGGATCATGAATAAACCGTTTCAACTCCTTAAAAGCTGGGTAATTTCTGCTAACTAATCAGGCCGGAAACAGCCCGAAACGTAATACCCGATTCATCATGGACGATTATTAATTCTAGTTAGCGTTGCGTGGGGAAGCCCTACGGACATCGCTTTAGGATTGAGTGATACTGGAGTTCCAAGATGGACATAGACCACAATAACGGCCGCGCTCGCGGCCGAAAACGTTTCATTGGGCGGGCATTGGGCTCGGCCTCTTTTCTGACGCTCGCACTGGCTGCGATGGCACCCGGTACGGCCAGCGCCGCGCCTGCGGTGTTCTTCAACGACGACACGGCCGCTGGCCTGCAGACTTTCATCGATACGGTTTTGGCGGCGGACGCATCGTTCAATACGGCAAATCCGACAACGCCGCGCACGTCGGACATTTATCAGTTTGACATCCTTAACAACACGGGTGGCCGATTCACTGTCTCCAGTACAAATGGCGGCGATGACATCGTCGTCGAAACGATCCGTCTGGGAAGCCTTGTGAGCAATAGCGGGAACGGCGATGAAGGCAGCGATGGCTTCACGAACTGGTCCAACAGCTATGCGGGCAGCTTCGCGGATGCCGAGGCCATGGGCTATACATACGTTTTCTATGAAGCGGATGGTGTCACGCCCTTCGACATGAATGCGATCGGCACTTATGTGAACGACTGGGGCACATGCTGCACAAATGGCGTTGCACCGGATGGGTCGGCGACCAATGCGTCCGAGGTCTATCTCCGCTTCGGTTCAGCTGCACCCGTGCTGCTGGGCGGCATCACGTCTTCAATCGGTGGCACCGAGCATTTCATCGGCGCCATCAATGACACAAACTTTTTCAACACGGTCACGATAATCGCGACAGGCAATGGCGAATATTTCGGTGCAGGCGGTTATCTGGCTTTCTCGACCGTCGCCCTGAACAGTGTTCCTGCCGGGTCGTCGGAAGTCGATGAATCGCTGGGAGGTGGGTCATCCATTCCGGATATCGATACCGGTAGTACCTATTATACGGGCACGCAGCTGAGCGGCGCGCAGGTGAACCCCAATTTCGTTGGCGGTACGCTGATGTTTGCGGACAATACGGCGGTGAGCGCTGACTTCACCGTCCAGTCCCAGGGCGGCACGATCGACACCGAAGACAATGCGGTGGTCGCAACCGGCACATTCTCCGGTGTCGGCGGCATGACCAAGACCGGCGCCGGCATCCTTGCCCTTGCCGGGGCCAATACATTGACCGGCGGCTTCACGATTTCGGAAGGCTCCCTGCAGATCTCGCAATCCGAAAGCCTCGGTACGGGTGTACTGACAATCGGCAACGGGTCGCTCCAGGTTGTGGGTGAAACAACCGGTACGCAAGACGTCGTCGTCGCTGACGCATCCTCGCGCGTCGATGTTGGCGGTAATGCTGTCACCTGGAATGGCCAGATTTCCGGTAACGGAACGCTGAACATGCTCGGTGAAGGCCGTATGACGCTGACTGGCGCCAACACCTATTCCGGCGGCACCTATGTTGACCAGGGCACGCTGGCGGGTTCGACAAGCTCCCTTCAGGGCGATATCGAAAACAACGGTACGGTCGAGTTTGTCCAGTCGCAGGATGGCTTGTTTGCAGGTATCATGTCCGGTACGGGCGGCCTGCGCAAAATGGGCGATGGCATGCTGATCCTCTCGGGCGACAGCACGATGACCGGCGCAAGCACGGTTGAAACCGGCAGCCTGAGCGTGAATGGCCTTTTCGGCACGAGCGACCTGACGGTTTATGACGGTGCCTCCCTTTACGGGACAGGCAATGTCGACGGTTCGGTCCGCGTGTTGAGCGGCGGCACGCTGCAGCCAGGCAACTCGCCTGGCACGCTCTATGTTTCAGGCGATGTCACGCTGAATGACGGATCGCTCTTTGTTACAGAGATCGACGGGCGTGATTACTCACTCGCGGGTGGCGCGGGCAGCTATGACCGTGTCGTCCTGACGGGTGCAGACGCTACGTTCACGGCGGCCGGCTCGATCAATCCGCTCCTCCGCGGCATCTCGGGCAGTGCCAGTAACGATTTCGAGCCCATCATCGGTGACGTGTTCACTGTCGTTACCGCAGCCAATATCGACGGTACCTTCGGTGTCCTGACACAGCCGGACGAAGGCCTTGCGGACAATACCCGCTTCAAGGTCGTCTACAATGCAGACTCGATCCAGCTGGCCCTTGTTGCTGAAAGCCTCGCCGTTGCGGTCGAGGAAGAAGGCGGCACAGGCAATGGTGAAGCCACAGGCGGCGCCATCGACAATGCTACAGGCAATGGCGAAAACGCGACTGACGAACTCGAAGACCTGCTGGATTCCATGATCGGCATGCGGGCAGCCCAGGTCAGCGCCATGATGAACTCGTTGGCGGGTGACATTCATGCGCATGTCCTGGAAAGCACCGAATCGGTCCTGATCGGCACCGACGACATCATCATGGCGGCCGCACAGGGGCGCACAGGTGTTGGTGGTATCGACCGTGAGCTGAGGGACGGTATCCGGGTCTGGTCGCGTGTGGATGCACGGAGTGCCAGTTACGATCCGGATGTGGCAACGATGGGCTTTGACGAGGATACATATGGCGTCACGCTCGGTGCGACACTCATCAACAAGCCTGGCATGCGGGCCGGTGTGGCCGCCAGCTACAATACGGTGGATCTCTACACCGACACGGCGGATGGTGCGACCAACCACATGGCATCCCTCTATGCCTATGGCAGCAGCAACGTCACGACGCGGCTGACCCTGACCGGCCTTGTCGGATACACCCATGCTTCGCCGAAGACGCGCCGTGCCACACCGCTGATGGGCGTGTACGACACGTCGAAGTCCAAGCAGGACATCTCTGTCCTTCATGTCCAGGCGGAGGCACGTTATGCCGTGGCCCAACGCGGCGCGACAAGCCTCTATGCGATCGGTGGACTGCGGGCCGCAAGCCTGAACATGGATGCATACAGCGAGTATGGCGATGTCGACTATGCGCAACTGGACGTTCTCGACCAGTCACGTGACACGCTGCAGTCAAAGCTGGGCGGCGAGATTGTCCACACGGTGTCGAAAACGGACTTGTCTGTGTTCACCAACTGGACGCGTGATCTCGGTGACGATCCGACGGTGGAACGCAATATCATGTTGGGCAATGCGATCTGGCAAACCCAGTCGGTCGACCGCGGGCTCGACACCTATAATTATGGTGCCAGTGCCCGCCGCAATCTCACCGACCGTGTGGGCTTCGAGCTTGAGTATACCGGCCGTTACAACCAATCAAACTATGATGCCCAACAGCTCATGGTCGGCGTGAACGTGGCCTGGTAATATAGATCCCATCCTCAATGCGGCCGGCTGCGGGAAACCGCAGCCGGCTTTTTTGTGTTTGCGCGATGATGCGGCGCTCAGCCCGAGGAGACGGCACGGGCCTTGGGCGATGTCCGGGCGCCGAGCACCAGGAGCAGGCCGCCCAGTGCCATGACGGCGCCGGCCAGCGCGACAGCGGGATAGCCAAGTTCGAGGCTGATCACGCCGCCGCCCACTGCCGCGCCGATCGCATTGCCCAGATTGAAGGCGCCGATATTCATGGCCGATGCGAGATTGGGCGCATCGGCGGCGGAGGCCATCACGCGCATCTGCAGCGGTGGCACGATCGCAAAGGTCGCTTTAATTTCCGGCGCATGCATCCCGGCTGGCTGTTCCGGGTGAATGGCGAGGACATCCAGCTGATGATCCGTCCGGCCATCGAGACGAACAATGGGGATACGGCCACCCAGCTTGCCGTGGCGGGCGCTGGCATTGCTCGCGTGGGCCTGTTCAATGTGGCTGACAAGATCGCGGCGGGTCGGCTGGTCGAAATCCTCACGGCCTATTGTCCTCAGGATATCGAACCCTTCCACGCCCTCTATCTCGGCGGCGCCACCCTGCCCGCCCGTGTCCGCGTTTTCATCGACTTCCTGCCGAAAAGCTCGCCTGAGCAAAGGGGGGCGTGAAGATGCGATCTGGAATGTGATCCTCCGCGCCGGACCCTCGTGCTCTGCAACGAACGGTGCGGAGAAAAGTCAGTTTGCACGTGCCAGCGCGACAGCATCTGGGCCTGCCGGGAAACGCAGTTGGCCTGAGCAGTCATTCGCAGCCTGCCACACGCCGTCGGCAACGTCCGCTTCCGTCGTCACCAGGGGCGGATGGGCGAAGCCGGCGAAAATCGGCTCGGCAAAGGCGGCATAGGAATCCGGGATCAGATCCTCGACACGCACGTCCGTGTTCTGCGAGAAACGTGTAGTCGGCGCATAGCCGGGTTCGACCAGTTTCACACGGATACCGAAATGTCCCAGTTCATGGGCGAGTGATCCTGTAAAGCCCTCGATGGCCTGCTTGCTTGCAGTATAGGCGGCGGCCAGCGGCATCGGGGCGAGTGTCACGCTCGAGGTCACGTTGACGATCACGCCCGACTGGCGCTCGCGCATCTGAGGGATCACGGATTGGGTCATCGCCATGACGCCGAACGTGTTCGTTTCGAACAACTTGCGCACATGCGGCATTTGCGTTGCCTCGAACGCGCCCACAAGGCCGATACCGGCATTGTTGACCAGCACGTCGATCGGCCCGGCAGCGTCGATCGCCCTTTCGATACTCGCGGGACTGGTAACATCCAGCGCCAGCACACGCAGCCGCTCGGAACGCAGCAGGATGTCTTCCCTGGGTGTGCGCATGGTGGCGATCACGTCCCAGCCCTTCGCATGGAAGTGACGCGCGGTTTCCAGTCCATAGCCGGACGAGCATCCGGTAATAAGTACGGTTTTCATGATGGGTTGCTTCTTCTTTGTGATTGACAAAGGAGGGATAAGCCTAAAAAACAGGACTATCATCAATGATAAGTCCAGTTATTATTAGCGACAGTCCAATAATTCCAGATCCGCTCGCCCAGGTGATCGCCCTTCTCCGGCCGCATGCCATCTTCTCCAAGGAGATAAGCGGTGCCGGGCGCTGGGCCGTCAGCTACACAGAATTCGGGCATCCCGGATTCTGTGCGGTACTTGAAGGACAGTGCCGCCTGGCCGTTGCGGGCCAACAGCCGGTTATCCTTCAGGCGGGCGACTTCGTGCTGTTGCCTGCAACACCCGCCTTCACCCTGTCGGGCCTTGCGCCCGCAACGCCCCGCCAGATCGATCCCCGCGCGACGTTAATGCCGGGAAAGGACATTCGCCACGGCCGTGTAGATGGGCCTGCAGATGTCCGCCTGCAGGGCGGCTATTTCGTATTCGGTTCTCCGGATGCCGCGCTCATCGTGTCGCTTCTGCCGGCCATGATCCACATCCATGGAGACGCGCGGCTGGCAACCCTTGTTCGCCTCTTCGGTGATGAGGCCAGCCGTCAGCAGCCGGGCCGCGATCTCGTGCTTGTGCGTCTGGTCGAGGTAATGCTGATCGAATCCCTCCGGGCGGCGCAGGGAAGGGATGCCCGGGCGGGGCTTCTGCGGGGGCTTTCGGATGGCCGCATTGCCGAAGCGCTGCGGCAGATACATGGAGATCCGCAACGGCCATGGACGGTCGGCGAACTCGGCCGCAAGGCAGGCTTGTCGCGCTCGGCTTTTTTTGACCGTTTCACCCGAACGGTCGGGCTCAGGCCGATGGAATACCTGCTGGCGTGGCGCATGGCCGTCGCCAAGGACCTGCTGCGCGGAGAGCGTATCGCACTTGATGAAGTTGCCAGGCGCGTGGGCTATGGTTCGGCGAGCACATTCAGCACGGCCTTCAGCCGGCATGTCGGGCAGCCTCCAGGGCGATTCGCCCGCACCGCCAGCGAAGATGCCGCCGCCTTCCCGGGCTCTTCTGTATATTGAGGCTTGGAAACCGTCAGCAGACGCAATCATGCAGACATGGTGCACCGGAGGGGGTGAAAGTGAGAACCTTTTCCGCTTCGCTTTTGCCAGAAAATTGCGGTCTTGAAAACGCTGGTAGGTCCACTCCCGTTCAGGCCGCGGTTGACAGCTCTCCTAGAATCCTTCGGCCTTCGCCTTCCGCCAGTAGAAGAAGGCAAAGCCGGTCACAATAAGCGGGATCATGAGTCCGTATTCGTCGATCCACATTTGCGTGCCCTCGGTATCCACGGTGAGGGGCGTGAATATCTTCTGGATGAAAATATTATGGGCGCCGTGAAATATGACGGCGGGCCAGACACTTCCGGATTTGAACGTGAAATACGTCATGATCACGGACATGCTTGTTATCATGAGCGTGAAACACGCGACCTGAAATACGGGATTGCCTCCGCCATATTTGATGACGATGGGGTAGTGCCAGGCTGCCCAGATAAGGCCGCTCAAAATGGACACAGCGCCAAAGGGCATGACCTTGCGCAATTCCCAGACAAGAAAGCCGCGCCAGCCGATCTCTTCCCCGGCAATTGATCCGAGGGATTTGACGAACTGGACGCTGGCCAGCAGGCCGATCATTACAAACATCGACAAGGCAGGCACATTCGGTGGAAAGCCGAGTTCATCAGACCATTCGGTAATGGTTTCAGGATTGAGCGGGGCCCCCAGCCCGAATGCCCAGATCAGACAGTACGCCAATGTGATATAAGCTGCCGGTATGAAGTACGCCTGAATATTACTGCGCCAGTTGCCCCATGCCCACGGCAGGCTGGAAATTGTGCGGCCCCTGATCTTTTGCGTCACCAGGGCGGCGATCGCCGGACACAGCATCAATGCGCCGACATAGAGGCTGGTGGGATTGAGTTCGAGGATTGCAAAATGCGCAATCGCGCTCAGGCCGCACAGGATTCCCATGAATATGGAAATCGTTATCCAGGCATCCCGCCGATCGATTTGAGAATTTGTCATCTGCGACGGCATATCGAATTTCGATAATTTGTCCAGTGCTTTTCGAATGGCCCGGAATATTCACGCAAATGCTTCGCGAATGGTGCACCCAACAGGATTTGAACCTGTGACCTCTGCCTTCGGAGGGCAAGGGATTTAGGTTTCTAGTCGTTTCTCGATGTTCCCTGAAAATCCACAACACGCTGAATTTATGTGAAAAGATGGTCTGCAGGTTTCTGGAGGTGTTTCCAGATTCCCCGAATGGTGGTTACTATGTGGTTACTGGAAGCTCGGAGTAACCACCAATGGCCAAGCGCCTTACCAATTCAGTCGTGAACGGCGCGGCAAAGCGGGACAGTGATTATTTCATTTGGGATGGTGACCTGAAGGGCTTCGGGCTGAAGGTCTGCAGCGGTGGCCGGAAGTCTTATGTCTGTAAATACAGGCTGGGAACAGGTCGCAACGCGCCAACGCGGCGCATGACCATCGGCGCACATGGCGCACCGTGGACCCCGGAACAGGCGCGAAAGCGCGCGAGCCAGATACTCGGACTTGTCGCGCATGGTGAAGACCCGGCGCAGGCCAAGCAGGCAGACAAGAATGTGCTGACGGTCTCCCAGCTGTGCGACCGCTACCTGGAGCATGGCGCGGCCACCAAGAAGGCTTCGACTTTGGCCACGGACCGGGGGCGCATCGAGCGCCACATAAAGCCGCTGCTGGGGCGCATGCGCGTGCCAGACGTGAAGCGGGCGGATGTTTCCCGGTTCCTGCAGGATGTTGCTGCCGGGAAGACTGCCGTGGATGTGAAGACCGGGGCGCGGGGCAGGGCGATTGTACGCGGTGGCAAGGGCGCTGCGACGCGAACGGTGGGTCTGCTCGGCGGAATCTTCTCATTCGCGGTGGAGTCCGGTTGGATCTCCGAAAATCCCGTGCGCGGCGTGAAGCGCTTCCGGGACCGGCGCAACGAGCGCTTCTTGGATGCCGACGAATTGCAGAAGCTGGGCACTGCGCTGATTGCGGCAGAAGCGGCTGGGGAAAACCCCTACGCCATCGCCATTATTCGCCTGCTTGTCTTGACCGGCGCGCGCAAGGGCGAGATTGAGAGCCTGCGTTGGCCGGAAGTGGACTGGCAATACAGCTACCTTCGTCTTGCCGATTCCAAAACTGGGCAGAAGCTGGTCATGCTGAACGGCGCGGCGATTGAAGTGCTTCAGACAGTGCCGCGCCAGAACACTTCAGACTTCGTGTTTCCAGCGTCCCGCTCGGATGGATACTATGAAGGCACTCCGAAAGTCTGGCGTCGGATTCGAGAGAATGCCGGTCTGGAGAATGTGCGGATCCATGACCTTCGCCACAGCTTCGCGAGCATGGCAGTGTCAGGTGGGGTTAGTCTGCCGGTGATTGGTGCTCTTCTTGGTCATAAAGATAGCGCCACAACTGCTCGATATTCCCATCTGCAAAATGACCCCGTTCGGAGCGCATCGGACCGCTTGGGGAAATCCCTACAGAGAGCGATGGGTCGAGAGAGGCGCGGAACGCAATGAGCAACAAGTATTCGCAGGGTCTTAGGGACGAGATTGAAAAATGCTTGGAGCATGATGAGCTATTGGCAGATTTGGAGTTCCCATTTGCGGCTGCGGGCACGTTGGATGATTACCTCAAAATTAGAGACAAGTTTCCTGATCAGGATTTCCCGGCCTACTCGTTGGTCTGGGACCCACTTGAATGGATACAGAACCTCGATGCCGTTGTCGAAATAGGTGTTACCGAACGGGACTTCGTTAGGGCGTTTAAAGGCGACGCTTCGAGCATGGACGCGATTTGTATGCATATCCTGCGACGGGAACACGAGTTTAAGCAAACTCCAGACAAGAGCCATCCCGTTGGACGGAAGCTGAAAGAGAGTGATGCCACGATCAACTTTCTGGTCGCAGGCCTTCATGAAGCATGCATGCATTGGGGCGTGCGGCCACCAGGTTCGCTTATGTACCTGACGTCCTATCGGTTGTGCGGACAAAACTCGATTGCGAAGAAGCGAAGCGCCTTTCGACGCTTCGCTTTTGCGGTTCACAACACATTTATTCCAATCTTGCCCGGACGGGAGGCGCCCATCGACGCCGATGATCTGTCATTTGGTCGGATTGCCAAAGAGTTGGGTGTTCCGACCAGCACCATTTCGCGGGCCTGGCCTCGGCTTCTGAGGACGTGGCAATTATCTGCCCTCATAGACGTTGAAGCTGGAGAGCATTTTGAACCGCCAATAGACAACAGGGATTGGAGTCGAGGATTCCATCTTTGAGCTGTTGCGCCAAAATGTTCGTGCGCAACGGGTGTGCCCGAGAATAGCCTTCTTATGCCGGGAGTTCCCCGGCGTATTTGGAGGCCACGATGCAAGATGAACTAATAGACACGGAAGAGCTCGCCCGGCGCACGGGAACTGGACCTACAACATGGGCCAAGCGCCGTATGCTTGGTTCGCCACACTCGCCTCGCTGGTACGCGATTGGACGCTCAGTGCGTTATCGCTGGTCCGACGTGGAGGCCTGGCTCGAAACACGCCAGCGCCAGAGTACGTCTGAGGCCGCATGATGCTGGCCCCAGAAATAAAACGACCCCGGAGCGGAGTTCCATTCCGCCGCCGAGGTCTATCAACAAAAACCCCCCGTACAGGAGACTTTTCGATGAAACGGAAAGTAACGCGTCGCCGTCGTGCACGCAATGACCATGACCTCCCATTGTTTGTATGGGCAGACACTCACAGGCGTCGCCCCTGGGCCCGGAGCCTTGCTGCGCGAGAGATCCAGCGGCGGGGTGCTTACCCGCCGTCTACGGCCACGCTGTACGCCCGCCTGGCAGGCCTCCGCGTGGAGGACGAATAGCATGGCGCGATATGAAATCATCGGTGCCAATGGCTCGCACTATATCGACGTGACCGGGCGTGACGAATGGGCCTTGCTGGAACTGGCTGTGGCAGGGCCGAAAGGTTGCACGCCTATCGACAACCCTGCGCCGCGCTGGAGCGCCTATGTGCACAAGCTGCGCGAGATGGGCGTGGACATTGAAACCGTCCACGAACGCCATGCAGGGCCCTTTCCGGGCAACCATGCGCGCTATGTGATGCACAGCCTCATCCTTCGGGCGGAGGCGCAAGATGCCGCGTAAGAAACCTCATCGCGGTATAGACGCGAAGGGTCGTAGCAAAGGGGATGGGCAGTATTTGCCCATCCCCTATATGATGGCCCATTGCGCAGCGTTTCGCTCCCTAAGTGGCCCAGCGTTGAAAGTGTGGGTGGAGCTGCGCAGCCGGTACAATGGCACCAACAACGGGCGTCTCTCGCTCAGTTACCAGAATGCGGCGGACCTGCTGCATATGAGCAAGTCATCTGTGATGCGTGCATTCCAGGAGCTCAAAGACAAAGGGTTCGTCAAGTTGCGCAGGCAAGGTCAGTGGTATGGAAGGCTTGCCGCTGAATACGTGCTCACGGACCAATCCTTTGAAGGCAACAGGCCGACGCGCGACTGGCAGACCTGGAAACCTTTGCCAGAGGACAAAAAACAAAAGTCGGTACCGAGACGGCACGGAAAGCAAGCTAGCGTGCCGGACGAGTACCGAGGACCTGAATTTGCGTGCCGTGTGAGTACTCGTCGAGGCAGTTTGCGTGTCATCGACGGTGCCGCCTCAGTACCGCCTTTACCCTCATGTGAGGGGGGCGAAGCACCCCGTACACTGAAAGGAAAACCATGATGACGAAGACCAAGCCGAAACAGATTGATGACGGTGACAAGGCGCTGACGGAACGTTTTCCAGGCGCCAGCGCATCTGAAGCGCGCGCTGCCCAATGGCTAATAGATGCCAGGGAAGCACGGCCATCACCGCCGGAGGTCAAATTTAGTGACACGGGAAGTGGGGTCGGCCTGACGTTCGAGCATGAAAACCCGGCGCTCGCCTTGTTGGCACTGCACAGTGTAACCGGCGTTCGGAATAATGATGCCGTCGATATGTTGCTGGACCAGCTCACAAGGCTCGCAGCAAGCGACTTTGACAAGCTGGATGCAACGCGCGCGAACCGTGCGATTGCGATGATGGATGAAATCAACCCTTCTGATGGCCCTGAAGCCATGCTGGCCGCGCAAATGGTGGCGGTGCATGTCGCGGCCATGCAATGCTTCTCTAGGGCTATGCTGGACGGCCAGAGCTTTCTTACACGTGACCTGAACCTGAAGCACGGGGCAAAGCTCAGCCGGATCTATGCGCAGCAGGTGGAAGCGCTCGATAAGCACCGCCGCAAGGGCCAGCAAACCGTGGTTGTCGAGCACGTGCACGTGAACGAGGGCGGGCAGGCGATTGTGGGCAATGTCGCCACGGGGAGGGGGGTATAGGCAAAAAAGTGGGGAACAACCCCATGCAATGTTTGACCTACCTAGTTCTAGGTGCAAGGCTTGAAATCGCCGCATGGTGGAAAAAGACTTGGGAGGGAATTATGAGATATCTACTCGCTGTGTTGACGTTTATGGCGATTACTGGGTGCGCTAGCACATACCAACTGACAGCAGTTCCCAATGCGGATCAAAATCTTGAATATTACAAGGGCATTCCTTCCCTCAGCAGCTTCGCCGAGAACTCCGCCGTATCGATCTCGCCTGGAAGCACTTCATTTGAAGAGCGCGCCGGTTTTTTTGTAACCGTATTCAACGACAGTCCAGAATCTCAAGTTATTGACACAACAAATATTGAAGTCGTGGCCAATGAGGGGAGACTCAAAGTGTTCTCCGCAGCTGAGCTTGAAAAAGAAGCTCGCAGTGCGGCAGCATGGCAAGCGTTCGCCGTAGCGATGTCGTCCGCCTCAAATAGTTATGCGAACTCACAGGCGGCGTATAGCAGCAGTTATACGACGGCGAATACCAATTCATATGGTAACGTTTACACGCCAAACGGAACCGCCACATACAATTCGTATGGTTATGGAACGGCGACCACCTCGACATATAATCCAGCGGTGACGCAAGCGCTTGAGGCGGAGAATCGTGCACGTACAAATTCGCAAATGGCAGATATAAAATCACAGCTCGGACAATCGCTCGCCAACGTATCAAATAATATTTTGCAGGCGACCAGCGTTCATCCCGGACAATCGTTCAGCAGTAAATTTGTTGTAGCTCCCATCAAACTTATAAAGGGTCAGTCGATGGTCACAATCGTGGTCGACTTTGCGGGTGATGTTCACACGTTCCAATTCGATGCGACGCCTTTGAAGTAATCGATTTGCATGCTCGAACTTCAATATTGCGGAGCAAAAGTCAGATCAGGTGGTACGTGCCGTGCTCGGCCAATGCCTAACGGGCGTTGCCGCATGCATGGGGGAACGAGTCCCGGCGCACCTAAAGGTAACCGGAATGCCTGGAAGCATGGGCGGTATTCAGCCGAGACTGAAGCGATAAAGCTACTGACGAAGGCAGCCTTGTCTTCGTTGTCATAGTTTTTGTTCGAAGCTATCGGAAGCCCGCTCCCGCCTTGAAAGACTATTTCTGCTCGGAACCAATTCCCATCTGGTCCCAGGACTTTATGATGTCCGCAGGCATTCGCTCGTTGATCAAATTTATTGCGCCGCTCATCTCGTGCTGGCGTTGACTGATCCGGCCGGTTTCAACCCACTCCTTCCAAGTGGTCCCAGAGTAGCCCAGATCGCCCTGAGACTGGTATTGGTCCATGCGATTGGCCTCAAGCATCACTTTCGACACTCCGTCCAGCTCAGCAATTCGATATAGGTCCTTGGCAAACTCAATCTCCATCGATACGCGCTCTACCACTGGCGCGATCCGTTGTGATAGTTGCCTCGCATCTGCGCTCGACATCTGCGCCAATTCCAGCGTTCCATTGTATTTTTCGGAGAGGGCTTCGAGGTCCGCGAAAGCTTCATCAACCCCATACCCTGACACTGCGCTCTTAGCCGTACGCCATGCCTCGGACCGTAGCGAATTTTCGAATGTGCACGGACCACTCATGTTTGGAATCAAATCGAGCTTGTCGGCTTCTATCGGATAGAGTTCCCGCATTGCGACAACAATGCCCAGCAAGAAGGCATCTTCGCTATCTGGTTCTGGAAGTCTTTCGGGAGAACTGTAGAGGCCACCAGCTAAGGCTGTCATCCTTTCCAATACTCGGACGTCTCGTTCTCGTTTTCCTTCGATGAGTGAGGCGAACGTTCCGCTCGCCAGCTTCGCTTCAAGATTCCCCCATTTGTTAGCTTCGTCCGAAGTCATTTGCTCGCCAATTGGCTTGCCTTCGTTCCATTCGCGCGAGGCCATGAGTTCCTGCATCTGAAGGATCGACTCAGAAGTATTAGAAGCAATGCGGGCCGAGCTATCGAGTGCCGTGATGTACTCTGTTTCCCAGGCTGATTTAACAGCGCAAACCTCGTCGTGCATGTTCGCTGATCGAACGGATGTTTGCTGCTCTGCCATGGCAAATCCGGCAAGCAGAGAAGAAAAAAGGGCAATGACGGTGACTTGAACCACCATGGAACCATGTCGCATGCTCTCGCGGTGCCTTGTTTCCTGGTGGTGGGGTAGCAATAGCATATCATCCCTCGCAGCCGATCTGCCGAATTGAATGACAGGATAGCTGGGGTTGCAACTGTGTGAAGTGGAAAATCGGGAGTCTCGTGGTTACTATGTGGTTACTGGCACCAGAAATTGGGCCGCCTGTATCTACCTAAGACCTTGAAAACATTGGTGCACCCAACAGGATTTGAACCTGTGACCTCTGCCTTCGGAGGGCAGCGCTCTATCCAGCTGAGCTATGGGTGCGGGGTGGCCGTGTCTTTAGGCCAAGCCGGGCGGGGGCGCAACGGGTCAATCCCGCCTCAGGTCGTTTGCGCTTGCGGCTTTATGGGCTAGCTAAGGCGGCAACCGAAAAAGGAACCAACATGCAGATTCGCGGCCTGGCCCTCGCCCTGATCATTGGCTTCTCGCTGCAGGGCCTTGCGGCCTGCAGGGAGGAGGCGCCTGATGCTGCTGATATTGCTGCGGAGGCGGCTGCGGCACGTGCCGAGATGGAAGCCGCCACCGACGCGGCATTGGCGGCGGCCGAAGCCTCGCACGGGTCTGGCGAACCTGCCCTCTGGGTGCTCAAGGATGACGATACAACGCTCTACATCATGGGCACGGTCCACCTGCTGCGTCCGGAGCTCGAGTGGCGCAGTGACGCCATCAACGCGGCGGTGAATGCAGCCGATACGCTCGTTTTCGAGGCCGATGTCTCCAGTCCCGAGGCAAGCGCTGAGATGATGAAATTCGTGCGTGATGAGGGCCTTTTTGCCGATGGCGGCCAGCTTACCAACCTGCTGAGCGATTCCGAGGAGCTCGAGCTCAAGGCCGCGCTGGACTATGTCGGTCTGCCGCTCGGCGCTGTGCAGAACATGCGGCCCTGGTTTGCGGCCGTGAACCTGTCGGTCATGCAGATGACCAAGGACGGGTTCGACCCCACCGCTGGCGTCGAACAGGTGCTGATGGCCGAGGGCGCCGCGCAGGGAAAATCCTTTGCCTATCTCGAGACGGTTGACGACCAGCTGGGCCGCCTCGCGGGCCTGCCGGATGATGTGCAGGTGGACTTCCTGATCAGCTCGGCGGAGTCCATCGAGGACGGTGCCGAGATGCTCGACACTCTGGTCGGCGAGTGGATCGATGGTGACGTGAACGGCCTCAGCGTGCTCCTCGCCAATCCTGAGATGATGGGCTCCGAGGAGGTCTATGATGCCCTCCTCAGAACGCGCAACGAAGCCTGGGCCCCCCAGATCGCCGCCATGCTGGATACGCCCGGCACGCGCCTCATCGCCGTCGGGTCGGGTCATCTCGCAGGCGAGGATAGTGTCATTACCCTCCTGAGGGGGCGGGGGCTTGAGGTGATGGGGCCATAGCGGCCCGCGCTGCCTTCGCCCGTGAGGGCAGGCCAATCCATATCCGCAGAAACGGGATCCGTCGGCCGAGATCATAAAACAGCCAGCCGCCCGCCACGGTGGTGAGGATCAGAAGCGGCGCCTCCAGCGCGACAGGCAGGTGCCACTCATTCAGATAGTGACCGGCGACCACGATAATGGTCTGGTGGATCAGGTAGAATGGGAAGACAGCCGCCGTCAGCGCACGTCTCGCTGGGCCATCCTTTGTACGCAGGTGACGATGGGCAAAGCCGATAGCGGCCACGATCGCTGTCCAGGCCTGCATCTCGCGGACTCCGCGAAATACGATGCGCTGCCATTCCGGCGGCATCGCACCGCCCGACCATTCGGCGTAGTAGGTCATTAGCGCCGCCCAGGCGACAAACATGCTGCCCAGCGCGGCCCAGCGCCAGCGCATACAGGCAGCGAAGAAGGGCGCGTGCTTGGCTATGGCAAAGCCGAACAGGAATGTGCCGAAATAGGTGACATGGAGGTACCAGTCATTGCGGAAGTCATGCGTCTCGCCGAACTGCGGCATCAGAAAGACGCGTGCGGCATACAGAAACAGAAATGGGGTGATGATGAGGCCCGGTCCGCGGATGAGCGTCGCCAAAGCGGTCGGCAGGCGGCGCAGCAGCGGGATCAGAGGCAAAAGCGCAAGTGAGTAGAGGATCAGGTAGGCCACAAACCACATGTGATTATAGGTCGGCGTCGTCAGGCAACCGTCCGCGTCGCACCAGTGGCCGGAGGACGTCACGTATTTCACGTAAAAATTGTCGAGCCAGTGCGGTTGAGGTGTGCTCAGACCTTTCAGCGCCTCGACCACTTCGTAATAGCTCTGCGGCGGCACGATCACGAACATGGCCAGCAGCAGGGGCGGCCAGAGGCGGCCCATGCGGGCCTTCATCAGCTGCCACGTGTTCATTTTGTCGGTCATGAAGCGCGTTGCGACGCCGGAAATCAGGAACAGCAACACCAGCCTCCAGGGGCTGGACAGATGCATCAGCGGTTCAATCAGCGCGCTGGCATGGCTGGACTTAACGTGCCAGTCCCACGTCACGTAGAACATGCCGACATGATAGAATATCAGGATTCCAAAGGCGGTGATGCGGAGCCAGTCGAGATCATAGCGGCGTGCGGTCATGTTAGGTCTCCTTCGCGTGTCCCCCTTCCTTTCGCGAAGCTGCGGGCCGCGCTATCTTTGTGACATCAGCGGCGGCGGGGCCGGGACAAGCGGAGATGACCTTGTGACGAGTGGCGGGACAGGCGGGATGAGCGGTGACCGGCGTCTATGGCTCTGGCCATGGCTGGCGGTGATCGCCATCGGTTTGGTTAACCTGTTCGTCAACGCGACATCAGACATCCTAGAAGCGCGGAGCGACGGCGACACGATCAATACGGCCGTCCCCTTCATCCTGGAAGCGACCAGTTACCTCCTCTGGATCGGATTGGCGCCTCTGATAGGCCTTGCCATACGCCGCGTGCCGCCCCGCGGCGGAATCTATGTCCGCTTTACCCTGTTCCATTTCGTGATGACGGTGGTGATCTCTCTGATCCATGTCGGCGGAATGATTCTCCTGCGCAATGTATGGCTCGGCGCAATGGGTATCCGCTACGACTTCTTCGGCGATGGTGTCCTGCTTGGCTTTGTCTATGAGTGGCGCAAGGATGTGCTGTCCTATGCGCTGGTCGCTTCCGCTTACTGGGCCTTTGAGCGCTTTGCCGTGTCACCACCCATTGTCTTGCCGGATGCCTCACGCATTGAACTGAGGGAGGGCAACAAGGCTGTCTTCCTGGCCGCGCGCGATATCCTCTTCGTGGAGTCCGCCGGCAATTATGTGGCTTTCCATACGCAGCAAATGGAGCACCTCGTCCGGGGAACGCTCGCGGCTTGGGAGGCGCGTCTCGGCGGGCAGGGCTTCGTCCGCGTGCATCGTTCCCGTCTCGTCAACAGGGCACGGATCGGCGCGCTCAAGCCGCGCGCTTCCGGGGATGTGGATATTACGCTGGCTGACGGCAGGGTCATTACCGGCAGCCGCCGCTACCGTGATGCGCTGTCGACCTCTCCGTAATTTAAGCCAGCGATATCGGAACACCGGGGCGTTCTCGCGCATTTCTTTTTCATAGAGTTCAAATGGAAAGGAAACGCTATGACACATTTCGTATTGTCCGCTTCATCTATCAATGGCGACTCGGTTCACAACAGCGCCGGTGAGGATCTTGGCAAGATCGAGGACCTCATGGTCGATACAGACAGCGGCCAGATCGAGTATGCCGTACTCAGTTTCGGCGGCTTCCTCGGCATGGGCGACAAGTATTTCGCCGTGCCGTTCGAGCGCCTCAGTGTTGACCGTGCCAACAAGCGCATGATCCTCAATGTCGACAAGGATCGCCTGAAAAATGCACCGGGATTCGACAAGGACATATGGCCGGATTTTGCTGATCCGCAGTTCCGCACGTCGATGACCACGCATTACGGCTGATCGTGCCAGTCTGCCATCAAAGGCCGGTCCCTCCCGGGGCCGGCTTTTTGTTTGTGGGCGAGGTCAGGCTGGGAAGAGGTGCGCCATGATGGCAGCGTGGCTCGGGAAGGTCGCCGTCGCTCCCGCCGCCAGCAGCCGGGCGCTAAGTCCGCTGTCGGCATGTCCGCCGCCCGTGAATCCGAACGCAGTCATCCCCGCCGCAAGTGCGGACGTCACGCCGTGGACACTGTCTTCGAGGACGAGACAGGTCGCCGGGTCGGTTTTGATTCTGTCGGCAGCAAACAGGAAGAGATCGGGCGCGGGCTTTCCGCGCGTTACCTGGTCCGCCGAATAGATATGCGGCGCGAAAGTGTTGCTGAGGCCCGTCAGCGCCAGCTTACGGCGTAGCTTTGGGGTGATCGACGAAGAGGCGACGGCGCAAGGTCCCTCAAACCGCCCCGCAAGCGCCGCTGCGCCCGGCAGGGCTGTCAGCTCGGACTCGATACGGGGCCAGGCACGGCCATGCAGGCGCGACCCGAAATCGTCAGGAAAGGGGCCTTGGCCTAGCGCCGCATAATCCTCCGCAAGCGCGGCGTGAAACTCCGGTACGCCCAGTCCGACGAAACGCGACAGATAGGCATCCCATTCATAGGCGAGGCCCATTTCCCTCAACAGTTCCATTTCGACAGCCACATGGATCGCCTCGGAATCCACGAGCACACCATCGCAATCGAAAATCAGGGCCTCATAGGGATGGGTCGTCATGCCTGCTTTCGTGCCTGCCAATTATGTCGGGCTTATGTTGCCGAACGTCTGAGCGCCAGCAGGGCCTGTTCCAGCACGCCTTCGCTGGAAGCGCACACGATCTGTCCGCCGAGCTTCGGTGTATTGCCGCGCCAGTCGGTCACGAGGCCGCCGGCGCCGCGTACAACCGGAAGCAGGGCCGCGACATCCCAGGCCTTAAGCTCCGATTCCGCAACAAGGTCCACCGTGCCTGCGGCAACACGGGCATAGGCATAGGCGTCAAGGCCATAGCGCGTGATACGCGCCGTCGCGCGCAGATGGGTCCACGCGCCCTGTTCGGCCGGATTGAAGATGAACGGATCGGTCGTCGCAATGGTCGCCTGGCGCAGGTCCTGGCAGCCAGATACGTGAATAGGTGTGCGTGCGCCGTTCTTTTCCATCGCGGCGCCGCCTGGCCAGCCGAGATAGCGCTCGCCCAGAACAGGCTGGTCGATAATGCCGATCACTGGCACGTTATCCGGATCCACCAGCGCGATCAGCGTCGTCCATACCGGCAGGCCCGCCACGAAGGCCCGGGTGCCGTCAATCGGGTCGATAAGCCAGCGATAGCCGCTAGAGGAAGGGGTCTCGGGAAACTCTTCACCGGTGACGCCGTGATGCGGGCGCTCGGCCGTCAGGATGTCGCGAATGGCGCGCTCGGCGGCACGGTCGCCCTCGGTCACCGGGTCGAAGGGAGTTCTTGCGGGGACCGATGGGGTGGCGGTGGGTTTGGGACGGCTCTGTGAGGGGGTCTGGGACGGGTCTTGCGCCTTGTTGTCCACATTTGTCAGGGCACGAAAATGCGGCTGGATTGCTGTCCAGGCCGCATCTGCGAGCCGCCCGGCGAGGGCAAGCTCATCTTCGAGGGAAATTCCGTCTGGCATCAGGCAGGGCTAGCCCTGCCTTGAGCCCGGCGTCAAGCGGCGCCGTGGCTCGACTGGTCGCCTTCCAGAGCCTTGGCCAGTTCCAGCAGGCGTTTGCGTGGGCGCTCGCCAAGCCGGTAATAGGCCCGAACCAGTTCCAGCGTTTCTTTCTGCGAGAGAATATCGCCTTCCATGTACTCGTTGGCGTCATTGGCGGCGTCTGGCGCATCGGCCACCGGGATACCGTCAAAGAAGTACTGCACCGACACGTTCAAAGCCCGCGACAGTTCATAGAGGCGCGAAGACGTGATGCGGTTGGCACCGCATTCATACTTCTGGATTTGCTGGAATCTCACGCCCACCTGGCTCGCGAGGTCCTGCTGGGTCATGCCCAGAAGGCGGCGGCGGCGGCGAAGGCGCTTGCCTACGTGCAGATCGGTTTCATCAGCCATTACTTGCTCCAAACTTAAGCAGGACCGTTTCAGTCCCAAAACAGGAATTTCGAGCAAGTCCTACGCAAATCGTGTGCCGCAGGGCATTTTTGTGCCCAATAAGCGGGCAGTTGAGGTTAATTGCACAGGTGCGACATTCGTGCGCTTGCCTATTTGTGCAGCGCAACATATTTCTGGTCTTGCACTTCGGTGCAGACGCCTCTGGCGTTTCCTCCCTTTGACTTTGGCCGCACCCACGGGTGCGGCCCTTTTTTTGCCGGAAGCTCAGGGGCGGACGACGAGCCGAGCGATCTCAAGGATCTCTGCCGTCACATCTGTAATGATGGCTCTTATCTCAGCAAATCGCTCAAGGCGGCTGATCATGTGCTCGTCCATATAGAGACCGCGGTTGATCTCGATCTGCAGGGCATGGACCTGACGCTTCGGGCGGCCATAGCGGCGGGTTGTATAGCCCCCTGCATAGGGCGCGTTGCGCGCCACACTGAGGCCGTGGGTGCGGAAGGCCCGCTCAACCCGGCCTGTGAGGCGCGGATCGCAGCTCGATCCGAAGCGGTCGCCCAGCACGATATCAGCCAGTTGCCGTCGCCCCGGCTGAACCGACGGCATGGAATGGCAATCGATCAGCAGAACGGCGCCGTGTGCCTCGCGCAGCAGGGCCAGCTCCTGGCCGAGCCGCTCATGATAGGCATCGTGCACGCAAGTGAGGCGTTCCTCGCCTTCTTCCCGGGTCAGCCGGCGGGCATAGATCGCCTCGCCGCGTGCGCCGACACGGGGCAGGCATCCGAGCCCGGCCTGCACCCGTGCAGTCGGCTGGCCTGAAGCGCGTGGCAGCCCGTCGCTGAACATGCTGGCATCCAGCTCGCGCGGGTCGCGATTGAGATCTGCGACAGACCGGCCATAGCGCGCGGCCAGCAGCGTCGCCCCCAAGGCAGGCACCTCGCCGAACAATTCGTCCACGAACGCGTCTTCCGTGCGGCGCACGTCAATCAGAGGCACGCGCAGCGCCGCCTGCATGCTGGCAGGATAGTCCCGGCCTGAATGGGGAGACGCAAAAAGCACCGGGGCAGGGCTGCCGTCGGGCACGTCCAGCCTATAGGGCGTGCTATAGACATGCGGTCCGGCAGGGGGCGGAGTGGCCGATCGTGTCAGGGGGAGGGCGCCGGTCATGGCCCCAATGGTTTGCCAGTTGGTCTGAAGGTCAAGCCTTTTCAGGGAGCTGGTAAAAAAAGAACTCCGAAATCTCGTCCGTCTTCACCGCTGATTTACCGGATGGGCTGTTTATGTCTTAAATCAATTATTGGCATCCAAGGGGGCGAGCGTGACCAAGATCCTTCTCGCAGAAGACGACGACTCAATGCGCACTTTCCTGGCTGCAGCGTTGCGCCGGGCCGGCCATGAAATTCAGGACTATGCAGACGGCGAGACGGCCTTGCATGCGCTCGAGCGCGAAGTCTTCGACCTGCTGCTGACCGACATCGTGATGCCGGGCCTTGATGGCATCGAGCTTGCGCGCCGCGGCGCGGAGTTGGACCCGGCCATGAAGATTGTTTTCATTACAGGTTTTGCCGCTGTGGCCCTGTCGTCAAGCGCGCCGACGCCCGCCGGGGCGAAAGTCCTCTCCAAGCCATTTCACCTGCGTGAGATTGTCGACGAAGTCGACAAGGTGATGGCTGCCTGATGGCCGGCGGTTCGCCCGACGAGCCGCCGAAGCTGATCAAATCCATTGCCACAGATTCCGGGCGTCATTTCTTTGACGCGCCGGCCCATATGACCATCAATCAGTGCGTCCTGCACCTGACCAGCATGGCTGGCATCGATATCGTGTCGCTTGTCCCGGCCGAAATCGGGCATTGGCTCATTTTCCGTCTGGATGGCTACACTTTCACGGCCAGCAACCCCCTGCGCGAGGTCTGGTTCTATGCCGATGACCCGGAAACACCTGAGGACATACTGCAGAAAATAGCCCTCTTCATGGTGACGCCGTCAAACGCGTCTTGACGGCAAGCCCCGAATTATCCATTACCCCTGCTTCCTGATCGGATCGGGCGGTTAGCTCAGTGGTAGAGCACTACGTTGACATCGTAGGGGTCACAAGTTCGAACCTTGTACCGCCCACCATCAGCTCTTGCGGCAGAAGGGGCTTTGATCCGCAACTGTCGCGGCAGATCATAGTGTTTCTCTCCAGCCTCGGAAATTGAAAGAATACCCGCGAGATCGCCGTAAAGGTCGAACACGAGGGCCGTTCCTTCTCGCTTCGCCAGCAGTCCCTCGATTTCGATTTGCGTTCCTCCAGGCGGCGCATCTCGTCCTTGGCGTCTTGCCTACCGCAAAGCCGGCGATGATGAGAAACTCCACGCGCGTCAGAAACTGTTGAGTTCGTTCGCTCCGAAAACGCCTTCGTCCGTCCGGTAGTATTAGCCAATCGCCCAAGGTAGGATCGAAAAATGTCTCCCCCGCGTCGAAACCGTCGTGACCCCATTCACGAGATTTGATTCAATACCCTCATCGAGCGCGCGCACGCTCAGGATGTCCAGTCCTTGCGTATCGTCGAGTATGTCCTTATTTGGATGCTGATACCCGATTTTATACCCGCAAATACCCGATACGAGCGAAATTTCCGGCCAGATGAGCGTGCTTATCGGAGCGCTGCCCCACATCCCTCAGCAGCCCACTCATCTCCGCTCGTCTCCACAATTCAGGCATATCGACCCTGAAGAAGCCCACATCGCGGGGATGAAGCAGGGCCTGATCACCTCCTGTCAGCGCGCGCACATCTTCGACCTGCAGAAGCGGACGAACTTGCTCGCCAAGATTGTCGCCCGCTCCATTCACCTGCGCATTGCTGACCGAGAATCTCCGCCCCATCACGTCCTTCTTCCCCGAGAGATACTCGATCTCCCGCAGCGTCTGCTCGCCCGGCAAGACGGAGTGCCAACGGCGGGGCTCTCTAAGGGTCTCTTGAAGATCAGATTCAGGCCTGAAATGCGCGCAACGTCTGCGTGTGGCGACACGATTTCTTCATTCAAATCATGCGAAAATGTCAAAAACCAATCTATTCTTGAGGTAATGATGACAACCGCATGCAGTGGCTGCCAGGATGGCGTCGGCTTCGAACTCCCCATTACGATGGCGTTTCAGCCGATTGCGCATACGAATACACGCAGCCTGTTTGCCTATGAGGCCCTGGTTCGCGGCGTCAACGGGAAGGGGGCGGACGAAATACTGGCGCACGTGTCGGATTCCAACCGCTATGCTTTTGATCAGCAATGCCGCGTCACGGCCATCGATCTGGCGGCCAAACTGGACCTGGCGAAATCGGGAACGCTCCTGTCGATAAACTTCCTGCCGAACGCTGTGTACGAGCCCCGGGCCTGCATTCGTATGACATTGGGCGCTGCAATGCGGACGGGATTTCCGGTTCAGCAGATCATGTTTGAATTCACGGAAGTTGAGCGCATGGATTCAGACCACATCCTGCATATTCTCCGCACCTATCGGTCGATGGGTTTCAAGACTGCGATAGATGATTTTGGCGCCGGTTATGCGGGTCTCGGTCTGCTGTCCGAGTTTCAGCCGGATTTCGTCAAACTGGACATGGAGCTTATTCGCAACGTGGACAGAAGCACCGTGAAGCAGGTCATCGTGCGTAATACACTCAACATGCTCCATGATCTCGGCATAACGCCGATCTGTGAAGGTGTCGAAACCATCGGGGAGTTCGAAACGCTGCGCGACCTCGGCGTCGACCTCATGCAGGGCTATTTGCTGGCAAAGCCCAGCCTCGGTGCACTGCCGGCCATATCCTGGCCGGGCGAGGACAAAATCATGGGCCGCATGGTTTAGGCCTCAAACAGCCAGACCGTCCTTGGCCAGGGCGAAAGCAAGCAGGCTTACGCCAGCTTCGCCTTGAAGAATTCCAAAGTCCGCGACCAGGCGAGTGTCGCTGCGTCCGCGTCATAGCGGGGCGTGGTGTCATTGTGGAAGCCGTGGTTCACGCCTTCATAGACGAAGACCTGATACTCGGCATCATTGGCTTTCAGCGCCGCCTCATAGGCTGGCCATCCGGCATTCACGCGCTCGTCGAGCCCCGCCAGATGGATCATCAGGGGGACCTCGACCTTGGCGGCGTCTTCCTCGGTCGGCCAGCCGCCATAGAAGGGGGCTGAGGCCGACAACCAGGGCTGGTTGACGGCCATCATGTTGGTCACACTGCCACCAAAGCAGAAACCGACACAGGCAACCTTGCCATTGCATTCAGGGTGATCGCGCAGGGCTTCAGCGGCGGCCATGAAGTCCTGGATCATCGCGTCGCGGTCGCGGGTCGCCTGCATTTCGCGGCCGTCATCATCGTTTCCGGGATAGCCGCCGAGCGGATAGAGCGCGTCGGGGGCGAGCGCGATATAGCCAGCCAGTGCCGTGCGCCGCGCGACATCCTTGATGTAGGGGTTGAGACCGCGGTTCTCGTGAACGACGATCACGCCCGGGCGCTTGGCCGGGCCTTTCTTCAGGCGCACCAGATCGCCCGCCATGTCACCGGCGCCATTGGGCGAATTGTACTGGTAGGTCTCGATGTTAAGGCGCGCGTCATCGGGCGCTGTCTGCAGCGTGCCTTCGTAATCCGGCATGACGCAGGCGGCCAGCATGGATACGCTTAGCCCGCCAACCGCATACTTTCCGAGCCGGTCGAAGAAGTCCCGCCGCGACATGGCGCCATGGCAATAGCCGTCATAAAGATCGAGCACGCCTTGCGGCACGGGCTGGTTGTTCGGCAGTCGGGTCATGGCACGTTTCCTGTCGTCGGGTTCAAGGCCGATGATAGGGCACAATTCGGGCCGGGAAACCCCGCGCCGCAAATTGTGTTTCAACTCGCGCTTGCGCCAATATAGCCGAGCGTGGTTGCGCGGTGGACGGCCTGCGACCGCCCTGACACGCCGAGCTTCCGACTGGAATTGGTAATGTGGAACCGCACGGTGGGCTGCGAAATGCCGATAATGGTCGCGATCTCATGGTCGGTCTTGCCCGCAGCGGCCCATTTCAGGCACTGGATTTCGCGGCGCGTGAGGGCGACCGCTAGGTCTGTTGGCCCGGCCCCTTTATATTCGTGATAGGTCGAAATGAACTTCACAGTCAGGACGTGGATTTCGGCTGCGCGGGCGTCGAACACTTTGCGGATCGGGAAGCCCTTGTCGGGTGTGGCCCATACGATCGCCCCGATCACACCCGATGGCAGGTGGCACGGTGAAATGATCGCGGCCCCGACACTGTTGTCTTCAGCCGACATTGTCTGTGCCAATCCGTCCAGTGCCGCGATCTGGCGCCAGCTGCCGATCTGCTTGTCGGCATGGTAGAAGGGTTCAGCGCAGGTGCGCGCCCCGCGCACATAGCCAGACCGCAGCGCAAAGGCGCGGTCTTTCCAATAGGCCAGCGTCGGGTCGATCCAGCGAAACAGTGTTTCGGCAAGCGGGCGGCCTGAGAGGTCGCACATGGGTTCCGGACTGCCGATATCGGCGCTGACGGCGATATAGGGCAGGCCCATGGCTTCGCCCAGCGCAGCCACATCGCGGGCCAGCGACATGGCCTGTGCGCCTGCGTCTTCTCGAACGTCCTGCGTGTCAGCAAAATCCGTCAATAAATATACCCTATCAAATAGAGCAGGTTGCATGAGCGCGCCGTATACTGTCAGCTTACGTGGTAGACGGATGCGGCAACGATGTCGTGCAAGCCTGGAGGCCCGTTATGAACCTTGATCTCACAACTGAGGATAGTGAATTTCGTTCCGAAGTGCGAGCGTTCCTTCGCGACAACCTGACCGAAGAACTCAGCAATGCCGGGCGATTGGTCACGAGTGTGTTCATCGAGCCGCAGTTCAGCCTGCCATGGCAGAAAATCCTGCACGCCCAAGGCTGGGCAGCCCCCGCCTGGCCGGTCGAATATGGCGGCACGGGCTGGACCGAGATGCAGCGCTATATCTTTGCTTCCGAATGTGCGCGGGCAGGGGCACCGTCCCTGTCGCCCATGGGCCTCGCCATGGTTGGCCCATGCATCATCGGGCACGGAACGCCCGAGCAGAAAGCCCATTATTTGCCGCGCATCCTCGCTGGCCAGGACTATTGGTGTCAGGGCTATTCCGAGCCGGGTTCGGGATCTGATCTGGCCAGTCTCAGCCTTAAGGCTGAATCCGACGGCGACGACTATGTCCTTAATGGCACCAAGATCTGGACCACGCATGCGCACCACGCGAACATGATGTTCTGCCTCGTGCGTACGCGCTTTGACGGCAAGCCGCAGGAGGGTATCACTTTCCTCCTGCTCGACATGACCCTGCCGGGCATCAAGGTTGACCCGATCATCACGCTCGCGGGCGAACATGAGGTCAATCAGGTCTTCTTTGATGATGTGCGCGTGCCCAAGTCCGGCCGCCTCGGCGCCGAGAATGATGGCTGGACCGTCGCCAAATACCTGCTTGAGTTCGAGCGGGGCGGCGGCTCGTCCGCTGGCCTGGAAGCGAGCGTGGGCCGTATCCGGGCGCTTGCCGCGCGTGACGGCCTGCTGGCGTCCGATCCCGGCTTTGCCAGCCGCCTCGCCGCCGCCGAGATTGGCCTCGAAGCCATCAAAATTACCGAGCAGCGGGTTTCGTCCGCGCTGTCCAGCGGCGGCAATCCCGGCCCTGCGGCCTCCATGCTCAAGGTCCAGCGCACCGAGATGATGCAGCGGATCGATACGCTCGGTGTCGAGGCGGGCGGCACCTATGCCTGTGTCGAACAATTGGAAGCGCGCCAGCCTGGCAGCAATATCGAGCCTATCGGTCCCTCTGACCGCGTGACGCTTGTGCCGCGCTACCTTAATAACCGTGCAGCTTCGATCTATGGCGGCTCAAATGAGGTTCAGCGCAACATCATGGCCAAGATGGTGCTCGGGCTCTGAGTCCACCCTGTCACTTCCGATAGCTTGTTGGTTGTCCAATAATTACTGACTGTCCCTCCCAATGGACAGGTCCCGTCAAGAGGACGCTGCCGGGAGGAGAAAATCAAATGACCAAGACACCCCGAATCCGCCGTTATGCCCTTTTGGGAGCCTCGCTGTGCGTGCTGGCGTCCCAGATGCCGGCTATCGCCCAGGACGGCGAAGCCGCGCCTGCAGAAGCACCTGCTGACAGTTCGCTCAAGCTCGGTTCGATCGTCGTGACGGCCCAGCGCCGCGAAGAATCCATCAATGACGTCCCGATGAGCATTCAGGCTTTCGGCGAAGACACGCTGGATGCCCTGCGCGTTGACAGCGTCGATGACCTGCAAAACGTTGTCCCGAGCTTCTCGGTTTCGCAGAGCTACCAGGGCGTGCCAACCTATACCCTGCGCGGCATCGGCTTCAACACGATCAACGTCTCGGCCACATCGACCGTCGGTACCTATGTCGACGAAGTGGCCTATCCCTATCCGTTCATGAACTCGGGCCCCGTGTTCGACATTCAGCGCGTTGAAGTGCTGAAAGGTCCGCAAGGCACGCTCTTCGGCCGCAACACGACGGCCGGCCTGATCAACATGGTCACAAACAAGCCATCCGACGAGTTCGAAGGATCGGTCACGGCTGATGTCGGCAATTACGACACCTGGAACCTCGAAGGCATCCTCAACGTGCCAATCTCCGACCGTGCCCAGGCCCGTTTCGGCATCCGCAGCGAGAACAGCGACGAAGGCTGGCAGAAGTCGATCACGAGCGGTCAGGACCGCGGCACCAAGGACAAGCTCGGCTTCCGGGCCGCGCTGGCGCTCCAGCCGACCGACAATCTCGATGTCGACATTTCCTACAATGGCTGGCGCAGCAAGTCGGACACGACAGGCGGCCAGGCAATTGCGCTGACGCCAAACACCGATCCGACCTTCATCGTCCCGGGCACGAATGGCCCGTCGACGACGTCCCTCTTCAACGCGGTTGATCCGATCACGGGTCTCAGCCTCGTCGATTTCGTCAACAACAACTTCCCGACCAGCGCCGAACAAACAGACTGGGCGCCGAATTATGCGCGCACAACGGCCGGCATTGGCGTCAACGGCATCGACGGCCCGCTTGAGGAAGACACGAAGTTCGACGCCCTCAAGCTCAGCGTCCGCTATGGTTTCGACAATGGCCTCAACCTTGTTTCGCTGACCGGCTATAACAAGCTGGACCGTGAGGCCGTGCTTGACTTCTCGTCCGCGCCTTTCGCTATCCTGGTTCAGGATGTCGACGCTGAAATCAAATCCTTCAGCCAGGAACTCCGCCTCGAAGGCGAAACCGGCAAGGCCAACTGGCTTGTCGGCGCCTATTACGGCAAGGACGAAACGACAGACACCAATCGTACGCTGCTGCTCGACAATGCCAATTCCAGCTATGTTTCGACAATTGCGGCAACACTCGCGGCATCGCCCCTGAATGTGGATCCGGAAACGGGCGCGCCGTATTCTGTTCTTGAACTGCTCAACTCGTTCCAGACCTATCGGGACACAGGTGAGTTCGAAACCACGACCTGGAGCATCTTCGCCAATGCCGACTGGGAGCTGACACCGGAATTCAGCCTGACCACAGGTATTCGTTATACAGAAGACAGTCAGGACTATGTCGGTTGCTCGGCTGACGTGAACGGCTCCATGCAGCCTAACGTCAACGTCTTCAACCGCACCTATTTCGCTCTGATCTATCAGACGGCGCCTGCCGCGCCACTGCTCGAGAATGGGTGCAACACGTTTGATGTTGCCACCAATTCCTTCGGTTCCGTCTCGTCCGAAACCAAGGAAGACAACGTCTCGTGGCGCGTCGTTGGCAACTGGACGCCAACCGACAATCTGGTGCTCTTTGCGTCGGCCACGCAGGGCTACAAGTCGGCCTCCACGCCTGTTAACGCCGCTTCGAAATCGGAGCAGAACGCGCCTGCCACGCAGGAAGGCCTGCTCGCCTATGAAGTCGGCTTCAAGGCCAGCTTGCTCGACCAGCGCATGCAGGCCAACGCGGCGCTGTTCTATTACGACTATGAAGACAAGCAGCTCTCGGCCTTCTTCGCTGACCCGATCTACAAAGCGCTCGCACGCCTGCAAAACGTGCCGACCGCTGAAGCCTATGGCCTCGACGCCGAGGTAACCTACCTGATCAGCGAAGAACTCACCGCAATTGGGGGTCTTACATTGCTGCACACGGAGATCGGCGATTTCGACACGGTCGACAGCTTCGGCCTGCCCACCAATCGTCAGGGCGATCCCTTCCTCTACAGCCCTGAATCCGTTGCCAGCCTTGCCCTGCTCTATGACCGTCCGGTCACCACGGAACTCGGCTTGCGCGCATCGGTCAGCGGTCGCTGGCAGAGCGAATCAACAGCCGGTCAACCAAATGACCCGCTCTATGACATCGATTCCTATGGTCTCCTCAACGGGTCCATCGGTATCTATTCGCTCAACAACAATTGGGATCTCTCAGTCTGGGGCAAGAACCTGACGGATGAGTATTACTGGCAGCAGATCACGACGAACGCGAACGTCGTCGTGCGCTATGCCGGCATGCCACGTACTTTTGGTGCCTCCCTCACGTATCGGTTCTAGAGCCGAAAAAGTGTTTCCTCCCTTCGGGCACCGCGGCCACGATCCCCTCCGGATCGTGGCCGTCTTTTTATCCGGTAGGGGAGGGGGTCAGGTGCGCTCCCACCAGGGATAGCCTTCAGGCATGTCCGTGGAGACCTTGCCAGGAAAATGCGGCGCCCGTTTTTCAAGGAACGAACTGACACCTTCCTTCACGTCAGGCGATGACCCGAGCGTTAGCGCAAACTGTCCGTCCACTTTCAGCAATTCGAACGGGTCTCCCGTCGGCCCGAACCGCCAGAGCAGCTGGCGCACCAGCGCCACCGAGACGGGCGCCGTATTGCGGGCAATCTCCTCAACGATGCGCTTGGCCGCCGGCAGCAATTCTTCCGGAGGATGGATCTCGCTGATCAGGCCGCCAGCCAGTGCTTCCTCTGCGCCGAAAACACGCCCCGTCATGCACCAGCGCAAGGCCTGCGGCAGGCCGACTAGCTGGGGCAGGAACCACGCGCTGCCCGCTTCCGGCGGCAGGCCGCGCTGGGCAAACACGAAGCCGAACTTGGCTTTCTCCGAAGCGATCTTGATATCTGTCGGCAAGGCCAGCGTCAGCCCGACGCCGACTGCGGCGCCATTAAACGCGGCAATCACCGGCTTCCGGCAATTGTAGAGCGCGCCAATGAAGCCCGCGCCATCGCGTTTCTTGCCGGGTTCTGACGTGCCGAAATTCTTCGCGCCCGTGCCGCTCTTGGTGTCGAAGGCATCGGCGCCATCCGAGATGTCGGCGCCCGCGCAGAAATGGCGGCCTGCACCCGTCAGGATGATGCCGCGGACATCATCGTCTGCGTCGCACGCATTCACCGCATCGGCCAGTTCCTGGCCAAGTTGCGCGGTAAATGCGTTCAGCTTTTCCGGACGGTTGAGGGTTATGATGGCCGCCGGGCCATCCTTTTCCAGAAGGATCTGCTCGTAGGCCATCACATATGCTCCTGACGTTTATCTGGTCGTCGCGGCAAGGCGCGAATTGATGATCGCATTGGCGTCCGCGATGATGCTGTCGATCAGCTCTTTCACGGTCGGTATATCGTCGATCAGGCCCTGCACCATGCCGGCTGACCAGATGCCGCCATCGGCGTCGCCTTCGGCCATCGCCTTGCGTCCGCGTGCGCCGGCCACGAGGTGCACGACGTCCTCGAACTTGGCGCCGCCCTTGCGTTCGATCTCGACCACTTCATCGCTGACTGCGTTTTTCATCACGCGCGCCGTATTGTGCAGCGTGCGGAAAATCAGGTTCGTGTCGCGTTCGTTATTGGCCACCATCTGGGCCTTGAAGCTGTCATGGATCGGCGCTTCCTTGGTCACGCAGAAGCGCGTGCCCATGTTGATGCCGTCCGCGCCCAGCGCCAGCGCGGCCACGAGGCCGCGCCCATCCGCAAAGCCGCCGGAAGCCAGCATCGGCACTTTCACCTTGTTGGCCGCAGCCGGGATCAGGATCAGGCCTGGAATGTCATCCTCGCCGGGGTGCCCGGCGCATTCAAAGCCGTCTATCGAGATCGCATCGGCGCCCATGCGTTCCGCCGACAGCGCGTGGCGCACGGCGGTACACTTGTGGATCACCTTGATGCCATGCTGCTTGAAGTGATCGATATGTTCCTGCGGCTTGTAGCCCGCTGTCTCGACGATCTTGATCCCACCTTCGATGATCGCCTGACGATACTCGGCATAGGGCGGCGGTGTGATGGCAGGCAGGATGGTCAGGTTCACGCCGAACGGCTTGTCGGTCATGTCCTTGGTGCGCTGGATTTCCTTGGCGAGGTCTTCCGGCGTCGGCTGTGTCAGCGCCGTGAGGAAGCCAAGCGCGCCGGCCTCGGCCACGGGCGCAACCATTTCGGCATAGCCGACCCATTGCATGCCGCCCTGAACGATGGGGTGCTCGATGCCGAACATCTCGGTGAAGCGTGTCTTGATGTGCATTCTTATTGTCTCCCTTTGCCGCGTTGGGCGGTGCGTTAGTGTCTCAGGTATCCCAGTGATCGGTGAAGCGGATGGTCTGTTTTTCGATTCCGTCGCGCACGATTTCCATGCCGCCCGACTTGATCATCCATTCCAGGCGGTGGTCGCGGTACTGGCGCTTGAATAGGCCGGATTCGACCGCCGCGCTCACCATCTGCATGCCGGTAATCGAGGCGCGCGATTCCGCATCTGTCTGGCTTACGCTGTCGCGGGCATTGGCGCGGGCGATCCAGGCAGCAAGCGGAGAGCCTGCTGCAGGCTTGTAGCCAAAGCCGTCGGCGGCGTTGAGATAGGGAATGACGCTGAGGTCGCCGCGGCCGAAGTCGTGCCCGCTGAACCAGTCATTGTCACCGAGTTCGCTTTCCAGCCACGCCATGAAGCCTGCAATCTGGCGCCCCGCATGGGCTTCGATCGTTTTGCGCAGGGCGTCATTGCCACGCTTGAAGAAATGCAGCTCGCCGAGGCCCCATGTGATGGCCTCGAAATGCGTGTCCATAACGTCCTCGATCTGCCGCATGCGCGCGCGGTCTTCCGGCGCATTCGGCATCAGCGAAGGCTCCGGCCATTTGTCGTCGATATATTCGAGGATCACGGTGGAATCGAAGAGGGCGACATCGTCATCAATCAGGGCAGGGACTTCGCGACGCGGGTTGGCGTCGGCAAATTCGCCTTTCGTATGCCCGGCGCCGATGCCTTCCGGCATCCGCACTTCGAATTCGAGGCCCTTTTCCCGGAGCGCGATCTTGACCTTCTGGGCATAGGGCGAGAGCGGGTGTTCATAGAGGACGAGCATGCGGTTTATTGCTCCGTATTGAGATCAAAGCCCGAGCTGGGCCTTGGCAAGGATGTTGCGCTGGATTTCATTCGAACCGGCATAGATCGAGCCCGCCCGGTCGTTCAGGTATTTCGCGGAGACGGTCACGGCGCTTTCCGGCCCGACCAGTGCGGCAGAGTTCGATGGCGCGTTGACCACTTCGCCGCCGGGATTCGTGTGGTGCGGCTGGAATGGCTGGGCCCAGTTACCCGCGATCTCGAGCGCAAGTTCGGTCAGGCGCTGGCTCAGTTCCGTGCCCTTGATCTTCATCATCGAGGCCTTCAGGCCCGGCGTCCCGCCCGTGGACAGTTCCGACATCATCATCAGTTCGGCGGCTTCGAGCGCCGAGGCATCGGCCTCTGCCTGCGAGAGCTTTGCGGCCATGTCCGCACCCATGCCGGCCTCGGCAGCATTCTTGCGCAGCGACCCGACACGCGCCTTCAGGCGTGGTCCATAGCTCGATCCGCCGCGCTCGAATTCGAGCAGGTATTTCGCCACCGTCCAGCCCTCGTTCACCTTGCCGATCACATTGGCCTTTGGCACGCGCACATCATCAAAGAAGATCGCGTTCTGGATATGCTCGCCGGAGGTCATGATGATTGGGTCGACACGTACGCCGGGCGTAGTCATGTCGATCAGCAGAAAGGTGATGCCCTGTTGTGGCTTGCCGCTGGCATCGGTGCGCACGAGGCAGAAACACATGTTCGCTTCGTGGGCATGTGTGGTCCAGATCTTCGAGCCATTGCAGATGAACGCGTCGCCATCGTCCCTGGCCGACATGGTCAGCGAGGCGAGGTCAGAGCCTGCATGCGGCTCGGAATAGCCCTGGCACCAGAAGTCCTCGCCCGACAGGATGCGCGGCAGGTAATAATCCTTCTGTTCCTTCGTGCCATGGCCGATCAGCGCCGGACCGCACATCGCGATGCCCATCGGCGACAGCGGCGGGGCGCCTGCGCGGGCCATCTCGATGTCGAAGATATATTTCTGCGCCACGGTCCAGTCGCAGCCGCCATACTCCACGGGCCAACCGGGCGCGGCCCAGCCCTGTTTCACCAGAATGGCCTGCCAGGCGAGGGCCGTTTCCTTGTCGGAATAGACGCTCGTCATGCGTGCCGCATAGGCGCGCAGGTCTGCCGTCAGCTCGCGGTCGAGAAATGCGCGCACCTCGTCACGAAAGGCTTCTTCTTCGGGAAGAAATTCCAGGTTCACTTTGGCGCTCCTCCGGGGATCAGTGCGCCAGTGAAGCCGCCGGTCCCTCTTGTCTTGTGTGGTGTATACTTGCCTGTTTCTCAGGGCTCTTCCATAGAAAAGTGGCAGGAAGACCCAGCCTGACGCAAGCTTGACCCGCGGGACTTGCGGGCAAAGGCAGACGTTCCGCAAGGGCACCCATGGCCTTCACCGTCGCAATGCCCTTGGGGTGCAGATCATAGTCGGCCCCAAGTTCCAGCCGCTCGCGCACCGCCCCAGGCAGGATGGACACCGCCGCATTCACGACCGCACTTTGCAGGCCTTTAGGCACGCCCTTGGCAGCCCGGCCCGACTTCATGATATCCAGGAACTCTGTGTTGATCGCGTGCGGCTCGAAACGCGGCATCAGCTTTGTCAGCATCGCGTGAAAGTCTGCCTCACTACGCAACGGGTTCTGTACTCCATAGAGCCGCGCGACCGCCTCGCCCTCTTCATAGAACCGTGTCTTGTCCGCATCGGATAGCGGCGCAACAAAGCGGTCATAAGCGGTCAGGAAGCCATAGGTCGCCGTTGCGCTGACCCAGTCCAGCAGTTCCACATCCAGCGCCGAATAGGCCTCACCTGAGGGCGTTTTGCCCGACACCTGCGTGTGCATGTTCGTCACGCCCTGGATCACGCGCCGCGCCGCACTCTGTGGTCCGTAGACGCCCACCATGGCGGCCATGCCGGTCCGTTTCGAACGCCCGACAGGGTCAGTCTTGAACGTGGAATGGTCCCAAACGCCTGACCGTATGCGCGCATCGGCAAATTCGAGCAGCACGGCGGCAATGCCGCCAACGCCGAGTGCAATCGGGTTCTTGAACACGCGCCACGATACGGAGTCCGGCCCCGCATAGGCGGGCTCGCCTGCGGGCTGCAGGAAGTCCACTTTCCAACCGAGATATGTTTTCATGCCCAGCATCTTAGGCTGTCCCTCACAAGTCCGGTACCTCTTCAATCTAACAGGGGGAGGGGCCTCCACCAAGCGGCGTGTCGGCGCGTTTATCCATTGGTGCCGACGCGCGCGGGCGCTAAGCTGTTGATGCAAGCTGGGGGACCGACGGCATGAACCGCGAAGTGATCATTCATCAGGGCGCCGGCATTGCTGCGCTGGCGCAGCGCCTTGCCGGTCTCCGGTCCAGCGCTGACGCCCGCATTGTCGGCCTCACCGGTTCGGTCGCGGCCGGCAAGACAACGCTCGCCCGCGATGTGGCTGACGCGCTCACCCCGCCGCTCAGCGTCGAAACCGTCTCGACCGACGGCTTCCTGTTCCCGAACGCCGTGCTGGAGCCGCAGGGCCTCCTCATGCGCAAGGGCTTTCCGGAAACCTATGACCGCGACGGCTTTAACCGCGCCCTTGGCGGCATCCGGCAGGGCGCGGCCGACTTTCCCGCCCACAGCCACGATATCTATGACATCGACCCGGCCCTGTCGCGCACCGTGCGCCTGCCGGACATGCTCATCCTCGAAGGCCTCGGCTTCCAGCCGCCCACCCGGCCAGAACGCCCGGACGGCGAACCGGACGTGCTGGTCTATCTCGACGCTTCCGAGGCCGATCTTGAATACTGGTATGTCGAACGCTTTGTCGGCTTTTGGAATGGAGCCCGGACCGACCCAAGTTCATTCTATGCCCAGTGGCTGCACATGAGCGAGACAGAGCTGCGCGCCTTCGCCAAGACTGTCTGGGACGGCGTCAACCTGCCCAACCTGCGCGACCACATCCACCCGCTGAAAGCGCATGCCGATATCATCGTGCACAAGGCGCGCGATCACACGGTCGAAATCGCGGAAGACAGGATCAGCTGAACGTGCGGATCGGGTTCGTCCCGTCCCAGCCTTCGGCCTGCTTGCGGATATAGGCAAACGTCTTGCCCTTGGCGCCGCTGATGTCGGAAATCTCGACGACGGTGCCCGGATGCGCCTCCGTATCGAAATAGGCAAACCGGCCCTTCTCGCCGCCGATCTGTCCTTCATGGCCCACTGTGTAGCCAAGCCCGAGCGCTGTGTCGTAGAGGCCCTGGTAATCCTCGGTCCAGTAGGACATGTGCTGCAGGCCCTCGCGGCCCGCATCGAGAAAGTCCTTGTACATCGAGGGCGCATCATTGCGCTGCTGGATCAGTTCGATCTGCAGGTCGCCGGAATTGGCGAGCGCGATGCTCATCTTCACGTCGGACGCCACGCCGCGATAGGTGAACCAGTCGGTCTTCACCTCCGCGATATAGAACCAAGGGCCAACGCCCATCACCTCGATCCAGTGTTTCATTGCCGTTTCGATATCGCGCACGACATAGCCGTTCTGGCAGACTTTCCCGAAAATGCGGCTCATCGCGTCACCAGTGCGGCGGGGGCGGCTCGTCGCCCTGCGTGGGCCGCTCGGCCTGACCCATGCTGGCAAACTGTTCAGTCAGCCGCGCCATATGCCGCGTCAGCCGATCGATCTCTTTCCACTGGGCGATCACGGTCTTGTTCAGGTCGTCGATCACCTCGTCCTGATGGGCGATGCGGATTTCAAGCGTGTCGATGCGGGCGGTATCTGTCATCCTCTGCTCATAGCCTGCCGCGCGCCCTGCCTGCAAATACATTGATCACGGCAAAGACGCTGGACGCGCCCCCATCCCCCGCACTAAACGATGCCGCATGACCGACTACCGCTTTTCCGTGGCCCCAATGATGGATGGCATAAAAAACATAGGTAAAACAATATATTACAAGCTTGCGTGTGCGCTACGTGTGCAGCCTCAAGCGCGTGTTGTTCGTTCATTTCGGCAATCGGGTTGTTGGTTCTGCTCTGCTATCCAAACCGAATTGGGATCGTCCATTCGTCTAGTTTGGGCATCGGTTGCGTAGGGGCTTCGGATACCCAGATCGCTTTGCGGTATGTCAATTGAGAACAGCGTTGGTTCCAGCCAAGTCAGGCGGACGTGTTACGATGTGGTGTGAAAAGTCGGGAAATTGATCGCCGTTCTTGGCTGACGCAGCAAGTAGCTTGCGTAAGGCTGGCCGACGTCCACAGATCGGCTTAGTCGACACCTGATGAGACGGCTGTTTGGCCGCTCTCGCGGTCCAGAACGGTCTGTTTGCAGGCAAGGTAGCGATACTTCCTGCCAGCGCCGCCAGCGCGAACTCGCGATACCGGATAATTTCCACATTCGGTGCGTATAGCCGCTCGCTCAAAATCTGTCAGAGGCTTGGTGCTGCCTGCAATTGTAGCACACCCACTGATCCCGGCACCAAGGCCGACCCATGTCGCGAGCAAAAGCAGCGTCGTTCGCCATTGTGACGCCGACGCGTGAAACAGTTTCCTGCGAACTCTGATCATGCCTCTGCTTCCTTTCGCTCTTTGAATGCAAGAAGCCGCAGCGCATTGAGTACAACGATCAGGGTTGATCCTTCATGCGCAATAACTGCCGGCCCGATGCCCAGACCAAGCAATGTCGCTGGCACCAGAAACGCCACGATACCCAGACTCGCCCAGAGATTCTGTAGGATGATCCGGCGCGTTGCACGACTAAGGGCCACCGCGAACGGCAGTGTTTCCAGATCATCAGCCATCAAGGCAATATCGGCCGTTTCGAGCGCGACATCTGACCCGGCCGCGCCCATGGCAATACCGA
>Ga0207888_100111_pt1 | contig 54871 bp, 47 predicted proteins | sample LinPmetageLP43_FD_184055 | JGI IMG/M metagenome (GOLD analysis project Ga0207888, IMG submission 184055) | Marine viral communities from the Pacific Ocean - LP-43 (SPAdes) | ecosystem: Environmental > Aquatic > Marine > Oceanic | place: Pacific Ocean | collected 2010-08-27
AGCGGCGCCTTCAGTGTCAGTCATGAACCGCCGTATGCGGAACCGCACGTACGGTGGTGTGAGAGGGCGGCGGGAGTAATCCCGCTCCCTACTCGATCCCGTATTTTGTTGCGGGAAGGCCTCTGTCGGTTTATTTCCACCTGCCCGCTTTTGCCCCATTTAAGTGCGTACTGGCGCAGTGCTGGCGCGGGTATTTCTTGGCTGCGCCTGTTATCGTTTACCTGCCTGCGATGAGGCTCCCTGTTCATGGGAGGGTAAAAATAAATTTACATTTGTGCGTTAAGTTGCACGAATATTGCTAGTAACCGGACATTCACCCCCTTTGTTCGGAGCGCTCTGCAATGTCGTTACGTTTTAAACTGGCAGCTACTTATATTCTGGTTGGTCTTTTGCCGGTTATCGCGGTTGCATTCAGCGTGTACGAACAGGCTAGCGGGGCGTTGCGCGAGCAGACCCTGAACAGCCTTGAGGCGGTGGCCAGTATTAAGCAGCAACAGTTGCAGAGTAATTGGCGGTCCAGGCATAACCAGTTGCAAACCCTTGCTACCAACCTATCCAACAATTACGCGGGCCTGGATCAAATGGCGTTGATCAGCGCCTCTAACTACGATCGCCCTACCTTCCAAAGCTTTATTGAAACCTATGGCTACAGCGATCTAAAGCTGATTAGCCCTGAGGGCAAAGTATTTTTTAGTGTGATGCGGGGGGACGACTATCAGGCTGACCTGCTATCTGACGAGTGGAGTAAACGTCCGCAGGGGCAATTGGCGGCAGAGGGGCTTAGCAAAGGTACGGCTTTCATTGATGATCTTAGGGTCAATCCGCTTAACGGAGAGCCAACTCAGTTCATGGTTGCGCCGATCGGCGTGGACGATGAGGTCAACGGGCTGATAATGCTTGAGCTGCCGTTGGCTCCCTTGAATGAAGTGATGCAGTCGCGCCGGGGCTTGGGAGAGTCGGGTGAAACCTACCTGGTAGGCGAGGATGGCCTGCTACGTTCTGACTCTGCGAGATTTGCCGACCGGCTGGTGGCAAGAGCGGGTAGTCAGGGCCAGCTTATTGAAGCAGAGGCGGTTCAACGCGCGATTGGCGGCGAGCAAGGGCGGCTGCTGGAGCCCGGACTTGATGGTTCTGATTCATTGAAAGCCTTCGTTCCTGTCAACTTTGATGGGCAACGCTGGGCGTTGATCGCGGAGATGGATGTAAGCGAAGCTTATGCGCCTGTTCGCCGCCTGATGCGCCAGGTTTTGCTGTTGGGTCTGGCGACCGTGATCGCGGTGATTATTGCTACCCTGCTCATTAGTCGCAGCGTCATGCGCCCGCTTGGGGGTGAGCCGGGCACCATGGCGGCTCTGGCCCAGCGCCTATCTACCGGTGATATGCAGGTCGAATCCACGGAGGTTAACCCTGGTGGGCTAATGGCTGCCCTGCACAAGATGGCCAGTGCCTGGCGCGATATTGTGGGGCAACTAAGGTCGTCTACTGAGGCGGTGACTGCCGCCAGCGATGATATTCTCCAGGCTGCGGGTAAGACGAGCGTAAGACTGGATCAACAGCAACAAGCGGTCGAGCTGGTGGTTACCGCGGCGGATCAGATGGCTGCTACCGTTCAAGAGATCGCGAGCAGTGCCACCAGTAGCGCAGAGGGTAGCTCTGCCGCCCGGGATGCCTTTGGTGCCATGCAATTGACCCTCGAGAGCATGATAGAGCGGCAGGACACACTGCTTGTCAGTTTGCGCTCAGCTGATCAGGACGTTCATACCCTAGCCTCTGACAGCGAGCAGATCGGTGCTGTTTTGCAGGTTATCTCCGGTATCGCCGAGCAAACCAACCTGCTTGCCCTCAACGCTGCCATTGAGGCTGCTCGCGCTGGCGAGCAAGGCCGTGGTTTTGCTGTCGTCGCAGACGAGGTGCGCAGTCTTGCGCTGCGCACGCGTACTGCGACTGACGAGATTCATGGCATTATCGCGATGCTGGATACGTCTTCTCAGCAGGCAATGCAGCGTATGCAGGGGGCCGCTGGCCAGGCGCAGGGCTTGGAGCAGGAAACTCAGGCCGTACTGGGCTCGCTGAGTCTATTGGATGAGTCGTTGCAAGGCGTGCATGCGTTGGCGTTTCAGATCGCAACTGCCGCGGAGCAGCAGGCTGCGACGACCTCAGAGGTCAATTTGCATATGCATGAGTTGCAGGCAATGGCTGAGGAAAACCGACAAACAGCGGAATACACTCGCCAGAGCGGAGAGCGCTTGCACAAAGTGGCCGACAGTCAAAAGCAGCTGGTAGCGCATTTTCAGCTGTAATGATGCCGGCCGTCTGCGCTGTTAGCGGTCGCGTTCCAGCAGGGGGCCGAGGAAGCGACCAGTATGTGAAACCGCCTCGGCGGCGACTTCTTCCGGGGTACCGGTAGCGATGATTAGTCCGCCGCCGGAACCGCCCTCTGGGCCTAAATCGACTAACCAGTCAGCGGTCTTGATAACATCCAGGTTATGTTCGATCACGACGACGGTGTTGCCGTGATCGCGCAAGCGATGCAGCACGTCGAGCAACTGCTGGATGTCGGCAAAGTGCAGGCCGGTAGTGGGCTCGTCCAGAATATAGAGGGTTTTGCCGGTATCGCGCTTTGACAGTTCGCGGGCCAACTTGACCCTTTGCGCTTCACCGCCGGAAAGGGTGGTGGCTGACTGACCGAGACGGATGTAGGTAAGGCCAACATCGATCAGGGTTTGCAGCTTGCGCGCTAGCGCAGGCACCGCTTCAAAGAATTCACGCGCTTCCTCGATCGTCATCTCAAGGATTTCGTGAATGTTCTTGCCCTTGTATTTGATCTCCAGTGTTTCCCGGTTGTAGCGTTTGCTTTTGCATACGTCGCAGGGCACATAGATATCCGGCAGGAAATGCATCTCTACCTTGATCAGGCCATCGCCCTGACAGGCCTCGCAGCGCCCACCTTTAACGTTAAAGGAGAAGCGCCCTGCCTTGTAGCCACGCGAGCGTGCTTCCTGCGTGCCGGCAAACAACTCGCGAATCGGCGTGAACAGACCGGTGTAGGTCGCCGGGTTGGAGCGTGGGGTACGGCCGATTGGGCTCTGGTCTATATCCACCACTTTATCCAGATGCTGCAAGCCATCAAAGCTTTTGTACGGAGCAGCTTCCAGCGTGGTCGCACCATTGAGTGCGGTCGCTGTAATGGGGAATAGGGTGTTGTTGATCAGGGTCGATTTACCTGAACCGGAGACGCCCGTTACACACGTCAGCAGGCCAACCGGAATAGCCAGGTCGACATTCTGCAAATTGTTGCCGCACGCCCCTTTGAGCTTGAGCCACTGGTCTTTTCTGACCGGTGTGCGCTGAGCGGGGATTGGGATCTTGACCTTGCCTGACAGATACTTGCCGGTCAGCGAATCGGGATTGTTCATGACCTCTTCTGGTGTGCCCTTGGCGACGATTTCCCCACCGTGGACGCCAGCACCAGGACCTATATCGACGACATAGTCAGCCATGCGGATGGCATCTTCATCATGCTCGACAACGATGACCGTGTTGCCTAGCTCACGCAGGTGAGTCAGGGTGGCGAGCAGGCGCTCGTTATCGCGTTGGTGCAGGCCGATAGAGGGCTCGTCGAGGATATACATGACGCCAACCAGCCCGGCACCAATCTGACTGGCCAAGCGGATACGCTGCGCCTCGCCGCCCGAGAGCGTATCGGCGCTACGATCCAGCGTCAGGTAATCCAGCCCCACGTTGACCAGGAACATCAGTCGCGCGCGGATTTCCTTGAGGATTTTCTCGGCGATTTCACCGCGGTTACCCTGCAGTGTCAGCTGTCCAAAATACTCAGCTGCAGCGCCTACGGGCATGGTAGTGACGCCCGGCAGGTTGCGGTCATCAATGAATACGTGGCGCGCCTCGCGGCGCAGGCGTGTGCCGTGGCAGTCGGGGCAGGGTTGCGTGCTGAGGTACTTGGTCAGCTCTTCGCGCACGCTTTGCGACTCGGTTTCGCGGTAGCGACGTTCCAGATTGGGCAATATGCCTTCAAAGGGGTGCTCGCGGCGCACCACATCGCCACGATCGTTCAGGTAGCGGAAGGGTACCTTGTCATTACCAGTACCGCTAAGCACCAGTTTGCGATGGTGGTCTTGCAGGTCGTCAAACGCCAAGTCGAGATTGATGCTGTAGTGCTCGGCCAGCGAGCTGAGCATCTGAAAGTAGTACACATTGCGGCGATCCCAGCCGCGAATGGCGCCTTCGGCCAAGGTTAGCTCGCCGTTTACCAGGCGCTTCTGATCAAAGAACTGTTTTACGCCCAAGCCGTCGCACCCCGGGCAGGCTCCGGCGGGGTTGTTGAAGGAGAACAGGCGGGGTTCCAGCTCGCTGATTGAGTGGCCGCACTCAGGGCAGGCAAAGCGTGCGCTGAAGGTCACTTCATCGCCTTCTTCGCCTTCCATGGGGGCAATGATGGCGATGCCATCTGCCAGGCCAATGGCGGTCTCAAAGGATTCAGCCAGTCGCTGCTGCAGATCTTCACGTACCTTGAAGCGGTCAACTACCACTTCAATAGTGTGTTTGCGTTTCTTGTCGAGCGCAGGTGCTTCATCGAGTTCATGGATTCGGCCATCGATGCGCGCCCTTACAAAGCCCTGAGCGCGCAGCTCGTCGATCAGCGCCAGGTGTTCGCCCTTGCGTTCACGCATGACTGGCGCGAGCAACATCAGCTTGCGGCCTTCCGGCATAGCCAGCACCTGGTCCACCATCTGGCTGATGGTTTGTGCGGCCAGAGGCAGGTCGTGATCGGGGCACATGGGGATGCCCACGCGGGCAAAAAGCAGGCGCAGGTAGTCGTAAATCTCGGTAATGGTGCCGACGGTAGAACGTGGGTTGTGCGAGGTTGATTTCTGCTCGATAGAGATAGCCGGCGAGAGACCTTCGATGTGGTCTACATCGGGTTTTTCCATCATCGACAGGAACTGGCGTGCATAGGCCGATAGCGATTCTACGTAGCGGCGCTGTCCCTCGGCATAGAGTGTGTCGAAAGCGAGTGAAGACTTGCCGGAGCCGGACAGGCCGGTAATCACGATCAGTTTGTCGCGCGGTAAGTCGAGGTCGATATTCTTCAGGTTGTGGGTGCGAGCCCCACGTATCACGATGGTATCCACAGCCCATTTACCCCCAGCCAGCAAAGCGGACAAGTATACGTTGTCAGGCGGTCTACGGGCAAAGAAGCCTGCATCTTTCCGGATTTTGCAGCCAATGTAACAAGGTATGTCAAATCAACGCGGGCAAATACGATGCATCGCAACCGCGTCGTGGTAAAATCGCGCTTTTTTTGGGAGCAGTCATGCAGCAGGCCGATTCCATGAGCCCTTTAGAGCGCCGCGCCGCCATATCGCTGGCGCTGGTGTTTGCTTTTCGCATGCTGGGTCTGTTCATGGTGCTGCCGGTACTGGCCACCTATGGTCAAAGCCTGGCTGGTGCGACTCCGGTATTGATCGGGATGGCCATTGGTTGTTACGGCCTGACCCAGGCATTTCTGCAAATTCCCTTTGGCATGCTGTCGGATCGCATCGGGCGTAAACCCGTCATCCTCTTTGGTTTATTGCTGTTTGCGCTGGGTGGTTTGCTCGCCGCGCAGGCAGACAGTATTCAGCAAGTGATTGCCGGACGGATTTTGCAGGGCGCTGGTGCTATTGCGGCGGCTGTTATGGCGCTGGTGGCTGACTTGACTCAAGAGCAGAATCGCACCAAAGCCATGGCGATGATCGGTATGAGCATTGGTAGCGCCTTTGCTGTGGCTATGGTGGCGGGCCCGGTTATCGCCGGGCTGGCTGGCTTGCATGGGGTGTTTCTCTCGACCAGCGTGCTGGCGGTCGTCGGCATGTTGCTAGTCATCTTTTGTGTACCCACACCGCAAACCTCATTGCGCCACCGTGAGGCGGGCGTCGTGCGTGCCGCGTTTCTACCTGCGCTGCGTAACCCCGATTTGCTGCGCCTTAATTACGGCATTGCCTCGCTCCATGCGATCCTTATGGCGACTTTCATTGCGGTACCGCTGGCGCTGCAGCAGCATGCTCATCTGCCCAAGGAGCAGCATTGGTGGGTGTACCTGGCCGCGCTGCTGATTTCCTTTTTTGCCATGGTTCCTTTTATCATTTATGCCGAGAAGCAGCGGCAGATGAAACGGGTGGTCCTGGGCGCGATTGCTATGCTGTTGCTGGTACAGCCCATGTTCTGGCTGAGCATGGACTCGCTACCCTGGCTGGTCGCGACTATCGTGCTTTTCTTTGTCGGTTTTAATCTGCTGGAAGCGACATTACCGTCACTGCTGAGCAAAATTGCCCCGGCTGGCGGCAAGGGTACAGCGATGGGGGTGTATTCCACCAGCCAGTTTGCCGGTGCTGCCCTGGGTGGCGTCATGGGTGGCTGGATATTTGGCCATTTCGGCCTGCTCGGCGTGTTTGCCGGTTGCGGGCTCTTGGCACTGTCGTGGCTGGTTATTGGTGTTACCATGAACGAACCGCCTTACGTGACCAGCTATCGCTTGGCACTGACTCCCGCGCAGTCACAGGATACGTCCTTGTCGGACAGTTTGCTGGCCGTGCCGGGTGTGGCAGAAGCATTCATAGTGGCGGAAGAAGCCGCCGCATACATAAAAGTCGACAGCAAAGAGCTGGATCGTGAGGCGCTGGACCGAGTTGTAGCGCCCGTTTGATCACCGCAGAAATATCAGGAGAAGAGGAATGGCCAGAGGCGTCAATAAAGTTATTTTGATCGGTAATGTCGGTGGTGATCCCGAGGTTCGTTACATGCCGAACGGCAATGCGGTGGCCAACGTAACGCTGGCCACCAGCGACAGCTGGAAAGACAAGCAAACCGGTCAGCAGCAGGAGCGTACCGAGTGGCACCGAGTGGTGTTCTTTGGACGTATTGCCGAAGTGGTTGGCGAGTACGCACGCAAGGGTTCCAAGCTCTATATTGAAGGCCGCTTGCAGACCCGCGAGTGGGAAAAAGACGGCGTCAAACGCTATACCACTGAGGTGGTTGTCGATATGGGTGGCCAGATGCAGTTGCTTGATGGCCGTCCCTCTGGTGGCGAGCAAAATGCTGCACCGCGTCAGCAGCAGCCTTCGCGCCCGGCACCACAGCAGCAACCCGCCGCACAGCCGCAGCAGCAAGCACCGCAGCAGCCTGCTCCGGATTACGACAGCTTTGATGACGACATTCCTTTCTAGGCCATACCTTAGCATAAAATGTAAAGTATTAAGCAGAGACCCCCGTTCTACGGGGGTTTCCTGTTTTTGTGCGCGTAAAATTTTACTTGACAGAATCTTTGTGAATGCGCACCATGAATAAATGTAAAGTATTGGTGCCTAATGAAAACGACAATCCGCACATTTATCACAGAGGATGGGGAGAGAACATCGGTTTTGGTCGATGGCCGAGGAATGCCCCTTTTCTACGCGAATCTATATGCGACCTGGGAGCTGCGATATCGCTCACTAGCAGCTAATACAATTTTAAATACGCTGAATGCAATTAAAGTTATCTATTTATGGCAGGACCGTGCAGGAATTGATTTGGAATATTTGTTCTCTCATGGTGGTGTGCTTGACGAAAATCAAATAAGAGATTTGAGCGATTTCCTACAGAGGAAGATTTCATCAGTCGATCCGGATGGAAAAATAACGCGAATTCGGCGTAAACCCAACCTCGTTGGATCTAGTAACCATTATTTTAGAATGTCGATTGCCGCCAATTATTTAGGGTTTTTGGCTAGACGCGTACGCCCCTGTAGCCTCAACGATGAAGATATTAAAAGAATGGCCTCGAAGATTGAAGCAAGTAGGCCATACAAGCCGCGGAAATCAAACAATGGTAGGGATGAAAATTATCTCGATGATGCGGTTGTTGATTTTATAGCGGAGGCTCTTAAGCCTGGGTCCCACAATAATCCAGCGAAAGAGCATGCTGTACAGGTGCGAAACATGTTGATGTTCTTGATTTTGCGCGTGACCGGTATGCGTCGAGGAGAGCTGCTTAACCTCAAGACTGATGATTTCGATTTCCGAAAGGGATCGTTAAAAGTCGTTCGAAGACCTGATTCAAAAGGAGATAGCCGCACAAGACAGCCGGTGGCTAAAACCCTTCAAAGGACCATACCAATAATCCCCGAATTAATTAACCAAATTCACGACTACATTTTGCATCATCGAAACAAGATACCTGGCACAAAAAAGCATGGTTACCTATTCGTAACGCATAAAATAGGTCCATATTTAGGGTATCCAATTTCAATCTCGGCGTTTGAAAAGCTAATGCCCCAGATAGCGTCAATTGTTGAAGGGTCTGGTCTTCACGCTCATGCGCTCAGGCATCACTGGAATTATACTTTTTCGGCTTTGATAGATTCTAAAGGAGTCAGCTCAGAGCAGGACGAAAAAATCAGATCATACTTGATGGGGTGGAGTGAAACTTCTGAGAGTGCTCGTATCTACAATGCTCGTCATATTAAAAAGAAAGCAGCAGAGTCGGTTCTTGAGTTCCAAAATAACAACTTAAAAAAATATAATACTGAGATTTTAGATGATAAATAACGCTCTTCATTCTGCGAAAAACGATAGCTTTTATTCTAGAGATAATTATCAAGTGGATTTTCAAGGTCCTCGTTGGGTTCTGAGCAAAGATGTAACAGTTCCCGTTGTTATGCTTGAATCAGTCCTTTCTGAAAAGGGATTTGAAATATTTAAGCGGGTGTTGAGCTATTTCGCAAAATCTCATTCGCCATCTCATGTTCTGAATATGTTTAATCGTTGCTCCGCCTATTTGCAGATGGCTACTAACGAAAAGCCATTCAGTGTTCCATCTTTAATTTCTTACTATTCGACATTGAACTCAAAAACCCAATGGTACATGGGGGTTATACGTACGTTCATCAGGCAATGGCACCGGCTGGGTTATGAAGGGGTTTCTGACGACGTTATAAGGCTGCTAGACAAGTGGGTAATCAAAGGAAATGAAAAAGGATTTGCAGTCCAAACAATGTGTCCGGACAAGGGGCCGTTGACAGACATTGAGATGGGCGGGGTAGTAAGTGCATGTATTGAGGGCTTGACCTCAGAGCGTTTAACGTTAGAAGAAGTGTCGTGCGCTTTGCTTTTCGCAATGACTGGGCGTAGGCCAATCCAGATAGCGGCTCTAAGGATTAAAGATCTCCGGGAGGTTTCTGCCGGGCAATATAGAATTAACTTTCCTCGCGCAAAACAAAGGGGGCAGGGGTGGCGATCAGAATTTAATCAATTCGCAATTGTGGAGGACCTTTGGCTTGTTCTGAGACGGCTCGCCAGTGAAGTTGAGTTAGGTTTTGAGCATCGCCTTGGTGTTAAGGTGCCGGAAAGGTTAATAGGCGAACTGCCATTGTTTCCAGCTTTCCGCGGGGTGTCCCCGGAGATCGATCTGGAAGAGATGCTGGATGGTGATTATCTACATGCACCTACAGAAAAATTGAAATCAATTATGATTCGGATCGGTGGTATTTTAGAAGTCATTAGTGAGCGAACCGGTGCTCCTGTCGCTCTTAATGCTAATAGATTTCGTTATACACTTGGTACGAACTTAGCCCGAGAAGGCAAGGGCGTCTACGTTATTGCAGAAGCCTTGGATCATAGCGATATCCAGAATGCAGGAGTGTATGTAAAAAATCTTCCTGACATCGTTGAGCGTATCGATAAAGCAGTGGCATTGCAGTTGGCTCCATATGCGCAGGCTTTCAGGGGCGTAATAGTCAGATCCGAAACTGAGGCGCAGAGAGGAGAGGACCCGGCCAGTCGAATTTCGACTGGCCGGGATAACGTTGGTACTTGCGGAAGTTACGGGTTTTGTGGGGCTTTAGCTCCTATTGCCTGCTATACCTGCACTCATTTTCAGCCTTGGATCGACGGTCCTCACGAGGAAGTTCTGGAAGGATTGATCTTGGAAAGAGACAGATTTCGAGCTATTTCTGGAGACATGAAAATAGCCTCAGCTAATGACCGGTTGATATTAGCCGTAAGTGATGTCGTGATTCGCTGTAAGTCAGCTCGGGAGAAAAAATCTCGTGGCTGATATATTATTATTTACGCCAAAGCATGAACTGGACTGTAGAAAGAACTTAAAAGACTTTGTTGCGATGTGCCGCGATCAACTAACGGTTTTTGGTGACGACTTGGACTGGCATGCTAATGCTTGGCCCAATGTGGGTAACTTTACTGTCAGGGGGGCACCATCTAGGGGGTATACGGAAGAACAGGTTCTTAATGCTGATATTCTGCCGTTTGCTAAAGCGTATGTCCGATATCATCAAGGTCATCACCCTACCAAGCTAAGGAATGAGTTCAAGGCACTTCGCTGTATTGAGGAGGCGCTATTAACTGTTAAGGGAACAGCAGATATTACTCTTGTTGATATGATCGTTATGGATGTAGCTGGCCAGGTGGCCCGAAAATTTGGCGCATCGAGTTATCAGGCCGGAACGAGTTTAAAGAAGCTGGTGGATTTTCTTAATGAAAGCGGTATCGTTCGAAATAAAATCGAATGGCACAATTCGATAAAGAAGCCGAAGGAGATTAATAGAACGGACTCTGATACTCAACAGAAAAGGGCAGCTAAGCTCCCTGATGAGTATCAGCTGGACGCTATGGCGGAGATGTTCGCCAATGACTTGCCTGGTGCTAGGGATCGATTTACCACCTCGATCTTTGGTTTGCTTATGTGCGCTCCGTCAAGAATACATGAGATCCAGCTTTTACCGGCTGACTGCCTTCACGAGGAAATGGACTCGGAAGGGAAGCTGCGTGTTGGCTTGAGATTTTACGCGGGAAAAGGCTTTGGAGCAGACATAAAATGGATACCTACGGCGATGGTCGACGTCGCTCGAGAGGCGGTTAGGCGTCTTATAGAACTTTCGGAAGAGGGTCGCAAACTCGCTAGGTGGTATGAGGAGCACCCAGATAGGTTTTATCGACACGCCGACTGTCCAAGGGTGCCTGATGGCGCTCCGTTATCTTCTGAGCAAGTTTGCCAAGCAATGGGTTTTATTTGGGATGGCAACATTTCGAACCTTCACGCCCGCTTTAAGTCGTTTCCAGCGTTCAATGCCTTGCTCGAGCGCGGTGAGCCATTCACGTTGGACTTTCTAAACGACTTTTGTCACAGCAAATTACCTAAGGGGTGGCCTTGGCTGCAAAAGGAGCGTCAGATCAAATACTCCGGTGCACTTTGTTGTTACCGGGCCCATGAGTTCAGGGAGGACCTCACGACGAGCAGAGTTAAGCTTTGGAGTCCTACTAAAAGTACATTTACTACCGACTTGAATTTTATTGATGGACAAGAAAGAAGTCTATGGAGGCGCCATGGTTATAAGAGGCCCGATGGGGGTGAGATTTCTTTCACCTCTCACCAAATTCGACATTTTCTTAATACCCTTGCTCAACGTGGAAGCCTTGGGCAGTTAGATATCGCGAAATGGTCTGGGCGGGCCAATGTACATCAAAACGCAGTCTATAATCACATGACTGATTCTGAGTATTTTGACTTGGCCAAAGAAGTCGGTATTGGTGGTGCGTTAGAGAAAATCAGAATCAATGCGCCTGTAACTTATGGGGATCTTGATGGCGCAGGGGACGGCATAGCACACATCACATTATATGGTTTTTGTATGCACGATTATTCGATGGTCCCGTGTCAGAAGCACCGGGACTGTCTTAACTGTACGGAGCAGGTTTGCGTAAAAGGGGATAAATCCAAACTAGAACGTCTTAAGGAGACCCGGCAGCTAACCCAGGCGCAGTTAATTAAAGCTAAGGAAGCGGATGAGTCTGGTACCTACGGCGCTGATCGGTGGAGCCGGCATCAAATCAAAACGCTGGAAAGATTGGATCAGTTGATCCAGATGCTGGAATCACCAGACCTACCTGACGGAACTGTTGTCAGGCTCAGCAACGATCAAGAACATAGTCCTTTGAAACGTGAACTCACGGCACGTAACGATACGAATAAAATTGCTGATCCTGAACCATCTGTGGATGAGCTACGGGTACTACTGGGGGTGTTCTAGTGGCGAAACACCTAACGGACAATGACATCAATAGGGTGGTTGGGCTTGTCGATGGATGGGATGGGAAAATTTCTTGGGAAGCATTGTGCGATGAAGTTGCTGAGTTGCTTGGTGCAAGGCCGACGAGGCAGACCCTTAGTTCCCACGCTCGGATAAAAAATGCGTTCGTTGCAAAGAAGAACCATCAGAAAATTGGCCTTCTGCCTACTAAGCGTCCTCAAAGCCTCGATTTGGCGCAGCAGCGAATAAATCGTTTAGAGAGCGAAAATCAGCGGTTGAGATCGGAAAATGATCGACTTCTTGAGCGGTTCATTAAATGGCAGTACAACGCCCAAAAACGCGGTATTTCTCAATTGATGCTAGATGAGTACCTGCCGGAAATTGATCGGGACTCATCGGAGAAAAAGCGCTAATGGCTAGCGGACAGCAGTTGGCTGAGCAAAATATCGCCGCATTCCATGCGTGGTCATCTTCAAAAAGTGATGATGATTTTCGTGAGTATGTCCACCGGGGGAGGCTGAAGCGAGCCGAAATCGCTACAGAGTGTGGTTTTAGCAAAAGCGTGCTGGTTCAAAATCCTTCGATACGTAAAGCGTTGGATGAGCTTGAGGGCGCTCTCAGGCTTCGTAATGTCCTACCTCCAGTGCCGACTGGCGTAGAGGCTTCTAAGGAACGAATGCCTGTCAGAGACGTAGGAGCAAACCAGCGCAGGCAGGACAGCCAGCGACTCAATAGCCTAGAGCAAGAAAACGCTGCGTTGCGAGCTGAATTGGCGAAAGCAAAAGACATGCTACAGCGTTATAAGTTAATGGCGCAGTTCATGGACGAAACCGGACGGATGCCGCGATGAGTCGCTCAGAGCCATCAATCGTTAACGAAACTATTCGAGTGACGAGAATTCGGTCTTCGAACAGAATGGGGTGTATTGCCTACGGCTATCGGATAGATGCTGAAGCTGGGATCAACGACCGTTCAACTGCATTCGTGATTTCGGTGTCGGCCAGTACGGGCAGCTCTACAGATGTCTCAGTAGGTGGCATCTATGAAGTATACGGCGATGCACGAACCGTGCGGCGCGAATTCGATGGTTTTCAAGTCTCAGAAACCCAGATTGAAGTACAGCACCTTCGCCTTGTAAGTCCCAGCGGAAGCCAGGTCGTCCAATGGTTGTCCGACAACATTCCGCGTATTGGTGAGGTCAAGGCTACGAAGCTGTGGGATGAGCTAGGAGAGCGGCTATATGAGATCCTTGATGACACTGACCATGGTGCCCTAAGCAAGCTCCTGCCGTCTCAGGAGGTCCGTAACGGCCTCTTCGAAGGCTGGGCAAAGAATGGCGACCGAAAAACACTGCGTTTTGTTCAGGACAAAGGGATTCCGCTTGATCTGGCTAGGAAGGTCATCAGGTTCCATAAGAAAAATACGGTTACCGCCTTGACCGAAGATCCATATCGCCTCATCAGCTTCGCGGGAAACTGGGCTCGAGTGGATGACATTGCGCGAGAAAAATTCGGTGTTCAATTGGATGACCAGCGCCGGTTGTCAGCGGCGCTTGAAGAGATTCTTTACCGGGTATCGTCCTCTGGTCATACCTGTGCAACCCTGTCCGACCTCACAAGGGGCGCAGCTAAATTGCTTCGTCCGTACAAGGCGCCAAACGAGCTTCTAGCAAAGGCGCTGAGCCACGGGAGAGCCAGCGGCCAGTTCGTAGCTCTTCCAGTGGCCGACGGGGACATGATGTTTTATGCCCCAGGAACGTTCCTTATAGAGCGTACTTGTGCAGTGTTCATCGAATCGCTTCTTGAGGACTCGCCATCATCCCAGCGCCCGTTATTTGCTACCGATATTGATGCTGTAATTAGGGATTTCGAGTTCCAGGAGCGTGTACACCTAGGCATGCCTGACTACACCCTCAACCAGGCTCAACGCAGGGCCGTGGAAACCTCATTCGGAAAACGCTTTAGCGTCATCACGGGCGGTGCTGGAGTCGGTAAGACAACCGTCTTAAAGGCCTTATATAAGGCACTGGATACCCTTGGCCGGCCACGCTTTCAGATGGCATTGTCAGGCCGGGCGACAGCGCGAATGATAGAGGCCACGCAGGAGCCGGCATGGACTATCGCATCTTTTCTGAGCAACGTTAGTGAAGGAGAGCTCGGGGGCGAGCCTGTCATCGTGATCGACGAAGCATCCATGCTTGATGTTCTTACGTTCTACCGTTTGGCCAATAAGCTACCAGCAGCATCTCATCTGATTCTTGTAGGCGACCCATATCAACTTCCGCCAATTGGAGCCGGATTAGTCCTGCACGTCCTGTGTAAGCTGTCGAGCGTGCCTAGCGTCGAGCTCACCGAGGTGAGGCGGCAATCCAAGGAATCTTTAATCCCCATCGCGGCTAAAGCAGTACGAGACGGCATGTGGCCAAAATTCAGCTCATCCGAGGACGCTGAGGTCGTGTTTCTACCCTGCGACGACAAAGACATCATTACGACAGTGATGCGCCTGTACGATACGGATCGAAGCTCAACCCAGATACTGGGTGCAACGAGAGCATGCTCGTCCGCTGGTGTGCAAACCATCAACAACGTCTGTCATACCCAGTACGCCAACCAAATGAAACCACTTTTGGCTGCAAACAACGAAACAGGGCAGATCGAAAAAACAGGGTTCTGTGAAGGCGATCTATTGCTGTACACAAAGAACGACTGGAACCGAAATTTGCAAAATGGCTGCTTAGGGAAGCTCACTAAGGTTTATGACGAAGCGCGGATGGTGAACGTAGGTGATGAAGATCTACTTGTTCTCAGGAGCGCGGTCGGCGAGGCCCTCATCGAAGGCGCCTTCCATTATATTTTAGAGTCAGATATCGATCATCTCGACCACGCATATGCCATCACCGTCCACAAGGCCCAGGGCTCTCAGTTTCCACGGGTGATCGTACCGATCCGGAAGTCTCGAGTACTGGATCGAACGTTTATCTATACAGCAATCACTAGGGCCCAGAAGCAAGTGATTCTGGTTGGAGATGTGCATGCTGCCCAGAGAGCGGTTGAGCTTCCGCCAAAGGCGTTTTCAAGACAGGTTGGTCTGGATCGAATGCTATTGCTTCAATAAAGCGTGAACGGCTCTTGTTAAGTAGATTCGTTTCAACTTCTCAAAGCATGTTGGTGAATCGCTTTAGAGCGCTCTCCAGCCCTAAGACTCTGGAAAACTTTCCGGAAATGGATGATCTTCCGGTTTTAGATTCCCGTATCCGCCCAGATTTATCTCTCTGAAGTCCACTGTCTCTATGTACCCTTCGCGGTGGAGGTATTTTCTTACGTCGTCTGGCGCTACCTTTCGCCTTGGATGTGTGCTGGAAAGCCACGGTGTGGCCTTGCGAATTGCTTCCTGTTCGGTCTCGTAAACGTCGACCTCTTCGCCCACAATTTTGCAGATCACCTGCATGTCGAAAGGCTTGACGCAACGGTACGGCCGACTTCGGTAATGCTCTGGCGAATAGGGTACAAAAAGACTATTCATCAGAAAGCTCTTTGCTGATAAAAATAGTAACTCACCTGGCTGCACGACGAGAGACATCTTCGCTCCTTCGATTCAACTACATAATGATTCACGCCGAGATTCTGGCGTCTCGGCCTTAGTATAGGCTCCGGCGCGAACCGCCCCAATTTTCATCTGTGAATACGTCTCTCTGGCACCATATAGCATTGGCTCATTGCGCCGGCTTGGAAGGTGCTGTTTCTGAAGTCATCTGAATTACGGTTACTTTTTTTTAACCAAGCGCCCCGTGGTGTTGTCCATACGGTACTGGATAATTTCGCCGGAAACGATCAGGTGAACTGCCTCCAAAGCTGTCTCCAGCGACACTGAGAACCATTCTTTTGGCCGATATGGCTTGCCAGCCTTATCCGTTAGCGTCATCTTCAATCGTTGGGCGTGCAAGAAACCGTGGATCAATGTTTCAAACTTGTGCGGATTGAGGTTGTAGCATTCAACTGTTGCCAAAATCTTCACGGGGGATTCAAGAAACGCCTTGTCGCGCTCAGCATTGCGGGTGCGATATTCGACCGTTTGCTCCGTATAACCGATCTTAATCAAATTCGGAACGGCTGCGAGTTGTGGGTTGGTATTGCGTGTAGTGACAAGGTATATCTGACCGGCCCGTTTATCTTTGTGGGAAATATTGTTGAAGTCATCCACGACAGAGTCAGCGTCCGCAAGGATGCGCCTGCCAGTTTCATCCTGATAAAGCGCCTTGCCCAGCGAACGCAACAACAGGTTCGATTCGGTGCCATTCTCAAAAATGACCCGAAGGCGTGGGTCGTAGTTGCCAAAGTTATCCTGTCGCTCTTCCCCCACCTCATCGACCAGACATACAACGCCCTGAAGGATGAACATATCGCCTTCACGCACCTGACTGGCTTTTTGAAACCGGACAGCTTTAGCCTCACCACTTTTGAGTCGTTCATGGGTTACATGAAACAGCGACTCAAACTGATAGAAGTCCTCGCACACTCGACGCTGGGCTATTTCATCGGGCTTGTCACGGTCCACAATCACCGCTGGCACATGCACCATATCAAACAGGCTTTCATCACCATCGGCAAATTGATCAAACTCGCCACTGGCAAATATGTCATCAAGGCTGGTGACATTTTCGCTGGCGCTGACTTTTACTGGCTGAGCAGTTTGACTCCGCTCTTGGTCGACCTCGGAGCCTTCTTGTTCGCAAACCGATATCTTTGAAGCCAGCAAGCCGTGCCGGTCAATGCTTCTCAATCCGTCATGTAAGGCCGCATTGGTTAGTAAAGAATGCAAACGCCGAGCAAGCAGTTTTTCGTCAAACGCGCCATCAAGACCAGGCTTCCTGCCTTTGCGATCAACAAAGTCGTTAATCTCTTCGAACTTGGCGGTTTCGGCGGACTGTCCTTGCGCACTGCCGCGCTTTGCCTCAACCTCAAGCAGGCCAAACTCGTCAGGAGTATCCAGAATCTCATCCAGACTGCGACGACCGGAGCCAACCGATCTGCGATGCTCTATGGGCGGCATGGTTCTCTCCTTAGACGCTTTGAGACTGCTGAGCTTTGCGCTCCTGAGCCTTGCGCCTTATGAACGAAAGGGCTTCAGCCAGGCGTACTTCAAAGGGGTCATTGGAGTTGATCATGGGTTCGCGTCCGGTCTCCTGCCGAAACTCGGTTATCCGTGGCCACAACATCACGGCCTCTTCTTCAGACATCTGTGAGCGCATGCCGACTACGGTGTCCTGGATGGTTTTCAAAACCTCCGGAGTCACTGCCTTGGATAGAATTTCATAGGCTCCTTGGAACGGATTAACCTGCTTGATCATGTCGATATTGAGGTTTTCAATATTGACGAACTTGTTGCCGATCAACACAAACTTTCGATTGGGCTTAGGCTCAGGTGAGGTGCCAGCGTCAGTGCCCTTCGCATCAGGCCGAGCATGGTCAACAATTTCTGCACCGGGTGGCAAGTCAGCTTCATCGAACAGGCCACCAGTTGACTGCACGGCCATTGCTGCGTGGGCCACACCAGATATCGTGGCAATTTCATTGTCATCCATATCCGGGTACAAGGTAGCTACGACCTTGGGTATCTCCACATCCATCATCAATTTGGGGTCAACTTGCTCACTAACGCCCAGGGCAACAACCTCAGGCTTTTGAAGAATGGCAGCAGTGATGTTGTCCATGTTGGCCAGCGCCGTCAGCACCTTGTCTGATACCGGAGCTGACACATCCTCTATGATGACTGTGCCAGGTTTGAGCTCTTCGCCGGGCAGCATGCGTGAGCGCGGTTTGAAGCTGATAGCCGGTGCCAATACCTGTTCCATCAACAACGAGACCGTGATTGCCTTGAGCATGTTGTTCACTGATACCCGTACATCGTTGTCATTGGCGTCTGGTTGGGCAATCAGGTTGGTAAATTGCGCATGAACTTTGCCCACGCTGTCACGGGTAGCGCGACCAATGATCTGAATGATTTCAGTCAGCGATGACCGGTAACCAATGGTCAGCACATGCTCGCACCATGGCCAGTCAAAGCCCTCCTTAGCCATCCCCAGCGCGATAATGATGTCCATTTGCTCCGGGCTCTTCACATTGCGCAAATAGTTTTGGACTAGCACCCGCTCAGGATTGTCATCGACAAGGTCAGCGACCTTCAGCAATCGCCCACTGGTGTCCTTCACCGTAATGATGCCAGTTTTCATATCCCGCTCTTGCACCTCACCGATCACGTCCAGGATATGATCAACCTCAGAATATTTATCCTTGGTTGACTCAACTGAGTTGACGTTGGGGATGTGGATGATGGTTTTTTTGCTGGTATCTAGCACCTCATGCAGCGCATCAAGGTAACGACCGGTGTAGAAGTGATATCCGATACCCAGTGATTTCAGGTATTGGTAGCTGTTCATCTGCTCGTAGTAGGAGTAGGTCACCTGAGTGAACTGCTCCTCATCCTCGGGCAAAAGGATAGGCACCGCGTCTCCTCGGAAGTACGAGCCAGTCATGGCAATGATATGAGCGTTGCATCCGGTCATCAGACCATCTATCAGGTTGCCAAGCCGATTGTCTCCATCAACCGATGTGTGATGAAACTCGTCTACCGCCACGAGGCAATCGGTAAAGTCACTCGGAGTCAGCTTCTGGTACGCGAATCGTAGTGTGGCATGAGTGCATAGCAGCGTGCTGGCATCGGCGTCACGGAGAAAACGAATGAGCGCTTCTACTTTTCGGTCCTCCCCGCCCTGGATGCACAAGTTATAACGTGGGGGCACAGACCAATTGGCGAAAAAACCATGACTGATCAGATCAGTGTCATCAAAGGAACCTGCAATGGACATTTCAGGCACGGCCACAATGACCTTTCGCACAGCCTTGGTGTGCAATTTGTGCAATGCTAGGAACATTAGCGCGCGTGACTTCCCCGAAGCTGGTGGCGCTTTGAGCAAGATGTACTGGTCGTCGCGGGCCTGGTATACGCGGGCCTGCATTTCACGCATGCCCAAGACGTCTGGCTTTGAGCCTGCGCCGCTGTTCTTATATTTGACGGTGAGCAAATCAGCCATGATCAATTTCCTCGTTCAATTTTCATGCCGCCAGCCGCTTGTTCGGCCTCTATTAGTTTCTCGTACTTCGCGAACAGGTATTCAAGGCGCTCTGTAGCATCGCGAAACGGCTTGGGGCAATAAAGCGACTCAACGGCTCGGTCCAGTGCCTTGTGCGCCACACGAAGGGGCTCAGGCATCTTCTTAGGGTCGTAAAGATCAGCTAGCGTCTTATCGGGGTAATCCTCACGGATTAGCAATACCTCTTCGGCCAATGTTTCGATTTGCTGACGTTGCTTGTTATTCGCGTCTGGCCAAGGGAAGGTGTTGTATACCAAGGTCGCGGAATAACGGTAGTCGCTTTTCATTCGGCCGGCCACAGCCCTCATCCAATCGTTGTGCATCTCGGATGAGAGGACGCCGAATTCGTAGGGAGTTGCATAAGGAACTATATAGTTTGGCGCAACTGCAACATCCTTTGAGTCAAAAAATCCTAACGGTATGTATTTTCTTCGCTCAGAACTTACAGTTGGAGTGAGCAGGTAGGCGCCGCTTGTAGGCTGATTTACATAGGAAAACAAGTGTGGAGTGTCTGCTTGAAGGCGAGTTTCTTTCTTTTTGCTTGAAAGTCGAGATTCGGCAACTCTTTTAAGCCTTTTAGCTATTGGGGGGATTTTATAGAGATCGTCCAGGTGTTCATTCTCAAACCATAAACACCACCTTTGCTTTCCATTAAGCATTTCTTCGGCGCCAATCAACAAGCGAATCCACTTAGAAGCAGTAGGATATTCTTGTAGTAGGCTATCTTTTTCGTTATTACTTAGTACGAGAGCTCCCCCGTCTCTCAAATATCCTCCCAATCTAATCGGCATTTGACCAGACATGGGGCTGCTTGAGGCACGAACAATAGTATTTTTTGCGCCAACTAAGTATGGGTTTATATTGGCATGCTCTGAAACTCTGAAGTTACCTCCGTCGAAGCTGAAAAGCTTTGCGGAAGCATTAACCCTAGTTAGCCCGATGACGGTGACGTGAACCGCAGCAGCGCTTTTGGCTGAATTTTTCCAAGTAAAAGTTCTGTATGCGAATTTAATTCTAATTCCTTTAGCCAAAATCGAAGGCCAGAGAATATTTACTTGCTCACCTTGGTTTAATGAGTTTGTTGCTACAAACGCCGTCTCCATGAGTCCGTTATTCATGTAGTTAACCGCCTTCCAAAACCAGCAAGACACATAGTCAAGGAGTCGGTGTTTTGAAAACCCCTCAAATACTATGTCCATATCTTCATTTTGCGATGGTGTGCGAAACCTGAACCCAAGAAATGGAGGGTTGCCGCAAATATAGATTTCATAAGTCTTGCCATTTCCATCAGCTGTTGGACATACTTCTGCCCAATTCAAACGGAGAGCGTTGTCGCATATAACGTTGCCCGAATCACGCAGAGGGAGTGCCGCTTCGGTATAGCCAAATTTATCCTTAAACGATATGTTCATTTGGTGTTCCGCCAGCCATAGAGACAGGATAGCTATCTCATGGGCGAAATCGTCAACCTCAATCCCACAAAACTGCGATAGACGGATGCCGGAGTAGTAGATTTCTGCCTGACCGGATATCGCGTTTAGCGCGTCGATTACCTCCATTTCCAACTTTCGTAATTCTTTGTAGGCAATGATCAGGAAATTTCCTGAGCCGCAAGCAGGGTCGAAGATACGAAGGTTTTGTAGCCTAACTAGCAATTCTTTTAACTTTTGCTTATTCTTTCGGCAGTTTTCTAGCTCGGTACGAAGTTTGTCTAGGAATAAGGGTTGAATAACCTTCATAATATTAGACACAGAGGTGTAATGCTGACCGAGGTTGCCGCGCTGTTCTTCATCAATAACTGCCTGGAACATAGAGCCAAAAATGTCAGGATTGATTGCCGACCAGTCCAAGGAGCCACACTCCAGCAATAGCCTGCGAGCCTTACGGTTAAATTCCGGGGCTGCGAAATATTCCCTGAAAAGCCCCCCATTGACATAAGGAAAGGATCTGAGGTGATTGGGCTGGCGCTGGCGCTCTGCTGAGCAGTCAGGTAGGTTCAGAACATTGAATAGATCGGTGAAAAAATCGGCCATGTCCGATCCATCATCACTGGTCACTGAGCCAATGGCAGTGGTCAGTTGACCAGACTGGAAGATGCCGGTGTCTTCCGCGTAGAAGCAAAACAGTAAGCGGGTCAAAAAGACGTTTAAGGCGTGAACATCCTCTTTGCTTCGGAACTCATTACCCTGACGGATCAGGTCGAAGAGCTGGCCCATTTTCTCTGAAGCTCTTACATCCGCCGGATGCTCCGCATACATGATGGCTTTCTCGTATCCTGCCAGCGGCAAGAAGAAGGTATATTGCCTAGGAAGATCATCCAGCGTGGTTTCAAGTCGTTCAGCGGCCTTGAGATCATAGGCCACTATGGTTTCAAGATCGGTGACCATTACAAAGCGAATGTCGTTACGTAAAACGGTCGGAGAAGTCTTTAATTGCTCCGCAGCTTCAGACAGATCCTTGCCGACATCAGTAAGCTGGAAATAGACTTGTTTACGCAGGGCGATATCGTTTCCTTCGCCAACATTACGGCTGTCGTCTCCGTTGCGCAGACGTGTGATTGTGCTTTTGGGGAAGCCATAAGCATCGAGAAAATCAAAAATGAAGTTACCTTGGCTTCTGTGAGCGCAAAGCTTTTCCAGTGATTCCAAAATCCGTGCCTGATTGACCGCCATACTTCATTCCCTTGGTAAGGTTTAATTGCTTTGGATTGGATAGCCGCTGCTGAGTAGCTACATGCCAAAATATCGGGCACCTTTCTCCCTTGCAATCACAAGGGATAGAGATCATTCGGCCCAGCGCACAATACCAGATGGGCAAGGGTGAGTGGTCTTTGGGGTGTATAGGCCCATTCTATTTGGCCCCTGTCCTATCCTTAGGAATAATTTAGACCTTCGGCAGGTGTTTACCGCTAGATTAAATCAGCTTCGTGCGACCTCTTAGGTTCCGAGTAGTTTTCTCCTTCGCTCGGTTCTTTCTTGTCTTGATTTTTGATAAGCGGATCGCCGCTTCATTGCTTCCCTTACCAATTCCATAATCGAAGCAATATCGATTAGCAACTCCTCTCTCGATGGCAGTGCTAGCTGGCGCTCTCCAGGGGTGTCATGGGCCTCAGTAGCTTCACAGGCCCTGTCGTAGATTTCTAACATTTGCTCCCATTCCCCCTGGGGATGGCCAATGACAGCGCCAAACGCCTCAACGCTAACAACGTCGCTAAATGGTTGAACGGTATTGTTTAAGAACACCTCTCGAATGGCACGTTCGGTGGTGCCCCGAAGGCTTGAGTAGCCTGCCGCAATTTGCCTTTCCAGTTCATCACTCGGGTGGCTGTCATCCGAAGCACTCAGAGCCGTCGCTCGATCACGCAAATCATTCAGGCGCGCTTTAGTGTCCATTGTGGTCCATGTCAAACCCTGGCTCACTAATCCTGGCGAATCGTCCCAGCCAACTGTTTTGTAGCTGGGGGTGCATTCAGCCCGCTGACATGCCATGGCAATTTCGGTCAGGAATACTGCGTCATGCGTAAATATGAGTACCTGTCGATTTTTAGAAAGTTCCACTAAACGCCGGGCAATTGCACGACGATATGAGTGGTCCAGAGAGGTTGACGGATCGTCAAATATCACAGCGGAGGTATGGGGGAGTGACTCAAGCTCGGCCAAGAACATTGCCATACCCAGGGCTCGTTGCTCCCCTTCGGATAGTATTTTGGAGGCTTTCGCAGTCATATTTTTCAAGCGTAATGTGACCTTAGTCACGCCAAGCTCGGTTCGACCGCTTAGATCAGGTTGTACTCTTCGTCGATAACCCAATGCTTTCAATTCAGCATTCATTGAAGCGGCCAACGCGTCGGTTACATGAGCCCCTGCCAATGCAGTCAGCTTTCGGGACACCATTGCAGGATTCAGAGCGCTGTGACACTGACTCAGCGTAACGTAAGTCTGGCTGTCCAGAATGAAAGCTTCCAACGCGCGGAATTGGGCGGACAAGCGCTGGCGGACTTCCAGTTCAGCAAGCTCTTGCTCCATTGCTCGACGGACTACAGGGTCTGAGGATGCTTTCAGGGTGGTGGATTCAAGGCGTAGCGAAGCGGACTTACTGGCGAGCTCAGTATCAAGTGTTGCTTCCGGGGGGAGTGGTTCTAGGTCGCTAGGCCAGTTTCCCTCCTCCAATGTTTTCTTGACCCACGCATGCCGTGCTTCCCATACGGAGGTCGCACCGGCCACAGCAGCATGTAGGTCCGGTAGATGCTCTGAAACTTCAGCCATCGTGGGTAAGTCAAGGATGTTCAAATTCACCGCTTTTACTTTTTGGAGAGCGCTAAGTCGTTCGTTCTTCGCTATCTCAGCATCAGCCGTTGCGGTGTCTGAGATAAAATCAGCGAAACGGAGCATCAGCTCCGCAGCGTTTGCCGAATAGGGCTGCTGACAAAGCACACAGGTTGAATTAGCTGCCAGATGAGGGAAGGGGTGCTCCGGGTATGCTAGCTGCTCGGAGAATGTCTCTGCGGCTCGATACAGCGTTTGCCAAAGCACATCCCCAGTGCCCCGTAATAATGTTTCGGCGTAAGTATTGGATGAAGGTTCCGCAGCGGTATGTGATGAAACCAGCCCTTGGAGCCGTGATTTAGCGAGCTGCATGGCAATGAGCGCAGCTTTTTCTGCGGTGACAATTTCTTTCGTGCGCCCAATAGCTCGGTCGCTAACCCACGCCTGGGCAAGCCTGGCTCGAGCCTGAGCTTGATCAATTCGAGTTGCGAGACGTTCCAGCGCCAATGCCTGTGGGGCAGGATCGGTCTCCAGCAAAGTCCGTCTCAGAAACTTCAGTTTTGCATGTTCCTCTTCACTAAGCTTTGCCAGGCGAGCCAGCTTATTGACGTCTGAATCAGCACCTAAAGTCGAGATAAGACGACCAACTTCAGTATCCCCCTTGAGGGGCTCGAATTGCCGGACATCCAGAACCAAAGCGTTTCTTTCGGACACTATTCGAGCCTGCAAGTGACGTTGAAGTAAAACCAAACGAGTCAATTGAGCTAGCCCATATGGCTGAAATGCCGGTGTACCTTCAGCATCGAGATAATCGTTAGCGCAAGCCGCGTCATAAACAGAAATCGAACTCAAATACGGGCTCGGAGGCTCGCCCTGGACCCAGCTGGTAGTCTCAGGTGTGCCATTGACCAGTATCGAGAATTCAGCTGATGGCGGTCGAGAAGGGCTGACAGAGTCGAATGCGTCGGGTAGCACCTCTGCCCGGTGACGGGCTTTGCATGCGTTTTTGAACACTCTTGCATAGCCGGACTTGCCTGCACCGTTGTTCCCGAAAAAGAGGGTCATGCCTTCAGCAGCGAGGTCAAACGCGCGACCTGAAGGGAAGCCATTGACCTGGTCTACCCTAGAAACACCTACAAGTCTTACAGTTGCACCACTGCCAGTACCTGGTACGTCACCCAACGAGAACGGCGTCACTGGCTGTAAGGTTGGCACCCCACTTTCCTCCTCGCGGACCCTATGCAAGACAGCATCGATGTCCTGCTGGGCTAGCTCTGGCTTATCAAAAATGCGACGCAATGCTTCCTGTTGCCAAGCTCTCAATCCACCTGCCCATGCAATAATTTCTTCAAGTAGTGACATACCAACTTCCTTGTCATAGACGTTCTATTAAAGAATGCGTGCTCGCAAACGAGCTAGTGAGCATGGTTGCGATTCGATACTACACTATTGAGCTTACACCCCATTGCCAGGCTACTGGCTTTCAGGGGTTAAAAAAGCAGAAGATATAATTTCGGCCCGCATTCCAAGCAAAAGGGGCTTCGCTCTCATGCCCGTGATTCTTCAAAGCCTCCATGCGGGCCGATCATCACTGACACCTCAAAACCGTGTGCAGAAGCGTGATAGAACCTATTCCGGATGTTAAAGTTGTCCTTTCTGGAGAGGTAAAAGCTTATCCTCTAGTAGTCTTGGAGAGCTGTTAAGGGGGGCAATTGCCTAGGAAGCGATAGCTAAGAAATAATCATTGAGGTGTGTCAAGGAGGAAGCATGATGGCAGAAGGAATTATAAAGTATTGGCCAGTAATGCATGGGCTGGCAACGTCGATGGGGCCTTTCATTGCATCCCAGTTCAACTGGTCAAGCGCTAGATACTTTGATTATCAATCGAAGAAAATATTTATAAAGGCTTATCAGGATTTTGTTGCTGCGGAGATTGCAAATCTTTCAGATCTTCGTCATGTTATGCGGTTAAAAGTATTTGATGCTGTTTCCTTGGAAGACCGTTTAATAGCTGAAGGAAAAATGAGGCTGGTTAACGAGGAGATTAATAGGCTGCTTGTGTATAAAAAAGTGCCCGAATACATAGATGTTTCTGATGCTGACGAAAGTATGGGTCAGCCTGCTGAGCCAGTAAGTGAAGTTTGGATTGATCGATTTAACAATCTAGCCAGACAGCAAAATGAAGAGTGGCGAACAGATCTCATGGCTATTGCATTTGCAAAAGAAAATGCCTCGCCAGGCTCTATTGGGCTTGATGTCATACATGTGCTAGGTACTCTCGATCAGACTAGCTTCTATAATTTTTCTGCATTGTTGGAAATAAGCTTCAAAATCCATGAGCTTCGTTGTATTCCTTTTTCGGGAGAGAGTTTGATGGAACGGAAAGTAAAGGTGGAAGGCAGAGAGAGGTCTGTGGGAAGTGTGCTGTTTCAGCTTGAGCACGCGGGTCTGTTTGCGGGGGGTGTAGATCTCGGATTACAGCTTAAGGAGGGAGACTTATGCCAGCTACAATACGGTAATGAAGTATTAGATATCCAATCTAAAACGGATCGATTTTACGGTGCATTGATTACGACCAGGTTAGGTGCTTCTCTTGCAAACCTTTGTGTGTGTGAAACTACTAACGAAGGATGGGAGATGTTTGATCATGCCGAGCAAAGATTTAAGCGTGACGGTGTTCTTTTGAAGCGCTGGATAATATAACCATGTCTTGGTGCGTACATGTTCGAGCCCAGAGGGTCGACTTTAAATTCCTCTGTGCGTTGGTGTTTTAGAAACCTTGAGGGGGTTGGCTCAACGTTATGTAGCTTAATGGCATTCGAAATTACTTGTTCGATAAATTTCGGCGATTCTCCTGTTTTGCGATAGGGCCCCTCCTTGGGCCCGCCACTGAAATCAAAGCCGGACTAAATCAGTGGAGGATTGGCGCGGCTAGTGTCTTAAGGTAATCGAGCAAATTCGTTTTCTCAGTGTCAGCTGCGATGCACGCATAAGTGCTGTTTCTTGTTATCAAAACCAAGACGCGGTCGTGCTCAACGTAGCTGGCAATTCTTGAAGTTCGAATTACGTGCCCATCACAAAAGCGGCCAGTTCTTGAGTCGGCTTTAATGTGGTGATATATCCGGCCTACAGCGACACGGTGACAAATCATTCCTACCATCAAATACCCGGTTATCGGGAAAGGAAAGACAGTTTCCCTTGCTTTTTTCACGGCCTGTTCTGTTGGTCGTGGAAAATTATAGCTACTCATCTTAGATGACTGCCATGGCCGGTCGCAATTAGATAGCGAAGACGTTCTACGCCCTCATTTCCCTCTGTCGTTAATATATAGGTTCCCTCTGCTCCTGAGAAGCAGCATTCAAGGAGGTTCGAGTCACGAAAGTCCGTACCTTCCAGCTTAGTGTTAGTAAAATTACAACCGCGCAAATATGAAAATCTCAGGTCAGCGCCTGATAGGTTTGCACCTGTGAAGTCCATCTGATAGGTGTTCGTGCCAGGGAAACATCCCTCTGAAGTTGATGTGTAGAATTTTGCTTGCTTCAATTGGCACATGGAAAAAGAGCCGATAGTATTAACCCATGTGCTGTCTATAAAGCTTCCGTTCGCGGATATTCCGGAGAAATCGATTAAGTTCGGATGGGCGAAGTCATCAATATCTATTGTGCGCGGGAATAGAGCCATATATAGAACGTCGTTAAAATGAAAGCCATCAAAATCAATGCCGTATTTGTCTGCACATTTTTTTAGACTAACACCGGAAGACTCAGCTTCTATCAAAGCCGCCATCTGTTTCTTGTGAACGGATCTCCTCCAAGATTTATTAAAGTCACTGGACCAGGTCCCAGATGCATAATTGTATTCAGCAAATGAATCTAAGTTGTCGAGTCGGTCGAAGCAATCTTTATAATCTTCAAAGTATTTTTTTGCTATGAGCTTCTTACAGCCCGTTAAGGTTGGCCGCTTACGATTAGCGGCGGTGCGGCTTATGGAGGGTAAACCTGAGCTCTCATAATGGGATTTGAGCTGTCTTAGTAGAAGTTTTGCGTCATCGTAGAGTTTTAGTCGTACGTGACTCGCGGGCCCCTTATCCATACATCATGCTCCTGTAATGCGGCGGTGCGCCCCAGGTAGCCGAATTTTTCAAGAGAACGATATGGTGGTTTTATTACCGATAGCGGTGCTAGGGCTTTACTGGGGCCGCGCGCCGCCGCTTCGGCGCATGGATGTATAATTCAATATAAATTTTTGCTAGTCAACCCCGCTCCGTCCTACAGCCGCATGAGGCTGGCTAACAACAATGGTAGCTATTTCGGAATATAAGGTCCTTTGGTCGAGCGGGGTATAGAAGAATGAGCATGGGAAAGGCATTAAGAATATATGCGGCTTTTCGCTCTGGTAACGGCAGTGTTAAGCTGGACAGCGAGAAGCAGGTAGTTGTCGAAGGCGCCATATCAATGAGCGTGGATTAGCTTTACTACAGATGCTGCTATTGTCGTCGCTTGCACAGAGCATAATGCGAGTTCGGGTGAGGCTTAGGACCTGAGGGCTGATTTGGGCGCTGCGAGAAACGTAAAGTTTTAGGTACTCAAAAGGGTGAAAACTATACAAAATAGTTTACATCCGGCGGTGGATGGTCTTTCGTTTACAGCGCCAGAGCTGATGCTATAAGGGTTTCACTCACTCACTCGGCGGGAGATAGTCCTATCAGGTGTGTATTACCTTTCTGAATGTAGCTGTCGCCGTAACCCGGCATGACCTAGGATGATTGTCCCCGGTCTGCCGGGTTTTTTTATGGCTCGTGAAAAGCGCTGTACCCAATTGCGGTATGCAGGCGTGGGCGGGTTGCCTCTGGTTTGCTAGCGAGAAGGGTATATCAATGTCAGAAGTCTATTTTGTGCGCCATGGCCAGGCCTCCTTTGGCTCCGATAACTATGACCTGCTATCTGAAAAGGGGCACCAGCAAGCACGACTCCTGGGGGACTATTTCAGCGCCCAAGACATGCAGTTTGATCACATCATTACAGGCGACATGGTGCGGCATCGGGAGACGGCGGAAGGTATCTGCGAGGGCTTGGGTGTTGCCGGCCGGTCTTTTGAGGTCTTGCCGGAGCTCAACGAGTTCGACTTCCATTCCGTATTGCACGCCTTTCTTGCGCAGCACCCTGACCAGGCGTTGCCCGATAAACCGGTGGTGGCTGATTACTTCAAGCGCTTGAAGCAGGGCATCGTGCTGTGGTCTGAAGGTCGTCTTGAGGGGAGTTTGCCGGAGACTTGGGCTCAGTTTGAACAGCGTATTTTGCATGCGCGTGAGCACATCATGGGCAATTACAAAGGTCAGCGTGTCCTCGCGGTCAGCTCGGGTGGCGCCATAGCCATGCTGGTACGCCAGCTGCTGGAGGCGCCGAGCAAAACCATGATCGAGTTGAACTTGCAGACGCGCAATACCGGACTGATTCATTGCGTGTTCAATCAACGCTCAATGCGCCTGAGTAGTTTCAACAGTGTTCCGCATCTGGATGCCCCCGAGCGACGTGAGCTGATCACCTATACCTGAGCCCAACGAGACTGGCAGGTGACGTGCGGCTGCGGACACTGCACAATACAGGTCACACTGGATAACGGGTTACAAGGGTTAATAAAGCATGCGCAAGCGGGTTTTGCTGCTGGGGCACGAATCGTTACTGGGTCAGTCATTAGTGACTCAGGCCGCAGCAGAGGACATTGAGTTTCTGCTGCCAGGCACTCCGTCTGATGCATGGCGGCCAGACGCGATTGATGGCTGGCTCGACGAGCTGGCACCGGATGCGGTTATCAACCTCGCGCATTATCATCAGCAGTTTCAGTTAGTGACGGCCGATGCCGAGCAAATGGCCGCGCAGCGGCAGTTCAGCGAGCGCTTGATCGAGTCCTGCGCGCAGCGGGATATGCTGCTGTGCATGCTGTCCAATACCCGCGTCTTCAGTGGCGAAAAGAATACCCCCTACACCGAAAAAGACGAGCTGACCCCTGTTGGTGCCCAAGGCGCAGTGCAGGCCGCTCTCGACCAGTTGCTGGTGCGGCGCTGTAAGCGGCATCTGTTACTGCGTTTTAGTTGGCTGCTGGATCAGTCGCCGGACGGCTTGTTGATGAGACTGGTAAACCAGTTGCAGGCAAGCCAGCGTGTTGCCCTGGCAGAAGAGTGGCGCGGTAACCCAACACCCTTGGCCGATGCCGCGCGGGTATTGTTGGCGGTAATCAAGCAGATGGATTGTGACGCAGAGTTGTATGGGGTTTATCACTACGCGAGTGTTGAGGCGTCGAGCTGGATCAGTCTGGCGAAGAGCCTGGGCCAGGAGTTACTAAGCCTTGAGCGTCTGGCCGAAGACCCAATCATTGAGCCGGTAAACTACGCAGACCAGCCGGCCGCGCAGTTTGAACCGCAAAACGCCGCTCTGAACGGGCGGCGTTTATTGTTTGCTTTTGGCATCAAGCCAAGAGCCTGGCGAGCGGGGTTGGACGATATTCTGCAACCCCCTGCGGCTTGAATATCCGCGCTCGCCGGTAGTCGGCTGATTAGAACTTGTAGCCCAAGCCAACCATGTAGACCAGTGGGTCGACATCAACATCAACCTTCAGACGACCAACGCCATTAAGATTGGTGTAGCCGGTGGTCTCGATATCGATGTAGCGCATCTGGGCATTGAGCATCAGCTTATCGGTAATCATGTAGTCGGCACCCACTTGTGCTGCCAGGCCCCAGGAATTATCCATACTCAAACCGTCGAAGCCCTTGGCTTCGGCTGAGCTGCTGACGTCCTCATCAAAGAACCAGGTGAAGTTGATGCCCGCGCCAACGTAAGGTTGGAAAGCGGCGGTGCTTTGCATGGGGTACCAGACCGCGCTCAGGGTGGGTGGCAAGTGCTTCAATGTGCCCAGTTTGCCGTTCAAGCTATCGGCGCCAGCGGGTGAACCTTTGATGCCCACATCATGGCTGAAAGGGGTTGCAGCGAGCAGTTCCACACCTACGTGATCGGTCACCATGTACGCGAAGTTCAAACCCAACTGAGTGTCGCTATCCAGAGTGGCACTACCGCCCAGATTGGTACCGCTTGAGGTCTTGATGCCGGAGCTGTCCTCATGTGGATCAACGGTGATAGCGCCAGCGCGTACGAGGATGTCGCCTGCCTGGTGCGCTTGGGCTGTAACGGAAGCTGCCAGCAGCGCAGGAGCGAGCAGAAGGCTGGCGGTCAGTTTGGTGGCGAAGCGTGACATGATGTAACTCCTTGATTAGTGAACAGGGGCAACTGTACGCCTGGCTTTGCTCGCAAATATTGACCTAGAGCAAGAGAGCGTGCGTCTTGGTCAGCCAGGCCGTTAACAGCGCGGTTGAAGTCTCTTGATGCAACGCTGACAATGTTGCTCTTTTGGTGGCCGCTGACGGCCAACACTTCTCGGGGAGAAGGTGAATGAGGGCAGTTTGGCTAACCGCATTGCTGTGTCTGCCGCTGGCGGTACAGGCGCAGCAAGCCGTGCAGCAGGCGCAGCAGCAAAGCAGCGAATTGACTAGCACTGCCGTAGCGTCGCAGCGCCGTATCGATCAGCTAGACGACGCTGCGCGCAACGCCCTGGAAAACTACCGTCAGGCCAATCAGCAGATCAGTCAGTTGGCCGAGTACAACAGCCGGATGGCAAAGGTCGTCGCGCAGCAGCAGCAAGAGCTGAGTAGTTTGCATGCGCAGCTGGGGAGTATCGAACACACCCAGGCGGAGATGCGTCCCCTGATTAGCCGCATGGTGAATACGCTGGAGCAGTTTGTTGCGGTCGATATGCCCTTTTTGCTTGATGAGCGCCAACAGCGCGTAGCACGACTGCAGGATTTATTGGTGGATCCTGACGTGAGTGTTGCCGAACTGTACCGGCGAGTGCTGGAGGCCTATCAGATCGAAAGTGACTACGGACGCACGCTGGAAGCCTGGCGTGGTGAACTGGTGCAGGCTGACGACAGCCGGGTGGTCGAGTTTCTCCGGCTGGGCCGTTTGATGTTGTTTTATCAAACGCTGGACGCGCAGGAGCAGGGCTATTGGGATACCGCGACACAGCGCTGGCAACCCCTGCCGAATGGTTATCGCCGCACACTGGAGCAGGGTATGGCGATCGCACGTACTGAGCAGGTGCCGGTTATGCTGCGCTTACCCTTGCCAGCGGTGACTCAGGAGCAGACACCATGAAATCATTGTGGATGGGGTGTCTGTTATTGGTCTTGCTGCCCTTGAGTCAGGCTCAGGCGCAAGCGCCCAACAAGCAGGATCTGCTGCGCAGTATTCGCGACACCCGTAGCGCTGAAGAGGCGCAAATGCACGCGCGCGAGCAGGCATTCTTGCGCGAAAAGGATCAGCAGCAACAGCGCATGGCTACCAAGGTGGGGCAGCGTGATGAGTTGCAATCCGCCGCCGATGCTTTGGATGCCCAGTTTCAGCAGCAGAGCGAAGCGTTGGCCGCAGCCAGGGCGGCATTGGCTGAGCGCAGTGGCGATCTGGGTGAGTTGTTTGGTGTGGTGCGCCAAAGCGCAGGTGATACCCGTAGTCAGTGGCAGGACTCGTTGCTGAACAGCCGTTTCCCCGAGCGTTTGCAGGAGCTCGATGCGCTGGCGCAAAGTCAGGAGATTCCGCGGGTAGAACAGCTGGAGCAGTTTTGGTATCGGCTACAGCAGGATATGACGGCTAGCGGCGAAGTCAGCCGCTATGACGCCCCCGTTGTGGATCGTCACGGCGAAACGGCGCTGCAACCTGTGGTCAGTGTTGGTCCCTTCGTCGCGTTGAGCGAACAGCAGTACCTGAGCTACCAGCCGGACAGTCAGCAACTGCTGGCAGCCGCGCGCCAACCCGCCGGCACGGGACTCATCGCCGACTTCGTCGCGCCCAGAGAGGGCATGGCTGATCTCTGGATCGACCCTGCGCGCGGTAATGTGATTGAGCAATTGCAGCGCACGCCCAAGTTGCTTGAGCGAGTGATGCAAGGCGGGATCGTGGGTTATGTGATTATTGCTCTGGGGGCGTTTGGCATCCTGCTGGCGCTGGCTCGGCTGATCTGGTTGCAGGGTGTGCAACGCCGGGTAGACCGGCAAGCCGCTGACCTGGATAAGCTACAGGCCGACAATCCGCTGGGTCGGGTGCTCAGTGTGATCGGCAGCCAGCCTCGCCTGGAAGAGCTGGATACGCTGGAGCTCAAACTGGATGAGGCGATTCTCAAGGAAACGCCGGCACTGGAGCGTTGGCAAGGGCTGATCAAACTGCTCGCGGCGGTTGCGCCGCTACTGGGTCTATTGGGCACGGTCACTGGCATGATCGCCACCTTTCAGGCGATTACGCTGTTCGGCACCGGGGATCCCAAGCTGATGGCGGGCGGTATTTCCCAGGCGCTGGTGACCACAGTGCTGGGTTTGATCGCGGCGATTCCGCTGCTGTTTATGCATAGTTTGGTTGCTGCCCGCAGCAAAGCGCTGATTCAGTTGCTCGAGCAGCAAAGTGCGGGACTGATTGCGCTGCACCTGGGTGGCGGAGACACGCCGCGTGATTGAAGCAGTCTGGCGACTGCGGGACTTCCTCGACAGCGGCGGTTGGGTGCTGTGGGGCATTCTGCTGGTCACCATTGTGCTGTGGACCCTGATGCTGGAACGGCTGTGGTTTCTTGGACGAGTGTTTCCACGCCAGGCCAAGGACTATCAACAGGCCTGGCTGGGGCGCGGGGAGCGCCGCAGTTTGGCTGCGCGGCATATCCGCAGTGCCTGGTTGTCACAGGCGCAGCAGCGATTGAATCAATACCTGCCGATGGTGCGGGTACTGATCGCGCTCTGTCCCTTGCTCGGTTTGCTCGGTACCGTTAGCGGCATGATTCAGGTATTTGACGTCATGGCGCTCAGCGGTAACGGTAATCCCCGGGCCATGGCGGCCGGTGTCTCGCGTTCAACCGTGCCGACCATGGCCGGCATGGTCATCGCTATCAGTGGTTTATTTTGTTTGGCGCGACTCGATCAACAGTCACGCCGGGCTTTGCAGCGGTTGTCTGACCGCCTGCGTCACGAATAGGAGCGCGCCGCATGCGCATGCGCAGGCATCACAGTACAGCGGATGAGGAGGCAGGCATCGATTTGACGCCTATGCTGGATATCGTCTTCATCATGCTGATCTTCTTCATTGTTACCAGCTCCTTCATCAAGGAGTCGGGTATCACGGTAGAGCGACCCTCGGCTGCGAGTGCCAGCGAGAAGCCCAAGGGCAATATTCTGATTGCGGTCAGTGCCGATGGCGAGATCTGGATGGACCGCAAACCCGTGGATATCCGCGCGGTTCGCGCTGCGGTGGAGCGCATGCGGGTTGATCAACCGGACAGCACCGTGGTTGTGCAGGCAGACAAGGATGCGCGCAGCGGGCTGGTGATCAGGGTGATGGACCAGGCCCGCCTGGCCGGGGTTGAAGATGTAGCATTGGCTGCTACGGCAGAACAACGCTGATGCGATTGCTGCTCAGCTTTATGGGCGCCCTACTGGTTGCGCTGGCCCTGTTCACGCTGATGGTGGTGTTGATCACGCCACCAGAGCGTGAGACTGAGCGGCCCGAAGAGCTGGTGCGGGTTGGCGTCGTGCGCAGTATCAGCGAGCGCCCGAACGAAGACGCATCGCCGCAGAGACTGCAGCGTCCGGAACGGCCAACGCCACCCGCACCGCTAAAACCGCCACAGCTTGCTGCGCCTGTAGCGCAGCCCCCGCCGCAACTGCAGCTGCAGATTGCAGTGCCTCAGTTGCAGAGCACAATGCAGCTGAGCGCCGCGCCACCGCAGAGCAACCTGCAACCCGCACCTGCCGCCGCCAGCGCTAGTACCCATACCGCTTCGCCAACGGCATCCGCTGAGGCTGTCGTGGCGGCGTCTCGGCCGGGCGCAGTAGAGGAAGCCGAGCCCAAGGTTAATATTAAGCCCGACTATCCGCAGCGAGCCCTGCGCGCGGGTATTGAAGGTGAAGTAACCTTGCGTTTCACCATCACGCCGGAGGGCCGGGTGGATAACCTGCGGGTAACCGCTGCTGAACCGCCCGGGGTGTTTGAGCGTGAGGCCCGGCGTGCGGTCAGACGCTGGCGCTTTGAGCCGCGACGCGAGAATGGTCATGCGGTGGCGCGCGAAGCGGTCAAGACACTGTATTTTCGTATGCCGGAAGGTCGGCGCTGATGCGCTCGTTACTGCTTTTATTATGTCTGCTGGTATCGCCTTTGGCGCTGGCGCAGCAAATTGATCCCAAGGTATTCATGGCGCTGGAAGAGGCGCGTGATGTGCAGCAGTCGGGTCATCCGAGTGCTGCCGAGCGTCTGCTTGCTGAAGTGCTGAAAAGTACTAACTCAGGCTCGCTGGAGCAGGCTTTGGTGCAGCAGCGTCTGGGCTATCTGGCCATTGCGCGCGAGGATTATCCTGCTGCTATTCGGTGGCTGGAGCAGGCGCTGGCACAGGGAGCACTGGATGCCAACGCGGTGCAGCAGGATCGGCGTAACCTGGCGCAACTACTGGTACAGCAGGGCCGCTATCAGCAGGCAGTGACTGTGTTGGCGGCCGAAAGCACCCATGGCATGCCGCTGGAGATGCGGCAGCTGCTGGTACAGGCTTATCGCGAGCTGAAGGATTATCGCAAGGCGATACCGCTGGCGGAGCAGATAGTGCGCGCCAACCCGTCGGCGGACGATCTTTGGTATCAGCTATTGGCGGGCATGAACTATGAGCTGCGACGCTATGCTCAGGCGGTCACCTGGTTGCAGGTGCTGGTGCGCCGCGCGCCGGCCGACATTGAGGGCTGGCGCCAACTGGCCAGTATGCAGAGCATGGCCGGACAGCAGGTGGAGGCCGCCGCGACCTTACGCCTGGCCTACGAAGGTGGGGTCGGCTTGGCGGCAACGGATCTGAACAATATGGTGGCATTGCATGCGCAGGCTGGCGCGCCTTGGCAGGCCGCGCGCTTGCTGGAGGCCTTGATCGACCAGGCGTTATTACCCGCCGATCAGCAACAGCGCTTGCGTTTGGCGCAATTGTGGCAAGCTGCACGGGATCGAAATCGGGCGCTCAGCGCCTGGCGGCAACTGGCTCAGCAGAGCGGCGATGCGGGTTACTGGTTACAGGTGGCCTATTTGCAATATCAGCAGGCTGACTGGTCTGCCTTGCAGGCAACGCTGGCCCAGACTCGCCCCGCAAATGCAGAGCAGCGCCGGCAGTTACAGTCCCTGCGCAATGCTGCTGCGGCGGCGCAAACCAATCCCTGATTAGTACTCAAATATCTCGATCTTGCTGGCGCTCATACGGTAGCCGGCGCTGGCTAGTTCGCTCTCACTTTGCTCGACATGCAGAGTGCCGGTGATCCAGAAAGGTACGTAAGTGGCATCCAGGGCTACACCCTCATCGCTTTGTACCAAGACAATCTGGTTGGACGGCGGGGGTGGTACGTGGATGCAGGCGCCAAAGTAGGGGACCAACAAAAACTCGGTTACCCGGTTATCGTCGGTTAGTGTCAGCGGCACTATATAGCCCGGCAACTTGACGTCTTCACCATCGAGCTTGGCGACGGTGGGCGCCTGGGGCTTTTGTTGATCAACTACCGAGGTGCCGCCAGCATTGGCGTTTTCACTGAGTACGTCCGCCAGCTGCGACATGTCGTGCATCGGCTGTGGCATACCAAACTGGTCTGCTGTGCCCGGCGGGATCAAATCATCCCAGCTCAATTCGCGCGCGGCTTGAGTGGGTAGGCTGGCAAGCAGCAGGGCCAGCAGTGAAACGTTAATCAGGGCACGCACGCGGGTGATTATCCTCAGGTCTTGATCGAAAGGCCGTCTACCAGCGCTAGCCGGTAGGCGCGCCAGGCAGGAATGCAGGCCAGCAGCAGGCTGGCACCGAGTATGCCCGCCATCAGTTTACATTCAGCCGGGCTGGGCCAGCCCAGTGGCATGAACAGGCCGTACTCTTGTTCCAATACGGGCTGCGTTATCCAAAGGCCAATATACAGCAAGCCCAGACCGAGCAGTATCCCGGCGGCGGCCAATGCCATGGCTTCCAGCACCAGCAAGCTGAAGATGTGCCATGGCTTGGCCCCGACGGAGCGCAGTATGGCCATTTCCCGGCGGCGTTCATTGAGGCTGCCAAGAATGGCGCTCAGCATGCCAACCAGTCCGGTTAGCACTACGCAGGCAGAGACCAGCAACAAGGCCTTTTCTGCCACGCTGAGCAAGCTCCATAATTCCTGCAGTGCTACGCCAGGCATGATCGCCAGCAAGGGTTCGCCACTGAACTGATTGACCTGTCGCTGCACAGCGAAGGTATCGATGCGCCGGTTCAGGCCCAACAGCATCGCGGTAATGGCAGTGGGCGTGAGGTCCAGTTGTCTGGTCTGCTCGGCGCTGACATGGCCGCTGCCACGGGCAGGCATGCCCTGTTGCCAATCTACGTGCAGGGCGGTGATGGCTTGCAGGCTGACGTGAATGGTGCGGTCAACCGGGGTGCCGGTCTTGGCCAGAATACCGCTGACGTGAAACGGTTTGTCCGTGTGCTTTACAAAACTGACCGCGCCAGCGCCATGCGCCAGCACCATCTCGGTACCCAGTTTGTAGCCCAGTTCGCGGGCGATATCTGCACCAATAACTGCGTCGTACAGGTCATCGAAGGCTTTGCCCTGGCTGAAAACCAGAGGCTTGTCGCGGCCAAAACGGAAGTGGCTAAAGTAGCTCTGGTCCGTTCCCATTACACGAAAACCGCGATGCGAGTCACCGAGCGAAATGGGGATGGCCCACTTCACCTGTGGCAGGGTGCTGATGTTGTTGTAGCTTTCCCAGCGGATGTTGTTGGTGGCGTTGCCGATGCGGAACACCGAGTACAGTAGCAGCTGTACCGAACCGGAGCGTGCGCCGACAATCAGATCAGTTCCGCTAATGGTGCTGGCAAAGCTGGCGCGCGCTTCGCTGCGCACCCGCTCTACGGTCAATAGCAGGGTGACACTCAGGGCAATGACCAATACCGTCAACAGCGCGGTAACACGTCTGTTTTTAAGGCTTTGCAGGGCCAGACGAAGCAAATACATCAGTTCACCTCCGCGCTGGCGGCGCGATTCAATTCAGGCAAGGCCAGGCTACGATCGAACAGCGGGGCCAATGCAGTGTCGTGGCTGACGAATAACAGGCTGCTGCCGGCCTCAGCGCATTCGGCAAACAGCAATTGGATAAAGGCCTCACGGCTGTCGGCGTCCAGCGCCGAGGTGGGCTCGTCGGCGATGACTAGTTCGGGTGTACCGATCAGCGCTCGTGCCGCCGCGACCCGCTGCTGTTGGCCGATGGACAGTGTGGTGGCTGGTCTGTTCAGCAGTGCTGGATCAGTCAGACCGAGGCCTTGTAATAAATGGGTAGCGGCTGCGCTTAGGCTGCCGTGGCGTTGTTCTGCACGCTGCTTGCGCTGCTGCGAAAAGCGGCAGGGCAGCAGGACGTTGTCCTGCACTGAGAGGTAAGGCAGCAGATTGAACATCTGGAAGATGTAGCCACTATGCTCAGCCCGAAAGCGATCGCGCTGACGGGCTGAGAGTGCATTGAGTGACTGCCCCAACAGGGTTACTTCACCCTGTTGGGGCAGGTGCACACCACCCAGCAGGCCGAGTAGCGTGGTCTTGCCACTGCCTGACGGCCCCTTGAGAAACAGTCGCTCACCTGGCGCCAAGGCGAAGTGATCGATATCCAGCAGCACTGGCTGTTTTGGCCAGGCAAAGCGCAGGTTATTCAGTTCTAGCAGGGGGCGGGTCATCGTTAGCAAGTTTCCACGGGCTGGCTCGGCAAAGTAGATCAGGGTATCACTCGAAGTTGATGGTCGGGTTGTTGGCTGTCAGCTCGGCACCCATTTGACCAGCGGGGGTAATGGCTTGCACGTTCAGGCGCTGCAGTCCTGGATACACTTTGAACAGGGGCAGTTGCAGGCTGGTCAGCGCTTCAGGCTGGGCACAGGTGAAACTGTAGCTGGCCTCAATGTCGGCATGCTCGTGGTGGTGTTCTTCATGGTCATGATCATGGTCATGCTCGTGAGCGGCTTCTTCGTGCTCGTGTTCGTGCTTTTCTTCATGATCTTCGTGCTCGTGCTCGTGCTCGTGCTCGTGCTCGTTGCCGGCGAAGAGAGGGCTGTCGAGATCAACGGAAGTCTGAGTGCAGTCGGCGGCAGCAGGCAGTTGGAATAGCTGGGACGCGTCGCGCATTTGGGCTTGCACTGCAGCCACTTTAGCAATGTCGTCAGGCTGGCTGGCCGCGTGCTCAAAGCCCACCAGATTTACCGCTGGGCTGTCGAGTTCCAGGCTCACCTGAGCGCCGTCGATGGCGATGTTCAAGCTGGCAACACCGTGCTCATGGGCACCAAGGCTGCTGTGTTCCTTGTGTCCGTCTGCCATTGCGTAGACGCTAATTGGAAGGGCGAGGCTGAGGGTAATGAGTTGGCGGCGCATGATGAATTCTCTGTACGGTAAAATGAAGATACATAATGTTATCTTATTTCGTTTTTGTAAAGGCTGGGTTGTGGTGTACTGCTTTTTGCGCGTTCATGTGCTGAAAAAGAAAGCGCGAGGGCCGCGTGATCGGAGAATCGCCCCGAGCGGCATCGCTGCCGCCCAGTGCTGGGCTCAGTAGAGCAATTGGTAGAGCTTGCGGCGGTACTGAATAGCCACGGGATCAGCCGCGCCCAACAGGTCAAATACCTGCATCAAGGTTTTTTGCGCGATGCCGTCAGCGTAACTGCGGTCGCTTTGCATCAAGCTCAGCAAGCCGCCCAGCGCGCTCTCGTAATCCTGTCGCGCCAGACTAAGGACGGCCAATTGATAGGCTGCTTCGCTGTCATCCGGGTCGCTTGCCAGGCGGTGAGTCAGCAATTCTGCTGCGGGAAAGTCGACTGCCTGCTTGAGAAAAACCAGCTGAGTATTGAGGTCGTTGATGGCTTTTTTGTGCGCCTCGGGCTTGCTGATGGCGCCAAGCACTTGCTCTGCGTCTTTCAGTTCACCGGTTTCAGCCAGGGCGCGTGCCAGTAGCAGCAACAGCGCATCGCTGGACTCGTCGGCTATGGCCTGTTGCAGCAAGGGGATTGCCTCCGCCGCTGCCCCTGCCTCGAGTAGCGCCGTTGCCTGCGCTGCCGGGTCGATAGGCTCGGGCTCTTCTGCTGCAACTGCTTCCGGCACTGCGCCGATATGCGGGACCAGTAGCTCACGAATAGCGCTTTCCGTTTGGATGCCAGCAAAGCCTTCCACCGGTTGGCCATCCTTGAACAGCACCACGGTAGGCAAGCTGCGAATACCGAACCGCTCGCTCAGTTGCGCTTCCTGGTCACAATTGACCTTGGCCAACAGCAATTCGCCAGCATAGCTGTCAGCGATGCTGGTAAGCACCGGCAGCAGTGCTTTACACGGCGCGCACCAGTCGGCCCAGAAGTCGACCAGAACCGGCTTGTGGAAGGAGTTTTCGAGCACATAGCGATCGAAGGTATCGGTGGTGACATCAAACAGGTGAGACGATGACATGGCAGTTCCGATGCAAGAGGTGGCGGGCGTTCAGGCGCCCGTGTTCAGGCTGTCTTTATAGGGCTGAAGGGCGGCTAGATCAAGCGTGATGCAACGCCGCTCCAGCGGCGTACAGGCTGACCTGGCGGAATTCTTCCGGCTCGCCGAGATCGGGCCAGGTGCGGCCGGGCAGTATTTGCTGGCGCTGATAGGGGGGGTGATCCAGTGTCCTGACGCGTGAATCGGCAATCAGCACGGCCGTTGCGCGCTGGGCAAAATGATCCAGCAGGGGACGGTTTTCTGCATCGTAGAGCACGTCGGCAGCAATGATCAGGTCGAGCCGACCGCTGACCGCGAAATAATCCCCGGCTATCTCCAGGCGCATGTCGTTGCACCGAGCGTTCAGTGCGCAGGCCAGCTGTGCCGGTTGATCGAGGTCGCAGGCGATGACGCTGGCGGCGCCTGCCAATTTGCAGGCCAGCGCCACGACGCCTGAACCCGCGCCAAAGTCGAGCACGCGTTTTCCGCGCACCTGCTCAGGATGGTCGAGAACCCAGCGCGCCAATGCTAAACCACTGCCCCAGCAAAAGCCCCAGTAGGGTGGGTGTTCCAGCAGGCGGCGAGTTTCGTCGCTGGCGAAGGCGCGATCCAGATTGGCAGGATCGAGCAGCCACAGCTCAAGCTCTTCCAGCCCGGGCAGGCGAGCGGCCAGTAATTGAGCGTCGGGTAAAACCTTGTGCAATTCGGCGTTCAGTGCAGCGAGAGTCATGGTCTGGTCCAGAGTTCGGTCGCCGCTATTGTAGCCTTCCGCTTCTGCCCTGCGCAGTACCATTAGCCCTCTAGTTGGTTGCGCAAACGGCTGAGCAGAAACTCAATCAGCGCACGGGTCGCCAGGGTCGGGTAAAGGTTGGGCGCGGTCAGCAGATAAAGTTGATCGCCCCAGGCGCTGACCCGTGCTCGGTAGTCCGGTAGCAGCCGCACCAGCTCGCCGCTATTAAGCTCGTGTTGCACGCTGTATAGCGGTAGCAGCGCACAACCGATACCGGCGAGCGCGGCACGCCTGAGAAAGGGCATGTCCTCGGTTTGCAGGCGCGGACGCAGATTCAGCACACGGGTCTGACGGCCATCGAATAGCTCCAACGGCAGCCGCTGTTCCGGCAGGTTGACGCTGACCATGTCCAGTGTCAGCAGGTCGTCCGGCTGCTGTGGTGTGCCGTGGCTTTGCAGGTAAGCGGGACTGGCGCAGAGCGCCCAGTCCACCGGTCCCAGATCGCGTGCGACCAGCGCCTCAGGCGGCGTAGAGGTGACGCGAATGGCGACATCAATTTCGGCCGCGACCAGGTCAAAGATGCGATTGCTAAAGGTCAGTTGCAGGCTGACCTCGGGATAGAGTTCGGCGAACTCGAGTAGCAGCGGCCCGACGACTTGTTGGCCCAGCGCAACCGGCACGCTCAGGCGGATATGCCCGCGCAGGTTCTTGCCCAGGTCGTCTACCGTGGCCTGCAAAGCGTTCAGTTCCTGACTGATGCGCGCGGCGTGTTCATAGAGCGCCCAGCCAATCTGTGTCGGCTCGACCCGGCGCGTGGTGCGGCGGAACAGCTGCAGCTGCATACTCTGCTCCAGCGCCTTGAGTCGGCGGCTGACATGCGAGCGCGAGGTGCCCAGTCGGCGGGCGGCGCCGCTCATGCTGCCGGCTTCAACCACGGCGCTGAGGAACTGCAGGTTTTTAATATCCATCTATTGTTGTCAATATGTAAACAGTTTGGGCTGATAAGAAGGCATTGTAGATTAAATGCTGCACTTTTATAGTCGAAGCACCGAATGAATACTCTGGCCCTGTTGCCGCTCGATCTAATAAGGCTTAGCCCAAGGAGAACAATAATGAGTCTACCCAGCGTTCTGCAAAATTCGCTTAAACTGCCTGTCATCTGCTCGCCGCTGTTTATCATTTCCAACCCTGACCTGGTGATTGCCCAGTGCAAGGCGGGTGTGGTCGGTTCTTTTCCTGCGCTGAATGCGCGTCCCGCCGAAGAGCTGGATGTGTGGCTTGAGCGCATTACCCGTGAGCTGGCTGAGTACAAGGCGCAGAACCCGGAGGCGGTGGTTGCACCTTTTGCGGTTAACCAGATTGTGCACAGCAGTAACGACCGGCTGCAGCACGATGTGGAAATGTGCGTGAAATACAAGGTGCCGATCATCATCACCAGCCTGCGTGCGCCCAACGACGTAGTGGAGCCCATACACAGTTATGGCGGGCTGGTATTTCACGATGTGATCAACGTAAAACACGCCAAAAAGGCAATCGAGGCCGGTGTAGATGGCCTGATTCTGGTCTGCGCTGGCGCGGGTGGCCACGCCGGGCAGTTGAGTCCCTTCGCGCTGGTATCGGAAATTCGCGAATTCTATGACGGCCCTATCATTCTTTCCGGCTCGATTTCCAAGGGTGAGCAAATTCTCGCGGCCCAGGCCATGGGCGCTGATCTGGCCTATATGGGCACGCGCTTTATTGCCACCCATGAAGCCAATGCCGATCAGGCATACAAGCAGATGCTGGTTGATACCAGTGCCGATGACATCGTCTACAGCAATCTGTTTACCGGTGTGCACGGCAATTACCTGAAGCCCAGTATCCAGAAGGCGGGGATGGATCCAAACAACCTGCCTGAGGGCGACAAGAGCACCATGAAGTTTGGCTCTGGCGGCAGCAGTAAAACCAAGGCATGGCGCGATATCTGGGGCGCGGGTCAGGGTGTGGGCAGTATTGGCGCCATCACCTCCACCGCCGAAGCAGTCAGCAAGCTGGAGCAGGAATACGCCAGCGCTCGTGCACGCATGCAGGCAATTGCCAGCCCCTATGGTGAGCAGGCATGACGGCGCGTCTGATCTGCGGCGAACTGGATCGTAGTGGCGATGAGGTTGCCCAGCGCGCCTTGCAGCTGGCTGGCGGCCTGGCGCGGCTGGGCGTGGAAGACGGCGATGTGATCGCCGTCATGTTGCGTAACGGCCCGGCGTTTATTGATGCGATTCAGAGCTGCCAGACGGCGGGCTGTTTTTACTGTCCGATCAACTGGCACTTCAAGGCGGATGAGGTGGCCTTTCTGTTGCAGGACTCGGCGGCCAAGGTATTTCTGGTCGAGGCTGATCTGCTCGATGACCTGGCAGGCGCCATCCCTGATGGAGTGACAGTGCTGGTCAATGGCGTCGAGGGTGGTCTTGCCGCCGGATACCTACCTTATGAGGCCTGGCTGGCTGAACAGTCTGCTTATGCCGGTGAGCCGCGCACGCCGCGCACCCACATGGCCTACACCTCAGGTACTACTGGTCGACCCAAAGGCGTCAAGCGCCTGGCTCCGGCACCGGAAGAACGTGAAGCCATGGCTGCTGCCATGCGGGGGCTCTCGCGGGCGGCCTGGGGTATCGAGCCAGGCGTGCGTACGCTGGTGTCGGCGCCGCTGTATCACAGCGCGCCCAGCTCTTTTGCGCAGCAGTCGATTCTGCAGGCCGAACTCATGGTGGTTATGCCGCGTTTTGATGCCGAGCAGACGCTGGCGCTGATTGAGCGGTACCGGATCGACACGGTATTTCTGGTGCCCATTATGTATGTGCGCTTGCTGCGCCTGCCGGCCGAGACGAGGGCAAAATACGATCTATCGTCGGTTCGCTTTGTCGCCTCTACCGGCGCGCCCTGCGCCCCGGACGTGAAGCTGGCGATGCTCGACTGGTGGGGTCCGGTGATTTATGAAACCTACGCCTCTAGCGAAACCGGCATGATCACTATCCAGGACCCAGTCTCTGCACGGCGCAAGCCCGGCAGTGTGGGCTTGCCGATTGGTGAGACGCGTATTCGCATCGTGGATGAGCAGGGTGACGACTGCCCGCAGGGCGAGCCAGGCGTGATTTATGTGCGTCAGCCAGCGGTGCCGGACTTCACCTATCTCAATAACGATACCGCGCGGCAAAAGGCGGGCCTGGATGACCTCGCAACCGTGGGTGATATTGGTTATCTGGATGAAGAAGGTTATCTCTACGTCTGCGATCGTCAGTCAGACATGGTGATATCCGGCGGCGTCAATATCTATCCGGCCGAGATCGAACATGTACTCATTACTCTGCCTGGGGTGATTGATTGCGCGGTAGTGGGTATCCCCGATGCGGAGTACGGCGAATCGCTAATGGCGGTAGTGGCTGCACCCGCAGGGTTGCTGAGCGCAGAACAGGTACGGCAGCATGTGCGTGAGCGGTTGGCTGGATACAAGGTGCCACGCCGTGTTGAGCTGATCGATAGCCTGCCGCGCGATGACAACGGCAAGGTCGCCAAACGCCGTCTGCGCGAGCAGTTTGCTCCTGCCTGACGCGAAAACCCGCTGCTTCGCCTTCTTTTCGGCGGGTTTGACGGCTGAAACCTACGGATACATTTTTATCGCGGCCTACAAAAGAGTAAGATGTAGGCCGCTTTTATCCGTTATCCGTCCGGGAAATCTTACATGCATTGTCCATTCTGTGGCGCCAATGACACCAAGGTGATCGACTCTCGCCTCGTGGCTGAGGGTGACCAGGTGCGTCGTCGTCGCGAATGTCTTGCCTGCCAGGAACGATTTACTACCTTCGAAACCGCTGAACTGGTGCTGCCGCGTATCATCAAACAGGATGGTCGGCGCCAGCCCTTCGACGAAGACAAGCTGCGTGCCGGCTTCCAGCGTGCGTTGGAAAAACGCCCGGTTAGCGTTGAGCATATTGAGGCCGCCATCGGCCACATTAAGCACCGATTGCGCGCCACTGGCGAGCGTGAGGTCAAGGCGATGGTGGTGGGTGAGATGGTCATGCGCGAGCTGAAGCAGCTCGACGAAGTGGCCTATATTCGCTTCGCCTCTGTGTATCGCCGTTTCCAGGATCTGAATCAGTTCCGCGAAGAGATCGAGCGTCTGTCGCGTCGGGAAAAGGATGATACCGATGCCTGAGTGGAATCCTGCTGATCGACAGTGGATGAGCCGCGCGCTGACGCTGGCTGCCCGTGGACTCTATACCACTGAACCAAATCCGCGCGTCGGCTGCGTGCTGGTGAAGGGTGAACAGGTTGTGGGTGAGGGCTGGCACGTGCAAGCCGGTGAAGGCCACGCGGAAGTCAACGCCCTGGCGCAGGCTGGCGAGCAGGCGCGCGGCGCCACCGCTTACGTCACCCTGGAGCCCTGCAGCCACACCGGCAAGACACCGCCCTGCGCCGATGCGCTGATCAAGGCCGGCGTCAGCCGCGTCGTTGCCGCCATGCAGGATCCTAACCCCTTGGTCGCCGGGCAAGGTCTGCAGCGTCTGACAGACGCCGGCATCCGCGTAGAGTGCGGCTTGTTGGAGGCTCAGGCGCGGGAGCTGAATCCCGGCTTTATCAAGCGCATGCAGCAGGGCTTGCCCTGGGTGCGGGTCAAGTTGGCCATGAGTCTGGACGGCCGCACGGCGATGGCCAGCGGCGAAAGCAAATGGATTACCGGCCCCGCGGCGCGGGCCGATGTGCAGCGCCTGCGGGCGCGCAGCGGCGCCGTGATCAGCGGCGCCGACAGCGTATTGCTGGATGACTCGGCGCTGACCGTGCGTGCCAGCGAACTGGGTCTGCCCGCTGACGAGGCGAGTGCCGCGGTGCAGCGTCAGCCGCTGCGGGTATTGATCGACAGCCTGCGGCGCGTGCCGCTGGATCAACGTTTTTTCCGCGAGACCGGCCCCACACTGGTGATCAGCACCAGTGCCGAGCAGGCCGCCGAATCCTATCAGGCCATCGGCAGCGAGTTGCTGGCGCTGCCCGGTGAAGAGGGCAAGGTGGATTTGCCCACCGTGCTGCGCACGCTGGCCGAGCGCGGCTGCAACGAGGTGCTGGTCGAGGCCGGCGCGGCGCTGTCGGGCGCCTTCTGGCGTGCCGGCCTGGTAGATGAACTGATTGTGTATATGGCGCCGCGCCTGCTGGGAAGCCAGGCGCGCCCCTTGATGCAGCTCCCTTTCGAGAGCATGAGCGAGGCGATGGATGTCGCCGTTTCCGATATGCGAGCCATAGGCCAGGACTGGCGCATCACCGCACGCCCGATTTTCCCTTCCTGAGAGTGTAAAACAATGCAAAGCAGCGTACAGATACTGCTACTGGTGATGGCGGTAGTCGCCTTTTTGGGCGTGGTGCTAGAAGAAGTCATTCATGTAAACAAGGCCAAGGTGGTGCTGCTGTTCGGCGCGCTATCATGGATGGTGTTGTTTATCGCCGCGCCGGATGAGGCGATGCGTGGGCGAGTGCAGGGCGCGCTGAACGAGAACATTACGGATATTGCCAGTCTCTGGCTATTCCTGCTGGCGACCATGACCTTCGTGGCCTATCTGAACAAGAAGGGCCTGATCGAAAACATCATCTATCGCATCCTGCCGGGCCGGATTACCGAGCGAAAACTGCTGTTTTTGACCGGTGTGTTCTGTTTTGTATTTTCCTCGATTGCCGACAACATTACCGCCACGCTGGTCTCGGTCGCGCTGGTGCTGAGCCTCAATCTTGAGCTGCGCAAGATGCTGCGCTTCGCCACCCTGGTGGTGTTTGCGGTCAACTCCGGCGGCGTGGCGATGATCACCGGCGACGTCACCACGCTGATGATCTTCATGGCCGACAAGGTCGAGATCACCAATTTGCTGCTGCTCAGCGCGCCGGCGTTGCTGGCGGTACTCCTGCTGGCGGCGCTGCTGTCGGTGGGGCTGAATAACGAGGTGGTGATTGAAAAGAACGCACTGCATGAGTTGCGCGGTGTCGACAAGCTGATTGGTGCGCTCTTTCTGCTGACCATTGTCGCGACCATTCTGCTCAGCCTGTTCTTTGCGATTCCGCCGGTGTTGACCTTCCTCACCGGGCTGGCGCTGATGTTCCTGATCGCGCGCTTTTTTAATGAAGACATCGACAACGACCCCATTCTGGAATACATCCGCGTTATCGAGTTCGAGACGCTGCTGTTCTTCCTTGGCGTATTGCTGCTGGTGGGCATGTTGCAGTTTATCGGTACGTTGCAGAGCCTGACGTCACTGTATGACGTGATGCCGGCGATGCTGGCCAACTTCCTGATGGGTATGCTTTCTGCGCTGATTGATAACGTGCCGTTGACTGCAGCCTTGCTCAAGGCAAACCTGCAGATGAACGCTGCCGAGTGGATGGGGCTGACCTATGCTGTCGGTGTGGGTGGTTCCCTGCTTATAATTGGTTCCGCTGCCGGCATCGTTGCCATGAGCAAGATGCCCGGCCTCACATTCATTACCTACCTGCGTAGCTTTGGCCTGTTGTTGCTGGCCTTCGCCTTTGGCTTTATCGCCGTATACGGGTTGGGTCTGCTGGTCGCCTGACCAGCACAGATCAAGTACGAGGCAGTTTATGTTTACCGGCATCATCGAAGCAGTTGGTCAGATTCAAAGCATGCAGCCCAGTGGTGGCGACGTGCGTTTGTACGTCAAGACCGGCAAGTTGGATCTTGGCGACGTCAAGCTGGGTGACAGCATTGCCGTGAATGGCGTTTGTCTCACCGCCGTTGAACTACCGGGCGACGGCTTCTGGGCCGATGTCAGTCAGGAGACTATTCGCCGTACTGCGCTGTCGCGCCTCAAACCGGGCAGCCGAGTGAATCTCGAAAAGGCGCTGACGCCAACCACACGCTTGGGTGGTCATCTGGTCAGCGGGCACGTGGATGGTGTTGGCAAGGTGTTGTCCATGCAGGAAGATGCTCGTTCCTGGCACTTCCGTATCGAGGCGCCGGCTGAACTGGCCAAGTACATTGCCGAGAAAGGCTCCATTACGGTCGACGGTACCAGTCTGACCGTGAACGCCGTGGAGGGCGCCGTCTTCCATCTGAATATAGTGCCGCACACCCTGCAGGAAACCATCATGGGCGATTACCAGAATGGTAGCCCGGTCAACCTGGAAGTTGACCTGATCGCTCGCTACCTGGAGCGTCTGCTGCTTGGCGAAAAGGCCGCAGAGCCGACTGCCAGCGGTATCAGCATGGCCTTTCTGGCCGAGAATGGTTTTCTCAAATCCTGATTAACCAGCCCTCGGAGGGCCGGATGAAACTGAACAGCATTGAAGAACTGATTGAAGATATTCGCGCGGGCAAGATGGTCATCCTGATGGATGACGAAGACCGCGAGAACGAAGGTGATCTGATCATGGCGGCCGAGGCCTGCCAGGCCGAGCACATCAACTTTATGGCACGTTATGGCCGTGGCCTGATCTGTATGCCAATGAGCCTGGAGCGCTGCGAGCGCCTCAAGTTGCCCTTGATGGTGCAGCGCAACGGCTCGGGTTTTGGCACCAAGTTCACCGTGTCGATCGAGGCCGCCGAGGGCGTCAGTACCGGTATCTCTGCGGCTGACCGCGCGCGTACGGTGCAAGCCGCCGGTGCGGCCAATGCGGTGGCGGATGACATCGTCAGCCCCGGCCATATCTTCCCGCTGATGGCGCAGCCTGGTGGTGTGCTGGCGCGGGCCGGTCATACCGAGGCGTCCTGTGATCTGGCGCGCATGGGCGGCTTTGGCGAGGCCGCGGTAATCTGCGAAATCATGAACGACGACGGCAGCATGTCGCGTCGCCCTGATCTGGAGACCTTTGCCAAACAGCACGATCTGAAAATCGGTACCATCGCCGATCTGATTCACTACCGTCTGCTGAATGAGCGCACGGTCGAGCGAGCCGATGAGAAGGTGTTGAAGAGCGAGCTGGGCGAGTTTCGTCTGGTCGCCTACCGCGACCGCACCGACGATGTCGTGCACATGGCGCTGACCCTGGGTGATATCCAACCGGAAGAGCCAACCTTGGTTCGGGTGCACAACGTAGACCCGTTGCGCGATCTGTTTTTGGTACCTGAGGGTGGCCGCTGGAGTTTGCAGGATGCCATGCGCCGTGTGGCGGCTGAAGGCACCGGCGTGGTCTTGCTTCTGGGTAACCAGGTGGATTCCGAGTCATTGCTGGCGCATGTCAGCAACCTGGGTGAAGGCAAAGCGGCGCCACGCCGCCCTTCGACCTACAATACAGTTGGTGCCGGTTCACAGATTCTGCGTGATCTGGGTGTGCGTAAAATGCGCCTGCTGTCGGCACCGATGAAGTTCAATGCCATATCCGGTTTCGACCTGGAAGTAGTAGAATATCTGCCCTGCGAATAAACGCTTTGATTCACGACAGCGCCCTGCGCGCTGCCGGTTCTTTAATTGAGAGAGAGTGCCCATGACTGCTATCCGTACCATCGAAGGCGATTTTGTAACTGGCCAAGGCCGCTATGCACTGGTTGTTGGCCGGTTCAACAGCTTTGTCGTCGAGAGCCTGGTAGAGGGCGCCGTAGATTCACTCAAGCGCCACGGCGTGAAAGAGTCCGACATCACTATCGTTCGTGTACCGGGCGCGTTTGAAATCCCGCTGATGGTGAAGAAAGTCGCTGACCTGAAGCAGTACGACGCCATCATCACCCTGGGCGCCGTCATTCGCGGTGGCACGCCACACTTTGAATACGTCGCTGGCGAATGCGTCAAAGGCGTGGGTTCGGTCTCGCTGGAATACGGTATTCCGGTTGCCTTCGGCGTACTGACCGTTGACAGCATCGAGCAGGCCATCGAGCGTTCCGGCACCAAGGCGGGCAACAAGGGCGCAGAAGCGGCCATGTCAGCCTATGAGATGGTCAGCGTGATTAAGCAGCTGGAGGCCTGAGTGGACAACCTCGAGCAGCAACCGGCAGCAGGTCGCCCCAAGGCATCCGCTCGCCGTAAGGCGCGTAGTTTGGCGCTGCAAGCGCTTTACTCCTGGCACATGGCGGATCAGGCGCTGTCCGATATCGAGGCGCAGTTCCGCACCGATAATGACTTCAGCAAGGTTGACAGTGCGTACTTCCATGAGCTGCTGACTGGCGTACCGCGCAATCTGGGCGACATCGACAACGAGTTGGGTGTCGTACTGGATCGCGATATCAAAGAGCTCGACCCGATTGAGCTGGCCGTGCTGCGCATTGGCGTTTACGAGCTGCTCAAGCGAATCGATGTGCCTTATCGCGTTGTCATCAATGAGGCGATCGAGATGGCCAAGTCGTTTGGCGCTACCGATGGCCACAAGTACGTAAACGGCATTCTCGATAAGTTGGCTCCGCGTCTGCGTAAGGCCGAGGTCAGCGCCGCACGCAACAAGTAGTATTGATAGCGGCCGGGGAGAGCGGGCATGGCACTGGATGAGTTCGCGCTGATTGGCCGCTATTTCCGCACCGCTCAGCTTGAGCGCGCCACCGATGCCAGCGCCACTGCGCTGGGTATCGGTGATGATGCCGCGCTGCTGCAACTGGCTGCCGGTCAGCAATTGGTGGTGTCCACCGACTCCCTGTTGGCGGGTGTCCACTTTCCCGAGCGTTACCCTCCCGCTGAACTTGGCTACCGCGCGCTAGCCGTTGCGGTCAGTGATCTTGCCGCTATGACGGCGACTCCCCTTGCCTTTACGCTTGCCTTGAGCCTGCCTACGGTTGATGAGCCCTGGCTGCAGGCGTTCTCGCTTGGCCTGGCTGCGGCAGCGCGTGATTTCGCTATCAATTTGATTGGTGGTGACACCACCCGCGGCCCGCTGAATATTGGCGTCACAGTGCTCGGTCAGGTACCTGCGGGTCAGGCGCTTACGCGCTCTGGCGCGCGCGGCGGCGATCTACTCTGTGTCGGTGGTCCGCTGGGCGACGGCGCAGCAGGCTTGGCCGTAGTACAAGGTGAGTCGTTGCCGGCCGGGCTAGCAATCGCCGGTCAGGATTATCTGCAGCAGCGTTTCTGGCGACCGCAGCCGCAGCTGTTGCTGGGTCAGCAATTGCGCGGGGTTGCCAGCGCAGGTCTGGACATCTCAGACGGCCTGTTGGCTGATGCCGAGCACATCGCTGAGTCTAGTGGCGTGGCGCTGCATATCAACGCAGCGCAACTGCCCGGCAGTGAGGCGCTATCGGCCTGGGCACCTCGGCAGCAGTTGGATTGGATGCTGCGCGGCGGTGATGATTACGTCCTGCTGTTTACGCTCCCGGCCAGGGAGAAAGTGCGTATTGCGCAGTGGCGAGCGGCGGGGCATGCGGTTAGCGTGATCGGCAGCGTGCATGCCGGCAGTGGTGTGTTGCTGGATGTCGGCAAGGGCTATGTGCCGGTGGCTGGCGAGCGTGGTTATCAACATTTCAGGAGTGCTAATGACTGACTCATATGAACGCGCGCCCGCTTCAGTATGGCGTAACCCCATTCATTTTCTGGCTTTTGGTTTTGGCAGCGGTGCCATGCCCAAGGCGCCGGGCACTTGGGGTACTCTCGCCGCAATGCCCTTTGTGCTTATTTGGCAGCAACTGCCACCGGGCGGTTATGCGCTGGTGTTGCTATTGAGCACGCTAGTGGGTATCTGGTTATGTCACCGCACTGCTGCTGACCTGGGTGTACACGATCATGGCGGTATTGTCTGGGACGAGTTTGTCGGTGTCTGGATTGCGCTTTGGCTGGCGCCGGTTGGCTGGCTCTGGCTGATAGCGGGTTTTTTGCTGTTTCGTCTCTTCGATATCTGGAAGCCCTGGCCGATCGGCTGGATTGATCACCACGTTAGCGGCGGCCTTGGCATCATGCTCGATGACATCATTGCCGGCATCATGGCATTAGCCGTGCTGTTGCTTGGCGAATACCTATTGGCTATGGTCTAGGCAAGACACTAATCGAGGCTGCTGCATCTGCAGGCAGGCGGCCGCTGAAAAGGATACACGCATGCCGAGTGCTGCCACGACTCTTCTCAAGGGTGCCAAGCGCCTGCTGCCCGCGGTGTTGCTGTCGGCCGTTGTTGTGGGCTCTGCCTGGGCCGAGCCTGAAGTGCGAGTGGTGGGGCTGTTTGCGAATGCCGCGGTAGTCAATGTCGATGGCCAGCGGCACATGCTGCGCGTCGGCAAGCCGGGGCCTGACGGGGTGACATTGATCTCTGCCGACAGCAAGAGCGCGACCATCAGCATCAATGGCCAGCGGCGTCAGTATGGGCTGCAGCGCGAGTACACGCAGGGTTTTGCCGAGCGTGAAACGCAGCGCGTGAGTATTGCGCGCGGTGAGGGCGGGCACTTCATTGCGAATGGCTCAATCAACGGTCAAAACGTGCAGTTTATGGTCGATACCGGGGCCACCAGCGTGGCCATGAATGCCATTCAGGCGCGCCGTTTGGGTATCGACTTTCTGGTGACAGGGACTGAAGTGCGGGCCAGCACTGCCAGTGCGAACGTCAAGGCGTATCGCGTGCGTCTGGATCGCGTCAAAGTAGGCGATATCGAGCTGAACGGCATCGATGGCCTGGTGCTCGAAGGCCGCTTTCCAACGGATGTGTTGCTTGGCATGAGCTGGCTGAACCGCGTGCGTATGGACGATCAGGGCAGTACTCTGGTGCTTGAGCGCAAGTATTAAGGTTTTCTGCGGGCTTTACCTGGGCCTGCGTTATTCATCGGGCTGATTCACGCGTCTTGAAGATCGCCGGAGGGGCGTTCTCCTGCTAATATAGCTGCCCCTTTATGCAGCAGCTGCACAGGAGACCGGTGTGACCGTCACCTTTATTGCGTCATCCCAGCTACCCACCCAGTGGGGCACATTCACCATGCATGGATTTCTCGAAGAGGAGACCGGCAAGGAGCATGTCGTCCTGACCATGGGTAACGTGGCCGATGGTGAGCCGGTGCTAGGCCGTTTGCACTCCGAGTGCCTGACCGGCGATGCGCTGTTCAGCCTGCGCTGCGATTGCGGCTTTCAACTGGAAGCGGCACTTGCCGCCATTGCCAAAGAAGGCCGTGGCGCGCTCCTGTACCTGCGCCAGGAAGGCCGTGGCATTGGCTTGATGAACAAAATCCGTGCTTATCACTTGCAAGACGGCGGTGCTGATACCGTTGAAGCCAACGAGCTGTTGGGCTTTGGCGCGGATCAGCGCGATTACGGCATCTGCAAGCCCATGCTGGCGCATCTTGGCATCAATAGTCTCAAACTGCTGACTAACAACCCGCGCAAGGTCAAGGCTATGCAGGGGTTTGGTGTCGAAGTAGCGGAGCGGCTGCCGTTGCAGTTTGGTAGAAACCCACACAACACCAAGTACCTGGCGACCAAGGCCGGCAAGCTCGGGCACATGCTCGGCCAGTTGCATCAGGCCGAAGCGGAGCCCGATGATGTTTGATGCGAAGCCGCAGTGGCGCACCTTGCGTACGGTTTGGCGCATGCAGTCGGCGAGTGCGCTGCTGATCCCCTTGGTCATCATCTGGTTGATGGGCGATTGGAACGGGGTGTACGAGTCTGCCGCAATCCCGTTGTTTACCTTGGCCATGGCTAGTCTGTTTCTTACCCTGTGGCGCTTCCGGCGCTACAAGCGAGCGCTGATTCAGGCGGAAGGCCTGGGCAATGACGAGGGCGCGCAAGCGGCCTGGTCGGTGCTGCATCGTGAACAGATGTTGGGTCTGTTGGCGGCAGAACTGCCCGGTTTTATTGGCGTCTTTCACTTCTTCTGCACGGGTGAGCTGATCCCGCTGCTGCTATTGGTGGTTGTCAGTCTCGGCGCCATGCTGCTTTATCGTCCGCCGGCGGCCTGGGTCCAGTAAATGGCGCTCAGGCTGGTTCCCGGCCTGTGTGTGACGCTGCTGGCCTGTCTGCTCAGTATCGGTGCGCAGGCAGCGCCGCAACGCGTCGTCAGCCTTGCTCCTTTTCTTACCGATATGACTTTGCTGCTGGGCGCGGGTGATCAACTGGTCGGTGTGCTCGATGATGGCAAGTTGGCGCCCGAGCTGGCGCAGGTACCGCGCGTTGGTGCCTATCAAGCTCTGTCTGCTGAAAGCATAGTCGCGCAGCAACCTGATCTGGTTTTAGCCTGGACCTCTGGTAATCCCCCCGAGCTACTGCAAAGCCTGCGTGGCTGGGGTATTCAGGTAGCGCAATTTGATCCGCAAAGCCTGGACGAGATTGCCAGTGTCACGCAATCGGTGGGGCAGTTGCTCGGCAAGCCCGAGCGTACCCGCGAGCTGCTGCAAGACTACCGCCAGCAGCTGCAGGCGCTAAAGCCATCGGCTGATTTACCCACGCCACGGGTGTTTATCCAGCTCTGGAATAATCCCATTTACACCGTCGCTGGCGAGCAGTTGTTGTCGGATGCGTTGCACTATTGCGGCGGTCAGAACGTATTTGCTGACCTGCCGGGGCTAGCGCCGCAGGTTGGCCGGGAAGGGGTGTTGGCAGCGAATCCGGATGTGATCATCGTGTTGGCGAGGCAGTCCGCAGTGGCTAAGTCTTGGTTGGATGAGTGGCGCCGCTTCCCTGAGCTCAAGGCTGTCGCTGATAACCACCTTTATGTGCTGCCTGGCGGTCACCTGGTCCGGCCCACAACACAGGTAGTCGAAGGTGTCGCCGAGCTCTGTGCTCTGGTCGCGGCGCAGCGTTAAGCGATGCGTGGCGCTGGCAAGAACTTGCGCAACCCGCACGCCAATCCCCGCTGCCCATTACGCCCCAGCCCTCAGCAACCAAGGCCCTCAGGCCGGTGCGCAATAACCTGCACAACGGTGCGCAGCTTTCTGCGCAATCTTCTGTGATGGCTGTCACAAAAGCCCTTTTAGCTGACGTTGGTTGTTATTTAACTATTTGATTTGTATTGGTTTTATGCGGTTGGCACAGCTCTTGTTTGTTATTGGGCAGCCGGACATCACCGGCACCTAATCTCAAGCAAGGAGAGCACCATGCCAACACCCGCTTATCTCACCATCGAAGGCACCAAACAGGGCCTGATCACCGCCGGTACCTTCACCGAAGATTCCGTCGGCAACATCTTCCAGGAAGGTCACGAAGACCAGGTACTGGTTCAGGGCTACAACCAC
>Ga0207888_100113_pt1 | contig 53934 bp, 36 predicted proteins | sample LinPmetageLP43_FD_184055 | JGI IMG/M metagenome (GOLD analysis project Ga0207888, IMG submission 184055) | Marine viral communities from the Pacific Ocean - LP-43 (SPAdes) | ecosystem: Environmental > Aquatic > Marine > Oceanic | place: Pacific Ocean | collected 2010-08-27
CGCTACTCACGCTGATTGCAACTGTAGTTCTGGTGAAACTATGGCAGCGCATTAAAACGAGAGTTTTTTGAGTTTTTTTAAATTGTTTCTGGTGAAAAGGGTGCTTGTACAAGCACCCTTTTTGTATTTATTGACACCGCCAATAGGTTTCATACCCCGAGGCTTGTCGTGAAATTGAAAATTTGTTTTTAACGTATGCCCCGTGAGCTTGCTCCGAGATAGTTTACTTTCAAGCTTTACAGAAACTAGAGTGTATTGAATATTTCAAGGCTTGACGAGTTCCAAATCTCAAAATTAACCAGTCCATTATTTTATTGAAAAAATCTTAATATTCAGCGTTATTAAGCTACGCTCTGCGGTTATTCAGCGATTATTTTTCAGATACCTTTAATGTTCTCTTAGTTTTAAAGAGCGTATTATCGTTATTCTGACAATTAGTATGAATTATTGATAATGCAGCTCAGCATAAACTACAAAAGTCCTATGTATTCTATTTATTTGAAAAAGTTGATTGCCACTGTTGCTGTGCTTGTTTCGGTGGCTCAACTTTTCGCTCAAGATAAAATTCCGGCGAATGCCGTGTATAAAAACTCAAAACTTCCGCTAGAACAACGCGTTAATGATCTTATTGATCGCATGACTACGGAAGAAAAAGTAGGGCAGCTCTCTACCTTATTGGGTTGGCCTATGTATACCAAAACTAAAAATGGTATAGAAGCTAGTGAAACGCTAAAAACCGCTATCGCTACTCAGAAAATTGGAGCCCTCTGGGGTACCTTGCGCGCCGATCCTTGGACACAAAAAACTTTGCAAACCGGTCTTAATCCGATGCTTGCGGCGGAGGCTACTAATGCGATTCAGAAAATTGCGGTTGAAGAAAGTCGCCTGGGTATTCCCTTGTTTTTAGCCGAAGAAGCCATGCACGGCCATATGGCCATTGGTACAACCGAATTCCCTGCTGCCATCGCTCAGGCTAGTACGTTTAACCCGCAACTCATCGAAAAAATGGGAAGCGTTATCGCAACCGAATTAAGAGCTCAGGGTGCGCATATTGGGTATGGTCCTATACTAGACCTGGCTCGTGAACCGCGCTGGTCCCGGGTTGAAGAGACCTTTGGGGAAGACCCGTATTTGATTTCAGAAATGGGATTGGGTCTTATAAAAGGTTTTCAGGGTAATGGGATAAACAATCCAGAACAGGTTATTTCAACTTTAAAGCATTTTGCGGCCTACGGGGTTTCTGAAGGTGGTCATAATGGAGGGGCGGTTCATATTGGCCAACGCGAATTGATGCAGGACTATATGTACCCATTTAAAAAAGCGATTGATGCCGGAGCTTTTTCGGTGATGACGGCTTACAGTTCGGTAGATGGGATTCCAAGTACAGCAAATAAAAAATTGCTTACCGGTTTGCTTCGGGAGCAATGGGGTTTTACGGGTTTTGTGGTTTCGGACCTCGGGAGTATAGAGGGTATTAAAAATGATCATCACGCGGCAGCAACACTTGAAGCTGCTGCTGCCATAGCGATGAACGCCGGGGTTGATGTAGATCTTGGAGGTAATGGTTTTGACGATGCATTATTGGCAGCGTTTAAAGCGGGTGACATCTCTGAAGCCCGACTTGACGAAGCAGTTAAAAAAGTCCTTCGGTTGAAGTTTGAAATGGGTCTTTTTGAAAATCCATATGTAGATGAAGAGAAGCCTGCTAAAGTGGTTCGCAGCGAGCAGCACATCGCTGTGGCGAAAGAAGTAGCTCTTGAAGGTATTACCCTTCTTAAAAATGAGGGAGGTTTGCTTCCGCTCTCAAAGAACCTCAAAAAAATTGCGGTAATCGGTCCCAATGCCGATACGATGTATAACCAGCTGGGTGATTATACGGCACCGCAGAATCCCGAATACATCATTACGCCGCTTGAAGGCATACGGGCAAAATGGCCCAATGCGCAAATTACCTATGCAAAAGGAACCGCAATTCGCGATACCACTCAAACCGATATTCCGGCAGCGGTTGTGGCCGCTCAGGAGGCTGAAGTTGCGATTGTCGTGCTGGGAGGCTCCAGTGCCCGGGACTTTAAAACCGAATATCTGGAGACCGGTGCCGCGACGGTTTCTACTAAAGATGACAACATTTTAAGCGATATGGAAAGCGGGGAAGGCTACGACCGCGCAACTCTTGACCTGATGGGCAAACAGCTCGAACTGCTTCAGGCTGTGGCCGCAACCGGTACCCCAACCGTGTTAGTGTTGATTACCGGCAGACCTTTATTAATCAACTGGCCTGCCAAACACATTCCTGCAATCCTAGACGCGTGGTATCCCGGTTCTCAGGGTGGACATGCGCTGGCAGACGTCTTAATTGGTGAGTATAATCCGGCGGGTCGTTTGCCCATCTCCATTCCGAGATCGGTAGGTCAAACGCCGGTTTATTACAACCACTGGTGGCCCAAATGCCGCGATTATGTAGAGGAGTCGGCAAGTCCGCTCTATGCTTTTGGTTACGGGTTGAGCTATACTACATTTGACTATTCAGATTTAAAAATTTCCCAAAGTGGAACTGATACAGACAAGCTTATAGAAGTTTCGGTAAGTGTAAAAAATACAGGAGCTCAGGCCGGGGACGAAGTGGTGCAGTTGTATCTGCGTGATGTTATAAGCAGTGTGGTCACTCCGGTAAAGCAATTGCACGGTTTTAAACGGATTCATTTAGCCCAAGACGAAAGTAAAAAACTAACTTTTAAGATTAGGCCTGAAGATTTAGCACTGTATAATGCAGAAATGAAACAGGTGGCAGAAGCAGGAGAATTTGAAGTACAACTGGGGGCTTCCTCAAAAGATATAAGACTTACAGACAGCTTTGAATTGACTGAAGCTATTTTACTCACAACTCAAACAAAATAAATTATGCGATTCCTTTCATACCCTAAGTTTTTTTATGTTTTGGCTATGCTGCTGGTTTCCCTAACCTGCAGTACTAGTCTTTTAGCTCAAGGAGGTAATTTGCACGAGCAATCAAAGATTTATCAGGCACCTGCAGATAAACAAGTACAAGAAAAACTTGCAGTTTGGGGCGAGCAAAAATTTGGCATGTTGATACATTGGGGTGTTTATGCGGTTCCCGGAATTATAGAATCCTGGCAGATTTGTTCTGAATCTTGGTTAGAGCGTCCCGAAGGCATCTCGTATAACGACTATAAAAAATGGTACTGGAATTTGAGTTCGGTCTTTAATCCTGTCAATTTTGACCCGGATCAGTGGGCAGATGCAGCAGAATCTGCAGGGATGAAGTATGTGGTTTTTACCACCAAGCATCATGACGGCTTTAATATGTTTGACACCCAGCAAAGCGACTATAAAATCACCAACGGACCTTTTAAAAATCATCCAAAAGCCAATGTGGCCAAACATGTATTTGAGTCATTTAGAAAGAAAGATTTTATGATCGGCGCTTACTATTCTAAACCAGACTGGCATTCGCAAGATTTCTGGTGGGATAAATATGCTACTCCAGATCGCAATGTGAATTACGACATAAGAAAGTACCCAGAGAAATGGAAAAACTTTCAGGATTTCACGTTTAATCAGATCAGTGAGTTGATGCACGATTATGGTGCTATTGATATTCTTTGGTTAGACGGTGGCTGGGTACGTCCACGTGAAACGGTAACCGATGAAGTGCGTGCGTGGGGAGCCCCTATTCCAGAGTTTAGTCAGGAAATAGATATGCCGCGTATCGCAAAAATGGCGCGTGAAGCCCAACCGGGAATCATCTTTGCAGACCGGACTGTTCACGGGCCCTATGAAAACTACCAGACTCCAGAGCGTTCAATCCCTGAAACTAAATTAGATCACCCTTGGGAAACCAACATGACATTGGGTAACAATTGGGGGTATGTGCCTAATGATAACTTTAAAACTTCGGCTAAAGTGATTCATAGCCTGGTTGAAGTGGTTGCCAAAGGCGGAAATATGCTTTTAGGTGTTGGCCCGCAACCTGACGGTTTTATGCCACCTGACGCCTTACCTATTCTTGATGAAATAGGTGAGTGGTTAGACCTTAATTCTGAAGCTATTTATGGTACACATGCTATTGATAATTACCATAGCGAAGCGACTTATTTTACGTCTAATGATAAAAACACTTTTGCAATAACCTTACTAGAAGAAGATACTGATACTCCAAAAACTATTTTTTGGGAAGGAAACTTGCCCAAGAAAGGAAGCAGACTTAAAGAAGTGAGTAGCGGAAAAACGTTAAAATACAGGATCAGCGGAAATAAAGTTACCATAACTATTCCTGCTGCTATTCGTAAAGAAGCAAAAGCAGCTTTGGCATTTTCATACAAATCAGAATAAAAGTAATTATGAATAAATTCTATACAGGCTTTTCGGTAATATTTGCATTGGTACTTACGAGTTGTGATTCTTCAAACAGTGAAGCACCAGAACCTTATGGTCCTATACCGTCAGAAGAACAACTCGCGTGGTATGATATGGAAATGAATGCATTTATTCATTTTACCATAAACACATTTACCGATAAAGAATGGGGGTATGGTGATGAGTCACCAGAGCTTTTTAATCCCACAAACCTTGATACCGACCAGTGGATGTCAACCCTAAAAGATGCCGGTTTTAGCGGGGCGATTTTGACTGCAAAACACCACGATGGTTTTGCGCTTTGGCCTTCAGAATATACCGATCACGATATTGCTGCGAGTCCGTATAAAGACGGAAAAGGAGATCTGGTTAAAGAAGTTTCTCAATCGGCTAAAAAATATGGACTTGAATTTGGCGTATATCTTTCTCCCTGGGATCGCAATCGTGCGGACTATGGCGAGCCCTCGTATGTAGATTATTACCGAGATCAGGTTACCGAATTATTTACGGGCTATGGGCCGATTTTTGAAATGTGGTTTGACGGCGCTAATGGCGGTGACGGCTATTACGGCGGGGCTAACGAAGAACGAAAAATAGACCGGGAAACCTATTACAACTGGCCCAAGACGATAGCTATGGCCAAAGAAATTCAGCCCCAGGTTTTGTTTTTTAGTGATGCAGGCCCCGATTTACGATGGGTAGGCAATGAGCGTGGAATAGGCGGGGAGACCCACTGGAATACCATTAGCACCGATACGCTGTATGCCGGTAAGTCTGACATTGGTGACATCCTGCAAAACGGTTCGCCAGATGGTAAAAACTGGGTTCCTGCAGAAGTGAATACTTCCATTCGCCCGGGATGGTTTTATCACGCTTCAGAAGATTCGCTGGTACGTACGCCAGAAAATTTATTTGAATTGTATTTAACTTCAGTAGGTCGTGGTTCAACCTTGCTGCTCAATATTCCGCCAGATCGTCGCGGCTTGTTTCATGAGAATGATGTGGCTGCCCTGCAAGGCTTTCGTAAGATATTAGACAGTGTTTTTGCAACAAATCTTGCAGAAAAAGCAACAGCCACTGCAAGAAGTTATCGGGGTAAGATGGAGACTTTTGATGCCGCGAAAGTGTTAGACGGCGATGCAGAGACCTACTGGGCTACTGACGATGGCGTTACTACCGGAAGCATTGAACTGACTTGGGAAGCGCCCCAAAAATTGAATTATCTGGTACTTCAGGAATACATAAAATTGGGTCAGCGGATTGCCGCATTTACGGTTTCGGTTTGGGAAGATGGAAAATGGAAAGAAGTGCAAAGTCAAACAACAATCGGTCATAAAAGAATTTTAAAATTAAACGGTGTTGAAACCTCAAAATTGAAAGTAGACATTACTGAGTCACTGGCTTGCCCACTAATTTCTACTATAGAAGTTTATTAAAATCCAATCTTATGTTTAAAAAGGGAATCGTATTCATAATAATCCTGTTTTTTTTTAATGGTTTAATTGCACAAACTGACGCTGCTTTTAAAATAGAAAATGGCTCTTTTGTTTATAAAGGGAAGCCGATCCCTATCTATTCTGGAGAGATGCATTATGAGCGTATTCCTAAAGCATACTGGCGACATCGCATACAGATGATGAAGGCTATGGGACTCAATACCATTGCTACTTATGTATTTTGGAATTACCACAATACGGCTCCCGGCATCTGGGATTTTAAAACCGGAAATAAAAACATTACTGAGTTTATTAAAATGGCGCAGGAAGAAGGCATGTTTGTCATCTTGCGTCCGGGTCCTTACGCGTGTGGGGAGTGGGAATTTGGTGGTTATCCATGGTTTCTTCAGAATATTGAAGGGCTGAAAATACGTGAAAATAATGAAGCCTTTCTGGAAGCTTGCCGGGAGTACATCAACAGATTGGCAGAAGAAGTAGTTCCGCTTCATGTTAATAATGGAGGGAATATCATTATGACGCAGGTGGAGAACGAATTTGGATCTTATGTAGCCCAGCGTGAAGATATTCCTGCAGAAGAACATAAAGCCTATAAAAATAAGATTTATAAAATGCTGAAAGAAGCCGGGTTTCAGGCTCCTTTTTTTACGTCAGACGGTACGTGGCTTTTTGAAGGTGGTAGTCTTGAGGGGGTTTTGCCCACAGCAAATGGGGAGGGCAATGTCGCCAATCTCAAAAAAGCCGTTGATGCCTACCACAACAACGAAGGCCCCTATATGGTGGCTGAGTTTTATCCCGGTTGGTTAGATCACTGGGCAGAACCCTTTGTGAAAATCAGTGCTGCAGACATTGCAAAGCAAACCGAAGTATACCTTGAAAAGGGTATAAACTTCAACTTGTATATGGCACACGGAGGAACCAATTTTGGATTTACATCAGGAGCCAATTATAACGAGGAGCACGACATTCAGCCAGATATTACCAGCTACGATTATGATGCGCCAATTTCTGAAGCAGGTTGGGTAACGCCTAAATACGATTCTATAAGAGCTTTGATGCAACACTATGTTCCTTACGATATTCCCGAGGTGCCCGAGCAAATTCCTGTTATTGAAATCTCTAATATCAGCTTGTCTAAAAAAACTGATGCCTTATCCTACATCAAAAAACAAAACCCGGTAACTAGTGATAGCCCGCTTACTTTTGAAGAATTGGAGCAAGGCTATGGATATGTTTTGTATAAAAAACGTTTTACGCAACCCATCAACGGAACATTAAAAGTTCCGGGTTTGCGGGATTTTGCAACGGTTTATGTAAACGGAAAAAAAGCAGGGGTACTCAACCGGGTTTTCAACACGTATGAGATGCCTATCAAAATTCCATTCAATGGAAGTCTGGAAATTTTGGTAGAAAATATGGGGCGTATCAATTACGGTTCAGAAATCGTAAACAACCTCAAAGGAATCATCAAACCTGTTACGATCAACGATTATGAAATTACCGGTGGTTGGGAGATGTACAAAGCTCCATTTGTAGAAGTACCTCAGGATCTCAAATCTGAAACGATAAAGACCGGTAGACCAGTTATCTATTCCGGTAATTTTGAGTTGGATAATTTGGGCGATACATTTCTTGATGTGAGTGATTTAGGTAAAGGAATCGTTTTTGTCAACGGTCACAATCTGGGACGATATTGGCAAGTGGGACCACAGCAAACGTTGTATGTGCCGGGATGCTGGCTTAAAGAAAACAATAAAATAGTTGTATTTGAACAACTTAACGAGAAGCAGGTCACGGAGCTCTCTGGGGTTAAAAAACCTGTTCTTGAAGATTTAAAACTATAACATATGAAACATTCGGTTATTTTAAGATTAAGCCTGGTGCTTGTTTTGTTTTCTCTTTGCGGAAAACTTAGCGCTCAAAAAGGAGAACTTTCGGTAATTCCCATTCCTACGGAATATGAACTGGGAGAAGGGGAGTTTGTGATCGATCAATATACCGTGTTGTATGCAAATCCCACGCAAGTTGAAGTCACAGATATTGCCGAAGGTTTTCAGCGGCAACTGCGAACGGTAACTGGGATGCTGCTTCCGGTAATGCCATTGGCTGAATTTGAGGATCAGCAGAATGCCGTAGTTTTTCACCTTATGCCTGATGCCGAATTGGGCGCAGAAGGCTATCAACTTGAGGTCACTCCAGATCATATTTTAATCCATGCAAATAAGCCTGCCGGACTCTTTTACGCGGTGCAGACCCTGTACCAGTTGCTTCCGCCGGAAGTGGTAGAAAACGAGGTGGTTCGGGCTGTTGATTGGAGCGTTCCTGCGGTCAGTATTACTGATATTCCTGCGTATAAATGGCGTGGGTTGCATTTAGACGCCGGCAGGCATATCAGCTCCATTGATTTCATAAAAAAATATTTGGATCAGATGGCAGCGCATAAGCTGAATACTTTTCACTGGCATCTTACCGAAGATCAGGGCTGGCGCTTGCAGATTAAAAAATATCCACTGCTTACCGAAGTGGGTGCTTATCGTGATTCTACCTTAGTGGGGCATTACGGAACCAGCAAATACGATGGTAAACGCTATGGCGGATATTATACTCAGGAGGAGGCCCGGGAAATCGTTGATTATGCTAAAGATCGCTACATCACAGTTATACCGGAGATTGAAATGCCCGGGCATTCTACGGCTGCCGTAGCAGCTTACCCAGAGCTGGGTAATACCGATAATGAAGTTAGGCCTGCAACGACCTGGGGTGTATTTCCTGATATTTTTAATGTAGAAGAAAGCACTTTTGATTTTCTGGAGGATGTTTTGGTTGAAGTACTTGATATTTTTCCTTCTAAATACATTCACATTGGGGGCGATGAAGCACCAAAAGATCAATGGGAAGCCTCTGAGCGTATTCAGTTTAAAATAGATTCTCTGGGACTGAAAGACGAGCACGAGTTGCAGAGTTATTTCATAACCCATATTGAGAAATTCCTGAATTCAAAAGGCCGTCAAATCATTGGTTGGGACGAAATTTTAGAAGGCGGTCTGGCTCCTAACGCAGCGGTAATGTCCTGGCGCGGGGAAGAAGGCGGAATTGCAGCCGCAAAAGATGCGCATTATGTAGTGATGTCACCGGGTTCGCATCTGTATTTTGATCACGGGCAGGGAGACCCGGATCAGGAACCTCTAAATATTGGAGGATATCTTCCTTTAGAGAAAGTGTATTCGTATAAACCTACACCCGATACATTATCTGCTGACGAAGCTAAGTACATTATGGGCGCACAAGCCAATGTGTGGACCGAGTATTTGCCTACTTCAGACAGCAGGGAGTATATGGTCTTTCCACGTATTAGTGCTTTGGCTGAAGTGGTTTGGAGCGGGGAAGATCATAAAGACTGGGAAAGTTTTCAAAAGCGTATTCCTCAACAATTAAAACGCTATGAGCTGCAGGATATCCATTTTGCAAACACAATTTATAATGTGGAAATCCGTGCGAAATATGATGAAAAAGTTAAAGATTTTGAGGTTGTATTACATCCGCAGTGGGAGGGAACCGTACGCTATACGCTTGATGGGAGCACGCCAACAGTAGCTTCACCGGTTTACGAAAAACCACTAAAGCTTAAGGCCGGCACCAATGTGAAGGCTGGTCTTTTTGATGGCTCTGAATTAAAAGGCAGTATTACTTCGGAAACTTTAGTTATTCCGAAATCTAAAAATTAATATTCACTTATGTCAACACCTTATTTGAAAGAAGCTTGCGTAGAAACGCTTGATCAGGCACTTGCTGCCGAAGCTAAAGGAGCAGACCGTCTGGAGCTCTGCGCATACCTGGCTTTTGACGGACTAACCCCTGCGCCCGACCTGATCAAAAAAGTTATAGAGCAGGTGAAGATTCCGGTTCGGGTGATGATCAGACCGCGTAACGGAGATTTTAAATATAACGAAGACGAACTGGAGCATATGCAAAAAGGCATAGAGTTTTGTAAAAAACTGGGTGTTGAAGGAGTGGTTTTTGGAGTGTTAAATCCTGACTCCACCTTGAATCTGGAAGCTCTTGAGCAATTGACCAAGGTTGCAAAACCATTAAGCGTGGTCGTTCATAAAGCCATTGATGCCACGCCAGAACCTTTAGAGGCTTTAAAACAGCTCTTAAAAATTAAAGGCATAGATACAGTGCTTACTTCAGGAGGCAGGTCTAATGCTTTTGACGGGTCAGAAACCTTGAAAACTATGATGGAATTGGCTGGAGATCAAGTTGAGGTTATGCCCGCAGGTAAAATTACCCAGTTTAACCTGCAGGAACTTCATGCACAATTGGGAGCCAAATTCTATCACGGGAGTCGCATTGTAGGCGAATTAAAGTAAAAATACATGTTCAGGAGTTTTTTAGTATTTATAAGTCTTTTTGGTTTCTGTGCCTACGGACAAATACCTCAGGTTGATGTTTTAGTTGATAGTTCTATTTTTGAAAAAGCTCCTTTTAAACAATGCCATGCTTCGACTCTGGTTGAAGCCGCAAATGGAGATATTCTTGCTGCCTGGTTTGGTGGGGAATACGAGCGGCATCCTGATGTAAGTATTTATCAAAGTACAAAAACTGATACAGGCTGGTCAAAACCTTTAAAAATAGCAGATGGTCAAACGGCAAATGATACCTTGACTTACCCAACGTGGAATCCTGTTTTATTTAAAAATACGGAAAATGATTTATTGCTTTATTACAAAGAAGGCCCCTCACCATCAACCTGGTGGGGAAAGTTTAAGGTGTCTTTAGATGATGGTAAAACTTGGTCTTTACCAAAACAATTTCCGGACAGCATTTTAGGTCCTATAAAAAATAAACCCATTCAATTAAAATCAGGTGTGATTGTGAGTCCGTCTAGTATAGAATCTGAAGATGGAGCAATCTGGAAGTCGCACATTGAGCTTTCTAGCGACGGGGGATATACTTGGGAGCGCGTTGCTATTCCTTCAGCAGGTTCAGTTAAAGTGATTCAGCCTACTTTAATCAAACTTCCTGACGGAAATCTAAAAGCACTTTTACGCAGCGATCAAAATTATGTTTTAGAAAGTGTAAGTACGGATAATGGTAAAACCTGGTCTGAAGCTAAAAAAGGAAAAATGCTCAATCCAAACAGTGGGATTGATGCAGTTACGCTAGCTAACGAAAATTTTCTTTTAGTATACAATCCGGCTGAATCTGGAGCAGATTGGTCAGACGGGCGCAATAAATTGAATTTAGCTTATAGTACAGATGGCGAGAACTGGGAAGATGTTTTAAAACTTGAAGACGAGCCGGAAGGCGAGTTTAGCTATCCTGCGATTATACAAGATTCTAAGGGTTTTGTGCACCTCACATATACTCATAATCGTACAAAAATTAAATACCTCAAGTTGAGTTTCAAGAATTAAACCAAGGTGAGTTTTATTCCCATTTCGCGAATGCGTTCTGCATCTGATGCAGATAGCTCTTTATCAGTGATGATTTCGCTAATTTCATCCAGTTCGCAGATTTTAGCTAGACTGCGTTTGCCAAACTTTGAAGAGTCTGCCAGGAGAATGGTTTTCTGGGCGGCATCCATCATTTTTTTATTGAGAATCGCTTCTTCTATATTGGTAGTGGTGCACCCGTAATCAAGGTCAATCCCGTCTACACCCATAAAAAACTGATGCGAAGAAATATGATTTAAAATATGTTCAGCATAATGACCAGTTACAGATCCTGAGCGATGGCGTATATTTCCGCCTAGCTGAATGATATCTATATCTTTATGTTTGATCAATTCTATCGCAACTAGTAGAGAAGATGTAATTACGTTTAGTTTTCCTTTCGGTTTTATCGCGCGACCTAATTGTTGAACGGTGGTTCCACTGGCAATAATTATAGAATCATTTTCCTGAATCCGATCAGCTGCAGCTTCGGCGATTAATGATTTTTCTGCAGCAGAAATATTTGCTTTCTCAACCACGTCACGCTCATTCATATATGGATTTTCTAGAGAAGCACCACCGTGTGTTCTGAAAAGTAATCCTTTGTCTTCTAGTAGTTTGAGGTCTTTTCTAATGGTTACTGCAGATACATCAAGTCGTTCACAAAGGGTTGCTACCTTGATGTGTTTTTCTTCTTTTAGTTGCTCTAGAATCTGTTGATGTCTTTCCATATAGAATACTTAATTCATTTTGTAGGGAGTTACAAATATAAGGTGTAGAAAATCAAATGAAAACTAGTTTCTTTTGATTTCGGTTTTGATCGTTATTTTATTTAAACGAAATTTTAACTTTCGAAAATAATCGTTTTGTTTCATTATTTATATATTTGTGTGTAATTAGTAATTTTTAAAAACCAAATGAAGCAGAATATTTTCAGTCGGGAGCATATTATAAGTGAACTGCCACAAGTCAAAAAGTGGGATGTGATCGTGATAGGTGGTGGGGCTACAGGACTTGGTGTTGCGTTAGATAGCGTAACCAGAGGTTATAAAACATTACTACTAGAGCAGGTAGACTATGCAAAAGGAACTTCGAGCAGAAGTACAAAACTTGTTCATGGTGGAGTGCGTTATTTAGCACAGGGTAATATAGACTTGGTTAAAGAAGCTCTTTACGAACGTGGTCTTTTGGCTAAAAATGCGCCGCATTTGGTAAAGAATCAAAATTTTGTGATTCCTAATTATCGCTGGTGGGAAGGCATTTATTATACAATAGGTCTTAAGGCTTATGATTTTCTTGCCGGTAAACTGAGCTTAGGAAAATCAAAACACATCAATAAAACAAAAACAGTTGAGCGTCTTTCAACCTTGCGTCAAAAAGGACTTTACGGCGGTGTGGTTTATAGGGATGGTCAGTTTGATGACTCTCGTTTAGCTACAAACATCGCGCAGACTTGTATTGAAAACGGTGCAACATTGCTCAATCATTTTAAAGTAACAGATTTGTTACAAGATGATCAGAAGCAAATTATAGGTGTAGAAGCGATAGATATCGAAACCAACGAAAGCTATACATTTTCTAGTGATCTGGTAATTAATGCTACAGGCGTGTTTACAGATGAGATCTTACGTATGGAAAATGCGGAAGCTAAGAAGTCGGTTGTGCCTAGTCAGGGTGTACACTTGGTTTTTGATAAAAGCTTTTTGCCCGGTGACGATGCGATAATGATCCCAAAAACAGATGATGGTCGCGTATTGTTTGCTGTGCCGTGGCACGATAAAGTTTTGGTGGGTACTACAGATACTAATCTTGATGACCACAGTCTGGAGCCTCAGGCTCAGGAACAGGAGATTGAATTTATTTTGAAAACCTTCAATAATTACATTGAAAAGAAAGTTACGCGAGCCGATGTGAGAAGTATTTTTGCTGGGTTGCGCCCACTTGCTGCGCCCAAAGATTCTTCCGAAAAAACAAAAGAAATATCCCGAAGTCATAAAGTTATTGTTTCAGAAACCGGTTTGATTACCATTACCGGTGGTAAATGGACGACCTATAGACGTATGGCTCAGGATACCATAAATAAAGCAATTTCGCTTAAAAAGCTACCGAAGAAAAAATGCCAGACAGAGCATTTAGAGATTCACGGAGCCATGCCTACTGAAAACAGAGAAAACCATATGTATATTTATGGAACCGATCAGAAAGGGATTACTAAATTGGTTGATGAAGATCTTTCTTTAGGTGAAAAATTACACCCCAGACTTCCATTTTTAAAAGCCGAAGTAATCTGGGCGGTACGATATGAGATGGCACGTACTGTAGAAGATGTTTTGGCTAGACGGGTAAGAGCACTCTTTCTAGATGCTGCTGCTGCCCGTGATATGACCGCAGAAGTTGCTTCACTAATTGCAGGCGAACTCCATAGAGATGAGGGCTGGAAGCTTAATCAAATAGAAGAGTTTACAAAGTTGGCAAATCATTATTGCATAGATAGCAATACAGTTATCGCCTAATATTAATACAAATATCATCGCTCCTCAATGATAGTATTGAGGAGTTTAACCTTAAAACTTATATATAATGGACCAGTTTATTTTAGCTCTGGATCAAGGGACAACAAGTTCTCGCGCAATCGTTTTCGACAAGAAAGGTAGTATTGTTTCTATAGCACAGAAAGAATTTCAACAATATTTTCCCAAGCCGGGTTGGGTTGAGCATGATCCACAGGAAATCTGGTCTACCCAAGCAGGTGTAGCTGCAGAAGCAACTGTTTCTAAAGGTTTGAATGGGAAAAACATTGCAGGTATTGGGATTACAAATCAACGGGAAACCGTTGTGGTTTGGGATAGAAATACTGGTGAGCCTGTTTACAATGCGATTGTATGGCAAGACAAGCGGACTGCTGATTATTGTGAAGAGCTGAAAGAGAGCGGTCAGGCAAAAATGATTCAGGAGAAAACAGGACTTGTTATTGATTCGTATTTCTCAGGGACTAAAGTAAAATGGATTTTAGATAATGTTGAAGGTGCTCGTGAAAAAGCAGAAGCAGGTGATCTTATCTTAGGAACTATAGATACATGGTTGATCTGGAAATTTACAAAAGGCGATTTGCATGTAACCGATGTAACTAATGCGTGTAGAACGCTTTTGTATAACATAAATACGATGGATTGGGATCCAGAGCTTTTAGAACTTTTTGGAATTCCAGAAAGTATGCTGCCAGATGTAAAAGATTCTAGTGAAGTTTATGGTCACACAAAAACTACAGTATTTGCTTCTAAAATTCCTATTGCCGGTATTGCAGGAGACCAGATGGCAGCTCTTTTTGGACAGATGTGCACTAAAAAAGGAATGGTAAAAAACACTTACGGAACAGGTTGTTTTATGTTGATGAATATTGGGGATAAACCCATTATTTCTAAAAATAATCTGCTAACCACTGTAGCCTGGAGAATAAATGGAAAAACCGAATATGCTCTAGAAGGAAGTATTTTTATTGGTGGTGCTGTGGTGCAATGGTTACGAGATGGACTTGGTATTATTGCTAAATCTGAAGATGTGGAGCCGCTTGCAGAGTCTGTAGAATCTACAGATGGTGTTTATTTTATTCCTGCATTTGCCGGTCTTGGCGCACCGTATTGGAATCAAAAAGCAAAAGGAACCATTTTTGGTGTTACCCGAGGAACTACAGATGCGCACATAGCCAGAGCTTCTATTGAAGCGATTGCTTACCAAACTATGGATATTTTAAAATCTATGCAGGCAGATTCTGGTATTGAGATCAAAGAATTACGTGTAGATGGTGGAGCTTCGGTAAATGAAACACTTATGCAGTTTCAGGCAGATGTGTTGAATTCTATTACCGTTAGACCAAAAATCACCGAAACGACAGCTTTAGGAGCCGCATATCTTGCAGGTCTGGCTGTAGGTTTCTGGGAAAGTAAAGAAGAGATTCAAGAGATGTGGCAAGAAGATAAACGTTTTGAACCCAAAAAACCCAGAGCAGATGTTGAAGCGGGTATCAAAGGGTGGTATCGTGCTGTTAAAGCCTTAGAACATTGGACAAAACTTTAAGACGTATAGAATGACACCATTTATAGCAGAAGTAATAGGAACAGGACTGTTAATCCTTTTAGGAGGAGGTATAGTCGCAAACGATATTTTAAAAGGAACTAAAGGTCACGGTGGTGGGTGGATGACCATCACAACGGCTTGGGGGCTTGCAGTATTTGTAGGTGTAGTTGTTGCGGGACCTTATAGCGGAGCACATCTCAATCCGGCGGTTACCATAGGTCTCGCAGTTGGTGGTTTATTTCCTTGGGCAGATGTGCCTACATACCTCGCGGCAGAATTTTTAGGAGCAATGATCGGTTCATCATTAGTATATCTGATGTATAAAGATCATTTTGATGCTACAGAAGACGGTGGGCTCAAGCGTGCAGTATTTTGTACAGACCCGGCCATTCCCAATAATTTTAGAAATATCATAAGTGAGATTCTGGGAACCTTTGTATTGATCTTTTGTGTATTCTATTTTTCAGGAGCAGAAATTGTTGACGGAACCGGTACAAAAGTTGGTTTAGGATCTATAGGTGCAATTCCGGTTGCATTTGTAGTCTGGGGAATAGGGCTTTCTCTGGGCGGAACCACCGGTTATGCTATCAATCCTGCAAGGGATTTAGGACCGCGCATTGTTCACGCATTATTGCCTATAAAAGGAAAAATAAATAGCGGATGGAGTTATGCCTGGATTCCAGTAGTAGGTCCTGTTATTGGTGCAGTTCTCGCAGCACTTCTTTATCTCACCTTAAACTAATTTTCAGCTAAACTATTTATGAAATTATTTAAATCGGCCTTAGTGCTGGTGTGTATTTTTGCACTTCAGCAACTACAGGCACAGGGAGACTTACGCTCATCAAATCTTGAAATCGTAGATTCAACTTCTTCAAAATACCAGCCTTTCGACTTTAATTTAAAAGTAAAGACGATGCACTTGTGGAAAGGCTTACGTGTAACTGATGCTCCGGTTGTTGATGTAGATCTCAATTATACCTCACGAGACGGAAAATTTAAAGCCGGTCTTTGGGGTGGTGCTGGTGTAACCGGTTATTATACCGAGTTTGATTATTATGCTTCATATAGTACAAACGGCTTTTCATTGGCAGTTTGGGATATCAATAACTCGAGTGATTTTCCAGATGCAGAGATTTTTGATTACGATCGCAGTACAACTTCACATTTTGTTGATGTGACATTGGGATATCAGTTCAAGCCCATTCCGCTTAAATTATCGTGGAGTACAATAGTACAGGGTAGAGATACTTATATAACCAACTCCGAAAAATTGCGTAATGCTTTTTCTAATTATGTAGAAGCGAATTATGGCTTGATTCAAAAAAAGGATTGGTCGCTGAGTGCTTTTGTAGGAGGTGCTTTTTCATTTGAAAATGAGGCGCACTTTTATGGAGATCATCCTAATGTAACCAATTTGGGACTTATTTATACTAAAGAAGTAAGGGTGCTTAAAAAGTTCACTTTGCCTTTTGCAGCAACTGCAATGTGGAATCCTGAACAGGAATATGGCGCAATTGAAGTCGCAGTTACACTATTTTAGACTAAGAGTTTATGAATTTTCTAATGTCTTTATTAGAACCATAAAGAACTAAGATGTCGCCTTGTTCGAGTAAAAGCTTGGGCGTGGCGACACTTTGTACATCTATTATTGTTTTCTTCTTACCTATATTGGTTTCAACTTGAGCGTTTTTTAAGGTTGTTAAGACTAATAAATTATAACGCTCTCTAAACTGAACTTCCTCTACTGTTTTATTTGCATAACGCACAGGAAGTTTTACTTCTACAATACTGAAGTAATCATTCAATTCAAATGAATCAACAACACCGCGCATGCAAAGACGTTTTGCCCAGCGTTCTGCACTCTCTTGTTCAGGGTGCACGATCTCGTCAACGCCAATAGCATTCAAGACATTTTCGTGCAAGGTATTAACTGCACGGCTGATGAGTTTTTTAACCTGTAAGTTTTTAAAGAGCGCTGTTACCATAACGTTGGTCCCCTGGTTTTCGCCAATGGCAACAATTACAATATCAGTATCTTTTAGCGGAAGCCCGCTAACTGTAGATTCATCGGTGGCATCTAGACAAATGGTATGCGTTATTTTTTCTTTTAATGCATCTACACGAGGCATTTTGATATCAATCCCAATAACTTCATTTCCCTGAGCTGTTAATTTTTCAGCAAGAGATGCACCAAAACTTCCTAAGCCTATAATGATATATTTCATCTTCTAAATTCTTTTAATTGATCAAAATTTCTTCTGTGGGATAGCGGTATGCTTTGTGTTTGATTTTTCTAAATATAGCAATCATAATAGTCAGCATACTTACCCTTCCTATAAACATTACTAAAATCAAAACTCCTTTACTTGCTGCGGAAAGACTTGAGGTAATACCCAGACTCAATCCTACAGTACTGTATGCTGAAAAACATTCAAAAGCAATACTGAGTAGGGTTTTATCAGGGTCAAAGGAAGTTATTGCGATAACAGCAAAACCGATAACTACTAATGATAAAGAGATAATTGCAAAAGCACGTCTCACTGAAATGTCAGCAATTTCTCTGCGGTAAATTTCTATGCGTTCTTTTCCTTTTGCAAGACTTAAAAAATTTAAGGTTGCAATAGCAAAAGTGCTGGTTTTTATTCCTCCACCAGTAGATGCCGGTGAAGCTCCAACCCACATAAGTAAAAAGATTAGCATAATGGTTGAAAAGTGCAGCTGGTTCATATCAAGCGTATTGAAGCCGGCTGTTCTGGGAGTTGTTGCACCAAAAAAGGCTGTGACAAATTTACCAAACCCATCATGCTCTTCTAAAGTATTGTGGTATTCATTGATATAAAAAACGAGTGTACCTAGAACAGTCAAGGCACTTGTTGTGATCAGGGTTATTCTACTGCTTAAGCTCAAAACCCAGGGTTTGTAAACGATACTGCGATCTCTGTTTTTTAAAGGGGTTATGACTTTGTATTTCAAATATTTAATAACATTGATGACAATAGGAAAACCTAAGCCTCCAAATACAAATAGACCTATTAGGGTAAGCTGAAGTGCGTAATTATATCTAAAGTTGATGTCGTAGATTCCGTTTGAGAGCGTTGAAAATCCCGCATTACAAAATGCAGAAATAGAATGAAATACCGCAAAAAACGCACGATCTGTAAACTCTGGGATATCTTTTAATTTCAGGCTAAAAAAGATAATAAGTGCGCCAATAGCTTCAATAGAAAAGGTGATGACCAGAATGCGTTTTAGGGTAGAAAATACTTCGCCTATTTTTTGTGAATTATTCATATCACTCAGCACCACCTGATTCTCAAAAGAGGAAACACCTTTAAAAAAATAACTAAAATAACTGGCGAAGGTAAGAATCCCCAATCCGCCTAACTGTATTAAAAAGATGATGATGTTTTGACCCAAAGGTGTAAAATAACTGCCGGTATCAACCACAATTAGACCGGTTACACATACGGCGCTTGTTGAAGTAAATAGCGCATCTAAAAAGGAAATTCCATCGTAAGTGGCATTAGGTAGCGTTAATAAAAATGCACCAAACAATATGATACCTATAAAACTGGCAATAAAAAGTTGAGCAGGGTTTAGATGACTTTTTTTATAGCTAAGTCTTCGCTCTGCAAATTCACGTATAAAGGTGAGAATAATGGCTGCCTTCAACCATTTGTCATTGTATAAAAAACCCAGCTTTTCGTGCGCTTCGTGTCCAAAAAAATGAATTCCTATAATATAGAGAATGAGCAAAATACTGGCAGCATCAAAGAAAATAACCTGTGTGCTTAACTTTTTAGACTGAATAAAATACCTGATAAGTGTTGTGGCAATACCTATAAATAATACGATAAGGTAATAGGCATTTAAAAACAGCTGAATATCTTCAGACTGCTCATAACCAAAATCAAGAATGAATGCAAAAACTCCAATTAAGCTTAGAACAAAAGCAGAACGAAATAATGTATTTAAAGTCATTATTTTAGAAAGTGATTCTTTCAAATTCAGCGTATTGAAATTTCAGCGCAAAGTTACGCCAACTTGAATAGAGACTAGATTTAAAATCTTAAACTTTAGATAATTTTTGAGCAAGATTTTGGATACTTAAATCTTGTTGCTTAAAAGTTTTTGGGCGCTTCTTAAAGCCTTAATTTTGCAGAAAATTTAGAACCTTATGAAAGCACAACAAACAGCACGTTTAGAATTATCTGAGCAAGAAATGCGGGATTATGGCTACAAAGTGGTTGATGCTATTGTAGCGCATCACCTCAATCAACATAAAGAGAAACCGGTAGCTCAGGCAAGTCGTGCGGAGATGGACTCGTTACTGAGAGAGAACGTACCTGAAAAAGCGACTGCTGTAGATGATGTTTTTAATACTGTGATGGAAAAAGTGATGCCATATACCAACATCATGAGTCATCCTAAATTTTATTCTTTTGTGCCGGGGCCCAGTAATTATGTCAGCGCCATGGCAGATGCGCTAGCGACAGGTTTTAATGTGTTTTCTGGGGGGTGGGCGGCATCTCCTGCAGCAGCAGAATTAGAGATCGTGACCATAAACTGGTTACTCAGTCTTTACGGTTTTCCTAAAAAGCGAGGTGGTGGGATCTTTACCAGTGGCGGTTCAATGGCAAACCTTACGGCACTAATAACAGCCCGAAATATAAAATGCGGAGATGATTTTTCTAAGGCGGTGATATATCTTTCTGATCAGGCACATTCTTCAAACATCAAGGCGATACGTGTGATGGGCTTTAGAAAAGAACAAATACGTCTGATCCCAACAGACATGGAGTTCAAATTTTCTATCAATAAACTTAAAAATGCGATTAATAAAGATCGTTTAGAAGGGTGGAAGCCTTTTTGCTTATTGGCTTCGGCCGGAACAACAAATACCGGAACTGTAGACCAACTTACAGAATTGTCTGAGATTGCAAAAAAAGAAGATCTTTGGTTCCATATTGATGGAGCGTATGGTGGTGCAGCAATTCTTTCTAAAAATGGAAAGCAGCTTTTAAAGGGTGTTGAAAAGGCAGATTCACTTACTGTAGATCCGCATAAGTGGTTCTACCAGCCTTATGAAATGGGCTGTCTATTAGTGCGTAATCACAAGTGGTTGAGTGGTACATTTACTGAAGTCCCGGAGTACCTTAAAGATGTAGAAGGAAATAAATCTGAGATCAATTTTTACGATCATGGGATACAGCTTACACGTCGTTTTAGAGCGCTTAAATTTTATATGAGTGTAAAAACTTTTGGCCTTAAAGCGTTTCGAGAGGCGGTACAATACAATTTTGATTTGTGCGAAAAAGTAGAAAGTATTCTTCGGAAAAGTGCCAAGTGGGAAGTAGTTTCACCGGCAACGCTCGCGGTAATTAATTTCAGATATCACCCTATTAATCAAAATCTTTCAGAAGAAGAGCTTGATGCACTCAACTCTAAAATATCTGAGCGTGTGGTGAATTCGCGAGAAGCGATGCTGGTAACTACAGTTTTGAACGGACAGATCGTTCTGCGTATGTGTCTGATAAATCCTAGAACTACACTTACAGATGTAGAAGAAACTATAGCATTATGTGAGAAAATGGCAGGATAATTATTCTGCCATTTTTTCTAATATTTTTTCTTTTGAAATTTTTGCATTCGCACCTTTTTCACCTGCTACCAGCGAGCCTAAAGCACAAGCAAAAGCCAGTGATTCTTCAGGCTTGTTTTCAACCATAAATAGTTGATAGATCAAACCGGCAAGAAAAGAATCTCCTGCACCTACAGTATCAACAACCTCGATTTTATAGCCCGGGTGTTTGTAAATCTTCCCGTTTTGATATAAGATCGCCCCATCTCCACCACAGGTTACACAAATGAGTTTAGTTTCTGTATGCTTGCTGATTGCTTCAATTTGATCAGAAACATTTTGACTTTTGATGTCAAGATATTGCGCGATTTCTTCCAGTTCTTCATCATTCATTTTAACCATATCAGCCTGCTTCATAAACTGAATGAGATGTTCCATTTTATAATGAGGCGCACGCAGATTTACATCAAAAATTGAATAGTTGGCTTCAGTAAGTAATTCTTTTAAGGTATTGCGGGAAGTCCCACCGCGAGCCGCTAAAGATCCAAATATAAAAAGATCGGTTTGTTTTACTGCCTTTAGGTTGTTTTCGGTTAAAGCTATTGCGTCCCACGCTACAGGCTCCTTAATGGTGTATGAAGCGCTACCGCTTGAATCTAATCTCACCATAACCTGACCGGTCTCTAGGGAATCATCTTCTTGTATCAGACTTTGATCGAGATCAAACTTTTCAATCGCAGCTTGTGTATCTTTAGCGAGAGCATCAGAGCCTAATCTACTAATCATTTTTACAGTAAGCCCCAGACTTTTTAGTCGCAGACATAAATTGAGTGGTGCGCCACCCAGCGCTTTTCCATCAGGAAAAACATCCCATAAAATCTCGCCATAAGAAATGGCGCTTAACATATCTTTCATTACCCTAAGATTTTTTCTTCTAATTCTTCGAGAGAAATACCTTTAGTTTCCGGCATCATAAATTTGGTAAATAGCAATTGTAAAAACATCATAAATGCAAAAAATGCAAATATGGGCCAGGGGTTATCCTTAAAAACTCCGTTATCACCATCTAAAAATACAGGAGTTAAAAGAGTGATTAAAGCCGCAAAAACCCAGTGGGTTCCGGTACCCCATGACTGACCGTAAGCACGAACTTTATTCGGGAATATTTCTGAGATAAATACCCAGATGACTGCTCCTTGTCCTATAGCGTGAGATGCTATAAAAATCAAAATAAACGTGAGTAATACCGCAGGACTAGAACCATTATAAAAACACCAGGCAACAGTGACCAGACTGATGATGTAGCCTAAAGAACCAATATACATCAGAGTGCGTCTTCCTAGACGATCAATTAAACCAACGCCTACAAAGGTGAAAATAAGATTTACAACACCTATAGATATAGAGTTTAATAGCGAATCTTCTGTAGCCAAACCAGCTTTAACTAAAATCTCAGGAGCATAATACAAAATAAAATTTATACCGGAAAGCTGATTAAAGAATGCGATTAAAAAGGCGAGTACCAGAGGTTTTTTAAACCGCTTGGTAAAAAGTTTGATGTCGTCAGAAGTTTTAGCCAGTTCTGTTTTTATAGCATCTATTTTTTGCTGAGTTTCAGTTTTATCATAAACTTGATTTAAGACTTCAAAAGCAGCTTCCTCATCTTTTTTCTTATGGAGTAACCAGCGGGGACTTTCAGGAACTGTGAGTACTAATAAAGTATATAGAAAGGCAGGGATAGCTTCTACACCAACCATCCAGCGCCAATCGTTTTCACCTTGAAACCCTTCTAATAAATAGTTAGAAAAGAAAGCGATAAGAATACCCAGAACGAGATTAAATTGATAAAGCGCTACCAGTTTACCACGATTAGAAGCTGTTGTGATTTCTGAAATATAGGTAGGTGCAGCAACCGATGAGGCACCAACTCCTACGCCGCCAATAAATCTAAAGAACGAAAAAAGGTAAGGATCTGGTGATAGTGCAGAGCCTAAAGCTGATACGAAGTATAAAATTCCTATCCAAAACAAGGTTTTTTTACGTCCAAATTTATCACAGGGGATACCGCCGGTTAATGAACCTAAAACGGTTCCCCATAATGCCATAGACATAATGAATAAACCGTGAAACCATGGAGAAAGATTCCAAAGTTCTTTTACCGGAAGGTTTGCTCCTGAAATAACGACGGTGTCAAAACCAAACAGAAAGCCTGCAAGTGCTACTGTGATTGACCATTTTTGAACTGCTTTCATAAACGTGAATTAATTCGGATTAGTTTTCTTTCCAGATGGAAGGAATAGGGGTTAATGTAATAGTTGTGGGTTTGTCTTTTGTCTCAATGCTAAATTCTGTATAGGGTTTACTTGGAAAAAATTGAGCGGTCAATGCATTAGCACCGCCGTCTCCAAAAAACTCGACAGATGATGTATCTATGTAAATTGAAAAATCTGCAGATTCTCCCTTTTTAAAATTAGCTGGAGCCTTCATAACAGGTAAAGCAAACGAGTCAGAAAATGTTGTGTCACCACTTTTGCTTCGGTCTAAGCTATATTCTTGCTTTTCTGAATCGTACGAGATTAAAAGTTGCTCGCCATCAGTATTGCTTAATTTTATATTGAAATCATTAAGTGGTTTTGGTAGATCAAATGCTATTTTAGATTGATTCAGTTCAGGATGAGAAAACACGTAGATTTCATTTTTTTTCTGAATTTGAAGATTTTCAGTTTGAAGATTTTCAGTTAGTGTTTCTATAGGTTTATTTGTTAAGAAATAAGCTTCGTTTTTGTGCAGTTCTAACTTCCGCGGAAGCGTCATCGTACTGCGCCATTTTTCGGTAGGAGTAACTTGGCCATAATCCCAATTGCTCATCCATCCTATAAAAATACGCTGCTCATCCGGAAGGTTATTGTAGGTGATACCGGCATAATTATCTCTTCCCAAGTCAATCCATTTTTCTTCGGTTTGAGAAGTTGTAAAAGTTTTTCCATCAAATTCTCCTATAAAATATTGAGTTCCAGAACCTCCATTAGGAGCACCCGGATTGATGCTAATAAGCAAAACCCATTTAGTTTCACCGGTTTCCTCAATCGTTAGCGGAAAAAGATCTGGACATTCCCATACACCTCCGTGGGCACCAGTATTTTGACCAAAATCGCTGAGGTAAGTCCATTCTTTTAAATTATCAGAATTATAAATCATCGCACGATCTCCGCCTACAAGCAGCAAAACCCATTTTTGAGAAGCCTCATGCCAGAAAACTTTAGGGTCTCTAAAATCTACAAGGTTATCGCTGTTGGGTACAACAGGGTTGTTAGCGTATTTGGTAAAAGTCTGCCCATTATCTAAGCTATATGCGATACCTTGATACTGGTAGTTGGTTGTTTTTTGAGCTGCGCCAACTGGGTCGTGATAGGTAAACATCGCAACTAAAGGTGGGTTTTGAGAAGTACCAAAGCCTGACGTATTATTATGGTCAACTACTGCGCTTCCTGAGAATATATAACCTAAACTATCTGGTTTTAATGCTACTGGCTCGTTGGTCCATTTTTTTAAATCTTTACTCGTAGCGTGTCCCCAATGCATAGGTCCCCATACGGTAGAATCAGGATAAAACTGATAGAATAAATGATAAGTTCCGACATTATAAACCAGTCCATTAGGGTCGTTCATCCAGTGTGCTTCCGGAGAAAAATGATATTGTGGACGAAAATTTTCGTAATATGCTTCAACTACCGTATCTTTAGGGGTAGCATTAGTTGTATTTTCTTTTTTACAAGCGGTCATAATCAAAAAGACTAGTAAGATTGAAGATAAGTATTTCATACTAAATGACTTTAATTAGAAAATAGATTTTAATTCCGCGGAAATTTAAAACATTTTAATTGAACTTAATCGATTTAGTCGTGTAAATTTGCCACAACACTGTTTGTTGAATAGTCTATAGATAGACTTAATATTATTAATTCTTTTTCCCAAATTATGAAAAGAAAGCTGACCTTAAAATCAATCGCTAAAGAACTGGGAGTATCAATTTCTACAGTATCAAAAGCTTTGCGAGACAGTCCTGAAATTAGTGAAGAAACCCGTGAGAAAATAAAGGCTTATGCCAAGCTTTATAATTATAAGCCAAATAATATAGCCCTGAGTTTGAAGAATCGTAAAACCAATACTATAGGTGTTATCATTCCTCAAATCGTTCACCATTTTTTTACAACTGTGATACAGGGTATAGAGCATGAGGCAAGAGAGAAAAATTATAATGTAATTATCTGTTTGTCAAACAATGATTTTGACAAAGAGGTTCTCAATATGGAATTACTTGCGAATGGTAGTACAGATGGTTTTATTCTTTCGGTATCAAAAGAGACGATGCTTAAAGAAGATTATCACCATTTAAATGAAGTTATAGAACAAGGTATGCCGGTTGTGATGTTTGACCGTGTGGTAGATGGTATACAGTGTGATCGCGTACTTATTGATGATAAAGAAGGAGCAAAGAAGGGGGTGACCCATATGATACGCTCTGGATGTCGTAAGATAGGTATTATTACTAGTGAAGATTATGTAAGTGTAGGTCGTTTAAGAACAGAAGGTTATTTAGATGCTTTAGACGATTTTGGTATAGAACCAGATGATAAGCGTATTTTGAAGTTAGACAATATTGATGATCTTTCTGATAAATCTAAAAAGCGCATCGAAGAGTTTATTACTAAAAATGACCTTGATGGAGTTTTTACGGTTAATGAACTTTTTGCTGTTCACGCATCACGTGTAATCAGTGGTTTAGGGAAGAAGATTCCAGATGATATTTCCTTAGTTTGTTTTACTGATGGTCAATTATCTGAGCATGCTGTGCCTAGTCTTACTGCTGTAAGTCAACACGGAGAAGAAATGGGGCGCAAAGCTGCGGCGATGCTTATAGACAAATTAGAGCGTCCTGAAGATGAAGAAGAGGAGTACAGCACAGCTTACATAGATACCAGTCTGGTAGAGCGAGAATCTACAAAAGAAGTCATCAAACGCTAATATGGGTAAGAAGGGATTTATTTTTGATTTAGACGGAGTAATTGTAGATACGGCAGGATTTCATTATCTCGCTTGGCGCAACTTGGCTAATGAATTGGGTTTTGAATTCACGGAAGAACAAAATGAGCTTTTCAAAGGGGTAAGCCGCGTTCGATCTTTAGAGATTTTACTCGAGATAGGTGGCGTTAAAGCAACGGAAGAACAAAAGGAAGGCTGGCTGGTTTCAAAAAATGAGGAGTATCTAAGTTATATCGCTAAGATGACTGAAAATGATATCCTTCCGGGAGTACTTAAAGTACTAACCTATCTTAAAGAAAAAAACATACCTATGGCATTAGGTTCTGCAAGTAAAAATGCACAACCTATTCTAAAACGCGTAGGTCTTTTTGATCTTTTTGATTGTATTGTAGATGGCAATCACGTAGAAAAGGCAAAGCCAGATCCTGAGGTTTTTACCTTGGGAGCAGAAGAACTTGAAGTAGAATATACAGATGCTATCGTTTTTGAAGATTCTATTGCCGGTATTCAGGCAGCAAATAGAGTTGATATGGTAAGTGTAGGTATAGGCGATGCCAAAGTTTTGCATGAAGCCGATTATAATTTTAATGATTTTACAGAAATTGATACTGCATTTTTAGATCAACTAATTAACGCATAACCATGAATCAAGATTATATAGTACCTGCTCCCTGGGCAGTGATAGAAGAAGGATTTGAAAGAGAACGCGTAAAATCTTCAGAAAGCCTGTTTAGTATAGGTAATGGAGCAATGGGACAGCGTGCCAATTTTGAAGAAGAGTATAGTGGAAAAACATTTCAGGGAAGTTATATAGGAGGTGTCTATTATCCTGACAAAACCCGCGTAGGCTGGTGGAAAAATGGTTACCCGGAGTATTTTACAAAAGTGCTTAATGCACCTAGTTGGATAGGTATAAAAGTAAAAGTTGATGGGGAGTCACTGGATTTGAACACAGCAAAAAGCGTGTCAAAATTCCGTCGCGAACTCAATATGAAAGAAGGCTGGTTGGGCAGAAGCTTTGAAGCCGAACTTCAAAATGGAACCCAACTTAAAGTGAAGTCTAAACGCTTTTTGAGTTTAGAGCATGATGAATTGGGGGCCATTAATTATGAGGTTACTCCCCTCAATAAAGACGTGAGTATTAGTTATGAGCCTTATTTAGATAGCGGTATCACCAATGAAGACACAAACTGGGATGATAAATTCTGGAATACTTTAGAAGTAGCAGAAGACGGAAATAAAGCTTTTATTTCTGCGCATACGATGAAAACATTTTTCTATGTATGTACCGCAATGTCTAACACCTTTACAGTAGATGGGAAAGAAATTTCTCTGACGCTCAAAACCAATAAAACTGATAGCTACATAGGTCATGTTTACGAAACCGATATACGTGAGGGAGAAACTTTTGCTATCCAAAAATATGCAGGATATATCACTTCTTTCAACCACGATAAAGATGATTTAAAGAAAGCAGCGACTTCAGTTTTAGATATTGCGTTAGAAGAAGGTTTTGATAGTTTATTATCCAAACAAAAAGAAGATTGGGCAGCAATCTGGTCAATGGCAGATATTGTTATTGAAGGTGATGTAAAAGCGCAGCAAGGAATTCGTTTCAATATTTTTCAATTGAATCAAACTTATTTAGGAAAAGACGCCCGTTTAAATATAGGTCCTAAAGGATTTACCGGAGAGAAGTATGGTGGTTCAACCTATTGGGATACCGAAGCGTATTGTTTGCCCTTTTATATGGCTACCAAAGATCAAGAGGTTGCGCGTAATTTGTTGACTTATCGCTACAATCACTTAGAAAAAGCAATTGAAAATGCTCAAAAGTTAGGCTTTAAAAATGGAGCAGCATTGTATCCTATGGTTACGATGAATGGGGAAGAGTGCCATAATGAATGGGAAATCACTTTTGAAGAAATACATCGTAATGGAGCGATGATATTTGCTATTAGAGATTATGTGAATTATACGGGTGATTACAGCTATATTCCTGAAAAAGGTTTAGAAGTTATGATCGCAGTAGCTCGTTTTTGGAAACAACGTGCTACTTGGTCTGCCAAAAAAGAGCAGTTTGTAATTCTTGGAGTGACTGGGCCTAATGAATATGAAAACAACGTAAACAATAATTTTTACACCAACTATCTTGCAAAATGGTGCCTGAGTTATGCGGTAGAGCATACTAAAAAGGTTGCTAAAGAATTTAGTTCAGATTACAAACGAATTGCAGAAGTAACCGGTGTCTCTAATGAAGAATTAAATTCTTGGATCAATATTTCAGAAAAAATGTATTTACCTTTTTCTGAAGAAGAAGGTGTGTATTTACAGCAAGACGGTTTCTTAGATAAAGAGCTGGTAACTGTTGCAGATCTTGATAAAGCAGAACGGCCTATCAATCAAAAATGGAGCTGGGACAGAATTTTACGATCACCTTATATAAAACAAGCAGATACGCTTCAGGGTTTTTATGTTTTTGAAGATCACTTTACAGAAGAAGAACTCAAGAAGCATTTTGACTTTTATGAACCATTTACCGTTCACGAGTCTTCATTAAGTCCATGCGTTCACGCGATTCAAGCTGCAAAATTAGGACAGATGGATCAAGCTTATGAATTTTACTTGAGAACCTCTCGCTTAGATCTTGACGACTATAATAAAGAAGTACACGAAGGCTTACACATTACAAGTATGGCGGGTACCTGGATGAGTGTTGTTGAAGGTTTTGGGGGAATGCGAATTAAAGATGATATGTTATCTTTTGCTCCAAAAATGCCAAAGGCCTGGGAAGGTTTTTCCTTTAAACTGAATTTTAGAAATCAGATACTAAAAGTAGCAGTGGGTAAAGATAAATACATCTTTAGTCTTGATACCGGTGATGATCTGGATATTTTAGTTGATGGTAAACAAATACGAGTAACTTCTGATGCAGCAGTTGAAGTTTAAATTAGAAATTACTTGAAGAATTCAGCCTTTGCTTAATTTATAAGCAAAGGCTTTTTTTGTTTATGTAGAACTTATTATAGAATTAAAACAACTTAAAACTCGCCAAAATCTAAACCCTGACAGCAAAATTTATAAGCAGTTTGAGAAGCTGAATAAGATACTTGCGGAACTACAATTAAAAGAATTTTCAGATAAAGTAATAACTGAAATAAATATAAACATAGAAGAACTGAATAGCTTTAAAGGTTCTGATAAAAAGTTGCAGAAGAAGATTAGAAAATCTCAATTTGAAATTTTGACTTTTTTAGAAAAAGAAGCCGGTATCGTAACTAAAAATCATTATCGCAGTAAGTGGTTAGCAGTAGGCATGGCAGCATTTGGTATTCCGATGGGAGCCGCTTTTGGAGCAGCATTGGGTAATATGTCATATTTAAGTATAGGAATGCTTTTCGGTATAGCGATAGGCGTAAACGTTGGTAGAAAGAAAGATAAGGATGCAGCTGCAGAGAATAAGGTTCTTGATATTGAGATTTAATTGTATATTTCATTAAACCCCTAAATTAAATTGACACTTATGGATGATATTCTAACCTATTCAATATCTGTTTTTACTGGCTTTTTTGCGATAATGAATCCGTTGTCAAACATTCCTATTTTTATATCACTTACTGAAGGTGCAACCCGTGAAGAAAAACAAAATGTGAATAAACGAGCTGTTCTGGTTGCGTTTATTATTATAACGGTTTTTGTAGTTCTGGGAAAGTTTATTTTTGGACTTTTTGGAATAACCATTCCGGCATTTAAAATCACTGGAGGAATCTTAATATTTTACGTGGGGTTTGAAATGCTTCAGTCTAAAAAGTCCAATGTAAAGCATTTAAAAGAGCCTAATTTTGATGAGAATATTGCGGTATCTCCATTAGCGATCCCCATTTTAGCTGGCCCCGGTACAATAGTTACAGCAACCAATTTTGTGTCGAATCCTTCTTATGTAAATATAGGTCTGGTAATTTTGATCTTTGGGTTGATGTGCTTACTCACCTATATAGCCTTTAGTCTCAGTGATTTTATTGCTCGTAAAATAGGAGAAAATGTAATTTCGGTAGTTGGTAAAATTATGGGATTGATCATTGCCATCATTGGTACAACAATGGTGATACAAGGGATTAAGCTCTCTTTTGATTTAATAAATTAAATATTCGGAAATTTCCCACTAATCTACCTTTACGGGATTTTCCTGTTTCAAAGGCATATAAATATCTGCTTTCCATTCCATAGCATTTCCGCCCATATTAGGGTTATTGAAAAATACTTCCAGAGGTTTGGGGTCGACTTCAATGTTATTTTGTTTCGCGTAAGCCAAAAGCGCGTACCAGGCACGATCTGAAGTGATGTAGTTGCCGTTATATACCGCGTGAATGGCATCTTTTGTAAACAAGCGTTTGTATTTAATTTCGTCAGTAATGGGCAGGTTTTCAGAGCGAATAATGGGAAAGCAAAAATTGTAAGAAATACTGTCTGTCTTTTGATTCCATTCGGTTACTTCTACAAATGGAGGGCCGTTCATTTCAACATTGTTGCGCGTAAGAACGTCGCCTATATAACCGTAATTACGCATCATCCCTAAGGCTTTTGCTTCTTGCATACTTTTTAAGGAAATGTACGCACAATAGGTAGAAGGTGTTTTTTCAATGCCCGTAACTTCTATTTTAATCTCTTTAAGATGCTGATTAAGTGTCTCGTAAAAATCCATTGCATTAGCAGTACTTCGATCCTTAAAAAGTGTATTGGTAAAAGGCACTGTTAGCCGGTTTTTTAGGCTGTGCTCAGCGTCTTTGACGCCCACGCTTACTTTGGTGATCGAATCATTAAGCGGATAAACGTTAAAGGAATACGTTACCGTTGAATCGCCAAATTGCCGCTCTTGAACAATAGCTGAGGTTCCGTGCTGCTCGGTAATGGTACTCGCGGTTAAATTGCTGTTCCAACTTTTTATAGATTGAACTATGGTACCCGGAGTTGTTTTTACTTTAAAGTTGATGATATAATCACTTGGCTTAATAAACAAATACCAACCTGCGGCAATACACAATATTACACCAATGGCAAGAAGTCCTTTTTTCATAAATGCAATTAATTTGAAGCTTGAGCGGTATTGTTTTTCATGATAAGATTTTTAACCACAAACTGACCTAACTGACGACCTTGTTTTAAACCTTCGTCAATAGCGGCACGGTAATGAATACCCCCGTAAAGTCTGCTTAAAGCAGCTTCTGAAGATGCTTGTCTAAAGGAGTCAAAACTACGTATGGGAAGTCCGTATGCGGTTTCGGTATCATCGTCAAACTGAAAATTATCTCCGTAGATTTGTGTAAGAACCTCGGCCGCTGCACCAGAAACTACAGAGTGGCCACTGCTGTACTCAGGAAAAGGAGGTGTTTGTAAAACAGGAGCCCAACTGTCATCTATATGCTGATTAATGAGTGTTTCGGGACGTATGAGGTTACTTCTGTACTTTTCATCCCAACAACTTATAAAGCCATCAAAAAGCGCGATAGAGGTCTTTGTGTATGCGTAAACAGTCTCCATCAAATCTGCATTGGCTTTTTTTGTGGCAATTTTTACAATCCCGACCCAGTGGCCACCTGGAGTAATCTTTTTTGTGGCAAACATTAAATGCCCCTTATGCGTAGAAACATACGGGTTACAATCCCAGAACTGAGCGATCGCCACTTTTTCTGAGTCGTCTCCTTCATCAGACATCTCATTACGTACATTGTAAACTTCCATCAATTGCTTGTAAAATTCAGAGTCTTCTTCCATAGAAAATTCTGGTGGTGGAATGGGTTTAAATTGAGAAGCAGAGTCAATTACAAAGGTGCGAATCTTCATCCAATGCGGTTCTATTCCATCCATATAAGCAGGAGGAGTAGGTTGCCATCTTGAGGGATTGTCAGGATTTACCGAGAATTTAGGCATCGTACGCGTTTGCTTGTACATATCCCCATCCATCCAGCTTTTAATGTGATCAGCAACTTTTAAACCATAGTCTTTAGAAGCTGCTAATTCTGTAGGATTCTGGTCTTCCCATTTCATATATAAACTGTCGCGCATCTCAGTAATTCGATCTTCAGAAAAAATAAGACTTTTTGCTATTTCCATTTGAGCAATCAATGCAGCGACATCATAATTCACAGATGCACCGGCATCAGGTTTAGGAGTTTCTTTTAAGTCTGTTAATTGACCGGCTAAAGTCACATAATCGGGGTTGTTTTGTGCTAAAACTTCGTACGCAGCAATATTAGAATAGGAGTAGATACGACTGGCAACAGGCGGTGAGAAAATATCGTGAATGATTACTTCGGTCACTTTATCTACCGCATTGTTGTAATCATCTGGTGTTACTTTAAGCGGTACTTCTTCTTTAGCACAAGAAGTAATTACCAGTGCGGCTATAAAAACTAAACTTATTTTTTTAAACATAGTCCTAACTTAATTTAAGAAATGCATCATTAAAGATGAATGCTTGTTTTTAATTTTTCAGTTTATAAAGTTGGATGGCTGCGTCATTAGGTGTTGCAAGTAAATACTTTTGACCTTTTAATGAAAGAATATTTAAATGACGAATTGATTTTTGTGTGAAGTCTAAACCGATTTGATCCCCGGGAATAAACGTGTCAGCGTTTTTAATTAAAACTCCACCAAAGCTGTCTAATCTTCCGTGAAAGGGTTGAACGCCAAAATAGTTTCCTGCCGCGAGAACCTCATCTCTACCGTCATTATCAAAGTCAAATTTACAAAAACTTAATATGGGAGCAACCTGAAAATCATAGCCTAACGGAACAAAGGTAAATTGCCCGTTATCATTGCGCAAATACCCGGTTTTAAGCGTGTTTACTTCAAGTTTTTTACTTGTTTCTAATTGGTCTTCATTAAGAATTTCCTCAATGGTTTGACCGGCAAAATCTTTATAGCTATGGTATTTTTTCTTGAAACTCACTACTTGTGAGGCTAAAGCGTCTAGTCCCATTAAGGGGTAGTATTTTCCGTTTTTTGCGGTAGTTACAATAGTTTCTGTTTGCCCATTGTTGTCAAAATCATTGTAATAGAGCAACATCGGAACATCTGCAGAAGCTTTAAATTTACTGTTTTCGCCCCAATTACCTAATATATAATCGGTGTCGCCGTCGCCGTCAATATCAAACGGAATAATACCTTGCCAGAGTCCGTTCAATTTTTCGTTTATAACTTCAGTTCGGGTAAGTTTTCCATTTTCATTTTTAAGAAAAGTAGGCTCCATCCATTCACCCACTATAATAAGATCTTGTACGCCATCGCCACTAAAATCATCCCAAACGGCTGCAGTTACCATACCCAGGTCTTTAAATTCTTGCGCTACGCGGAAAGAACCCTTAGCATTCTCTAAAAGATAAGAAACCGGTATTTTACCAAAACTTCCTGTGATACTTTGAGTTCCTGCAAAGACATCCAGATCGCCATCGTTATCATAATCATAGGCCGCTAATACCGAAGTATTGTCAAAAAGCTCTGGCATAGTTGACTTCTCAAAACCTTCTACTGTATTTAAATACAAACCATCTATTAAGGGTTTTGCTCTGTTAAAAAAGTCACCTCCCGCAGTACCGGTCATTAGATCATTTTTTCCATTCTGATCAAAATCAGCTATAACTGCAGAAACCTCTTCATTAATAGAATCATTGACAATAGCCGGGTAACTAATGCGCTGATAGGTAGAATCTTTTTGTAGATAAATTTGAGAAGCGATGTATTTAGAACCCCCAAAGAATAAGTCTTCTTTGCCATCACCATCTATATCGCCTTGAGCAATTGCTGGTCCGCGATCACCTATCTGATACGGAATTAATTTCTCCCGATCAAAGTCTGAATAGGCATCTTCTTTATGAACAAAGTCAAGGCCTAAGCTGTCTGTGACTGCTGTAAAAAGTATCTTTTTTCTTGGTTTGAGATTGCCAAAATTAAAGGGTTGAGTGTTTTCTTCCTTTATTGTCAACGTTTGATTGGCTTCAACATTAGTTAATTTTTGGCTGGTCTTATCTGGCCAAATAATGCGAATAGAATCTACTATTTTTTCCTGGGCTAACCCAAAATGAATTAATGGTTCTGAAGATGCCTGAAAACCTCTCACCGTATAGAGTTCTTTAAACTGTTTTATTCCATTGGCATAGGCGTAGATTTTAGCACCAATGGCAAACTCATTTTTGCTTTTTGAAGTCAGTTTAATTTTAAGGTAGTTTGCTTTTTGATTAGTCTGGTTGATGTAAAAAGTAGGTGCAGCATTGATATTATTGGTCACCAAATCGAGGTCTCCGTCATTATCTAAATCTGCATAGGCTGTGGCTCCAGAAACGATGGTGTCATTTGCGATCCATTTACCGGACTGATCTTTAAAATTGAGATCTTCACTGCCTTCGTATACATAATTATGAGTAGTTCCGCTAGGCATAAGATCTAAGGCTTTTTGATCTATAAGCGCTGTATTATTTATTTTATTTTGAATCTGGTCACTTGATACAAACTTTATATAATCCAGATCATTGGGACGTTTTGGGATGCCATTTGAAATGAATAAATCTTGCTGCATATCTTGATTGTAATCGCCAAAAAGAGCACTCCAACTCCAGTCTGTAGCTGCAACGCCACTTAATAAAGCCGTCTCCTGATAGTTACCACCTTCGCGGTTAATAAATAGCATATTTCGGGTAAACTGGTAGTGATATCCGTAACGGTCTGTGCGCAGGCGCTGTGTTTGTATATTGTCATCACCTTCAGATGCTTTTAAAACCTTCTCATCTTGTGGAAGCATATCTAACGAGATCAGATCTGGCCAACCGTCATGGTTTAAATCCGCAACATCACTACCCATAGAAAATCTGCTAGTATGCCCAAAATGCTTTTTCAATGCTTCGGTAAATGAACCGTCGCCATTATTTAAGTAGTAATAATCATCTTCGTGAAAATCGTTACCAATGTAGATATCAGGATAACCATCTAGATTAAAATCTGATACTGCTATACCTAATCCATAGCTGTTTATTCCGCCATAAATACCCGCTTCTTCGCTCACGTCTGTAAAATGATCTCCATCATTTCGCATCAGGCGGTCACCGGTTTGTGGATTGCGCTCGTATCGCAAATCTGCTTTCCCAAATGAACTCTGAGTATGTACCGCATGATTTAGAATATAGATATCTAGATCACCATCCAGGTCATAATCTAAAAAGGCTGCAGAAGAAGAAAAGGTATCCAGATCAAGACCATATTCTGAAGCTTTCTCAGTGAAAGTACCATCACCATTGTTTATAAAAAGTTCGTTGTAACCGTTCAGACCGTTAAGCCCTACAACGGCACAAACATATATATCCAGAAAGCCATCTCCGTTGATATCGCCCATTACAGCACCAGTATTCCAATCGCTATTTCCGGCAACACCGGCAGCTTCAGTGATATTCTCAAATTTTAGATTTCCTTTATTGAGGTAGAGTTCATTTTTTACCTGATTACCCGAAAAATACACATCTGGCAATCCGTCGTTGTTGATGTCACCTATAGCTAGACCACCTCCGTTATAAAAATAGAGGTAATCTAAGATGTTCATATCTTCAGTCGCAGTAAGTGCATTCTGGAAGCTAACTCCGATTTTTTCAGTCTCAGGATTGGTAAATAATTCGGGCGCTTTAGAACACGAAAAAACGACAAAACCTAATACTATGAGTACAATAGCTTTATTCATTAAGTGCAAATATCTTTGGTTTTTCATCATTTACAGAAGCGATAAGGTAAACATTTCCTTTATTGTCGCTAAACGTTGATAAGTGCTTGACTTCTCCTTTAATAAAGAATCCACTCTTATCATAATTCTGCCACTTGTAATTCGCATTACCTTCGTTAAGCAGTACATTGCCAAAACTGGCATCCAATTGTGAATATTGTGGCTTAAACTCATAATTGTTACCCGCCATGATCAAATCTGCAAGCCCATCTTTATTGATATCAGCAGAAACTATATCGCAAACACAAGACAACTGCGTCTGGTAAGGAAGAGGTTTTAGACTAAAATTGCCTTTTCCATCATTAATGGCTAACATAGATTGAGAATATTTTACCGTTTTCTTGATCGCATTATTTAAGCTCTCTGTTGAAAAAATCTCGTCGATATATCTGCTGGCATAATCTGAAGCTTTTAAGTTCTGTTTTTTAAGTGAACTCATTTGTGCTGTGATTTCTTTCTTTTGATGTAAGGGGTAATCTTTACCATTTTTGTGCATCGTGGTGATTTGTTCAATCGTTCCGTTATTGTCAAAATCATTAATGTACATCGACATCGGGTTTTCTACCGTAGGTAAATAATGCAAGTTTTCTCCTTCGTTTCCTAAAACCAGATCCATATCGCCATCATTATCTATATCTACTGCAGTAATGGTATTCCACCAGCCGGTTTTGTCTCTCAGATTATTCTTTTTTAATGAAATTCTTCTGCCTGAATTTCTATAAATCAGAGGCGAACCCCATTCTGAAACGGTAATCAGGTCTTTTTTGTCGTCTCCGTCAACATCAAGCCAGATTGCATCGGTCACCATACCGGCATCTTTAGTGTCGTAAGCCAGACGTTCGGTGGCATCTACAAAAATGCCGTCTCCGGTATTTTCTAAAAATAATTGTGCAGGATCTATACCGTAAACCCCAACAACGCTGCGAGAACCAATAAAGACATCTGTATCGCCATCGCCATCAAAATCATAAGGAGCAACAACGCTCATATTTTGAAATGCTGACGGAAGCTCATTAGATGATTTGCTGAAGTTGCCTTTGCCGTCATTGAGATACAAGCGCGGTCTTAGCAACTCTTTTTTGCCCACTTCATTACCTCCGGAAGCTACTAATAAGTCAAGATCCCCATCACCGTCTGCATCAAAGAATGCAGCTGCTGTATCTTCAAAATTAGCTTCATCTTCAAAGAGCGACTGATTTTTTGCATTTAGTTTTCCACCGCCTAGATGTAGATATAGTGTTCCCGCACTTCCACTGGGAGCTCCTACAAAAATATCTTCATTTCCGTCATTATTGACATCGCCTACAGCGATAGCCGGACCTTCCTGAGAAAGTTTTTTAGCAATTAGACCTTCGTAATCAAAGTCATTGTAGTTGTTTTCTTTGTTAGCTTTAAGCTTATCGTTATTAAGTTCGGTAAGCAATTGTGGACCTGTTTTTTGCTTCTGTGGAATAAATACTTCAGTAGCCTTAGCCTGATCGAGATTTAAAGTTTGATTTGCAGCCACTTCTTTGAATACTTCAGTTTTATCATTGGGCCAAAGCACGCGTAATGAATCTATGGTTTGCGTTTGTCCCAGACCTATAGTCATCTTATAATCCATAGAAGATTGAAAGCCTCGCACAGGATATAATTCCTGTAAAACTTCTTGCCCATCAAAGTACAGACGTACTGAAGATCCCACTGCAAACGGATTCTTCTCACCACCTTTAAAAGTGATAGTTATATAATTGTTATCGGTTTGTTGTCTGCTCTCGTTACGGTATATAAATGCCTGCATATTCACATTATTCACCACAAGATCCAGATCGCCATCATTGTCCAGATCGCCATAAGCAGAACCGTTAGACATGCTGGGAATGTCTAACCCCCATTTTTTACCGGCATCTTCAAAAGTCAGATCTTTTTTGTTGCGGTAAACTGCGTTGGGTAACGGTTTTTTAGGCATTTTATTAATGATAGAATCAATAACCTGGCGCTTACCCGTGAGTGCCATATTTTGAATAATCTCATTAGCGAAGAAGTCTACGAAATCCAAATCAGTAAGATCGTGATTGATTCCATTTGTGACATAAATATCGCGGTAGCCGTCGTTGTCTAAATCAGCTAATAATCCCGCCCAACTCCAGTCTGTAGCGTCTATACCGCTGTAATAAGCAGTTTCTGTAAACGAACCGTTACCGTTATTTACCTGTAGGGTATTTTGAATAAATTGCTGATAGAAGTCTTTACTCTGCTTTAGTTTATAAACATTATAACTGTCAAACTCCATCACAGATTTCACCCGTTCTTCAGGTTCGGGAAGCATATCGGTTATAAAAATATCTTGCAAACCATCGTTGTTGATGTCAGAAATATCAACACCCATCGCGGAGAGAGAAAGGCGTGATGTCCAGTTTTTAATATCTTCTTTGAACGTCCCGTCTTGTTGATTGATATAAAGATAATCGCGCTCGTAGAAGTCATTTGAGATGTAGATATCTGGATAAAGATCATTGTTGATGTCTGTGATCATTACTCCGAGGCCAAAACCTATAAGGCTTCCGTAGATACCTGCTTCTTCACTTACATCTGTAAAAGTATCGCCATCATTCCGCATTAAAAGATCACCTACACCTTTAAAAATATCCGGAACATTTTCCCAGTTTTCTGCGCGAGTATCACGCTGTTCAGCATATCCCAACCCACTTACGGGCACATTACTGTTATTCAAAATATAGACATCAAGATCCCCATCTTTATCATAGTCAAAAAAGCTGGCCTGTGTAGAAAAACCAGATTTAGCCAGATTGTATTGCTTGGCTTTTTCGGTAAAAGTAAGATCCCCGTTATTGATATAAAGATCATTGTCGTGGTTGTCTCCTTTCATATTACCGGCATTACTTACATAAATATCCAGTAAGCCATCGGCATTCACATCTGCCATAACCACACCGGTAGACCAGGGTTTACTGCCGCCTACCCTGGCAGCTTCGGTAATGTCTTCAAACTCAAAATTACCTTTGTTGAGGTAGAGTTTATTCTTCCCCATATTTGCGGTTAGGTAAATGTCTGCAAGACCGTCATTATTAATATCACCTATAGCAACTCCACCACCATTGTAGAAATTTCGGTATTTAAAAATATTGAAATCTTTCTCATTTTTAATCGTATTGACAAAGTCGATACCGGTTTCTTCAGTAGCCATCAGGCTAAAGAGTGTAGGTTCTTTGCTAGTGGTCTCTTTCTCTTCTGAACCTTTATCGCCACAAGCAATAAGTATCAATACTAAGCTGAAAAAGTAAAGTTTATTAAGACTATTCATCAGTTATTCTCTTTTCTTAAAAATAGGGGTTTGTCATTATTACGACCTATAATGTAATAGGGATTGTCTTTTATTTTTAGCGGTGCAATGCTGCGCACAGCTCCTTTAATATCAATTTTATGTTGTCCGGCGTACTTAAAATTATTACCGGTATTCAGAAGAAAAACACCGTGTGATGCATCTAACCTTCCCAACTGTGTGCTAATCTCACTGTCATTACCCAAAAGTAGCAGATCGTTTAAGCCATCTTCATTAAAGTCTGTAGCGGTGATAACTTTAACCGTTGAAACTTGCGCCATAAATGGCAGGTGATGTGCTTTAAACTCTAAGTTACCTACGTTTTCAAAATACGTACTTGCGAGTTTAAAAACTTGTTTTTTTTCAGCTTTTTCTAATTTTTCTTCTGAAAATAAATCGGTTATACTGGCTTGTGCAAATGCATGATAGCTTAAGAATTTCTTGTTTAAAAAGGGGAGCTGTTTAACCAGTTCATCTTTAGTTGCTAAAACCGTTTCTGAGCCTTTGTAATAATATGAAGTCACAGGATCAGTTTTACTATTAGCATCAAAATCAAAGCGATATAAATTAATAGGCTGCTCTAAAGAAGCCTTTAATCTTGTGTTTAAGCCCCAATTACCGGCAATCATATCTAAATCACCATCTTGATCAAAATCTTCAACCAGAATCGAGTTCCAGAGTCCATTTGTGTTTTTTAGACTTTCAATATTTTGTAATTCTAGTTTAGAACCCGAATTCATCAAAATTTGTATTGGCATCCAATGACCACAAACTATCGCATCAGGATATCCATTTACATCCAGATCTGCCCAAATAATATCTTTTACATTTCCTAGTGTCGCAAATTCTGGAGCATAGGTTGCTGTGATATTTTCAAACTTTCCTTTTCCGGAGTTTTTAAAAATATATTGTTTAGGAGTTGCTCCAAATTCATGAGGAACTAAATCACTGGTAATCACTAAATCTAGTTTTCCGTCTTTATCAAGATCAACAGCTTTTATTTTTGACGCATTAAGTTCAATACCTTCAAAAGCATTATTTACTTTTTCAAAAGAACCTTTAGTGTTTAAGTAGAGTCGGGGAGTAAGGGCTTTACCATTTTTAAATTCGTTACCTCCGCTTGCTATAACAATATCAAGAGTTCCGTTATCGTCAGCATCAAAAAGCGCTGCTGCGGTGTCCTCATTTATAGCATCTTCATCAGCATCAGGAAGAAAGCTCTGGGTGAAATTTCCTGTTTTGTTCTGAAAGAATATCGTTGTTTTTTGAGCCTTAGCACCCAGAATTATAAAGTCATCTAAGCCATCATTATTCAAATCAGCAGTTTGAATTTGTGGGCCCGTATTAGTATTCGCATAGGGAACAAGGCCGTCTCTGCTAAACTCAATAGAATTTCCGTCTTTGTGGTTAAAATCTACCTGAAGAGAATCAATAGTCCAATTGATTTCAGTTTCAGGATTTTTGATATTTTTTTCTTTTGATTCAGCATTGCTTTCAGATAAGACAAGATTTGAGTTTGTGTTTGTCAAAATCTGTTGTTTTCCTGATGGCCAAATCACTATAAGAGAATCTAATTGTTTAGCATCGCCCAGCCCCACAAAAACAGAGGGGGGTACAGCAGACATAAAACCTCGTGTGGTGTAATTTTCAAAAGCTTGTTTTCTATTATTTTGATAGGCGATGAGTTTTGCTCCAATGCCAAAAGTGTTTTTGTCTTCCCCTTTAAACTGAATTTGAATGCCTTTCTGAGTTGATTCCTGAGCTGTTGTATTTTCAAGAATATAGGCTTCTTCATTTACGTTATTAACGACAATATCCAGATCCCCATCGTTATCCAGATCAGCATAAGAAGCCCCGTTGCTAAAAGATGGTTTATTTGCCGTCCATAACTGGGTGACATCCTCAAAAGTACCGTCGCCATTATTTTTATACATGTAGTTTGCTACATGAGTTTCCGGGAGTTTTTTGATGAATTCCATTTCTGTTTCAGACATGTTTTTGCCTAATCTTTTCTGAATAGACTCATTAGAAATAAAATTCACAAAATCCATATCGTTGGTCGCGCCAAGAATTCCGTTTGCGATATAAATGTCTTTAAATCCATCGTTATCAAAATCAGCTATGAGTGGAGTCCAAGACCATTCAGTAGCGGCAATTCCACTTTGAAAAGCAGTTTCCGCGAAGCGACCATCACCTAAATTGAGCTGTAGCGTATTTTGCATAAACTGGTAATCATAACCGTTACGCAACTGATTTTGGTAAATAGGGTAGGAATATTCATTCCCTGAAGCCTTGAGAACTTCCAGATTTTCAGGAAGCATATCGAGACTTAAAATATCTGTGTTTCCGTCGTTATTAATGTCAGCAATATCAGTTCCCATAGAAAAGTGTGAGGTGTGTCCTAAACTTTTTTCTGTGGTATTTAGCTCTGAAAATGTTCCGTCTTGATTATTAAGATAGAGGTAATCATTTTCAAAAAAATCATTGGCAATATATAAATCAGGATAGCTGTCATTGTTAATATCAGAGACTGAAACACCAAGGCCGTAGCCTATTTTACTGCTTAAAATACCTGCTTTTTCAGTGACATCTGTAAAATAACCGTTGTTGTTTTGGTACAATTTATCGCCAAGTAAACTATCTGCTTTTTTACGAACAGCAGCTTTACCATAATTGGCGTTGGGATGAACTGAATGATTGAGTAAATACATGTCGAGATCGCCATCTAAGTCATAATCAAAGAAAGAAGCCTGAGTGGAAAGACCTGCATAATCCAGACCATATTCAGCAGCAGCTTCTTTAAATTTTGGAATGCCATTTTGCTCGCCAATATTTATGTATAATTTGTTGTGCCCTTTAAGTTGTAAATGACCGCTTACTGTGCATACATAAATATCCAGTAGGCCATCTGCGTTGATGTCAATAACGGTGACCCCTGTACTCCAACTTTTAGTTTCATGAATTCCGGAAGCTGAGGTAATGTCTTTAAATTTAAAATCACCTTCATTAAGGTATAACTTATCTGAAACTTGATTTCCTGTAAAATAAAGATCAGGTAACCCATCATTATTGAAATCTGCAATAGCTGCACCACCACCATTGTAGAAGTAGAGGTAGTTGAGAATGTTGAGTTGAGGAGTGCTGGTTAATGTATTTTTAAAATCTACCCCAGAATCTGCAACATAAGCTAATTTATAGGGCTGACCTTCCTTTTCGCAAGAACAGCAAAAAGTATAAATCAAAACGATTATAGTATAAAGATGTAATCGCGGCATAGAGTAGGTTACAGTAGTTTTGGAAAGTTACTAATTTAAAAAGAGGACCATAAATGATCCTCTTTTCTATTATGGGTAACAAAATATAAGGATTAATATCCAGGATTTTGAACAAGATTTGGATTTGATAATAAAGCAGTTTCTGGAATTGGGAACAGATTAACGTTAGGGTCCCCGGAAACTTCTTTGAGCGCCCAAGGTGAAGTGAACTGATTAAAACGTACAAGATCATTTCTTCTCCAGGTTTCTATAAACAACTCTCTGGCACGCTCATCTAATAAGGATGATTCGTCAAGACTTGTTAATGCAGGGGTGTTATCTCTACTAGATCTTAAAGTATTTACCATAGTTAAAGCCTCTGCAGTCTGCCCTTTTCTAAACATTGCTTCTGCTTTCATTAAGTAAGCATCAGCGTATCTAAAAAAGACTTGATGTCTTCTAAAAGATTCAATAAAAGGACTTGTATCATCACCTGTATCGGGAATTGGATCATAAGGATGATATTTAATAAGTCGTATACCTTGTACCTCTGTATTACCTACCAAAGAGGGAATTTCTTTAGTAAAAGATAAAGGTCCGCCTTGTCTGTTTTTTAGCATAGAACCATCTGAGTCATATTGCTGTCCGATAAGGAATCCATAGCCTATTCCAAGATTAAGATCATTTGCATTGGTGTTATCCCACACAATACCTCTACGCTCTTCCTGACCGTCGCCTTCGTAATTTGTATTGGGATCACCTTCAAACTTGTCATAAAACTCAGCAAGAGTAGAAAATCCATTCCAACCACCACCAGTATTATCGGGAGCATTTTGATTGTAATGTAGCGTATTCCAAATTCTTGGAGCAACTTCACTTCTTAAAAAGAAAATAGTTTCGGTATCTTCAGTGGGTTCAAAAATTTCAAAATAGCTTTTTTCAGACTCAATAGCAAATCCGCTTGCTGTAATAGCATCTACAGCAGCAATAACTTTATCCATATCAGCGGAGTCAAATTCACCAGAACTACTATAAACAGAGGCATTTAAATATAACTTTGCCATTAAAAATTGAGCTGCTTCTTTAGTAGCTTTTACAGTTTTAGTTAAATCTGGTCCGGTAGATGGAAGATCAGGTAAGGCTTCTGTTAAATCTTGAAGTACAAAAGCATAGGCTTCTGGTCTTGTTAAAACTCTAGGGTTAACTTTAGGACCTTCGTCAACTTCTCTAAATGGAACAGAACCATAGAAATCCATAACAAAGAACATATTATATGCTCTTAAAAATTTTGCTTCAGCAATAATAGCAGGAGAAGGATTACTTTCTATAATTTCAGAAGCTCTAAAAATATTTTGGTTCAGAGTGTTCCAAGCATTTTTTATAAATAAATGTGCAGAATTCCAAGTATGTGTATGGAGTTGTCTCCACACCCCATTATCTCCCCAGTCAGTACCTCGAGTAGGCACTAAAAGTTCATCTGTAGTAACTTCATTAAGTGCATAGATATTATCTTGACCTTGAAAATCACCACCTATCTTGTTGTAGAGGTCACTTAGGGAAGATGCCGGATCTGCTAATGGCGAGAATGTAAAGTCGCCAGTATCTTTACTAATAATGGAATCGGTCTCCTCAATTTCTAAATCTGTACAGGATATCAAAGCACTAATAATAAGTGCTGATAACGCAAAGGGTTTAATTATTGTTCTTATTTTCATATCTATTTTTTAAAAAGTTAAGTTTACCCCAAGGCTATAAATCCTTGGTCTAGGGAATGATGTGTAATCAATACCTGCGATTGGTAATCCATTTAATAAATCACCACCTCCTGGTACAACACTAACTTCAGGGTCTAACCCGCTATAGCTTGTTAGGACAAATAAGTTTTGACCAGTTAAGTTAAAACGCATACTCTTAAAAAATCCTACGCCTTGAATAGGAACATTATAGGATAATGATGCTGTTTGTAATCTTAAGAAATCGCCTTTCTCTAAAAAACGTGTTGAAACTGATGCTTCAGCAAATCTACCTTCAACCCCTGCCAGATCAATAACATCGGTTGTAACATTGTTTCCACTACCAATAGCTCCACCAGTAAAAAATGCGTTAGCGGTATTGTTATAGATGTAATTTCCGGCTTGTCCATTAAAGTATAATGAAGCACTCCAGTTTTTATAGCTGGCTGAGGTTGAAATACCTCCTGTGAAATCTGGCAAGGCACTTTTACCTACAAATTTTTGATTATCAACACCGCCTTCAAAGGTTGGGTTACCGTTAGCGTCAAATCCAATAAATTCTCTTAAGTAAAAGGAATAAATAGGTTGACCTGTCTGTAGTCTTTGTGCAAATGCCCCTGTAAGACCTGCACCGCGTATTGTTCCTGCAGCAATTCTTCCATCAAAATCTTGAATTTCATTTTTATTATAGGCAAGATTCACTCCAAAAGTCCAGTTAAAATCTTCTCCTTGAAGTATATCGTAATTCAATGCGACTTCAAAACCAGTGTTTAATACAACAGCATCTAAATTTTGAAAGAAAAAGGGCTGTGGTGATGGTTGAGCAGCTTCAATATTTAACAATAAATCACGGGTTTCTTTGCGATACACATCAAAACTACCACTAAAGCGGTCATTATCAAAGCCAAAGTCTAAACCGGCAGCGTATTGTGTAGTTTCTTCCCATTTCAAGTCTGGATTAGCAAAGGCAACTGTTGTAATTCCCGGAATGTTAATAGCTCCGTCATCATTAATGCTACCATCAGAATACCGTTGTCTTCTCACAAATTGACCATAACCTAGACCATCCTGATTACCTGTTATACCGTAGCTCAATCTTAGTTTAAGTGTTGAGAAGGTATCTCCAGCAAACGCTTCATTATTAATTTTCCAGGCAAATGCAGCGGATGGAAAAATACCATACTGATTATTTCCACCAAATTTTGATGATCCATCAGCTCGTACGGTTGCTGTAAATAAGTATTTATCTGCAATTGTATAATTAACACGAGCAAAATAGGATTGAAGCTCATCAGTATTATCAAATGTATTAGCGAATACTGATCGTAAAGGCAAGTTAGAAACCTCTCCCAATGATTCATTAGAAGGCTCGGGAAAGAGTCTGTTAACAAACAAACCTGTTCCAGCAGAGTAACCATATTGCTGATAACCCCCATTGATCAATGACTCTAATCTGCCAACAGCATTATTAAGATCATCTGCCATTAGATCTAGATCTGTTGTTTGATAACCAAAGCCTTCAATATTTCTGCCCGAAGCTTGAAATTGTTGGTAGGAGAACCCTATTAAACCATCAAACTTAGAATTTCCGAAATCTTTTTTATAATTAAGGGTTAACTCAAGCAGTCTATTATCATTATCAACCTCATTTAAAGCACCTCTACCATTACCGGCTGCACCCCGTGAAACGTTGAAAGAATTTGCATTCAATGATGCGTTTCTTGCTGAATTAGCAACGTCATATCCAAAAGTAGCCTTAGCTAAAATGTTATCTGTTATATCATAAGATCCCGATAGATTCAGTAAGAAACGATCTGTTTGAGCTAAACTCTGAAAATTCTGAATTAGATTTAAAGGGTTTATACGGTCTCCAGGATTAAATGTAGGGTCTGCAGGCCAAGTTGGTTTTGCAGAATATGCAGCACCTAAGAGATCTCCTGTAGAACCAGCACTACCACTTAGTGGAGGAGCTTCATCATTTACCCGAGATAAAGTACTTTGAAGGGTAAGCAATAATTTGTCATCAAATAAGCGTTGTGAAGCATTTAGCCTACCTACTATACGCTCTTGAGAAGATTTATTTACAACCCCTTCTTGATTGCCATAATTGAAAGTTGCTCTAACATTACCAGAACCGTAGTTCTGAGAATAGGCAAAGTTTGTGTTAGTAGAAATTGTATTTCTTGTCACCAGTGATTGCCAGTCTGTGTCATTACCTAAGTCTCTCGCAGTACCTCCAAAGGCAGCAACCGTACTTAAAAATTGCTGGCGATTGAGTAAGTCATATTCATTTGCTGGGTTAGCAACACTAACTTCTGATGAAACTTCAAAAGTACCGCCACTTGCTCCCCCGCGACCACTTTTAGTCGTAATGATTACTACACCGTTTGCGCCACGAGATCCATAAATAGCAGTAGAAGAGGCATCCTTCAAAATACTAATATTTTCAATATCATTTGGGTTTAAGAAACTTAAAGGGTTTCTAGCTGCACTACTTCCTACCCCTATATCGGATCCTTCAGCAGAAGTGTCTCCAGATGGAAGGGGTACACCATCCACTACAAATAAAGGGTTGTTGTTTGACCTTACAGAAGATGTACCTCTAATGCGTATAGCAATTCCTGACCCTGGTTCACCACTACCCGATGCAATTTGAACACCAGCGGTCTTACCTTGAATTAATTGTTCAGGAGAAGAGATTACCCCTTTTTGAAAATCTTCAGAAGTTACTGACGCAACCGAACCAGTAGCATCTTTTACTGTCGTAGATCCATAACCAATAACCACAACCTCTTCAAGAGCTGCAGCATCTTCTTCTAGGGTTACACTAATAGTAGATCTGCCATTAACAGCAACCTCCTGTTGTGAAAATCCTACATAACTAAATACAAGTGTTGCATCTGAAGGAACGTTATTTAAGGTATAGTTACCATCAAAATCTGTTGTAGTGCCATTTGTGGTTCCTTTGACTAGAACGTTTGCGCCAGGCAATGGGCCATTGGGTTCTGATACTGTTCCGGATACTGTTTGTGCTTGCGCCATACCTGCCAGTAAGAGCGAAGCGAAAAACAACATACTTTTAAGTATTACATGCTTCATAAGTTTGAATTTTAATTGAATTATTGGTTTTTCCAAAAGTGTTTCTTGGTTATCAAATTTATATAAATAATTGAATAAACAAGGGTAACTACAACGTTTAAGTAACGAAATCGATATAGTTTTGAAAACTGTAAGAAATACGCTTATCCTCAATATATTATCAAATGATTAATAATATTTGATAATATAGTGAAAAAATTATGAAATATTCATGCTGTTGAATTTTTCGCCTAAAAGAGTTTAGTGAATCTTATGATTCTTTTTTTTTGAAAAAAAATAAAAGTAAGCTCAAAAAAGCACCTCAAATAGTACTTTTTTACCTGCACAAAACACCCTTTTTAATCCTTAAAACGTCAAATCTGCGTAATCTCTGAATTCAAAATTCTTAAAAGCTTATTTAATAAGGTGCTAAATCGATTAAACGATTTTTAAATTTATAGTAGTTTAGTTAGAGAAATCAAGCTTGGTGGTATCTTTGTAAAATGATTTACGATTCGATAATTATTGGAGGTGGAGCAGCCGGGTTTTTTACTGCAATTAATTTAGCTAAAAACAGACCTGGAAGCTCAATTATTATTCTAGAACGAGGAGGTCAGGTTCTTGAGAAAGTGCGTGTTTCGGGCGGTGGTCGTTGTAATTTGACGCACGCTGTGTTTGAACCTAGACTACTTACCGATTTTTATCCAAGAGGAAAAAGAGAATTGCTGGGGCCTTTTCATACGTTTATGACTGGGGATACAATGGCTTGGTTTGAAGATTTAGGTATTCCTTTGAAAATAGAAGAAGACGGGAGGGTTTTTCCGCAAAGCGACAGTTCACAAAGTATTATAGATTGTTTTCTTGAAAAGGCTTCGCACTACAACATAGCGATAGAAACTAAAACACCTGTGACATCATTAAAAAAAGTTGATGATAATACCTTTGAATTAGGTTCTAAAAATTTCACTTATCTCTCCAAAACCGTTGTTGTGGCTACCGGGAGTAATCCTAAGATGTTGAAATTACTAGAGGAAGCTCGGGTAAAAGTGACTTCCACAGTGCCATCTTTGTTTACATTTAATATAAAAGATGAGCGTATCACAAATTTAGCAGGAGTTGCTACTCAAGCTCGAGTGAAGCTTTTAGATTTAAATAAAAGATCATTACTTGTAAATGAGACACAAATTGACCAGAATGGTACTGAAGGACCAGTTTTAATAACGCATTGGGGTATGAGCGGGCCGGGAATTCTTAAATTATCAGCTTGGGGTGCTCGCACTTTAAAAGCATCTAATTATGAATTTCTAATTGAGATTTCTTGGTTGCCAGATTATAATATAAATCAATTACGGGAAGCCTTGAGAGAATCAAAATTTAATCTGGCAAAACAGACTGTTGCGAAGTGGGCTCCTTTTGATTTACCTAAACGCCTTTGGCAAAGTTTGGTTAAAGCTTCAGGGATTTCTGATTCTTTAAAATGGGCAGATCTTAATAAAGCTATGCTTAATGATCTGGAGCAACAATTGCTAACGTGTCATTTTCGTGTAAGTGGAAAAAGTACTTTTAAAGAGGAATTTGTGACTGCAGGGGGTGTTGATCTCACTGAAATTGATTTTAAAACATATCAAAGTAAAAAGATCAAGGCCTTGTATCTGGTAGGTGAGGTACTTAATATAGATGCAGTAACGGGAGGGTTTAACTTTCAAAATGCCTGGACGGGTGGTTTTATCGCAGCAAAGGCTCTGGCAGAAAGCCTTTAATTGAGACGCCAGATTTCAAAATTGAGAGCTGTTGCATATGCTACCCATATTATATAGGGGATTAATAGAGTCGCCGCACTAGGATTCACTACTTTAAACCATTTAAAAGTAAAAAGTAAGAGAATAATCAAAGCCAAAATAATAATAAGTGCAGGTAATATAAGTTTAAGCCCGAAAAAAAATATAGACCAACTGGCATTTAATATAAGTTGAAAACCAAAATGATATAGAGCTGTTTTTACCCATTTATGGTAGAAACCTTTGTTCCAAACCATACCTGCTGCTACACCCATAAGTATATAGAGAAGCGTCCATATGGGGCCAAATAACCAATTGGGTGGAGTGAAAAAAGGCTTTTCTAAATTAATATACCACACGTCAACGCTGCTTTGAGTCGCTATTGCACTAAGAAATCCCACGATTAAGCAAATCGTTACGGGTATTAAAATACGTAAAGCCTTTTGTGTGATCATTAGAACTGTACTTGTTACTAATTTAGAAAATAAATATGAGTTTTTAATTCATTAAAAAATTGAGTTTAAACTTTCATAAGTTTTTAGAGACAGTATATTTGCAGTATGACAACTACCAAATTTCATCCTGAGGTCTACACTCAGGCACTGACAAGTCAGTCAGTGAGTTATGCTTCCCCTAGTAATATAGCTCTAATTAAATATTGGGGTAAACACGGTGTGCAAATACCTAAAAACCCTTCAATTAGTTTTACACTAGATACATGTAAGACCACAACTAAATTGAGTTATGTTAAGCGTGAGAAAGTCACTGATGAATATGAGCTTAAGGTGATTTTAGATGGGAAACACAAGCCTGGTTTTGAGCCTAAAATTCATCAATTCTTTGGGCGTATTCAATCTTATCTGCCTTTTGTAAAAGATTATGTGTTTACTATTGAAACATCAAACAGTTTCCCTCATAGTTCCGGTATCGCTTCTTCTGCTAGCGGTTTAAGTGCTCTTGCATTATGTTTGGTGGAAATGGAACGCGAAATGCAGCCAGAAATGACTTTGAAACATTTCAATCAAAAAGCTTCGTTTATTGCGCGGTTGGGTTCAGGAAGTGGTTGTAGATCTTTAGAAGGTCCTTTAGTTGTCTGGGGAGAACATGCAGAAATAAAAGGGAGCAGCGATTTATACGGAGTTCAATATCCGTATGAAATACACCCGGTTTTTGATAACTATCAAGATGCTATTCTTTTAGTAGATAAAGGAGAAAAGCCAGTGAGTAGTACTGTGGGGCATAACTTGATGCACAATCATGCCTATGCTGCAAGTCGTTTTGAACAGGCTGTGGTAAATTTATCTAACCTCATCCCTATTTTAAAAACCGGAGATTTAGATGGGTTTGTGAGGCTTGTAGAAAGTGAAGCGCTTACGCTACACGCAATGATGCTTACCAGTAACCCTTATTTTATTTTAATGAAGCCAAACACACTTCATATTATAGATAAGATTTGGGAATATCGAAGAGAAACCGGTATACCTGTGTGTTTTACGCTAGATGCGGGTGCGAATGTTCATGTTTTATTTTCGGATATAGATAAAGAGCAGATTCACGAATTTATTAAGAATGATTTAAGTAAATACTGTCAGGATAACAGGTATATTTTTGACAGTGTGGGAAGTGGCGCAATTAAGTTGTAACTTTGCCAAGGCCTAATAACTAGTAGATTTATGAAAGGACCTTTATTTTATTCAAAAATTCTTCTTTTTGGTGAGTACGGAATCATCAAGGATTCAAAGGGTTTATCTATACCTTATAACTTTTATAAGGGTGCTTTAAAACTAGATGAAAATCCAGATGAGATCGCTGTTAAATCTAACGAAAGTTTAGGTCGTTTTGCTGAGTATCTTCAGTTACTACAAGAAAATCAACCGGAATTAGTGCAGTTTGATATTGAAGCTTTAAAGGCTGATATAGCTGAAGGTATGTATTTTGACAGTACTATTCCTCAAGGCTATGGAGTGGGGAGTAGCGGTGCGCTTGTCGCTTCCATTTACGATAAATATGCAAGTGATAAGATCACAATTTTGGAGAATCTTACCCGTGAAAAATTATTGACGCTTAAGCAGATTTTTGCGCAGATGGAGTCTTTTTTTCATGGAAAATCTTCTGGTTTAGATCCTTTAAATAGTTATTTGAGCCTGCCTATTTTGATCAATAGCAAAGATGATATAGAGCCTGCCGGAATTCCTTCTCAAACCGTTGACGGTAAAGGAGCAGTTTTTCTTTTAGATAGTGGTATTGTAGGCGAGACAGCACCGATGATCAATATATTTATGGAAAGTATGAAGCAAGAAGGTTTTCGTAAAATGTTAAAAAATCAGTTTGTCAAACATACCGATGCTTGTATCGATGACTTTTTAAAAGGTGATGTGAAGTCGCTTTTTAGTAATGTTAAACAACTTTCTAAAACGGTGCTTCGCAATTTTAAACCTATGATCCCTGCAAGTTTTCATGATCTATGGAAACAAGGCTTAGATTCTAATGATTACTATTTGAAGCTTTGCGGTTCTGGAGGTGGCGGTTATATTTTAGGTTTTACCGAAGATATTGATAAAGCCCGTAGGTCACTTGATGGTCACAAATTAGAAGTGGTCTATAACTTCTAAGAATTATCTTCATTTAAAATACTCGTTTATGTCTCGCATAAGCCGAAGAAATAAACTGTTACTTCTCAAATTTTTGAGTTTGTTTTCGGTGGTGCGTGGGTATAACATTCTTATTATTGTTTTAGCACAATACCTGGCTTCGATATTCATTTTATCGCCAGATAATCTACGTGCGCGAGATGTAGTGCTTGATCTTAATCTATTTTTAATTGTGTTGTCTACTTCTCTGGTTATCGCCGGGGGGTACATTATTAATAGTTTTTACGATAGTGCAAAAGATTTGATCAACAGGCCTAATAAGACGAGGCTAGACCATATGGTGAGCCAGAAAAAAATACTCACTTTGTATTTTGTACTCAATTTCATTTCAGTCATTGTTGCTAGCTATGTTTCTTTCTTTGCAGTGCTGTTCTTCTCAGCCTATATTTTCGGGATTTGGTTTTACTCCCACAAACTGAAGAAAGTTCTTTTTCTTGGAAATCTTACTTCTGCATCTCTTGCGTTAACTCCTTTTTTTGCAGTATTTATTTATTACCGAAATTTTGAAAAAGTGATTTTTGTACACGCATTATTTTTGGGTTTGATTATAATAGTGCGCGAGCTTATTAAAGATCTGGAAAATATAAAAGGAGATATTGCCCTAGGTTATCATACGTTTCCAGTTATTTATGGAGAACGTCCTACCAAAGCTTTAATAACATTACTTGTGGGTATTACAGTAATTCCCGCTTTTTTACTCATCAACAACTTTGATGTAGGGTTGATGAGCTACTATTTCTATTTAAGTATGATTCTGCTACTGGTTTTTTTATTCTGGTTGTGGAAGTCTAACGAGAAGTTGCATTACCTGCTTTTACACAATATTTTGAAATTAATTATCGTGCTAGGTGTTTTTAGTATTTTACTAATTGATACAGATGTTGTGATCAACCGTATTCTATAAAAAAAAAAGCCATCTGAGAGGATGGCTTTTAAGGCTGACTCAAATAAACTAATTACTACTTATGCTTTTTTAATGGTATAGGTAATATTGAAAAAACGATTCCCTGATACTTTAATATCGGTCTTTTTGTAGTTTAATCTTGATTTGATGTAGTTTTCAATGATTTTATTTTCCGTATCTACATTGAGTACAACAAGTTTCCCTTGAGCAGTCACCATAAAGTGAATGTTGTTTTCTAGTATATCCTGCTCTAATTCGATATCAGAATTTCCTAAAAGTGCTACAACCTGAGCACGAAGCTCAACACTTTTTGATTCTGGTTTTGGGTCTGTGTTTGCAAAAAGGTTTGTAGCTGTTAGTGCAAGAGCTAAAACTAAAACGTGTAACTTTTTCATGTTTTTTTTTATTTGTGATTGATGTCTCAAAAATATTAACTCAGCTTGCGTTACACGGTATAATTTGTATTATGCTAATTTGATGAAATACCTGCTTTTTCTGTTAAATTTCAGGTTAGTGACAATTTCTAAACAAATCTATTTTTATTAATTAAAAGCAAGAAAGTCGTGAATTTTCAGAAGGTTTTAGATTGAATTAATACATACTAATTTGTTATTGTTTCTCAAGCCTTCAGTTTTAATAACCGCACTGGTTTCTAATATGAACTAAGGGTTAAGAAGAAGAGTTTTTTAGGCATTCAGTTTATGTCTTTGAAGCTTTGTTTCAGGTGTTAAATTCGTTTTTTAAATATGTATCTTTGCACAAAATTTAAATTATGAGCAGACATCAAGATGGAAAGAGAGACGGGAAAGCGTCTGGTCGCGGTTCTAACAATATGCGTAGCAAAAGTAACGCAAGAGGGAACGCTCCTATAAAGAAAAATACAGCCGCTAGCAGTCGCACAGCGACCGCCAGTTCTGGTAAAGGCGGTATTCGTTTAAATAAATATATTTCTAATAGTGGCATCTGTTCTCGCAGAGAGGCAGATATGTATATCGCTACCGGGCAGGTTTCGGTTAATGGCGAGATCATTAATGAGATGGGGTATAAAGTGAATTTAGATGATGATGTGCGTTTTGACGGTCGTCGCATCAACCCGGAGTCTAAAGCGTATGTATTGCTTAATAAACCAAAAGGTTTTTCTGTAACCACCAGTAATTCTAAAGGAATGACGGTTATGGATCTCGTGGCTAGCGCTACAAAGTCTAGAATTCAGCCGGTAGGAAGATTGGGGCGTAATGCAACAGGACTTATCTTATTTACCAATGATGAGAAGGTGATGCAAAAATTAACCAACTCAAAAGCCGGTTTGCAGCGTCTCTTTCATATAGAGCTTGATAAAAACCTAAAAGGTGAAGATCTTGAGAAAATTAAAAAGGGTCTTACGGTAGATGGTAAAAAGTACGAGGTTGAAGATTTAAAATATGTAGATGGAGCTCCTAAAAAAGAAGTAGGTCTTCGTATAAGAAATATAGGAAGCAGTCTTATACGTA
>Ga0207888_100115_pt1 | contig 52590 bp, 43 predicted proteins | sample LinPmetageLP43_FD_184055 | JGI IMG/M metagenome (GOLD analysis project Ga0207888, IMG submission 184055) | Marine viral communities from the Pacific Ocean - LP-43 (SPAdes) | ecosystem: Environmental > Aquatic > Marine > Oceanic | place: Pacific Ocean | collected 2010-08-27
ATAAACACAATTTATAATAAAAATAGTTGCTTAACTGAGTACTTAACCAGCAGTTAATTGGCACAAACTTTTGATTTATGTTTTCATCAAAGCACACATTTGATGGCTGAAACGGTTCTGTTTGTCTATATTTAAGAGACCGTTTAGTTCACAACGACGCTTTGGAAGCGAATGGGAGAGAATCTATGTCAGGCAAAGACAGTCTGAAAACCTTAAGTTCGTTAGATGTTAAAGGAAAAACCTTTCATTATTATAGCCTGCCTAAAGCAGAGGAAGCCTTAGGAGACATTTCTAAACTTCCTGCTTCAATGAAGGTTTTACTCGAAAACCTATTGCGTAATGAAGATGGCGAAACCGTCACGAAAGACGATTTGCAAGCCATGGTCGACTGGTCGAAGAAGAAGAAAATTGACCGCGAGATTCAGTACCGGCCTGCGCGGGTTCTGATGCAGGACTTCACCGGTGTTCCGGGTATTGTCGATTTAGCGGCAATGCGTGACGCCGTGGCGAAAGCCGGGCATGACCCTGAAGTCATTAACCCGTTGTCGCCGGTCGACCTGGTCATTGACCACTCGGTAATGGTAGACAAATACGCAACTGAAGGGGCCTTTAAAGAAAACGTCCGCTTTGAGATGGAACGTAATAAAGAGCGTTACGAGTTCCTGAAATGGGGGCAGGGTGCCTTTGAGAACTTCCGCGTAGTACCGCCGGGGACCGGTATTTGCCACCAGGTGAACCTGGAGTATTTAGGCAAGAGTGTCTGGACGAAAGAAGAAGACGGCAAAACTTTTGCTTATCCTGACACTTTGGTTGGCACCGACTCGCACACCACCATGATCAACGGTATTGGCGTACTAGGCTGGGGCGTTGGCGGTATTGAAGCCGAAGCTGCAATGCTGGGGCAGCCTGTTTCTATGTTAATACCGGAAGTTGTCGGCTTCCGTATGACCGGAGCGCTGAAAGAAGGTGTAACCGCGACAGACTTGGTATTAACAGTTACTCAAATGCTGCGTGAAAAAGGCGTAGTAGGTAAATTTGTTGAGTTTTACGGTCCTGGTCTGGACAACTTACCGTTAGCTGACCGCGCAACCATTTCAAACATGTCGCCGGAATATGGCGCAACCTGTGGTTTCTTCCCGGTAGATGATGAAACCCTGCGCTATTTCCGTCTGTCAGGTCGTGATGAAGAAACCATTGAGTTGGTTGAGAAGTACTCTAAAGCTCAGGGTTTGTGGCGCGACAATGATAACGAACCGGAGTACACCGATACGCTGGAATTAGACTTAAGCACCGTAACAGCCTCGCTTGCCGGTCCGAAACGCCCGCAGGATCGGGTGAATATGGAGCAGCTTGGCAGTAACTTCGACCTGATACTGGAAACTAACGGTAAATCGGGTGAGAAAGACAAAGAAGTAAAAGTTAAAGGTAAGGACTATTCCTTATCGCACGGTGATGTTGTCATCGCTGCTATAACTTCTTGTACCAATACGTCAAACCCAAGCGTCATGATGGCAGCAGGCTTACTGGCTAAAAAAGCAGTGGAAAAAGGGTTGGTTCGTAAGCCATGGGTGAAATCGTCATTGGCTCCGGGTTCTAAAGTAGTTACTGATTATTTCGCAAAAGCCGGTTTAGATGAGTACCTTGATAAACTTGGCTTTAACTTAGTGGGCTACGGTTGTACTACCTGTATTGGTAACTCTGGTCCGCTGGACGATGAAATAACGGAAGCCATTAATGAAGGTGACCTGACGGTATCTTCTGTGTTGTCAGGAAACCGTAACTTTGAAGGCCGTGTTCACCCTGAAGTTAAAGCGAACTGGCTGGCGTCACCACCGCTAGTGGTTGCCTACGCGCTGTCGGGTACAACGCGTACTGACTTGAGTAAAGATCCTTTAGGTAAAGACTCTGACGGTAATGATGTATTCCTGAAAGACATTTGGCCTAGCAGTTCAGAAATTGCTGAAGCTGTGAAAATGGTTGATAACGAGATGTTCGGCAAAGAATACGGAGAAGTCTTTGAAGGTGATGAAGAATGGCAGTCAATTAGTGTTGCCAAAGGCAATACCTATAACTGGCAGGACGACTCTACTTACGTTAAGAACCCACCGTTCTTTGAAGGTATTGATAAGCCACTGCAGGCACCGAGCGACATTAAAGACGCTAACGTGTTGGCGGTATTTGCGGACTCAATTACGACGGATCACATTTCACCGGCAGGTTCTATTAAGCCTGATTCGCCAGCAGGTAAGTATCTGCAGGAAAATGGCGTCGAAATTAAAGACTTTAACTCTTATGGTTCGCGTCGTGGTAACCACGAAGTCATGATGCGCGGTACTTTTGCCAATATTCGTATTAAAAACCAGATGCTGGATGATGTTGAAGGTGGTTACACCAAGTACATTCCAACTGGCGAGCAAATGGCCATTTACGATGCCGCCATGAAGTATATGGAAAATGACACACCATTGGTTGTATTAGCTGGTAAAGAGTACGGTACCGGTTCTAGCCGTGACTGGGCTGCCAAAGGTACAACGCTGTTAGGTGTTAAGGCCGTACTGGCTGAGAGCTATGAACGTATTCACCGTTCTAACCTGGTGGGTATGGGCGTTCTGCCGCTGCAATTTGTTGAAGGTGAAGGTGTTAAAGAACACAAGCTGACTGGCGAAGAGCAGATATCGATTTTAGGCCTTGATGATAACCTCAAGCCTGGACAAATGCTGAAAGTTGTTGCTAAACGCAAAGACGGAAGCGAAGTCGAGTTTGAGGTTAAGTGCCGTATCGATACTGGTAATGAAATGAGCTACTACAAAAGTGGTGGTATCTTACATTACGTATTGCGCGGAATGCTTAAATAAGAGTCGCTATAGTGAACTGAAACCCGGCCACCGTGCCGGGTTTTTTTATATCATTAAGCCGCGACCGCCGTCGACTTTAAAGGACTCGCCCGTAATAAACGGGTTGTCGCGTAAAAAGCGAACGGTTTCTATCATTGGCTCTAAACCCCCTTCAACCCGCAATGGTGTCTCATCCAGAACCTGCATACGATGTTCTTTATCGTGCTCTGGTAAAAATAGAATAGGGCCTGGCTGAATGGCGTTGACTCTTACTGATGGCGCTAAACTTTTAGCAAAGGCCTGGGTCATGTTGGCGAGCCCGGCTTTCGCTGCGCAATAAGCAATATAGTCTGTAGACGGGCGGTCAGCGTAGATGTCCGTAATATTAATAACCAGTCCATTCCCGGAATGGCTTAATTGCCGTTGCAAGCCGCTTATAAGCAGATAGGGTGCCATTCCGTGTACCTGGAATACCGCAGCTAACGCGTTGTTGTCGTTATCAACGGTTTCGTTGTCGAAAAAACAGGAAGCGTTGTTAACCAATAGATCGACAGAGTCCGTAGCGCTGCTAATAGTACGCACCATGGCCTGAATACTGTCTATGTTGGTGAAATCTGCTTGTACGCCCTGAGCGCCAAGTGCTTCCAGCTCGTCAATACCGTCACGCGAGCTATTGTAGTGAGCAAATAACTGGTAGCCTTCAGTCAGCAAGGCTTTGGCCAGTTCAAAACCAAAACGTCGTCCGGCGCCTGTAATAACTGCTGTTTTTCTCATGAGGTGAGTCCTAAATCTGGTAATAAAGAGGTTAAATATTCCGGTACCGGAGGTTTCTCTTCAAGCCGTCCCAGGATATCAATATCTATGGTGCGATCTTTAAAGCTTCTTTGTGGGTCTGAGCGGTCGCGGCCCATAGCCTCTTCGATAGCATTAAACTTTTGCTTTAATTCATTCGCAGACATAGGCGTGCGAATAATAAATAAGGCGTTCAAAAAATCGTTATTCGTATCCATGTCGACTGGTGAAGTCGGTATGTTTCGTGAAAAGCGTATATCGTCGGATAAAGCTTTAAGGGCCACTTGTGCCTGAGGAAAATGTGTTTCAGGCTCAAGGTTTGAACCGAGACTGCATAAATACTTTTGCATTGAATGACTGACCACTAAACGTAAATAATATGTTGAACTGATTACGAGCAATAACAGTAAACAGATGACTATTTTAAACAGTTGAAATTAAAAAATTCTGCTGCTAGCCTGAGATTTCAACTAATGCTAATGAGCAGAAGTTTTAATGACAACGCAGAAAAACGGCTTTAACTATTGCTATATTTTGTTTGCTTTATGTTTGTTGGTAATGTTGCCAACAACTGCGCATGCGAGCTCGTTAAAACTGAGCGGGCCGGACTCCGTTGTAAAAGAAGGTTACTTCACTGTTTCTGTTAGCGCTCTGAATTTTGACGAGCTTAACAGAGTTACTATTGAAGTTGCCAGCAATTCAGAGTTTGCCAAGAGTACTCGTCAGTTTCCTACACTAGGTGACTTCCAGGATATTTCACTTACCGGTTTTAGCAATGGAACTTATTATTTGCGTGCTAGAGCCGAAGGTCCTGATAACCAAATTTATACCAGCAATACTATTGAGATAACGGTGGAGCACTATCCGCTCTGGCAATCTCTGACTTTATTCTTCGTCGGCCTGGTTATTTTCATTACTTTGGTAGCAACCTTATTATTGCTTCATCGGCAATGGATCCACTCCAGACAAGAGCGCCATGACTGAATTCGCACTGGATACTAGTACCGGCATCACGATTATCGTCCTGTTTGGGGTGTTCTGGGTAGCCTTTGGTTATTGGCTGGGGCGGAAGAACCGCAGCCACGAGGACTTTGCTCTGGCAGGGCGGAATGTTGGTTTTGCGTTTGCAGCGGCAACGGCTATGGCCACCTGGGTTACCAGTAACACCACGCTGGTTGCTCCCCAGTTAACCTATCAATTCGGCATTTGGGGCATGGTAGGGTATTCCTTTGCTGCTCTGGGCTTAGTGCTGTTTGCACCTATGGCTAAACGCATTAAGGAACTGCTTCCTAACGGTTATACATCGGGCGACTTTGTGCGTTTGCGTTATGGCAATCTGGCCTGGCTCGTCTTTATCATCATTTCTGTGGTTTATGCTTTTGGCTGGTTAATTAGTCTGGGTATGGCTGGTGGTATTTTGCTTGAGTCACTCAGTGGGCTCGATTATCACATTGGCATGACCACCATACTGGTAATTTGTGTCGGCTATACACTTTTTGGCGGAATGCGGGCGGTTATTGCTACCGACTTTATTCAGGCTTTAATCATCATTGTCGGTGTCAGTTTTATCGCGTACTGGATAATTGATAATGTTGGCCTGGAGAGCATCCACAGCAACCTGACAAGTGAGCATCCGCAGCTTTTGGACATGCTGTTTCCGGCTGCCGTCATGTTTCTGTTTAACAATATTTTCTTCGGCCTTGGGGAAATCTTTCATTCCAATGTCTGGTGGTCACGGGCGCTGTCTTTTAAAAAGAATGTGGCTTACAAGGCTTATTTAACCGGTGGCTTATTATGGCTGCCCATTCCTATTGTTACCGGGTTCATTGCGTTAGCTGCGCCTCAGCTGGGAATTTTTCCACCAAGCCCCGATATGATTGGCCCTACCGTTGCCGCTGCTGTACTCGGTAAAGCCGGAGCCATTATTGTTTTTATTGTTATTTTTTCTGCGTTGGCGTCCAGCCTGGACTCGTTACTCGCAGCTACTTCAGATTTAGTCACGCAGGATATTTTCCATAAAAAACTGAAACCTAAAGCCAGCGACAAAACATTAATGCGCTTTAATCGCAGTTGTATTCTAGGCTTAGGAGTCGTTACCTGGTTATTGTGCTTGCCGCGCGTTGCAACCTTAGGTGCTCTATTGAATTTTGCCGGAGCTTTTGTTGCCAGCACCATCTGGCCAATAGTACTGGGGCTGTATCATCGTCGGCTGACGGGAACATACGCGGCGTGCGCTATGGGGTTCGGTACGGCATTTGGTATGCTGAGTTATTTTGTTGTCGGCTTCTATGTCGCCGCTTTAGTGTCATGTGCAGTTTCCGGTCTAATATGTCTAGTAGGCACTTTTCGCAGTAGCGAAAAGTTTGACTGGGACACACTAAATGAGAAGGAGCAGTCAAATGCTAATCAGTGAACTGGCTTTTGAGTGGTTAATTTCTTTGGCGCTAATAATGACTTGCTTAGCTCCGGTTTTGTTACTGGGGCTTTTTATTAAAGATTTTATTTCTAAAACCATATGGTAATTGTATGACTATAAAGGATGTCTCCTTTGAACGAGAGCGCCCCGATGTTTGCGGCGATGCTCATCCAAAGGCGTTATTAAAAGCAATTCAGGAAGATGGTGATTACTTGCTGAACTTGTCGAATCAGCATGTTGTATCTGCTGATCAGTTTTCGCAGCTGGGGATGCTGCAACTGTTCCGGCTTGCTGCAAAGTACGAGGCTAACCCTCGTCGTTTTAGTACCTCATTACAGGGCAAAATTTTAATCAGCGCGTTTTACGAGCCAAGTACTCGTACTCGTCTGTCATTTGAAAGCGCCTGGCACCGTCTGGGCGGCGATATTATGTCAATTACTGACCGTTCTACTACCGGCATAGCCAAAGGTGAACGTTTAGCCGATGTGGCTGAAATGTTTAATAACTATGGTGACTGCGTGGTGTTGAGGGACAATAATGAAACCTCACTGGAAGAGATGATCGATTCGCTGCGCATTCCTATTATTAATGCGGGTAATGGTTCAGATGAACACCCGACTCAGGCGCTTACGGATATGTACGCACTGTTTAAATGGCGTCCCGATTTAGTGACGGACGAAGCCGATAAAGCGCCGATAAAAGTTGGCATTATTGGTGTGCCAAATAAAATGCGTACCGTGCGCAGCTTTATTAAATGTTTAGTGAAGTTTCCAAAAGCAATTGATGAAATTGTCATTATTCATGACGAGGAATCGTCGACTCAGCTGTTTGGAAGTGAGCAACGAGAACAGATTGAGCAAGCCGGAATAAAGATTCGTACGACCCGGGATTTAGAGCAGGTACTACCAGAGCTCGACGTGGTTTATATCAACGCGATTTCGTGGGAAGGTGATACCTTTAGTACTTATGGCAGTGAGTTTCACTTAACGGCGCAGTCTCCGCTAAAAGACAGCGCGATTATTTTACACCCTTTAGCGCGCGGTGAAGAATTATCCGCCGATCTCGACCATACGCCTCATAACTGGTATTTCAGCCAGGCAAGGGGTGCGGTGTTTTTACGTATGGCGCTGCTGACCTGTATGGTACAGCGAGCTGAACGCGTCATTGATGTCGTCTGATACGAGGAAAAGCAAAGAATGTGCGGAATTGCTGGCGTTTTTCATCATCAAACGGAAAGAGCGATTGAACCCCAAACCTTAGTTAATATGGCTGCGATAATGCATCATCGTGGTCCCGACGGGTTTGGTTATGAAGTACAACAAGACTACGGCGTAGGATTTAGTCACGCCCGTTTATCCATTATCGACCTAGATGAAAAGCGAGGTCGGCAACCTTTTATATCAGCCGATAAACGACTGATGCTGACTCATAACGGCGAGTTTTACGATTTCAAACGCATACGTGCGGATTTAACCGCTCGTGGCGCACGCTTTAACAGTAAAAGCGACTCTGAAATTGTTCTTCACCTGTTTGAGCGTTACGGACTGGAGGACACCCTAAAGGAGCTTCGTGGAGAGTTCGCTTTCGGCTTATTCGATGCAAAAGATGAAAGCCTGTACCTGGTGCGCGACAGATTTGGAATTAAGCCTTTATACTGGACGGAAACGGAGCATGGCGTGGTGTTTGGCTCTGAGCTGAAAGTGTTGTTTGCTCACCCGGACGTTAAACGGGAGTTTTCGGCAGAGGGCTTATACCACCAACTGATTCAAGTGATGGTGCCGGGCTCTACGGCTTTTGAAGGGATTAATCAGGTTCAGCCGGGTTATGTGGTTAAGTTGCAGCGTAAAAATGGCAAAGTGGTTGCAACGGAACATAGATACTGGGATGTCGATTTTCCGCCGGAAGAGAGCTATCCGGGAGCGGATGTTGACGAGGAATCTTATATTGAAGGGGTCCGCGCTAAGCTACTGGAAGCCGTTCAGCACCGAATGACAGCTGACGTACCTGTAGGTTGCTATTTGTCCGGTGGCATTGATTCATGTGCCATTCTGGGACTTGCGTCCGCCTCAACCCAAACCTCGGTAAAAGCTTTTACCATAGGTTTCGATTCTGCTGACTATGATGAAACACCTATTGCAGAAGAAATGGCTGCAGCTACTAAGGCTGATCACCACATTATGCGGCTTAAAGCCGATGACCTTTACGACCATTTCGTAAAAACTTTGTGGCATACAGAACGAACCATATATAACACGCTGGGCGTAGCCAAGTACCTGATGAGTAAAGAGGTGCATGAAGCCGGCTATAAAGTCGTGATGACCGGAGAGGGTTCTGATGAACTCTTTGCCGGTTACCCGGCTTTTAGAAAGGACATGTTCCTGCATGGACTCGACCATTTACCGGAAGTAGAGCGGGTTGAGTGGCAGGAGCTGTTGGAGAAAAACAATAAACTCTTTAAAGGCGCGATGTTGGCTCGCGAAGAGTTTGTCAGCGAAGCTTTTAACCAGAAAATGGGTTTTACTCCAAGTTGTGTGCAGCCGTGGCTTTCCTGCTCATCGGTTGCGCTGCCGCTTATGTCGGAGAACAAGCGAAAACAGGTTGAAGGCTATGACCCCAGCCTGGCTATTGCCAACACGCTTGATAAAGACATGCTGGATGGTCGGCATCCGCTGGACAGAGCTCAGTATGTCTGGATTAAAACCATGCTTGAGGGGCAAATTCTGACCTGGGGCGGCGACCGGGTGGATATGGCTAATTCAATGGAGGCGCGCCCGGCATTTTTAGATCATCACTTGGCGGAATACGCTTTCACTGTGCCACCGCACCTGCGTATTAAAGGCAATAAAGAAAAATATGTGTTGCGTGAAGCCATGAAAGGCTTGTTGCCGGAAACGCTGTATAAACGGGAAAAGTTCGCTTTTATGGCGCCGCCGGCGCACACCGACCCGGAGAAGTGGAAAGCTGTTGAGAAGCTGGCGGAGCAGTTCCTGAATGCTGAGGCAGTTAAGTCAGCCGGTTTGCTTGACTACGACGAAGTGGTGCGGACCTTTGAACGGCATCAGGATGAGAATGTTCCGAATGAAGAGCGTGTGCAGCTTGATGCCGTCATCAACCATATGCTTGGTGTTCAGGTGCTGCACCATCATTTTGTAGCTACTGATGTGCCCGCGCAGGCTCAGCAGCGTGCTACTGAGTTGGGCTGGACAGCCTAATTATTACCGCTTAACTAATCATCGGTGACTGCAGGAATGTAGTCACCGTACCCTTCTTCCTCCATTTTTTCTAAAGGAATAAAGCGCAGTGCCGCTGAATTCATGCAGTATCTTAAACCAGTAGGCGGTGGACCATCATTAAAAACGTGGCCTACATGAGAGTCTGCTTTGCGGCTGCGAATTTCAGTCCGGGTATAGAACCAGCTGCTGTCATCTTTTTCTACTACCGCGTCTGGGCTTATGGGCTTAGTAAAACTTGGCCAACCGGTACCCGATTCGTATTTATCTGCTGAAGAGAAAAGTGGCTCACCACTTACTACATCTACATAAATACCCTTGCGCTCATTGTCCCAGTAGCGGTTATCGAAGGCGGGTTCCGTTTGGTCTTCCTGAGTCACTGCATACTGAATATCCGTTAGGCGTTTTTTCAGTTCGCTGTCACTAGGTTTAACGAAACTTTGCTGCTCAGCTTTACCTGTCGGGTTGTCATTCGTAAATTGCTGATAGTCAACGTCCGAGGTATCGCCCCAATGCTTTTCAACGAAGTCATAACGCCCCGAGTTGTAGGTATAAATGCGGTAGCGAACGGGGTTCTTGTCGTAATAGTCCTGGTGGTATTCTTCAGCTTTGTAGAAGCTCTTAAAGGGTGTTATTTCAATAACCACCGGGTCAGGGAAGGGGCCATTTTTATCCAGCCATTCGCGCGACTCCATAGCTATGCGCTTTTGTTCATCATTATGATAAAAAACAGCGGGGCGATACTGTTTACCGCGGTCAACAAACTGTCCGTCGTTGTCTGTCGGGTCACTGATACGCCATAACTTCTGAAGTAATGCCGCGTAGCTTACGACATCCGGGTTGTAGTATATCTGGGCTGCTTCCGTATGCCCGGTTTTACCTGCTGAAACCTCTTCGTATGTCGGGTTGACTTCGTCACCTCCGCTGAAGCCAGAAATGACTTCCCGGACTCCGGGCATTTGTTCAAAGGCTTCTTCAACACACCAGAAACAGCCGCCGGCAAAAGTCGCGACTTTTTCATTTTTTTGCTTTGTTGGCTCGCTATTCTGTGCCATGCTGAAACAAGATACTAACAAACCGACAATAACAATTATAAGGCGAAACGACATAGTGTTCTCCAACCAAAGGTGGTGTTTAGTTATAGACCGTTCAATATGAAAAAGATTACTTGGTTAGCTTTTATTTTTAGTCTTGGTTGCCAGTCAGCTACAGAAGCTCAACAAGCTGATGAAGAAGATGGTATGTGGCTGGCCAGTTTCCGCAGCGGGCTTGGAACCTCGGTAGATGTAACCGCGCGTTGGTTTGACGGCTTGTTCGGAAATGAAAGCATTAATCAATATGAACGTTCATATGGGCGGCTTTCGGTTGCGCCGCAATGGGATCAGTACGATGGCTTTGAAGTTAAGTCGCGTTTTAGAGCCCGGGTAACCTTACCTAAGCTAAAAGAAAACGTTTCAGCTTTCATTGGCCGGGTTGATGAAAATGAGTTTCTGGATGATGATTCTACCGGTCGCCCTTCAGTTATTCGTTCTCCTCAGTCAGACGAAGAGTGGCTAGTGGGTTTAGGTTTTGATCCCGAAATTAACGAAGCGCATCGAGTGTCCTACAGTATAGGTATCCGTGGTGGTTTACGGTTTGATACCTATGCCAGAGCCCGCTACATGACAGGTTTTGTTTTTTCAGGCAATCAGCAAGTTCGTATGCAGTCTTCAGCTTTCTGGCGCGACAGTGACGGCTTTGGTGTTGCACAGAGAGTGGATTATGAAGCCACATTAACTGATACATGGCTATTAAGGTGGGCTTCTAAAGGCACCTTTGCAGAAGAAACAGACGGTATTCGCTGGAACAGTACTGCGCGTTTATATCATTTGTATGGGCAGGAAAAAGCCTGGGCGACAGAAACCTGGATAGAGGGCAATACTGACCATGAAGTGCCTGTTCAGGACTATGGATTGCGCTTTCTTAATCGTCAACGATACTTACGGGACTGGTTTTTTGTGGAAACCTGGGTTGGGTACCACTGGCCTCGCAATCTTATGACAGAACAGCGTAACGGTCAGTGGTTGCTTGGTGTTGAGTTCGAGGTTCACTTCGGAACCGATAATGCCTACATGCCAGAGCCAGAAAAAACTAAGTCCAGTACTAATGGATCATGGTCAGAAGAGCGAAATGGGCCTTCTGCAAAGTACGCCTCATCGCGGTAATCATATAGCTGGGGTTCGTCAGCATTAAAGGGTAGGTGATACACCTCCTGAATCGCGTCTTTAAGTGAGTCTGTAACAAAAACGTGATCCAAAGCCCCGGCCTGACTGTCATAAACGTAAGAATAGTCTTTTGCGCCTGAAGGGTTATAAAAACCATTGTCAGCAAAATAACGCACCGGGTCTTCCTGATAGTAAGCGTTAAAATCGCCCAATAATACCGGGTTTGATAAAGACTCGCTCTGAATCCATTGAATTAACTCTTGCGAGGATTGAAGTCTTAAGTCGTTCCAGCACGCCTGCCCATCATTTTGATTACTATTTGGGCTTTCGGAGTCTTCCGGACAACTGCCTTTCGACTTGAAGTGGTTTACCACAACACTGAATTCTTTACCTGTGTTTGCGTCGATAAAGCTTTGTGCAAGAGGAGGCCGGCTTCCCCAGGAGAAAGGCCCCTGACGTGTAAATATCGCGTGAGAATTTGGTTTTACGCGCTGCGGCTGATAAATAATACCGACAGTAATTTGGTCTGTTCCGATTTTTTCTGCACGCGGCTCAGCTATTGCATAATCTTTCCCTGATGCTTTCTCCAGTGCCTTGACCAGTTGCATTATTGCGCTGCGCTCACCAAATCCGTCATTCTCAATTTCCATTAAACCAATAACATCAGCATCAATAGCTGTTAGTGCGGCAACAATTTTTTTCTGTTGTCGTTGCATTTGCTCAGGCGTGTCAGCTCCTCTGGGAGTCGGGAAACCTTGTCCGACGCCGTTTCCATTAAAGAAGTTCAGCACATTAAAACTGGCGATGCGCAAGGCCTTATCTGACTTCTCTGCCAGTTGCGGTTGCACCGACGGTGTTTCTAGTTCTAAGTCGTCGGTTGGCTGAATTCGGTAACGGTTATTGAACTGGCTGATAATACCGGAGAAGCTTTTCAGGGTTGCACCCGAACGTAGACTACCTTGTTCACCATGTTGAAGCTCTGAAAATGGCAGTGGACGTGGCTCGATAACATTGCTGTTGTCATCAACCTGCAACCGGTTCAATTCGTTTTCCTGTGCCTGAAGTTTCGCGTCTTTTCCCGGCATAACGACTTGAGTTGGCGTCCATAAGCGCCCTGCGGAAATATCGAAAAAACCGTAGCGAGGGTAATTGTAATTGCCGGAAACCGTCAGGCTCTCGCCTTTAGTAGCGGATAAAATGACAGGCATACCTTCTAAGGCTTCAAGCGCGTCAAGTGATTCAACCGGAAGCTCCAGCTCAGTTGTCACAGGAAGTGTTTTTGCTTCACCACAGGTTGTTATATTGGATACCTCTATTAACGAGGTTAATTCCGAACGCTCTTCAACTTGTCCTGTAACTCTTACCCATTCACCGTTATTAATTTGTGAATGCTGCTTATTGGTTGCTATAAATAACCCCTCTGAAGTGGCAGGGTTCCCATCCATGTCTTCGGGCAAACTGTGAAGAAAAAAGCCGCCAAGCTGTTCAGATGGCTGCCAGCCTGCGGTAACAATACCGCGCACGGTTACTTGCTTACCAACCTTTGGAGACTGTTCACTGTCTCCCTGCACCTGTGAAATAGGAATAATCCCTTTGTCACTTCCACAGGTTTCTGCAATTGCAGCTCCCGATAAAAGCAGAGCGGGTAATAAGCTAAGTAGTCGTTTGTGCATGTTAGTGGTCCAGTTTATGGTAGCTTCCAACTTCAAGTACGGGCGCGGCGTCGAGACGTTCCGCATCCATCATATTGGCAATTCTTTGCATTGACGAGAGCAGCAACGACTGCTCCCATTCATCCAGTGCCTGAAATTTTTCGATGAAATCTTCCTGCAACGGCTGTGGCGCTTTTTCCAGTAGAGTCAGGCCCTGCTCAGTGAGGTACAGAGAAACCCTACGTTTGTCTTGTTCACTACGGTGTCTGTGGATTAACTGCCGATGTTCAAGGCGTTCGATGACATTAGATACGGTTGCCGGGCTTAGATTGATATTTTGTGCCACTTTACTGGCGGTTATGCCGTTCGCCGCATTTATTTCACGCAAAATTAATAACTGAGGCGCGGTTAATCCGGAATACTTATTTAGCTGCTTAGAGTATAAGTCGATGGCGCGAATCACTTTTCTTAAGGCCAGTAGCAGTTCTTCGTACTTTTCCATAATTGCCTCGTAACTTATTAGTACCTTGGAGCCGATAAGTCAGTACGGCGAATTTGAACGACGACCCCGAGTTTAGGGTGATCAAAGTAATGTGTTTCGTGACTGATAACTCGCCGTAACTGAGAAAAATAATAGCTACGTAAATAGGGTGCTTGTTTACTCGCACCATTAAGGGCATACGCCGCCTGAGTTTCTAAGTCGTTGGCTATACGCTTAATTTTATCTTGTTCGCGTAAGTTGAATTCACCGTCAATATGCAGATAGTTACCGACCAGGAAAATATGCATTAAGCCGTCAAACTCCCAGGCAAGCTGAGGGTTTCCTGCTGCGGTCAGAGGTGGGCGAACCGGTATGTTATCATCTGAGCTGATAAAGGGCTCGGTCCCTGATTCAATAACGCTGAACAGGCGTTGGATATTATCCATGCGCTGCTCCTGGCCAGCACTGGCCAGCGGTGTATCGAGTTGCTCCTGCTCTTTGGGAAAACCATTGTAGAAAAAGTCGTTGCCATAATTTTTACCGCCAAATAAGCGCATTTTACGACCGACACCCCGGGTAAATACCGGTTGCCTCCAGGCAAGGTGCAACAGAGGTTTAGCCTGACCTTTGCGCTCGAGTTCGGTTCTGATAGGAGAGAGTTCGAGCGCATCTGCAGGCATCAGGAAAGGTTGCGAAGCCTTCGTTATATCGCCACCGGGGCCATCAATAACAACCTCAGTAGAGGTCATTTCAGATAACCTGTGTTCCGGTGCGAATGGGTTACCGGCAATGGGTATCCATTGTTCTTCATTGTCATACCGACAGGCAATATCAATTTGCCAGTTTTGTTCAGAGAATGCTTCGCAAACAGGCAGAGCGCTGCGAAGAGAGCGGTTTTGTTGGCTGTAGTGAGGCGTTAATAAATCCCGGCTTTTATTAACCGCAATAGGCTGCATGGTTAAAGAAAAGTTTTCACCGGACTGATCGGTAGCGGTTTGTTTGAAGACCAGAACTTCAACTTCAAACCAGCGCCAATAATCTTTATCTGTTTGGGCCGCTGCATTTACAGACACTAAAGCCGTTAATGCTGTTGCTAAACCCAGTACCGATTTTACACCCCGATGTACCAGCGCCATTTATTCACTCCTGTGTTACGCCGCCTGAGATTGCTCTGCAAACTCGTCTAGCAGAGACTCTACCAGTTTTAAGCGGCTTTGAGTATCTTCCAGTGGTTGACTCAAACGTAAACGATTCGGCCCGTCCAGCTTATAATAGCTGGGCGCTTTTTGAATTAACCCAATAATTATCTCGGGGTTAATTTTCGTGTCGTCGGCAAACTCAATAATACCGCCCTGATTACCAATATCAATTTTGCGTATACCTAACTGTTCCGCATTATTGCGAAGCTGTGTCTGTCGAATCAGGTTTTTTGCGGCGTCCGGTAACAGGCCAAAACGATCAATCAATTCAACTTGCAGGTCATCAAGCTCTTTGCTTGTTTCGCAGTTGGCTATTCGCTTATACAAACTTAAACGATTATTGACGTCTGGTATGTAAGCTTCAGGTAAAAGTGCCGGCAGTTTCAGGTCAATTTCAGCACGTTCGTGTAGCAGTTGCGCAAGCGCGGGTTCTTTGCCTTCTTTTAAAGCTTTAACCGCTTGCTCCAGCATGTCCATGTATAAAGTAAAGCCAATGCTTTCAATCTGACCACTCTGATCATCGCCCAGCAGCTCGCCGGCACCACGAATTTCCAGGTCGTGAGTTGCAAGCATAAAGCCGGCACCCAGGTCTTCCAGCTGAGAAATCGCTTCGAGGCGCTTGTGTGCGTCTTTGGTCATGCGTTTGGGGTGTGGCGTCAATAAATAGGCGTAAGCCTGATGATGCGAACGTCCGACCCGGCCCCGCAGCTGGTGCATCTGCGCCAGACCCAGGTGATCGGCGCGATCCATAATAATGGTGTTGGCGCTGGGTATGTCGATACCGGTTTCAATAATGGTGGTACAGACCAGCACGTTAAACCGCTGATGGTAGAAGTCCGACATAATGCGCTCAAGGTCACGTTCACGCATCTGTCCGTGAGCAACCACAACCCGCGCTTCCGGAACCAGAGCTTCAATATCGGCCGCAGTTTTTTCAATGGTGTCGACATTGTTGTGTAAGAAATAAACCTGACCACCGCGCAGAATCTCACGCAATATTGCCTCACGAACCGTTGGCTCGTCGTATTCGCGGACAAAGGTTTTTACTGCCAGTCGCTTAGCTGGTGGCGTGGCTATAATTGAAAGGTCACGAATGTTGTTCATGGCCATATTCAGGGTACGCGGAATCGGTGTTGCGGTTAGCGTCAGAATATCTACGTCAGCGCGCAGGCGTTTAATTGTATCTTTTTGTCTTACACCAAAGCGGTGTTCTTCGTCGACAATAAGCAGACCTAAGTCATGACACTTAACATTGTCTTGCAGTAACTTGTGGGTACCAATAACAATATCGACTTTGCCGTTGGATAAGTCTTCGAGAATGCCTTTTGATTGTTTGGCGGTTTTAAAGCGCGACAGCACTTCAACCCGAATGGCCTGATCAGCAAAACGGTCACTGAAGTTTTCGTAGTGTTGCTGGGCAAGTAGGGTGGTAGGAACCAGCACCATTACTTGTTTACCTTCATTAACTGCAATAAAGGCCGCGCGCATGGCCACTTCAGTTTTACCAAAGCCCACGTCGCCGCAAACCAGTCTGTCCATAGCGCGGGGCTGTTGCATGTCCTGCTTAACCGCATCAATTGCAGTCTGTTGGTCAATGGTTTCTTCAAACGGAAAGCCGGCGGCAAAACGTTGGTAATCTTCTTCGTTAATGTTAAATGCATAGCCGGGTTTCGCTTCACGGCGAGCGTAAATATCGAGCAGTTCAGCCGCAACATCACGGACTTTTTCCGCAGCACGTTTTTTGGCCTTGTCCCAGCTGTCGTTCCCCAGTTTGTTTAACGGCGCATGGCTTTCTTCACCGCCACTGTAGCGGCTTAAAACATTAAGGTTGGCGACCGGAACGTAGAGCTTAGCGCCGCCAGCGTACTCAATGGTAACAAATTCGGTGGTGACATTTCCGGCATCTAAGGTTGTCAGCCCCTGATAACGACCAACACCGTGGTCCAGATGAACAACCGGCTGACCGGCTTGCAGTTCTGCTAAATTGCGAATCAGTGTATCGGCGCTGACAGTGGCTTTTTGCTGACGTCGACGGCTTTGTACCACGCGGTTACCAAACAATTCGGTTTCGGTAATAAACCAAAGTTTGGCGTCTGGTAAATAAAATGAATTAATAATGGGGCTAATGATTAACCCAATTTGTTGGGTTGGGCATTCATCCAGCCCCGAGCAAAGTCTTACCTGAAAGCCAAGCTTGCTGACAATTTCCCGCAAGGCTTCGCGGCGGCCTGCGCTCTCGGCTGACAGCAGAACTTTTTCACCCTCTGCCAAAGCCTGTTCCAGTTTCGTCTTTAATTTGGCAAACGGCTGTTTTTGCTGATGGTCAGCTGCAATTTCCGTTACAGCCTCTGTCAAAAACGGCGTGGGACCGGGTTGTGCCATTTCTGCCGGTACATTGGCACGCACCCGTCGGTACTGTTTGAAACCGGCGTGAATATTATCGACCGGAAGAAACAGCTCATTGGGATGCAGTAATGGCCGTAAAGGGTCAAACTGACGTTGATCGTAGCGGTGGTTAATATCCTGCCACAGTCGTTCCAGGCTCGCCTGAATGTTGCCGAAAGTAACCAATACCGTGTCTTCGGGAAGGTAATCAAACAAGCTGGCAGTTTCTTCAAAAAATAACGGCAGATAGTACTCTATACCACCAGGTAACTGGCCTTTACTGACTTGCTGATACACCGATTCACGCTCAGTGCTCGCCTCAAAGTGCTCACGGTAATTTGCGCGAAAGCGTTCAATCGCCGTTTTTGTCAGTGGAAACTCGTGTGCGGGCAGCAAGTTAATGCCGTCTATTGGATCTTTTGATAGCTGAGTCTCAGGGTCAAACGGCCTAATGGTATCGACTTCGTCGTCAAAAAAGTCGAGCCGGTAAGGTGTCTGACTGCCCATAGGGTATAAGTCTAAGATAGAGCCGCGGGCACTGAACTCGCCATGCTCCATTACCTGATTAACATGACGGTAGCCGGCATTCTCAAGTTGCTGGCGCAGCTTCAGGCTGTCTAACTGCTGGCCTTTTTCAATTTGTAACGCTTGCCCCTGCACAAATGAGGTTGGAGCAATTCGGTGCAGCAAGGTATTAATGCTGACAATCAGTGCTCCGCGCTTGGCATCGGGAAGGCGTGCCAGCACACTGAGTCGGTCAGAAATAATGTCCTGATGCGGCGAAAAGCTGTCGTAAGGCAAAGTTTCCCAGTCGGGAAAAAGCGTAATGTCGTCATGGTATTCGGTGTGTTCACCGGCAAAGTATTTCACTTCCTGTTCTAACCGGTGTGCCTGGTTAGCATCTGCGGTGACAATTAAAACCCGCCCTGGCGTGGCGTCAATTAGCCTCGCTATCGCCATTGCCGGCGAGCTGCCATGCAACTCCTGCCAGGTAAGGTCTTTGTTTGCTGCCGGAGGAAAAGGGGGTCTTAATACAGATGCCTTAGTCATGACTACTCAACTGGTTTGGAAAAACGTCGGTATTATACCGAAATCAATCAGGATTTGGATGACAGGTTGTCGTTTTGTTTTTCTTCGCGGCGTTGTTTTGAACGTTCTTTAAGCTGGCGACTCTGGGCATGAAGACTGGCCCGAATCAATAGCTCCTGATCTTCCTCGCGAATCCGAGCAAAGCTGAGAGTGCAACGATAAGTCTCACCGCTTTCCTCTGGCTCTGAGTTTTCAGCTGTCAGATAACAATAAATTGCCAGAGCCTCTTCTTTAAAAAACAGTTTTGCCTGAAATGTTTGACCTTCGGTTAATGGCGAGTCATTTAGTATGCGAATACCGCCGCCACCGTATTCAACGCCTTCAAAGCGATGAGCCGGGTCATCTTCGTTGCGGAGCATGTAGCCCAATAATATGTTCATACGCTTATGTTGCTGCTCTAGAAAAGCGACCAGAGCACTGCCTGACGACTGTTCAACTTTAATGCTTTGCAGTTGTTGCTGATCACTTTCAGCCATACTGGACGCAATAGTAAACAGTTCCGGAATCTCGGCAATAAACGCGTCTTCGTCAGGGATACTGTCAGCCGACTCCAGCGCAATTAAATTGACCGGGAAACGATCTCTTACGGTGAAGAAATCTCCGATTGGTGATGTCATTGATGTCTGCGATTGCGTCATTGTGTCGGCTTTTAGTTGTCAGGCTCAATACAACTCATTATCCTTGCTCGTTATGAATTAGCAACCATCAAATAATTGAGGGTATATGTTTCAGCCGGTCGTGCTGTTTATTGGCCTGCGTTATAGTCGGGCAAGGCAGGGGTCTGCGTTTACCGCCTTTATCAACCGCTTTGCCTTTGCCGGTATTGCCCTTGGGGTTATGGCTCTGGTGGTTGTCATGTCGGTTATGAATGGTTTTGAAGGCCAATTGAAAGAGCGCATTCTGGGCGCGGTTCCTCAGGTAACGCTAACCGATGCTGACAGCACTACGGAACTGACAGACTGGCGTAAAACCCAGGAGCAACTGCCTGAATTAGAAGCTATTAAAGGGTCAATGCCGTATGTGCAAACGCAGGGCATATTGCAGTTTTCAGAAAAAATGTCGGTAGCCAATATACAAGGCATTTACCCGGATGCAGGCGAGGTACCTCTCTCACTCAAAGATAAAATGGTTGTCGGTGACTGGCTCAGTCTGACGCCGGGAAATTATCACTTGGTGATAGGTCAGCGACTGGCGCAAAAACAAGGAATAACCGTTGGCGATAACATTCGAATTATTGCCGCGCAGGGCGGTGTTTATACACCTTTTGGACTAGTGCCGTCGCAGCGCCGCTTTGTCGTTACCGGGTTCTTTTCTATGGGCTCAGAGGTGGATGAATCGGTTGTTTTTGCCCACGGTAGTGACTTAGCTCGTTTAATTCGCTTACCTGAAGGAAAAGTGAGTGGGCTGCAGTTGTTTTTAGATGACGCTTTTAAAGCCCCCCAAGTGGCAGAAAGTCTGCGCAATAAAACGCAATTAACGACCAGCGACTGGCGACAAAATTATGGCCAGTTATTTGAAGCAGTTGGCATGGAAAAACGCATGATGTGGTTAATGCTGGCGCTAATCATTGCTGTTGCTGCGTTTAATACTTTATCGGCTCTTATTATGGTGATAAACGACAAACGCCACGATATCGCCATATTACAAACGTTGGGTTTATCTAACGGGCGTATACGCACGGTATTTTTATTGCAGGGGCTTTATAACGGCGTTCTGGGATCATTAATTGGCGTTATTCTGGGGCTGATATTGAGCTGGTATCTGAATGATATTCTGGCTTTATTCGGTGCACAGATCTTTGCCGGATCAGATGAAGGTTTGCCAATTATTATTAACGTGTCTCAGGTTATTATTACCGTGGTTGCCGCAATTACCTTAACTTTGGTGGCAACGCTATATCCCGCATCACAAGCCGCACATGTTCAACCCTCGGAGGCATTACGCTATGACTGACGCGCTGTTGCGTTGCAAAGAATTGAGTAAATCCTATCAGGACGGGGGCGACCAGGTTACCGTTTTAAAAGACATTGATTTTGCGCTGCAAGCCGGAGAAATGGTTGCCGTAGTCGGAGCGTCAGGCTCGGGTAAAAGCACTTTGCTGCATTTGTTGGGTGGACTGGATAAACCCTCATCGGGTCAATTATTTTATAAAGATCAGGAAATGACGCCCTGGAAAGCCGACAAGTTGGCGCAGTGGCGTAACCAGAACCTTGGCTTTGTGTATCAGTTTCATCATTTATTGCCGGAATTTTCAGCGTTGGAAAACGTTGCAATGCCGCAAATGATAGCGGGTAAGAGCCCTGTTGAGGCTAAAAAAAACGCGAAGCAGTTACTAGTGCGTGTGGGATTAGAGCACCGGTTATCGCATCGTCCGGCACAGCTTTCCGGTGGTGAACGTCAACGGGTTGCTATAGCCAGGGCTTTTGTGAATAAACCACAGGTGGTGCTGGCCGATGAGCCAACCGGTAATCTGGATGGTAAAGCGGCTGAGAGTATTTATCAGTTAATGCTGGAGCTAAATCAGGAAATGGGCACGGCCTTTATTGTGGTCACTCATGACTTACAGCTGGCTGAGCAACTGCAGCGCGTAGAAGTTTTAAAAAATGGAATTTTGCATAAGGAGCAAGGCTAATGCAGCTTGCCTGGTTAATTGCCCGACGCTTTCGTAAAGGTACTGCGAAACAGGGCTTTTTGTCATTTATATCGGCTTCATCCACTATTGGTATAGCGCTTGGTTGCGCGGTTTTAATTGCGGCCTTGTCGATGATGAACGGTTTTAATCAGGTGCTGCAGGAGCGGTTACTGGCGGTTGTTCCGCAGGTTGAGTACAGTGCAGTAGAAGGCGCGCTGGATGACTGGCAAAAAATAGCAAAAATCGCGCGGGAGCACCCGCAAGTTATAGCGGCGGCTCCGGGAATTAATTCCACCGTTATGGTGCAAACCCAGTCAACTTTTCATGGCATACAGGTTCGGGGAATATCCGCAGAGCAGGAACAAAAAGTATCGGATATATCCAACTATGTAAGTAACGAAGACTGGCAAAGGTGGCAGCAAAAAGGCGGTTTATTGCTTGGGGCAGGTTTGGCCGAGAAGCTTGACTTAGCTGTTGGCGACTCTGTTTCCTTACTAACCCCGGAAAAATCTGAGCGAGGGTTTCGTTCGCCAGAGCGGGTGCGACTGGAAGTCACCGGGTTGTTTAAATTTGGCGGACAAATTGACTATCAAAATGCCTACGTCTCTCTGGAAACGGCTAAGAATGAGTTGAGTTTTGCTAGTGATGTCAGCTCCGTACGCTTGCGGTTAAAGGATGTTTTTTCGGCTCCTGCGGTTGCCCGGGAAATAGGTAACCAGTTGCCAGAATTGGTCTATCTGGATGACTGGACCCGAAGTCACGGCCATTTATATCGCGATATTGAGTTGGTGCGCTGGGTAGTGTATCTGGTTTTGATTCTGGTTATGGCTGTAGCCTGTTTTAATATTGTTTCAACACTCATTATGACGGTAGCGAAAAAGCGCAGCCAAATTGCCATGTTGAAAACCTTAGGTATGAAAGATAGTTCCTTACTGCAGTCCTTTGTGTTTCAGGGGTTAATGAATGGACTATATGGAGTGGCTATCGGTTGCTTCTGCGGGATACTTCTGGCGCAGTTTCTACCGGATATTATGCTAACGCTTGAATCCTGGTTCCACTTTGAGGTGCTTTCCAACGATATCTACTTTGTTGGTGAGGTGCCCTCTGAATGGGTTTGGGGCGACGTTATTTTAGTCGCCAGCGTGGCACTGGTAATGAGTTTGCTGGCCACTATTTATCCAGCCTGGAGGGCGGTCAAAGTTGAACCCGCCAAGGCCCTGCACGAAAGTACTTAATTGCCTTCAGGGTTGCGACGGCGCCAGGCTTTGACCACCGACTGGCGCCAAAGCAGGCGAATACCGATGTAACCGATAAAGCTGGATAACGTGCCAAGGATCAAACACCCAAGCAGTAATGCCGGACCGATGGTCGAAATGCTGTGCATTAGCCATTCCCAGCTAAGTTCAAAAGCAAAGGGTTGTGGTGGCTCTGCGAGCAGGGCATTACCGACTAAATAGCACAGATAGAACATTGGCGGCATAGTAATAGGGTTTGAGACCCAGACAAGCCCGACCGAAAGTGGCAAGTTAACGCGAAAAGGAATTGCCGCCGCTGCCGCCAATAACATTTGAAAGGGTACTGGTATAAAAGCGCAGAATAAGCCGACTGCAAAGGCGCCTGAAGCTGAACGTCGATTTAAATGCCACAAGTTTGCATCGTGCAGAAGGCTGCCGAACAAACGAATCGCTTTGGATTCGCGCACTTTTTGATGATCAGGCATTAAGCGTTTAATGAAGCGTCTGGCCATAATGTGACGTTTATTACCTATCCGGTTACTGCCCCAGGGAAGGAGCAACGATGGATCGTTGGTTACTGGTCTTTGTTGGCGGAATATTGTCCGCCTCGTTACACTCTGACATCAAATTTTGGCTAATTTTTTCAACTATCGCACTACTACTTTTGGCGACAGTTAATGCCTTTTTTTATTTTAGACAGAGGGAAGTAAAACAGCGAACCATCGTACTACGACTGATGGTGTTATTTTGCGGCATTTTATGGGGTAATGCCAACCTTTATTGGCAAAATTTACGCGCGATACCAGACGAATTGATGGGTAATGAAATTCAATTGACGCTTGTCGTGGATGAAATGTCGCGTCGTTATCCTTTTCATTTGCGTATGACGGGCAGAGTAGAAGTTCTGGCTGGTAAAGTTTTGCCATTCTGGCTGCAACCCCGGGTTCAACTGAGTTGGTATAACAGCCACCATAAACAGGTGCCGAAAGCTGGTGAGCGTTGGCAACTGGAAGTGAAGCTGAAACAGGCAACGGACTACCGCAACCAAGGGAGTTTTCGATACCGGAAATACTTATTACGTAATAATATTTATGCCTTAGGAACGGTCAAAGATGGCGAAAAACTGACTCGTGTAATCAGTTTTCGGCAGAGAGTTTTCGATGGCATAGAACGAGCTGATTTATCTGAACCGGGTATATTGGCTGCATTAACTATTGGCGAACGTAGCCTGTTAACCTCTGCCACTCGTGAAAGCTGGCAAAAAACGGGGTTAGCTCATAGTCTGGCCATATCCGGCTTGCATCTGGGGATGGTTGCAGGCTCAACTATTCTATTCTTTCGTTTTTGTTTTTACTGTTTTCCTATCAGCTTAAAAAATAGAGAGCGACTAGACATTCGGCTGTGGTCGCTGGTCTTCGCGGCAATTGTGGTAAGCGGCTATGCGGGCATGTCAGGTTTTTCAATATCGACTGTAAGAGCTTTAACCATGTTTCTGGTGGTTCTTCTGCATATTGTGTTAAAGCTCAAGTTAAATCCGCTAAGCTTATTGTTGCGAGTGGTGGCTGCGGTACTAGTGGTTGATGTTTTTGCCTGGCAGGATCCCGGTTTTTGGTTATCTATTACTGCCGTTGCCGCACTTTTTCTTGCCAGTTGGCGCTGGAGCAAAAGTCGTGGCCGTTTCTCCGCGGTAAAAAGCCTTTGGTCAATTCAATGGCAGCTGTTGGTGGTGATGTCTCCTTTATCATTTTTATTATTTGGCGGCTTTTCGCTTTTTGCTCCCGTAGTCAATTTGTTGGTGTTGCCTGTTATCAGCTTTTGGTTATTGCCGCTGGCATTAATAGGAACTGTTTTTGCGTTGTTTGGTTCTGATATTGCTGTGTCGTTCTGGCAGTTGTCTGAACTACCGGTTACCTGTTTGACCCCACTATTGGACGCTTTAGCAGGGCACCCGGCTAATTGGTTGGAACTGAATCAATGGCCGATAACCCGCGCAGCACGGTTTGCTGTTTTGTTCGCACTTACTGCGGCCATGCTGTTGCCTGTAAGTCGTGGTTGGCAAAGGTTAGGTTTATTATTGTGCTTGCCTGTTGCGGCTTTTTCATTTTTTAATCAACGGGACGGGAAGTTGCGTCTTCATGTTCTGGATGTGGGGCAAAGCCAGGCTTTAGTAATAGAGAAGGACGGCAAAGCCATGCTCATTGATACCGGTATTGAGTTTAGTTCGGGTTTCAGTGTTGCAGAAGCGGTTATTGAACCTTTTCTTAATTATCATGGTTTGCGGCCTGAGCTGGCTTTTATCAGCCATGGCGATAGAGATCATAACGGCGGCAGAGATTTTCTTAGACAAAGGTATCCTCAGCTAGAGTGGCGCGGAGATGCCAGTGATAAACCCTGTCGCGCCGGTGATACAGGTGAATGGAACAGCATACAATGGGAGGTTCTGTGGCCAACGTCTGCTTATCAGGATGCAAATCGGTTAAGTAAAAATAATCGTTCATGTGTATTACGCGTCAGTTATAAAGACTTCAGTGTTTTTCTGCCCGGAGACATTGAAATGATGGCGGAGCAATTATTGTTGAAGTCTTTACATAAGCTGCCTGAAGCTAACTCCGATGTTCTGTTGATTCCACACCATGGCAGTAAAACATCCACTAGCTGGCCTTTGTTACAGGCGGTCGATGCGGACATCTATCTTATCAGTTACGGTAAACATAAAGGATATGACTTTCCCCATCGCTATACACAGGAAAGACTTTCCCGTACTCAAAAGCCTTGGTTTGGAACCAGAGACAGCGGACAACTGACCATAGTTAGTGACGGCAACACATGGAGTTTGGAGTTACCCTTTGAAAACAGGTAGAATATCAGAAGTGTTAATGACTAATATGAGATTACATGGATTCTCAGCTTAAAAAAAAGACGACCTTTAAACGCTTATTAGGTTATATCAAACCTTATAAGGCAGCTTTTATTGCTGCGGTCTTATGTATGATTGGTTACTCTGCCATTGATACATTGTTTTTATCCCAAATTGAAACCTTAATAGATGACGGGTTAACAGAGCAGGACTCTAATATACTGCTTTATGGTGCTCTTTTTGTTCCTTTTATTTTCATCCTTCGCGGTTCTTTGAATGTTGCCTCCAGCTATTTCCTGCATTGGGTTGGCTTTAAAGTTGTTACTAAAATGCGGCAGCAATTGTTTGACCATATGATGAAACTACCGGTCGGTTTCCATGATCAGCACTCAACTGGCGACTTGATTTCAAAAATAACTTATGACACTCAGCAGGTGGCAGAAGCGAGTAGTCGGGCCGTTCTGGTTTTGGTAAAAGAAGGAGCCTTCGTCGCCGGATTATTGGGTTTGATGTTTTACCAAAGCTGGCAATTGTCATTAGTATTTTTAGTGATAGGCCCTCTGGTTGCAAAAGTTGTCGGGGTTGTTTCACGTCGTTTTCGTAAAGTAAGTAGCCGTATTCAGACAGCTATGGGTAACGTAACCACAACCGCAGAGCAGATGATCAACGGCCATAAGGTTGTGATTATGCATCAGGGGCAAAAAGGTGAGTCTGCCCGCTTTTCGAACATAAACAATATTACTCGTAACCAGAATATGAAGCTGGTGAATACCCGCGCTATTAGCACTTCGGTTATTCAGTTTATAGCGTCCTTAAGTCTTTCTATGGTCTTAGTTATTGCCAGTTTCCCCGAAATGCTGGGAGAATTATCTGCTGGTGCCTTTACTACGTTACTTACCGCTATGATCATGCTGCTGCGTCCTTTGAAGCAGCTTACTAACGTAAACAGTGATTTCCAGCGCGGTATTGCGGCGGCGACCAGTGTGTTTGCGATTCTTGACGAACCGATTGAAGTTGATAAAGGCTCGCGGGTGGTTGACCGGGCTGCGGGCGATATTGTTTTTGATGACGTGACCTTTTCTTATCAAAAAGGTGATGAACCCGCGCTTCAGCACATTAACTTTAAAGTTGATCAGGGCAAAACCATTGCGCTGGTAGGTCGTTCAGGCAGTGGTAAGTCAACAATATCGAATTTGCTCACGCGCTTCTACGATGTCGAGCAGGGCCGCATTCTGCTTGATGGCCATAATATTAACGACTATAAATTGAAATGCTTAAGGCGTCAGTTTGCGCTGGTATCTCAGCACGTAACCCTGTTTAACGACACCATAGCAAACAATATTGCTTATGGTGCCTCGAAAGATGTCTCGCGTGAAGACATCACTAAAGCCGCTGAGCAAGCTTACGTTACTGAGTTCACCGACAGCATGCCAAAAGGCCTGGATACTATGGTGGGCGAGAACGGGGTGATGCTGTCCGGTGGTCAACGTCAGCGTATTGCTATAGCCCGTGCGCTACTACAAGACGCGCCTATTCTGATACTGGATGAAGCAACATCGGCTCTGGATACCGAGTCCGAACGCCATATTCAGGATGCGTTAGGAACCCTGAGAAAAAACAGGACAGCTATTGTTATTGCGCACCGTTTATCAACTATTGAAAATGCCGATGAAATTTTGGTTATGGACAACGGTGAGATTATTGAGCGCGGTACACACCAGCAATTGCTTGATCAGGAAGGCGCATATTTTCAGCTGCATAACTTGCAGTTTAGCGGGAGCGCCTAATGTGGCTTCAAAAGCAGTGGTATAAAGCCAGGCTGCACCCTTTACTGTTTTTGCTGACACCACTGTCGCTGGTGTTTTGGCTGGTAACAAATTTGCGTCGCAGTTTTTATGCTTTGGGGTTAATGCCACGCTATAAAGCTGATGTTCCGGTCATAGTAGTGGGAAACATTAGCGTGGGCGGCACTGGCAAAACACCTATGGTTGTGGCCTTAAGTCAATGGCTCAAAGATGAGGGCTGGAATCCGGGCATTATCAGTCGTGGTTACGGTGCAAAAGGGCCTTTTCCTTATGAGGTTTTAGAGAGCGACTCTCCGGAAAAAGCCGGTGATGAACCTTTGCTCATGCGTCGTCGCACTGGCTGCCCTGTTGTTATTGCGCCCAAACGAGCTCAGGCTGCAAAGCTTATGGCGGAACAACACCCCAAAGTAGACGTTATTATCTGTGATGACGGGTTACAGCATTATGCACTCAAACGCGATATTGAATTAATTATGATAGACGCTGAACGAGGCACCGGAAATGGATGGCTTTTGCCTGCGGGCCCATTACGGGAAGGCCCATGGCGTCTCAAAGGTGCGGACTGGGTTATTTCTAACTATGGTCGTCATGCATTCGCCCGACATGTTGTGGATGTCGAGCCTGGCAACTGGTACCGGGTTGATAATAACGAGCAAGTTGCGTTAAAAACCGAGAGCAAATTTAATGCCGTGGCTGGTATTGGTTATCCGCAGCGATTTTTTAACTCGCTAATTGAGCAGGGTATTGAACTGGAGAACAGTCAGAGCTTTGCGGATCATCACGCTTTTAGTCAACAGGACTTTTCTAACCTGGCTAGTAACCCTATATTAATGACAGAAAAAGATGCTGGTAAATGCCAGTCTTTTGCGCAAGCTGACTGGTATTACCAAACAATTGAAGCGAAGCTGCCCGAAGTGATGAAAACTAACTTATTGGCAGAGCTGGAAAGGAAGAAAAATGGCCATCGATAAAACGACATTAGCAATATTGGCGTGTCCAAAGTGTAAAGGGAAACTGACCTATTACGCCGATAAAGACGAGTTAGTATGCCGCGGAGAACGCCTCGCATATCCAATAGACGAGAATATTCCCGTGCTTATAGCGGATAAGGCTCGCGAGTTATCATCAGAAGAGTTAGAAAAGGTTCCTTCATGAGTTTTACCGTTGTCATTCCAGCTCGCTACGGTTCCAGCCGCTTGCCGGGCAAACCTTTAGCCGATATTGCCGGTAAACCGATGATTCAGCATGTGGTTGAGCGAGCTGAGGCTAGTGGCGCTGCCGAAGTCATAGTTGCTACCGATGATATGCGGATTAAAGAGGGCGTTGATAAGTTTGGTGGTCGCGTCATGATGACCTCAAGTGAACACTCCTCGGGTACGGAACGTTTGGCTGAAGTTATCGAACAATTAGCTCTGGCAGAAAACGAGGTGGTGGTTAATGTTCAGGGTGATGAGCCCTTTATTCCGCCTGAAATTATTCGACAGGTTGCCGATAACTTAGCCAATCAACGGCAGGCACCTATGGCGACGCTGGCCGTGCCCATTACTGACGCTGAAGATATTTTTAACCCGAATACAGTAAAAGTGGTTACCGATGCTGCGGGTTATGCGCTGTACTTTAGCCGTGCCGCAATTCCCTGGGACAGAGAGCACTTTTCTGCCGACCGGGCGACAAATGTCGTTACTGAGCATTATCATCGTCACATTGGTATTTATGCTTATCGGGCGGGTTTTGTCAGGCGTTATATTGAATGGGAGCCAAGCCCTATTGAACAGCTTGAGTCGTTAGAACAATTGCGGGTGCTTTGGCACGGAGAACGTATTCATGTCGCTGAAGCCATTCTCGCACCGGCTACAGGCATTGATACTGAAGAGGACCTGCAGCGGGCACGAAAACTGGCAGGCGATGGTTAATCCATCGCCGACATTTTTGAATACTCATCTTCGAAAAAGAATTTTTCCTCACCAAAAGCTGGTTTTAAGTGATGCAGCCAGGTGGCATCCGGATCATATTTAGCGAAGAAGGGACGTTGTACCCAGTCCGGATTGCGCCCCTGGATAAAGCGTAAGGCAAAGACTTTCTCACCAGCAATTTCAGTAACACCCTGAACTTCTACTTTCCCCGGGCCGGCACTCATCGAGGGGCCTCGCACGGTACGAGCTATACCTGAAACCTGCTGGTACGCTTTCTGGAAAATTTCCCAGGTACGCTCCAGCGGTACTTCAAAGTAACGTTTTGCTCCGGTATCCCGCTCGACAAACATATAATAAGGGATTAATCCGAGTTGTACCTGCTTCTCCCACATAGAAGCCCAGACATCCGGGTCGTCATTAATGTGCTTGAGTAAAGGAGCCTGACAGCGGATTTGAACACCTGTAGCGCGCAGGCGACGAATGGCCTCCTGACATACTTCAGTGCGTAATTCATTCGGGTGGTTTAAATGCGCCATTATCGACACATGCTTGCCACCATCAACTAAGCGCTCTAATAAACGCAGTAAATCGTCCGCGTCGGGGTCGGTGATAAAGCGATATGGCCAGAAGGTTAATGATTTAGTGCCAATGCGTATGGTTTTAATGTGCCCGAACTCAGGTTGCAGTAAACCCTCTAAGTAATGGGCCAGCTTGCGCGTGCGCATAACCATAGGGTCGCCGCCGGTCACCAGCAAATCAGTAACTTCTTTGTGCTGAGCCAGATAGCGGTGCAATTGATCCGCGTCATTTGAATTAAAGCGGGTAGCTTTACCGACAAATTGCGCCCAACGGAAGCAGAAAGTGCAGTAAGAATGGCAGTACTGCCCCTGAGCCGGGAAAAAGAGCACCGTTTCGCGGTACTTATGCTGCATGCCCGGCAAAGGCTCACCGTCAACATGCGGCACATTCATTTGCATTTGTCCGGCAGGGTGAGGGTTCATTTCATCGCGTAGCTGAGTCGCCAAATCAAACACTTCATTGGTGGTGTGCTTGCCTGACATTAGGTCTGCCATGCGCTGGTACGCAGAAGGCTCCAGCATATCTTTTTGCGGGAAAGTTAGCTGAAACAGCGGGTCATTGGGTACATTTTCCCAGTCAATCAGTTCGTTAAATACATATTCATTAACTCTGAATGGCAGTACATTAGCGACGACTTTCATTTCAAAACGCATGTCATCAGGAACTTTCTTTAACGCCTCAATTTTATCTAACTGGCGATGCTGATATACCTTGAATTTACGTGGTGTAATGATGGGTTGTTGTACATTGACTACTTGCTGCATAAGCCTCTCTGTAATTATCTGCAACCTGCTAAAGCACGTTGAAAATGAATTTGTCTGTCAGCTCTCTCTTTGGCGACCAACGAAATGCGACGTAGTATAAAGAATTTAAGGCTTCGTTGCACGTTCTGTAAGGTGTGAAAAGCAATGTACTCAAACTAATTAAGAGCGGGCATAAAAAAAGGCGCTCAACCGAGCGCCTTCTTAACTCAAACCAATTTATTTTTTAATTGGTGAAAACTCGCGTTTTGTATAACCAGTATATAACTGACGAGGACGACCAATTTTCTGGTTTTCTTCGCCCATCATTTCGTGCCAGTGAGAAACCCAGCCGACAGTACGTGACAGCGCAAAGATAACGGTGAACATATTGGTAGGAATACCAATAGCTTTCAGTACGATACCTGAGTAGAAGTCAACGTTAGGGAAGAGTTTCTTTTCAATGAAGTAGTCGTCTTCCAGAGCGATACGCTCCAGTTCCATTGCGACGTCAAGTAATGGGTCATCACGATCCAATTCTTTCAGTACTTCGTGGCAAGATTCACGCATTACCGTTGCACGAGGGTCGGTGTTTTTGTATACACGGTGACCAAAGCCCATTAGGCGGAAAGGATCGTCTTTGTCTTTTGCTTTCTCGATGTATTTCGGAATGTTTTCAACCGAGCCAATTTCAGCCAGCATACGTAAGCAAGCTTCGTTGGCACCACCGTGAGCAGGTCCCCATAAAGATGCAACACCCGCAGCGATACATGCGTAAGGATTAGCACCTGAAGAACCAGCAAGGCGTACGGTTGAAGTTGACGCGTTTTGCTCGTGGTCAGCATGCAAAGTAAAAATGCGATCCATAGCGCGAGCTACCGCAGGACTTATTTTGTAATCTTCCGCAGGAACCGAGAACATCATGTTCAGGAAGTTTTCTGCATAACCTAAGTCGTTACGTGGGTAAACGAAAGGTTGACCAATACTGAATTTATAAGCCATTGCTGCAATTGTTGGAATTTTAGCAATCAGGCGGTAAGCACTGCGTAAACGTTGGTTTTCATCATGAATGTCTAAGTCATCGTGATAAAACGATGATAAAGCACCTGTTACGGCACACAACATTGCCATAGGGTGAGCATCGCGACGGAAACCATTAAAGAAATTGTGAATTCCCTGATGCACCATAGTGTGTTTAGTAATGGTGTTTTTGAATTCATGGTATTGCTTTTCGGTAGGAGCTTCGCCGTGCAACAACATGTAGCAAACTTCTAAGTAATCTGCTTTAGTTGCTAACTCACCAATAGGGTAACCGCGGTGCAGTAAAACGCCGTTTTCACCATCTATATAGGTGATAGCCGACTCGCAAGAGCCTGTAGCCAGAAACCCTGGGTCAAAAGTAAAATAACCATGTTTTCCCAGAGTTCGGACGTCAACTACATCCTTTCCTGCCGTTGGTGATAGTACCGGCAATTCAATGGATTGGCCGTCAATCTGTAAAGTGGCTTTACGATCAGCCATAAGGAATTCTCCTCGCTATCTACTTTGAAAAAGTGCGCTAATTTAACTCGATCATGCCCGTAAATGTCAATTTTAATCGGGGAACATGAACCAATTATAGCGAAATATACGTAATAAACATGACGAAAAGATTACTCAGATTGAAGAATTATCTTGTTAGGTTAGACTTTAGTAGTAAAGCGTATTTTAGTCAGCGTTCAAATCTGAGTTTGTCGTTGTAATTAATAGCTTGGCTAGATATACTTTGCGCCGTATTGGTGGCATGTTTCTGTGTCGCGCAAACGAAAATTGCATTTCTTTTGTGCTTTATTAAAAGGCAATCTATCGTGAAAAAAGAAAGACCTGTTAATTTAGACTTATCAACTATCAAGCTTCCTGCCGCTGCCAAAGCATCCATACTGCATCGTATTTCCGGTGTTGCTATGCTGTTCTCTCTGGCTTTTCTAATTTGGGCTTTTGCCGTGTCACTTAGTGGCCCTGAAGGCTTTGCTCAAATCGAGAGTATCATGACCAGCTTTATCGCTAAATTTATTGGCTGGGGTATTTTGACAGCGCTAGGATTTCACTTAATCATTGGTCTGCGTCACTTAGTAATGGACATGGGCTACTGGGAAGAACTCGATTCCGGAAGAATCAGCGCAATTGTCTCAATTGCTCTTTCTGTGATCTTTTCCGTATTAGTAGGAGTTTGGCTATGGTAACAGCAGCAGCTACTTTTGGTCGTAGCGGTTCTCATGACTTTATTTTATTGAGAGCCAGCGCGATTGTAATGGTTCTATATTCACTGTTCATGGCTGGGTTCTTCCTTTCTACGCCAGATGTAACTTATCAAGTGTGGAGTGGGTTGTTTGCCAACATTTGGATGAAAGTGTTCACTATGCTGGCTTTATCCTCTGTGTTAATTCACGGCTGGATTGGCATTTGGCAAGTATCAACAGACTACGTGAAAGCGTCCGGTCTCAGAGCTTTTATCCAACTGGTTTTCAGCGTTGGTCTGATCGCTGTTTGGCTCACTGGCTTATTCGTACTGTGGGGTGTTTAAGTGACTGTTAAAACTTTAGAATATGATGCAGTGGTGATTGGTGCTGGCGGTGCCGGCATGCGAGCAGCACTGCAAATTTCCCAAGAGGGATTGAGCTGCGCGTTGATGTCCAAAGTGTTTCCAACACGCTCTCACACAGTTTCTGCTCAGGGTGGTATTACTGTAGCATTAGGTAATGCGCATGAAGATAACTGGGAATGGCACATGTTCGATACCGTTAAAGGTTCGGACTATATTGGTGACCAGGACGCTATCGAATACATGTGTAAAGCTGGCCCTGAAGCTATTTTAGAAATGGAAAACTTAGGTTTACCATTCTCGCGTTTTGAAAACGGCAAAGTTTATCAACGTCCATTTGGTGGTCAGTCGAAGAACTTTGGTGGCGAGCAGGCTGCTCGTACTGCCGCTGCAGCTGACCGTACCGGTCACGCTTTGCTGCATTTGCTTTATCAGCAAAACGTGAAGAAAAAAACCACCGTATTTTCAGAATGGTACGCGCTGGATATCGTTAAGAACCAAGACGGCGAAGTTTGTGGTGTAACCACCATGGATATCGAAAGCGGCGAAGTTTACTTTGTTAAAGCTAAGGCCGTTGTTCTTGCTACCGGCGGTGCGGGTCGTATTTATTCTTCAACGACCAATGCTCATATCAACACCGGTGACGGTATTGGTATGGCACTGCGTGCCGGCGTTCCTGTACAAGATATGGAGATGTGGCAGTTCCACCCAACCGGTATTGCCGGAGCGGGCTCGCTTGTTACAGAAGGTTGTCGTGGTGAAGGTGGTTACCTGCTGAACAAAGACGGTGAACGCTTTATGGAGCGTTATGCGCCAAACGCGAAAGATTTGGCATCACGCGACGTTGTTTCACGCGCTATGATGACTGAAATCCGTGAAGGACGTGGTTGTGAAGGCCCATGGGGTACTCACCTTAAACTGAAACTGGATCATCTGGGTAAAGAAACCCTGGAAAGCCGTTTGCCGGGTGTTTGTGATTTATCACGTACATTCGCACACGTTGATCCGGTGAAAGAGCCTATTCCGGTTATTCCTACCTGTCACTATATGATGGGCGGTATTCCGACGGACGTTAACGGACAAGTGTTGTCTGTAGACGACAATGGTCAGACATCTCACGTTAAAGGCCTGTTTGCTTGTGGTGAAATTGCTTGTGTATCCGTACACGGTGCTAACCGCTTAGGCGGTAACTCACTGCTTGACCTGGTGGTATTCGGTCGTTCAACTGGTATGCATCTGGGTGAAACGCTTGCAGCTAACGTAGAAGCCAGAGAAGCAAGTAGCGACGACATTGACGCGGCACTAGCGCGTTATAATCGTTGGGAAAACACTCAGAAAGGCGAAGATCCGGCACAAATTAAGAAAGACCTGCAACAGTGCATGCAACTTAATTTCTCGGTTTTCCGCGAAGGCGATTCAATGAAAGAAGGGCTTGCTGAGCTGCGCGAAATTCGCGAACGTCTGAAAAACGCCCGTCTTGATGACACCTCTAAAGAGTTTAATACTCAGCGCGTCGAGTGCCTTGAGCTAGATAACTTGATGGAAACGGCTTACTCAACTGCAGTTGCTGCCAGCTTCCGTACAGAAAGTCGCGGTGCTCACAGCCGTGCAGACTACCCGGATCGTGATGATGAGAAGTGGTTAGTACACACTGTTTATCGTCCTGAAAAGGAAGATATGGTGACGCGGGAAGTCAATATGGCGCCTAAACTGCGTGAAGCTTTCCCTCCGAAAGCTCGTACCTACTAAGTTGGAGGGTATATGAAAAAATACACATTTTCAGTTTATCGTTATAATCCTGATGTCGACAACGCGCCTCATATGAAAGAGTACACGTTGGAAGTAGAAGATAATCAGGATTTGATGGTGCTAGAAGCACTGATCAAATTGAAAGAACAAGATCCATCGCTGGCATTCCGCCGCTCGTGCCGTGAAGGTGTTTGTGGCTCCGATGGTATGAATATTAATGGTAAAAATGGTTTGGCTTGTATCACTCATTTGTCTTCTTTGAAATCAGACAAAATTGTGATTCGTCCGCTACCAGGCTTGCCTGTCATTCGTGATTTGATTGTTGATATGAGCCAGTTCTATCAACAGTACGAGAAAATCAAACCGTACCTTATCAACGATGACAAAACGCCACCAGCGCGTGAACGACTGCAGTCGCCGGAAGACCGTGCTAAGCTTGATGGTCTTTACGAATGTATTTTATGTGCATGTTGTTCATCTTCGTGCCCGTCGTTCTGGTGGAACCCAGATAAATTTGTTGGGCCAGCTGGTCTGCTGCACGCTTATCGTTTCTTAATTGATAGTCGTGACACAGCAACGGACGAGCGTCTGGACGAACTTGATGATGCCTTTAGTGTATTCCGTTGTCACGGAATCATGAACTGCGTTAACGTATGTCCAAAAGGGTTGAATCCAACAAAGGCTATTGGACACATCAAATCGATGCTTTTGAGTCGCGCTGTTTAACTCGTTAAATTGTCGCGCCAATTTGAACGGTTGATGTTGTGGATGGCCATCCCACAAAGGATGGCTATTTTTTTATAAAAACGGTTTATCTATTCAGGTGAAGGAAACGCAATGCAAGATGGTGTAATGCGTGAATGGTTAGAAACATCGCATCTAGCCGGTGGTAACGTTGCCTACATTGAACAAATGTTTGAGGCGTATCTGGATGATCCGACGGCAGTCAGTGATGAATGGCGTCAAATGTTCGATGCGTTGCCGAAGGATAATCACATTGTTGATACTAAACTCAGCGATGTCCGGGAGCAGTTTCGCCAGGCCGCTAAGAATAAGCTCAAGCAATCTCAAACAGGCAGCACGACTGCCGCAGATCAGAAGCAAGTTAAAGTTTTACAGCTCATTAATGCTTACCGATTCCGCGGCCATCAGCACGCCAACCTTGATCCTCTTGGTTTATGGAAACAGGAAACCGTTCCAGACCTTTCATTAAACTTCCACGATTTAAGCAAAGACGACTTAGAACGCGAGTTTAATGTCGGCTCTTTAGCTGTTGGCAAAGACACAATGAAGCTGAGTGATATTCACGAGGCGTTGGAAAATATTTATTGTGGCTCTATTGGTGCCGAGTACATGCACATTGTTTCAACCGAGGAAAAACGCTGGATTCAGCAACGGTTGGAGGGTGTTCTTGGAAAGCCCAAGTTTGAAAAAGAACAGCAGACTAAAATTTTAAAAGAGCTGATAGCCGCTGACGGACTGGAAAAGTATCTTGGGTCAAAATTCCCGGGAGCTAAGCGCTTTTCATTAGAAGGTGGCGACAGTCTGGTTCCGTTGTTGAAAGAACTCATTTCACGCTCTGGTGAGCAAGGTGCCAAGGAAGTCGTTATTGGTATGGCTCACCGAGGTCGTTTGAACGTTTTGGTCAACGTTCTGGGTAAAAAACCACAGGACTTATTTGACGAGTTTGCCGGCAAGCATGACAGCACAAAGGGCTCAGGTGATGTTAAATATCATATGGGCTTTTCTTCTGATTATGCGACCCCGGGCGGCGACGTCCACCTTGCATTGGCCTTTAACCCGTCGCACCTTGAAATTGTAAACCCGGTTGTTATGGGATCGGTTCGTGCGCGCATGGACCGCCTGAAAGACCCGGAAGGCAAAAAAGTGCTGCCTATTACCATTCACGGTGACGCTGCTGTTGCCGGTCAGGGTGTGGTACAAGAAACCTTTAATATGTCGCAGACACGTGCTTACCGTGTAGGCGGCTCTATCCGTATCGTGGTGAATAACCAGGTTGGTTTCACTACATCTAAACAGGAAGATGCGCGCTCTACTCAGTATTGTACTGACATTGCCAAGATGGTGCAGGCGCCAATTTTCCACGTTAATGCGGATGACCCTGAAGCCGTTGTTTTTGTCACTCAGTTAGCGCTTGATTACCGTAATGCATTTCAGCGCGACGTGGTTATTGATTTGGTTTGTTATCGTCGTCATGGACATAACGAAGCCGATGAGCCAAGTGCAACACAGCCGCTGATGTATGCAAAAGTTAAAAAACAACCCGTTGCCCGCGAGCTTTATGGCAAGCGTCTGATAGAGAAGTCGATAGTAGATGAAGACACAGCTAAGCAGTGGATGTCTGACTATCGTGATGCATTAGATAAAGGCGAAGTGGTGGTTGATGAACACCGTCCTATGCGTCAGCACTCTGTTGACTGGTCTCCCTATATTGGAAACGACTGGGATGTAGAGTACGACTACAAAGTTTCAGCAGACAAACTGAAAGACTTGGGTGAAAAAATCACTCAGTATCCGGAAGAAGACAAGCTGAATTCCCGTGTTGAAAAAGTTTATCAAGAACGTCTGAAAATGGCGAAAGGCGATAAACCAATGGACTGGGGTTTCGCTGAAACTTTGGCTTATGCCACCTTAGTTAACGACGGTACTCATATTCGTTTGACCGGTCAGGACAGCGGCCGTGGTACCTTCTTCCACCGCCACGCGGTATTGCATAACCAAAAAGATGGTTCTACCTATATGCCACTGAACAATTTAGGTTCAGATCAGGGGCAAATTGAAATTTATGACTCAGTTTTATCAGAAGCTGCAGTTGTGGCCTTCGAATACGGTTACGCTACGGCTGAACCGCAGTCTCTGGTTATGTGGGAAGCTCAATTTGGTGATTTCGTTAACGGCGCCCAGGTTGTTATTGACCAGTTCTTAAGTTCTGGCGAGCAGAAATGGGGACGTTTATGTGGTTTAACATTGCTATTGCCGCACGGTTACGAAGGGCAGGGTCCTGAGCACAGTTCAGCCCGTCTTGAGCGTTTCCTGCAATTATCGGCCGATCACAACTGGTCAGTCTGTGTACCGACAACGCCTGCACAGGTTTTCCACATGATCCGTCGTCAGCACTTACGTCCGGTTCGCCGTCCGTTAGTTGTTATGACGCCTAAGTCATTGTTACGTCATCCGTTAGCGGTTTCAGAAATGGATGATTTAGCGGATCTTGGATTCCAGAACGCGATTGGTGAAATCGATGATCTGAATCCGAAAAAAGTAAAACGCGTGGTATTTTGCTCAGGTAAAGTCTACTACGATTTACTGAAAGAACGCCGCGAGCGTGAACAAGAAGATGTTGCCATTATTCGTATCGAACAGCTGTATCCGTTCCCTGCGGAAGAAGTGGCAGAAATTATGAAAGATTATCAGCACGTTAAAGATTTTGTCTGGTGTCAGGAAGAGCCTCAGAACCAGGGTGCATGGTATAGCAGCCAGCATCACTTCTGGGCCGCAATTCCGAAAGGAGCTCAGTTGTCTTATCGTGGTCGTAGTGCGTCAGCCGCACCGGCGGTCGGATACATTTCAGAGCACAACAAGCAGCAGCAAAACCTTGTTGACGAAGCGCTAACCATTAAATAGGTGAAGATGAACCATGGCGATTGATATTAAAGTTCCTCAATTACCCGAGTCTGTTGCAGATGCAACAATTGCAACATGGCACGTAAAACCTGGCGATAAAGTGTCTCGCGACCAGAATCTGGTTGACATCGAAACCGACAAGGTAGTGCTGGAAGTGGTTGCGGAAGCAGACGGTGTTTTGGGCGAAATTACTGCCGAAGAAGGCACTACCGTAACAGCTGAAGAAGTTATCGGAAAAATTGAAGAAGGTGACGGTGCGTCGGCATCTGACAATAAATCAGACGATAAAGATTCAGGCGATGACAAGAAGTCAGAGAAGAAAGAGTCTTCTTCCGAAGACAAAGGTTCTGACAAAAAAGGTTCCGGCGAGAAGATGGAAGTTAAAGTTCCTCAACTGCCAGAATCTGTTTCTGATGCCACTGTTTCTACTTGGCATGTTAAAGCCGGTGATGCGGTAAAACGCGACCAGAACCTGGTTGATATTGAAACCGATAAAGTGGTTCTGGAAGTGGTTGCCCCGGCTGACGGTGTTTTAGCTGAAATTAAGCACGAAGAAGGTGCGACAGTCGGTGCTGATGACGTGATCGGCATAGTAGAAGCGGGTGGCTCTGCTAGTTCAGGCTCAAGCAAGTCTGACGACGGTAAATCTGAGTCTTCTGCAGAAAGCAAAGACGATGAGGGTGACAACGAAGTAGCGGGCCCAGCGGTTCGTCGTTTACTTGGCGAGCACGGCCTCAAACCAAGTGACGTTAAAGGCACGGGCAAAGGCGGACGAGTCACCAAAGAAGACGTTGAAAAACACGTGAAAGCTCAGTCTTCTAAGTCTTCAGACAGCAGCAAACAGCAGTCTTCACAGCCTGCGGTTTCAGGTGACCGTGATCAAAAACGTGTACCTATGACACGTCTACGTAAGCGTATTGCTGAGCGTCTGTTGCAGGCGAAGAACGACACAGCCATGTTGACTACGTTCAACGAAATCAACATGAAGCCAATTATGGACTTACGTAAGAAGTACAAAGACGTGTTTGAAGAAACGCACGGCACGCGTCTTGGTTTCATGGGCTTCTACGTAAAAGCAGTAACCGAAGCACTTAAACGTTTCCCTGACGTCAATGCATCCATTGATGGCGACGATATTGTTTACCACAATTTCTTCGATATCAGCATTGCAGTATCAACTCCTCGTGGTCTGGTAACCCCAGTGCTACGTGACACCGACCGTTTAAGCATTGCGGATATGGAAAACGGTATTCGTGACCTGGCTATCAAAGGCCGTGACGGTAAGTTGACTATGGATGAAATGCAGGGTGGTAACTTCACCATCACTAACGGTGGCGTATTTGGTTCACTGCTTTCAACGCCAATTTTGAACCCACCACAAAGCGCAATTCTGGGTATGCACAAAATCCAGGAGCGGGCGATGGTGGTAGACGGTAAGATTGAAATTTTACCGATGATGTACCTGGCTCTTTCTTATGACCATCGAATTATTGATGGTAAACAATCGGTAGGTTTCCTGGTTACCGTGAAAGAGCTATTAGAAGATCCTCAACGTCTTATCCTGGATATCTAAAGACGCTGAGAACCAGCCGCAATGCAATTTAGCTTGCGGCTGTTAATTATGCGCCGAGCAGGTTAAAATTCGGCGCGGTATTCGGGTAGGCAGCACTTTAGCTGCTTAAGTTGTTTCAACGAATCGGAAGAGCATCATGAATTTGCATGAGTATCAGGGTAAACAACTCTTTAAAGAGTTTGGTTTGCCAGTATCTGAAGGTTATGCCTGCGACACTGCTGATGAAGCGGTAGAAGCGGCAAAACGTATTGGTGGCGACATTTGGGTTGTCAAATGTCAGGTTCACGCTGGTGGCCGCGGTAAAGCGGGTGGCGTGAAATTAGTGAAAAGTTTAGACGACGTTCGCGCATTCGCTGAGCAGTGGTTAGGTAAAAACTTAGTAACTTTCCAGACCGACGAGAAAGGTCAGCCGGTTGCTAAGATTTTAGTTGAAAGCTGCACTGACATTGCAGACGAGCTTTACTTAGGTGCAGTTGTTGACCGTGCTTCACGCAAAATCGTGTTCATGGCATCAACCGAAGGCGGCGTAGAAATTGAAACCGTTGCTGAAGAAACACCTGAGAAAATCTTGAAAGCTGAAATTGACCCTACGGTTGGTGCGCAGCCATACCAAGGTCGCGAGCTAGGCTTTAAACTGGGTCTGACTCCAGACCAGGTTAAGCAGTTCACTAAGGTCTTCATGGGCCTGGCGAAAATGTTCGAACAGTACGACTTAGCGCTGTTAGAAATTAACCCATTGGTTATTACTGACGAAGGCAACGTTCACTGTCTGGATGCGAAAGTTGGCATCGACAGCAACGCATTGTACCGTCAGCCTAAAATCCGTGAAATGCACGATCCGTCACAAGACGACGCACGTGAAGCAGAAGCGGCTAAATGGGAACTGAACTACGTAGCACTAGACGGCAACATTGGTTGCATGGTTAACGGTGCTGGTTTGGCGATGGGTACTATGGACATCGTTAAACTGAGTGGCGGCGAACCAGCTAACTTCCTTGACGTTGGTGGCGGCGCGACAAAAGAACGTGTTTCTGAAGCGTTCAAAATTATCCTGTCAGACAGCTCTGTTAAAGCCGTATTGGTTAACATCTTCGGTGGTATCGTACGTTGCGATATGATTGCTGAAGGTATTATCGGCGCTGTTGAAGAAGTGGGTGTTAAAGTACCGGTTATTGTTCGCCTTGAAGGTAACAACGCTGAACTGGGTACCCAGAAATTGAACGAAAGTGGCCTGAACATTATCGCTGCAGAGAGCTTATCTGATGCTGCCGATAAAGTGGTTGCTGCGGCAGGAGGTCAATAATGAGCATTTTGATCGATAAAAATACCAAAGTTATCTGCCAGGGCTTTACTGGCGGTCAGGGTACTTTCCACTCTGAACAAGCTATTGCTTACGGTACACAAATGGTTGGCGGTGTTACACCTGGTAAAGGTGGTCAAGAACACTTAGGCCTGCCTGTATTCAATACTGTAAGAGAAGCTGTAGAAGCAACTGGCGCAACTGCTTCAGTTATCTACGTACCAGCTCCTTTCTGTAAAGATTCAATCATTGAAGCAGCAGACGCTGGTATCGAACTGATTGTTTGTATTACTGAAGGCATTCCTACACTGGATATGCTGTACGTTAAAGAATACCTGACGCACAAAGGCGTGCGCATGATCGGTCCAAACTGCCCGGGTGTTATCACTCCGGACGAGTGCAAAATCGGTATCATGCCTGGCCACATCCACAAGAAAGGTAAAGTGGGTATCGTGTCTCGTTCAGGTACATTAACGTACGAAGCAGTTAAGCAGACTACTGACGCTGGTTTTGGTCAGTCTAGCTGTGTTGGTATCGGTGGCGACCCTATCCCGGGTTCTAACTTCATCGATATTCTGGAACTGTTTGAAAAAGATCCAGAAACCGAAGCTATCGTAATGATCGGTGAGATCGGCGGAACGGCAGAAGAAGAAGCGGCAGAGTACATTAAAAACAATGTATCTAAGCCGGTTGTTTCTTACATTGCTGGTGTTACTGCTCCTCCTGGTAAACGTATGGGCCACGCTGGTGCCATCATTGCCGGCGGTAAAGGTACTGCTGACGAGAAATTTGCTGCACTAGAAGCAGCAGGCGTTAAAACTGTACGCAGCCTGGCCGACATCGGCAAAGCTGTAGCAGAGAAAACTGGCTGGTAATAACCCGCCAACGCTTAAACAAAACCCGGCCTTCGTGCCGGGTTTTTTGTTGCTGGCTTTTAGAAGTTAGTATTTAGCCAGTCGTTAATGTGTTGATCAAATTCATCGTCAAAAATCATCATTTCAATATGTGTGTGGTCGGAAACATCAATTAAAGTGACTCTATTTAATTCCGCCAGCTTAGCGACATCTTCAATGTTACTGATTTTATCTATCGAGCTAGTCAATACTAAGGTTGGAGGTAGTTTATTGGCAGGTAATCGCTGTAGTACATTGGGAGTAGATATTTCCTCGGATGACACTTGCGAGGTCTGTAGTGCTTTTTCTACTTCTTTTTCCAGCCATTCATCACTAATAAACACTTTCAAAATGGGATTCATTGATTTTGATAACGTGACTGCAGCTTTAGTGAAGTTAGTTAACGGAGCCACAGCAATAAACCCGTCAACGTTGCCGTAAGCTTCAATATATTGTGCGGCTATAGAAGCGCCATAAGATTTTCCATAAAGTAATAACGGCAGGTTGTTGTCTTCTCGCAACTGTGTAATTAAAAAATGCAGGCGCTCAATGTCCTTAGGGCCGAAACTCGCGGGTGAATGGTTGTTTTTACCGTGGCCCATTAAGTCTATTATTGCCGTCTTATACCCTTTAACCTGAAAGGCTGCATTATCAACTAGGACAGAATTTGAGCTCGTTCCATAGCTATGTAGAAGGATGATTAAGCCTTTGGCTGTTGTTTCTAGTTTATTAACAAATCCGGCGTTGTAATTATGCAATCGTACCGACTGAACGCCAGGTGGGGCGCCTTTATAGGTTGCTGTAAATTTGAATGTAGGCGGGTTATAAGAATCCGTAATTTTAGTGGAATTTCCCCAAAGATAGCTCAGCGTTTCTTCTTTGTTTAAGGATAACTTTTTTTCTTCAAGGTGATAAAACTCTAATATTTCTGAGTCTGTGGCTCCCGAAATGTCCAGTTTAACGGAACTGGGATAACGCACATTATTTTTCACTATAGAACTACAGCCACCTAATGAGCTAATAGCGATCGCCAAATATAAAATACTGATACACTTCATTACCATATCCTTTTAATGTTCTAGCAATCGGCTACTGAATATTTCAATCTTTCGTGGTTATCGATATTGGGCCAGTGTATGACGTCACAAAATTATAAACGGCGCAAATTATGTAAGTTGAGATAAAGGTCGTGATATAAGCTAAAAATGGTGAAGCGACTAACAGTAACCATGGGAAGACTCCGCCTGCCGCCGCTACTGTAAAGATCGCATTGAACTCAGTATCTACCTGTATCCCAGCGCTTAAAGCTATAGCTGCTAGAATGGACCAGAGCAATGTAAGAATGAAAGATACTGCAGCAATTGATAGAGCGGCGCTAAGTGAATTAATTCGTGTAATTTTTATTTCCATTTCAATGTTTACCTCCGATTATCTAAAAATAAAAAGAGCGAGTCGCAACCTTGGTCTTGCTCTTTCCCCCAGAAATATACTGTTTGAGTCTTAGTGCGAATAGCATTAAAAAATTAAACTAACACCGCATTAAATAAGAGAGCAGGCATAAAGAAGCTGAAAGAAAACGCCATTGATCCTGTTAGCGCAAGCGCTGTACAACAGAAAGCTGCTTGGGTAATAAAAATAGAGGGTTTGGTTGAGGCACTTTGCGTCAGAGACAGGTAAGCCGTGAAAAGCTGGCTTTCTAACTTGTTGTATTTTCCTTGCAGCCAGATAAGCGTCGGTTTTAGATATAAAAGCAGAAAAGCGAAAGCGACTTCAATGCCACCAAATTGAACCAGCATGGCAAACTCGGGAGCAAGCAGTGCTAAAGCCATTAGAACAACGCCAGCTACCGCCTTTTGTAAAAAGGTTAAATCTTCCCACTTTTTCTTCATAAAATCCCTTTAATAAACAGCTTACTATGGCTGGAATCCTTCTCTGATAATTATTTTAAGTTACACTAAACTTTGTTCGTTGTACAGATAGTGAGCATTTGTAGTTTTGGTGTTAAGGAATAAGTTTACTCTGAGTAGTTAGAGTTTTTGGTTTTAAGCTGTTCAAGCTGCGGCGAAATTGACGTGGAGGTGTTGCTGTATTCGTCGAAGACAACGGTAGTGTAGATGAGTGCTACAACGCTTAGTACAAGCGATAAACTGCCGGTAATTCCCAGCCATTTGGCGGTGTTTGGGTCGCGTTTTTGAGTCCGTAAATAGTGCATTCTCATTCCGCCTGCAACTAATGCCACTAGCATAAGTCCGAAGAAGGCGTAAATAAGTTTTACGGTTAGTCCGGAGAAGTCACCAAAGTGGAGTGGATCGGCTGTATCAGAAATTCTGGCGACAACACCTAAATTTCCGGCATACTGAGTTGCTGCAACCTCTCCGGTAACTGGGTCAAGATATACTCGATTAGCGCGGTCACGCACCAGTATTGAACCATTTTGTCCGGTAAAGGACATGGGCTGGTTGTATTGGTGCGGATAGTAGAATCGGGTAATGTCCATATCTGGTCGGGCGGCTTGCGCAATACTAACGAGTTCAGTGAGTGAAAGCGCGGGCTGTTGCTGTTGCGCTTCGGTATGCTCAACTGCTGGTGCTGCCGGGTAATGTTCAATGTCAAAATTGAACATCATATGTTCGGCTAAATACCATATTCCTGTAATTGTAATGGTCGCGATGAACCACCAACTCCAAAGCCCCATCCATTTGTGCCAGGAGGACCATTCCGTTCGTTTTTTCCAACTGAGCTTACCGGGTTTTGAGAGAAATCCGCGCCACCATTTGCGGTAAACATAAAAGCTGGAAACAAGTGAAATAAGAAGCAGGAGGCTGGTGAGGGTAACAATGTATTTACCGACGCCACCCATAGACAAATACATGTGAATATCGCGTAAGTAGCGTGAAACTTGCCCCCAGCCACCTTCCCCCAGAAGTTGTCCGCTGGCTGCGTCGAAATAAACAAAGCGAAAGCCATTTGGGGTCATTAAACGGACTTCGCCAGCGAGGTAGTCTTGCGAGTGCACCTGCGCCCCTAAAATATGGCTCTCAGGGTAGTTTTCACTTAGGTTAGACTCTAGTTCTTTCCAGGCTACCGGACCTTCACGTTCTTCTAAAGCCCGGTATTTTTCGTCACTAAGGTATTGAATTTCGTAACTCAAAGTAGCTAAAACGCCAGTGATACAAATGAGCAGCAGAAGCCCCGCAAAGGCGAAGCCAGCCCAGGAATGAAATTTGAACCACTGGCGGTTAGTCATTGAGCAAAGTCCTTAAAAACGATATTTAACCGATGCGTAAATACGACGAGGTTCGCCCGGGAAGTGACCGGTACGGGTTAAGAAGCCGCTTGACGCATATTCCTTATCAAATAAGTTTTTGATATTAACCTGAACTAACCACTGTTCAAACTCAGTTTGCCAGCTGACATCAAACACGGTGTAGGGCTTAACTCGCTGAGCAGGGTTCGAAAAGCTTATTTGCTCGCTCACGTAATCCATACCACCGCTGATAGAGGAGTTCAGTGCAGGCAAGTCATAGCGCGTCCATAAACCCATTTGGTGCATGGGAGCGTTTGCGAACTGGTCACCGACTGCGTTGGTAATACCCTGGCCAGGTACGGTTTCTACCACTTTTGCGTCGTTGTATGCATAGTTAGCATTAATAACCCATTGGTCGGTAATGTCGCCCAGCACATCAATTTCAAATCCACGGCTGCGCACTTTGCCTACGTTGCCTAAAACATTGCGACCGTCCTCGCTGACTTCACCGGTTGCCTGCAAAATGTTTTCGCGGTTAATTTCGTAAACCGCGGTGCTGACGCGAATACTGTCGTTAACCAATGACCAACGGGCGCCCAACTCCTTAATATCCGACTGTTCCGGCTCGAAAGGACCACCAACCTCTGATTCCTGATCACCCGCAGACTGTGGTGAGAACCCTGTACCGTATAACGCATAAGCCCGAACCCAGTCGGCAAATTCATAGGTTCCACCAATACGGTAGGTTAAGTCACCGTCATCAAAATCTGCCGCATTGGTCTCGTCTTCAAACTGGTCGTAACGCAAACCCAGTAACAAGTTCGCTTTTTCGTTAAAAGAAATTTGATCCTGCAGATAGAATCCGTCGCGCTGAGTTTTGGTAACTCTTGGGGTCGCATTTTCTAATGCGGTAGAGTAGGGGCCAGAAGTAAGTCCGTAAACTGGGTTGTGGATCTCTAAATTGGGAACTTCGTCAGGGTTTGCGTTGTTGCCAATAAAGGTGTTGTCAGCCGTATAACTTTCGGCGCCCATCAACACGGTATGTTCCAGACCGGAAATATTGAGTTCACCAATTAAGTTACCGGTAACGCTGGTGGCTTCGTTTTCACGATACTGGTTACGGAATTGACGCTGACTGTAAACCGCCTCTCTCGGGTCGTCCACAGGATTTAAATCGGCATCAAGCAGGCCGCGAGGCTCATGGTAATTCTGACGCTCGGTGTTCTCATAATGACGAACGGTTAAGTCGCCGCGCCAGTTAAGCGAGAAGTCGTGATTAATACGAGCCTGATAAACGGTAGCTTCTAATCTCTGGAAGTCGCTCGCTTCGTTATGGTTCCATTTACGGTCGGGGACAAAATTACCGTCATTATCAACCGGCACACCGCGAAGGCGAGCGCCCTGGTAGTCTTGCTCATAGTCGGTTAACTGAAGAATGATCTCGCTGTCGCTTCCTAGATCAAAAGCGTAATCTAAATCGAGAATTTTATTGGTTTGCTCGGTGTTATAGCGAAACGGTTTTTCGTTGTCGTAGTAGTAACCAGCGCGATAACGCTGAGAAGCATCTTCTGTGAGCGGACCGCTTAGTTCAACAGAGCCGCGTTTGTAGTCGTAATTTCCGAGCCCCAGTTCAATGGAACGCTCCGCTGTTGCTGTCGGCTTTTTAGTCACATAGTTGATAACGCCGCCGGGCTGGCCGCTACCGAACATGGCGCCACTAGGCCCTTTTAATACCTGAATTTGTCCAATGTTGAATAACTGCGGAACGGCGAATCCGTTAAAGGGGTCACCGCGAACACCGTCATAGAAAATGTCATCCTGACGGAAGCCGCGGAAGGTAATGGTGGAGTAACTGAATGAATTCACACCACTAATACTGCGGTACAAATCGGTTATTTGGCGGGCGGCCTGATCTTTCATGAGTTCTTCGGTCAGCACCTGAACGCTTTGTGGAATTTCTTCAATAGGCGTATTCGTGCGTGTAGCAACACTGCTTGAGTCCTGACGGTATAGCGTTTGGGCACGACCCTTAACGTTAATGTGCTCAATGTTCTCGTGAGCCTCAGTTGTGTCAGATTTTGTTGTTTGTGTCTCTTGTGCCAGTAGTGGTGTGTTTGTCATACCGGCCAGAGTCAGTGCGATAAAGCATTTTGTCAGTTTCATTGATACCCCCGTGAAATGTCGGAGGAGGATCATAAATGAGAATGATTTGCGTTTCAATGTAAAGCTAAAATAAGTTTTCAGTTTATTTGTATACAAGTGGTATGCGGGCTTTGGAGTGTGTTGAAGGTGGCCTTAGTAAAAAAAGTTCCCTAGCCGAAGCTAGGGAACAAATTTGCACTTCCAGAGAGAGGAAAAGCAAAGACCTGTAAAAGCAAAACTTAAGAGTGCTTAAGTAATTGCGGGGAGGGTAATAATGAGAATTATTACTATTTGCAAGTTTGTTTTAGATATTATTAATGGGGAGTGGGTGCATAGATTTCAGAAGCCAATATTTTGTAACAAATAGGTTAGTGAGAAACCTGACCGGGACTGCTAGTGTAAGGCACAAATAATACACAGGGAACGAACATGAGAATAGCCTTTTTGCTCTCTATTTTATTTCTTCTGCCAGGTGCCGCTATTGCCCAGAGCCCGGGAGACTTCGCGCAATACGATACCTCAGCCAAGTTTGATATTGAGTCTGGGGAGTTGAAAGTAACGACAGAGTTAACGATTCCGGCGTCGGCTTTAACGAGTAATGAGGCTCGGTTATTTCTCAACAAGAGTTTTACTATTGCTGATATTTCAGGTGAAGGTTTAAAAGGATACTCGGTTAATCCTTCGGAAAAAGTACCACCATGGAACGAAATTGCTTTGGCCTTTGAAGAGTCCTCAAAAACACACGAAATTACGCTTTCTTATGCTGGTGTAGTCGACAATACCGGTGGGCATGGCAACTTTATTACTGAGGACGGTATTCATCTGAGTATAGATTCTGCCTGGCACCCGTTCTATACGAATTTCGCAACACCTATGCAGGGCGAACTTGAAGTGAAATTACCGTCTGATTGGAAGATGTATGGCCCCGGAACTGTTGTTCAGAATGGCAACCAATACAGACTAAAGAGTACAAAAGGCTGGATTGATGTGTCTTTTTACGCGACTTCAAGCGGTAGCGAGTACAACGACGGGAGTTTCTCTGTTGTTTATGACAAAGCAAATGAAGAGCACGCCAGACCACTGGCAGCATTAGGTAGTAGCTGTCAGGCCTCGTTGAACCAAAAATATGGTCAGGAAGACAAATTGGAGTCAGCTACTTTAGTGATTTTAGATCGTGACGGCCCCAGCTTCGCGCGCGGAAATTATTTGTCAGTCAGTAGCCAACGGCTGCAATCAAAGCAACAGAGTTATCACTATATTTGTCACGAGCTTTCTCATAACTGGACAGCATTTGGCGATGCCATGTCGCATGATTACTGGATGATGGAGTCCTTTGCCGAATACGTGGCTGCCCAAGAGGTGAAATCAAGTTTTGGCGTTGAGGCATACGAGCAAATACTGGCTGAGTGGAAAGCACGTGCAAAAGGGCAGAGCTATGTCTGGCGTGCTGACACTGAACAACGAGCTTCTTTCAAAGTGAATTACGGCCTTGGCCCGCTTATGTTGAAAAAGTTAAAAGACAGAATTGGTGAGGAGAAATTTGAGCAGTTACTGCATTGGTATATGACAGAACCCGTAACCGAGACTGAACAACTTCTAGAACACTTAGAACAGGTGACCAGCAATGAGAACGAAGAGTGGTTTAAGCTATTGCTGGAAGGACGGTAGGCGAAAAGTGGGTTGCCAGTTAGCAACCCATAACCTTATTTATTCTGGCTTTCCAACGCCTGAATCTTGTTCCAGAGTTCGTCTGCTTGTTGGCTGATATGCGAACTATCGCGAATGTTTCCGTTACGCTGCATTTCCATGGCTTTTTCTTGCAGCTGCTTTAGTTCTTTGCGCATTTTCTTCGTAGGGTCTGACTTAAAAAGTCCAAGCATTAATGACTGCCTCAAATTATTAAATGTATTTAGCAGTACGATAAAATCTGGTTAAAAGTTTATTTTTCGTTTAGGGACTTGAACTTTAGGCGAGTCCATATAAAGGTGGTTATCGGAACTAATATTAGAATACTGAGGCCGAAGAATAGCCAACTGGTACTAGCCGTCCAGGCATTCTTTCTTCGTCTCCTGAATTTAAATATCGCAAAAGCGCTTTCTTTAAGTTGCAGGAGGAATACGTTTCGGCATCTTCTCTCTGTTTTTTGATTCAATCAAATCCAGTAAACGATTAAAACGCTTTGAAGCCGTAACTGATGAATTTAGAGGCAGATGAGTATATCGATAGGTGTTGGTGAATCCTTCCTCGACTGCAAGTTCGAGTTTCTCTACTGCTTGCTCAGTCTGGTTATTGGCCATTAATACTATTCCCTCCAGAAAAGTTAGTTCAGCCCACTGGTTTCCATGAAATTTGAGTTCTGCAACTTGTGCCCCTAAGTCAGTTAATTTTGAGCTGTCCATTTTAAGTGCGGCCAGATAGACTTTCGCTGGCAGACTATATCGTCCTCCTAGTCGGGATGCCTCGGCAAACTCGTTAATTGCTTTTTCAGTTTGTGTATCTATTAATAGCGCCATCCCCATTAGCCAATGGGCTTGCTGCGAATACTGCTCTTTTTGAATCACTTCACGTAACAAGGGAATAGCTTCAATATGTCGCCCGCTTGCAAGAAGGTACTCACTAAAAAATAACCGGGATATAAGAGAATTAGGTTCTTTATTTAATGTTTCGTTGAATTGCTCCTCGGCTGCAGAGAAACGATATGATTGCCGGTAAAGCTCTCCGAGAGACGCGTTAGTCAATGGATTTCCGGGGTCGAGTTCAACCGCCGATGTTGCAAGCTTGTGTGCCTCGATTAGGTGACCTAATTGAATGTGTGCAAGTGAGGTATAGGCTGATACCTCTCCCCAGTTGGGTTCTATTTGACGAGCAAGATTGAATGAAGCAATTGAGTTTTCAAACTGCCCGGATAAATAGTAGGCAAGCCCAAGAGATTTGTGACTCCAGGCTAAGCTGTCATTAAGCCGCATAGCTTTCTCCGCATACTTTTTTCCAAGTTCCAACCAAGTTTCGTTCTTACCATAATGCCAATACCCTTGGAGATATGCGTCAGCCAGACCGCTATAGTTTGAAGCTTTTTCAGGAGCGCTATCTATCGCATCCTGATATAAGGAAATCGCAGTGTCGTTATCTTTTTCAGTATATTTAAAATAGTACTGAGCGGCTTTGTAACTGAGAACCTCGTTTCTTTGATTAAATGGGCCCTCCTTATGAGGGGTAAGGATTAGGAATAAAATGGTTCCTATGGCGAGTAAACCAAGGGCGAAAAATGACACCACCGGCAAGCTGGAGGTCGGTCTTTTATTTGAAGAAGTAGATTGGGAGTCGGCACCATTACTATTGTTATTCCCCTCTGAATTCATGATTTTTGTGACCGGAGCAATGCATCGATACCCCATGCCGCGTTCGGCGACAATGTACTTTGGTTCAGAATAAGTATCTGATAGTGATTCTCTTAAGCGGGATACTCGCTTTTTAAGGTTCTCATCAGAGACGACCCTCTCTTTCCAGACGGCTTCAATAAGCTGGTCATGGGTCACAATATCGGGAGCATTTTCAACAAGCACTTTCAGTAAGCGATAAGACAGCTCAGGTAAAGGGATATTGTCCCCATCCTTTACTACCTTTCTGTTTAAAGTATCCAGGGTTAGGTCGTTCCCCACTTTAAAGACATTCATTATCAAACTCACTTCTTTAATTTTAACTAATTGATTTTAATTACTTTATTTAGTCGTCACTATAAGTCACCGAAAAAGACCTGCTGAGTCATGCTTCTTTTTATATATTCAGTACGGTTCCTCAACTTAGTGTGAACCTTATCTTATTTCGAACGACATAAGGATATTTATGTACATAAAATTATTGAGCATTTCCTTCCTGCTTGTGGCGACTGCCACTGCCGTAGCGACGGAAGGCAAAGCCAAAAAATTAGATGATTTTATTGAGTCATACGCTGAAAATCGCGAGTTTAATGGTTCGGCGTTGATTTCTTATAAAGACAATGTACTGCTGGAAAAAGGTTATGGCTATGCCAATATGGAGTGGAAAATTCCCAATTCGGTTGATACAAAATTCAGGATAGCCTCCACAACCAAGCCTTTTACAGCTGCTTTGGTTCTAAAGTTAGTCGAAGAAGGAAAGATAAAGCTAAGCCATCCTATCAGTGACTACCTGCCTGATTATCGCAGTGACACTGGCGGAAAAGTTAGTATTCATCAGTTGTTAAATCATACATCAGGCATTCCAAACGTCTTTAGTCACCCTGAGTTCAGAAATATAGAAGCAAATAACCCTTATGGCCTGGATGATTTTATCTCAAAATTTTGTAGTGGCGATCTGCAGTTCGAACCTGGCACTCAGTTTCGTTACAGTAATGCTGGCTACACTATTTTGGGGAAAATAGTAGAGCAGGTAAGCGAGTTAAGTTATCAACAGGCTTTGCAGAAGTATATTTTCGATCCATTGAAAATGCACAACAGTGGAGATTCCTACGCCGAAGCTGTTGTTCCGAAATTAGCCGAAGGTTACGAGAGAACGTTAGCAGGGTTTAAACCAGCGAAGAACATTGACATGACCGTTACGTATGCAGCTGGATCGATTTATTCAACAGTTAGGGATTTATATCAGTTCAGCAAGGCTTTACATTCAGGTGGACTATTGAGTGAAGAGCTAAAGCAAAAAGCTTTTTCAGTGTCACCTCACCGCAACTATGGTTACGGCTGGTTAATTACTGACTTACCGAAGGACGAGTTCGGTAGAAAACTAACTCAAATACACCATCCAGGAATGATGCCCGGCTTCAATGGTGACGTGGTTCGGATTATTGAAGACGATATTACTATCATCATTCAAAATAATACTGGAGGCGCTCCACTTCGTGCTATGACTGAGGGGATCCTGAATATTATTTACAATAAGCCAGTTACTTTTGCGAAAATCGGTATTGAAGATAAGCTCTATTCTACACTTCGCCAAAATGGGCTCGAAGCTGCCATTAATGCGTATATGCAATTTCAGAAATTGGACCGTGGTTTCAGTGAGCGAGGTTTGAATTCTTTTGGTTATCAATTGATGGAAGTAGGAAATAAAGAAGCGGCGATAGCTTTCTTTCAGATTAACTCTGAAGAGCACCCAAACTCATCCAATGCCTATGACAGTCTCGGTGAGGCTTACCTTGCGAACAAGGAATTTAAGAAAGCATTGGTAGCTTACGAGAAAGCACTTTTACTGGATGAAGATAATCGAAATGCGGCTGAAGCTATCGTTAAGATAAAAAAGTCACTATGAGCCATGGCTGACTTGTGAATCGTTTATATACTCATTGTTAAAAGAACTAATAACAATATTTTGAGTCAGATAACATTCCATCGCTATCACGCGAATAACACTTTAATTATGGCAATCTGAGACTGAAATATGAT
>Ga0207888_100118_pt1 | contig 52044 bp, 44 predicted proteins | sample LinPmetageLP43_FD_184055 | JGI IMG/M metagenome (GOLD analysis project Ga0207888, IMG submission 184055) | Marine viral communities from the Pacific Ocean - LP-43 (SPAdes) | ecosystem: Environmental > Aquatic > Marine > Oceanic | place: Pacific Ocean | collected 2010-08-27
GAAACCTTAGAGTTCTTTGAATTAGAGCCAAGCATGACGGTCGTCGAAATTTGGCCGGGCGGCGGTTGGTACACTGAAATACTGGCACCTTACCTTGCCGACGAAGGGCAGCTATACGCAGCTCACTTCCCGGAAAATTCAGACAGTGACTATTACCAGCGTTCACTGGAGAACTTTAAAGAAAAACTCACCACGAACCCGATTTACGGGAACGTCGAATTAACCGAATTCTCGCCAGGTGAAGACACCGATATAGCGCCACCCAGAAGTGCGGATCGTATATTAACGTTCCGTAACCTGCACAACTGGTACATGCAAGAAGGTGAAGAAGGCGTAGTGCAGGCATTCCGTCAGTTTTATCAAACACTAAAACCCAATGGCATGCTGGGTATCGTTGACCACCGTCTGCCTGAGTCGAAAGAGGCTGAAGCATTCAAAGATTCGGGTTATGTAAAAGAAAGCTGGGTCATAGACTTAGCCGAGCAAGCAGGCTTTGAGTTTGTCGCCAGTGCCGAAATCAACGCAAACCCGAAAGATACAGCCGACCACCCTAAAGGCGTATGGACTTTACCTCCAACCCTAACTCTGGGTGATGAAGATAAAGAAAAATATGAAGCCATTGGTGAAAGCGATCGTTTCACCCTGAAGTTTCGCAAACCCGTTACAGACTAACAGGACAAAGCTAACCTTATGAAAGTATTGGTCGTTGGCGGCGGAGGCCGTGAACACGCTCTGGCGTGGAAAGCAGCACAATCAAACCAAGTTGACTGCGTTTATGTTGCACCCGGTAATGCAGGTACAGAGCGTGAGCCAAACCTGACAAATGTTGCCATTGGTGCCGAAGATATCGACGGTCTTCTTAACTTTGCCAAAAAGGAAGGTATAGAGCTGACTATCGTCGGGCCGGAAGCGCCATTGGTTGCAGGTATTGTTGATCGCTTTAACGAAGCCGGACTGGCAGCTTTTGGCCCGACCGCAAAGGCTGCACAGTTAGAAGGCTCTAAGGCCTTCAGCAAAGACTTTTTGCAGCGTCACAACATACCCACCGCCGATTACCAAAACTTTACCGAGGTTGAGCCAGCGAAAGCTTATGTCGCTGAAAAGGGTCTTCCTATTGTTATTAAGGCCGACGGACTGGCCGCTGGCAAAGGCGTTATTATTGCCGAAAGTCAGGAACAGGCTGATGCCGCTATCGACGACATGCTGGCCGGTAACCGTTTTGGCGATGCCGGTCACCGCGTGGTTATCGAAGAGTTTTTACGTGGCGAGGAAGCCTCCTTTATCGTAATGGTTGACGGTAAACATGCCATACCTTTTGCCTCAAGCCAGGATCATAAGGCTCGCGACAACGGTGACAAAGGGCCAAACACTGGTGGTATGGGCGCCTACTCTCCGGCTCCGGTCGTTTCTCCGGCCATCCATGACTGGGTTATGCGTCATGTCATTAAGCCCACAGTAGACGGAATGGCTGCAGAAGGTGCGCCTTATAAAGGCTTTCTGTACGCAGGTTTAATGATAGCCGAGGACGGCACCTCCAAAGTACTGGAATACAACTGTCGCTTTGGTGACCCGGAAACTCAGCCAATTATGATGCGGTTAAAGTCTGATTTGGTAGAGCTTTGCCAGCAGGCAATTGAGGGCAAGCTCAACCAGGCACCTATCGATTTTGACGAGCGTGCTGCAGTTGGCGTGGTTATGGCCGCGGGTGGATACCCTGAAAGCTATGCAAAAGGTGACGTCATTCACGGTTTGCCGGATCACGCACCTGAAAACCAGAAGGTATTCCACGCCGGTACTAAAATGGATAATGGCAAGGTGGTCACTAGTGGTGGTCGAGTTTTGTGTTGTACCGCTTTGGGTAATACCGTTACAGAAGCACAAAAATTGGCGTATCAACTGGTTGATCAGGTTAGCTGGAACAACGCCTATTACCGTACGGATATCGCCCACCGCGCCATTAAACGCGAGGGATAAATACTTACCTCCTGTCATAGCACTGTCATAAAATAAAACTAAGCTTTTATGTCGTGCTGTAACAGGGGGTACCATGCCAGGGTCTGATTTAACTAAAGAGCTGCTAAACCTTATTCAGGAAAAGCAGCTTTATCCTCTATTCCAGCCCGTTATGGACACTTCCCGTGGAATTGTTATTGGCCACGAAGCTCTTATTCGCGGGCCTAAAGGACATCCACTTGAATTCCCGGATCGCCTATTTTCTCTCGCCAGCCAGGCACAGTTACTGTCTGAACTGGAACTAGCCTGTCGCTCGGCAGCTATGGAAGCGTTTCAAAAAAACGCTATGCAGGGAAAGCTGTTTCTTAACGTAAACCCTAACGTGTTGCAGGACGACAGCCACCCTCATGGCTCAACGTTACGCTTGTCTCAGCAATTCGGCATAGCGCCGGAACAAATCGTTATCGAAATTTCAGAGCGCTATCCAATTGAAGACACCAAGAACTTAAAACACGCCATTATTCACTATCAAAAACTGGGGTTTATGATAGCAATTGATGATTTAGGAGCCGGTTACTCAGGCCTTAAGCTCTGGTCAGAATTGCGTCCTGACTATGTGAAAATTGATCGATACTTTATTCATTCTATTGAAAAGTCCTCTGTAAAAAGAGAATTTGTACAAAGTATCTTATCGCTAGCCACCAGTCTGCGCACAAAAGTTGTCGTGGAAGGCATTGAAACCCCAGATGAGCTTGAGCAACTGCAGGCTATGGGAGTTAATTATTGTCAGGGGTTCCTGCTTGGCAGGCCCGCGCCTTATCCGGTGTTGGAGGTTCCGTCCTCACTACTGTTGCCGCATCATCATGTTGCATTAAACTACCAAAGCACTATCGCCAGTGTGGTCGATACCATTCATTGCGTATCAGCTCATACGCGCTCATCGGAGGTACTTGATACCTTTACACAGGACAAAACCTTATCTTCCCTGCCCGTTATTCATGAGAAGAAAGTCGCAGGAATTATTCGCAGAGAAAAAATTATGGAGTTCTTTTCCGGTTCCTACGGTCATGCACTTTATGCCAACAAACCGGTTTCTTACATAATGGACGAGCACCCTCTTTCCGTTGACTGGCAAACGTCGCTGGAAGAAGTGAGCCAGCTTATTACCGATAACGACGAAGTCGATATTTATCAGCACATTATTGTGACTAAAAGCGATGTTTACTACGGTGTGGCATCCATTAAAAACCTATTACGCAGAATCACCGAATTAAAAGTTAACAATGCACGACATGCTAACCCCCTAACCCAACTGCCGGGCAACGTTGCCATTAACCAAATTATTGAAGAGCAACTTTCCCGAGTGCGATCATTTCACGTCGCCTACTTTGATCTGAACCATTTCAAGCCCTATAACGACATTTATGGGTACGAACAAGGCGATCAAATTATCAAATGGCTGGCGCAGATACTGCAAAAGCAACTATTCAGGCATGGTCATTTCATTGGCCACATTGGCGGGGACGACTTTGTGGCCATTTTCAAAGACATAGATAAAGAACAAACCGAAGAGCAATGTAATAAAATTATCAGAGACTTTGAGCAGGATATTACCCGCTTTTATCATCAGGAACACATTGATTTAGGAGGCATAAAAGCGCTATCCCGAAACGGTACGCCGGTTTTCTATCCTTTACTGGGCCTTGCTATAGGAGTTGTTCAGCCTGATCCTTCCGAGTGTTTATCGCATCACGATGTCGCACTGCTGGCCAGTGAAGCCAAAAAAGAAGCGAAACAATCTGACGGCAGCCGTTGCTACATGTGCCACCGCCAAAAACCCAGACGTTTACGCCAAATCAGTCCTCAACAATAAGATCGTCTTCCGTGTCCGAGGCTGAACTGAAAGTGTCATCAGCAAATTTCCCCCGACCATACATACTGGCAACTTTAGGGCGATGAATTCGTGCCTGATACTTGGCCCAAACCTTTTCTACAGTACTTACCGGAGCTTGCTCACCTTTGCACGCGGCCAGTAATTCAATGTCTTCTTTTAACGTCGGCTTAAATTCACCGTTCAGCATGGCTGTAATCAAACAACCATAATGAGTCAATGCATCGCTTTCACGAATTGAAAAGTCGCCGGAGCGTGAAAAGCCATAAGGATAGTTACGGAAATCGTTAAACGGTTTCTTTAACAGTAATTCACGGGTCATCTTGGTCATGGGTAAGCCCTTCCTACAGACTAAAAACCGAACAAAAGTCTGTCGTTGTATACGACAAAGACGATATAGAGCTAACTCAGAATTTTGTCAATGAAAATTTTCCAACCGTTTTACCAAAACCCAAAAGCAGAACCAAGACTTCTGCCACTCAGTACCACAGAAATCAGAAAAATAATGGCCGCTAAAATGTTTTGCAGCAGTGAATTGCGATATTTTCCCAACAGAGGGCTTTGGCAAAGCCACCAGAGGAAGCCGACTATTACGGGCAGCAAAATGCCATTAGCCACCTGTGCAAACCAGATAACGGTAACGGGCTTAATACCAAGGCTGGAAATAATAACGCCGATTACCAGGATCGAGAACCAGACAATCCGAAAAGTCCTGCTGCGTAAATTAACCGACCAGCCCATAATTCCACAAAGCGCATATGCGCTGGCCAAAGGTGCTGTTGTTGCCGACGAAATACCTGCAGCGAACAACCCTATTGCCATTAAGTAGGTTGCTCCATCTCCAAACAGTGGCCTTAAAGATTCAGCCAGGTCGCCAGCGCTTTCTATCTCAATTTGCTGACCAAAAAAAGCCGAGGCGGCCGTAGCCACAATGGCCATAGAAATAAGCCCACCAAAAGGAATAGATAGGAAGAGATCACGTCGCGCGGCAGGCAGTTCTTCTGCAGTTTTCCACTTTTTTGAAACACTGGATGCATGCAGGAAAATATTATAAGGAACCACGGTTGTGCCAATTAAAGCCACCACCGTTAAAGTCGCTCCGGTAGGCATGGAAAAACCAAAGGTCCCCGTGAATACCGCTCCCCAGTCAGGGGCTGTTAATAGAAACGTACCGATAAAAGCCACGCTCATTAGCAGCACCATAACGATAAGAGCTCGCTCTATCACCCGGGCATTCCCGGACCAGAGTATCAATAGCGCAATAATACCAATGACAAGCGCCCAGGCATTACTCAACCAGCGGTCAAGTACAGGTACCGGCCCAAGTAATTCGCTTGCACCCAGGCTAGCCCCGGAAAGGTTTCCCCCCTGATAGACACTATTGCCAATAGCAATAGCACTAAAAATGAGCAACAATGCCAGCCACCTAAGCCAGCCCAAGGTTAAATTATTACGAATATTCTCGCCCAGACCAGCCTGAGTTACCAAACCAATACGAGCAGACATTTCTTGCAAAATAACGCAGGCAATAACTGAAAACAGCAACGCCCATAGCAGTGCATAGCCAAAATTAGCGCCAGCTAATGACGCAGTAACCACCGTACCCGGGCCGATAAAAGCCGCGGCGACCAGGGCGCCCGGACCAAATTGCGATAACTTCAGCACAGCTAACTCCGGTTATTATCTATTTGAGGACCTTCAATAGTCGCCATTGAGATCCATTTGTTATCTAAAGCTGCCGATAAGTCCGACTCAAGTACGACGCGCGCTTGTTCATATTCAACATGTAACTCAGTTACACCGCAAGCACGATTGCGACCATGCGCTTTTCCTGTGTAAAGTGCCATGTCGGCAACCTGCAGAACCTTTTCCCAATCCATTTCCTGCTCAGATATTTTCGCAAATGGTAATTGGATAAAACCGATAGTTGTTGTGACAAAAATCTCCTTTCCGTCATAAACAACCGGCTCTTTAGCAATCTCTTTCAGTATCCGTTCACTCATTTCCTCCAGATCGGAGCTATCAACATTACGCACTAAAAATAAAAATTCTTCCCCACCCCAACGTATTAGATTGTCACTTGTGCGACACACTTTCTGTAAGCGTTGACTAACTTCCATCAACACTTTATCCCCGCCCGCATGTCCATATTTATCATTAATGCGCTTGAAAAAATCAATATCCAATAAAATCAATCCATCGGAATGAGCCGATGCTTCGCGCCTTTCTCCGTGCTGTTTGCGCTCATACATTTCTTCCTGCAGCGCCCGGCGATTTAATAACCCGGTCAATGGGTCTTTACGCGATTGATCGGCTAGCAAGTTATTAGCCTCTTCTAGTCGTAAATTAGCTCGCCTCGCCTTTCTATAAAGCAAAAAAATGAATAAAGCGGCGAATATCACCACTATTCCTAACAAGAGCCAAATTACACTTCTTTGTTCATTAATTTCTAATAGCTGTTGTTTAAGCTCATTCTGGCGCTCCAGTAATTCAATTTGCTGTTCTTTATCTTTGCTCTCATAAAGTTGTTGGAGGTTAGCTAAATTTTGCTGTTGGTCGTTTTGATAAAGTTCCTGCTTGAGTGTCATTTGTTCTTTTAGTGTGCTCGCCTGACGTTCAAACTGTCCTGCAAATTCGTAAGCCAGAGCGAGCTCACCAAGCATAGGTTCAACCTCAGTTTTAATCCCTTCATCACGAAAGAACTGCACTGCGGCGAGCATCTCCTTCAACCCGCTTTCGGTCTTTCCCTGGCGAACATCAATAAAGCCTAAATTAAAATGAACTGTCTGAGCCATGTTTCTGTCATCAACATTTTCAGCCAGCTTTAATGCTTCCTGCAAATGACCACGAGCTTCTTCCCATTCATCTGCATACATATAGTGGTCGCCAAAATTATTCAGAATAACCGGCAGTAAATATTTCCGCTCATCTTTAATTGCAGCTTGATATGCTCCCTTTAAAGAGTCAAGTGACGCCTCTCTGTCTCCCATTCCCGCTTCGACATAAGACTTATGCAAATAGAAGTCGGGCAACTCATATTCAAGGCCATTTTCTTTGGCGCTATCAATTGCGTCATTAATGGTTTTCAACGAACCGTCCCAATTTTTCAGTTCCGATTGGATAATAGCAATTGAGTAGTCTAGATATTGTTTACGAATCGGCGTTCTCTCATTATTCGTTTCGTTCACCGCATCCTGAGCTAACAACAAATGCCGTAATGCGTCATCATATCTATTCCAGTCAGCATAAATTCGGGATATAAGATTATGAGCGTAGTAACGAATGCGGGGCATACGAGCACTGGAAAGAGGGATTTCAACATTATTTATCAATAAGAATGCCTCGCCGCTTTTTCCTTCAGCCTGCAGTAATTCAACTTGCGTAGCCTGAGCTTCAGTCTTTACATCAGCATTCTCACTGCCTGCTGCGACCTGTAATAGTTTATCTAACTTTTCGAAAGCTAGTTCGGTATCACCGTCGTAGTAATACCAAAAAGCTTCATAACTTTTGGCACGCAGCCAGGTCGCTAGAGGCGTTTTTTCTGACAAAGTGGCCAAAACTTCAAATAAAATCGCATCGGAGTCTGTTTCTTCATCACCTAGGGTGTTGAGATAATGATCGAGTTGGCTTTCTAGGGAAATATCGACAGTAACACCATTAATATCTCCGACTTCAGCCTGAACTTTTGCAGCCCCCAAACTGAGTAGTAACAGAAAGACCAATAACGTTAACTTATAAATAGCCCACTTATTATTTTTATATGGCATGGGATTAATCCATTTGATGATTAATTAATCAGCGAGTTTATCTCAATTGAAATGATTGCACAAAGCTAAGCACTGCGGTAAAACAGTGCTATGACAAAGGCAAAATTAGACTGGTCAAAAATACTAAAATCCGGGCAGAGGATCTTTATAGGTTCGCACGCGGCGGTGCCTACGGCTCTTATTGATGACCTGATAGAAAATGCGAAAAACCTGCACGATATTGAAATTGTGCAGTTGATGACGCTGTCCGATAACAAATGGGCGGGCCCGCAGTATCAGCAACTATTTAAGGTAAATACCTTTTTTATTGGTGGCGATACGGTCAGAACAGCGGTTAACGAAGGACGTGCAGATTACACCCCCAGCTTCATTTCCGACATTCCGAATTTGTTCAGTAACGGAATTCTGCCGCTGGATGCGGCCTTAATTATGGTCAGCCCCGCAGACAAGTACGGCTACCATTCTATGGGCGTGTCGGTTGATGTGGTTGCGGCGGCAGCTAAGTCTGCCAATACAGTGATAGCTCAGGTTAACCCTAATATGCCGGTTACCTATGGTCAGTCATTTTTGCACACGAATCAGATTAACCATTTTTGGGAACATGCGGCGCCACTACCGGAGCTGCCACCGCCAAGCCTGGAAAACAATAAAATCATTGAACGTATAGGCCAGTACATTGCTTTGCTGGTTGAAAATGGCGCTACTCTGCAAATTGGCGTGGGCACTATTTGCGCGGCGGCACTGCGTTACCTGAGCAATCATAAAGATCTTGGCATTCACAGTGAGCTTATCACTGACGATGTCATGCACCTTATGCTCAAAGGGGTTATCAACAACCGTAAAAAAACCTTTCACCCGAACAAAATCGTCACCAGTTTTTGTATGGGTTCTAAAGCGCTGTATGACTTTGTTGATCACAACCCCCACGTTGGCTTTTACCCCAGCGAGTACGTTAACTCGCCGGCTAATGTCGCCCGTAACGACAAACTCGTGGCTATTAACAGCGCCATTGAAGTGGACTTAACAGGACAGATTGTTTCCGACTCCATAGGACATCAGTTTTACAGCGGTATTGGCGGACAAGTTGACTTCAGCCGTGGCGCTTCCTTAAGTAAAGGTGGTAAGCCCGTCATTGCCCTGCCGTCGACTACCGAAGACGGTAAGGTGTCACGGATTGTGCCTTTTATTCGTGAAGGAGCCGGAGTGGTCACCACACGAGGGCACGTGCACTATGTTGTAACCGAATTTGGGGTGGCATCGCTGCGCGGAAAAAGTATCCGCGAACGCGCGTTAGAGCTGATTCGTGTTGCCCACCCTAAATTCCGTAGCCACCTGTTACAGGAAGTCCGCAAACACTACTGGGTGCCCAACTATCAGCAACAAACGCCTGTCGATGTGCCTGAACTTGGTGACATCGGCTTTAAGAAACTAAAAATCAATAACGAGTCTTTTGATTTAAGACCGCTTTATCCATCGGATGAACGACGATTGCAGGAGTTTTTCTACTCTCATACCAAAGAAACTCTGCAGCTACGATACAACGCAGTACCCACTAACATGACCCGGGAAAAGTCCTGTAATTTGGTCAGCGTTGATCAGTCCAAAGACCTGGCTCTGTGTATTGTTCGCCAAAAGGGCTCAGCGGTTCAAATTCAGGCCGTAGGACGTTACTACTTAATTGAGTCTCAAAATAGCTGTGAAGTGGCTTTTGTTACCCGTGAGAAATATCAGGGACGCGGCATGGCAGGCATGTTACTGGATGAAATGATCCGTATTGCCAAAGAGCGCAAACTAGATAGTATGCAGGCCTATGTTCTGGCAGCTAATAAGCCCATGCTCAGCGTGTTCGAGCGCGGAGGCTTTAAGCGCCTACCCAGTGAAGAGCCCGGAGAAGTGCTGCTGAAACTCGAGCTGAGCGAGGACGCAGACTAACTATGTCTATCGTTGTTTTTAGTCACTCAGATTGCCTGGATCATATTCCTGATGAACAACACCCGGAGTGCCCGGCGCGCATAGCGGCCATTAACGACCAATTGATCCGCTCCGGAATGGACTTTGTTCTGGTCAGAAAAGACGCTTCCGACGCGCCACTTGAGGCTATTTACAGAGCCCATACCAAAGAGCATGTCGATTTTGTTTTCGCGCAAATTCCGGAGTACGACCACGAGTGGATTGATCCGGACACCTTAATAACCGCAGGCAGTAAAGCCGCCGCCCTGAAGGCTGCCGGAGCCGCCATCAATGCAGTGGATGATGTACTGACCACTTACAACAAGCAGGCCTTTTGTGCCGTGCGCCCGCCCGGACACCACGCCACCCGCGACAAAGCGATGGGCTTCTGCCTGTTCAATAATGTTGCTATTGCCGCTTACCATGCTCTGGAAACGCACGGGCTTGAACGCGTTGCCATTGTCGACTTTGACGTGCACCACGGCAATGGAACAGAAGACATTGTTCAGAGCGATGAGCGTATTTTATTTTGTTCGTCTTTTCAGCAGGCGTTTTACCCCTTTACCGGCGAAGACACCAGCGCCGACAATATCCACAACGTTCCCTTACCCGCAGGATGCAAAGGCCCACAATGGCAAGAAGCCGTTAGCCAAAAGTGGTTTAAGGCGTTAGATGACTTTGCTCCACAACTCATGCTGATTTCTGCAGGGTTTGACGGCCACGCCGAAGACGACATGTCGCAGTTCTTATTGAAAGAAGAAGACTACCACTGGATAAGCCTCAAACTGAAAGAAATTGCCGATAATCATTGCGACGGCCGTATCGTATCTTGCCTGGAAGGCGGGTATAATCTCAGCGCTTTAGGCCGCAGCGTGGTTGCGCATTTAAAAGGCTTGCTCTAATTAGCTAAGGCTTAAATAGCGCCTAAAACAGCAAGCTTCCATTCGTAAAAACATTCATAAAAAGAGTCGAGTATTATGGGATTAATTCTTAAGCTAATTGCGGGTATTGTCGCCGGTATTCTCATTGGGCTATATATGCCCGAGTGGGTCAGCCAACTGTTATTGACCTTTAAAGCTCTGTTCGGTCAGTTGTTATTCTTTACCATCCCATTACTTATTTTGTTCTTCATTACCAGCGGTATTGCCAGCTTACCAAGCAACTCCGGAAAAATGCTCGGTAAAACCTTAGGTATAGCTTATGCCTCTACCGTCATCGCCGGTAGTGTTGCGTTTTTCGCCGCCAGCCTTGTCGTGCCCTGGCTGACCACCGATGCTCAAAGTGTTTCTACCGAAGCCAAAGCCACTATCGAACCTTTTATTGAACTGTCAGTTCCGCCACTTATGGAAGTCATGTCAGCTCTGGTTCTAGCCTTTATATTCGGGTTGGGCATTGCCAGTACTAAAGCTGAAAGTTTGAAAAAACTGTCGGATCAAGGCCGCGACATTATCGAGCTGCTGTTGGTTAAAGTTATTATTCCATTGCTGCCGCTGTATATTGCCGGTATCTTTACAGAAATGGCCGTTGCCGGCACGGTGTTTAATACCCTGAAAACATTTGGTGTCATTCTCATACTTGCCGTTGCTCTGCACTGGGTTTACATCACCTCTATGTACATTATGGCAGGCATAAAAACCGGTCGTTCGCCACTGTTTTTAATTAAAAACATGCTGCCAGCCTATTTCACCGCGTTAGGTACTATGTCCAGTGCTGCAACTATTCCTGTTACCTTACAAAGCGTGCGTAAAAACAAAGTCGATAATGACGTAGCCAACTTTACCGTGCCACTTTGCGCTACCGTTCACTTAGCTGGCTCCACCATTACCATTGTTAGCTGTGCGGTCGCGGTTATGGTGCTGCATAATTCACTGGCTATTCCCGGCTTCTTTACCATGCTGCCGTTTATTTTAATGCTTGGCATTGTCATGTTAGCCGCACCAGGTGTGCCCGGCGGCGCCGTTATGTCGGCGGTTGGTCTATTGGGTTCAATGCTGGGCTTCGGCGAAACTGCTATCGCCTTAATGATAGCCTTGTACATGGCACAAGACAGCTTCGGTACCGCCTGTAATATTACAGGTGATGGCGCTATTGCTATGTTTGTAGATAGTTCGAAGAAGAGTTAGTAAACGAAGGTTCAGAACACCTTGTCGCTGGTGCGTATTAAATTCAATTTAAACGTACTAGCGATTAAAACTTGGAGCGGGAAACGAGATTCGAACTCGCGACCCCAACCTTGGCAAGGTTGTGCTCTACCAGCTGAGCTATTCCCGCGTATTGGTACTTATTGCAGTATTTCTGGAAAGACTGACGTTGGAGCGGGAAACGAGATTCGAACTCGCGACCCCAACCTTGGCAAGGTTGTGCTCTACCAGCTGAGCTATTCCCGCTTCGTCAGTGCGGCGTGTATTCTACTGATACCACCGATAAGGTCAATAGTTTTCACGCCGCAATTGGTTTATTTGCTGAAAAAATGCTCTCGATAGTGCTGTAATTCTGCAATAGACTCGCGAATATCCGCTAAAGCCTCATGCGCACCTGACTTTTTAAAGCTATTGGCAACTTCCGGGTTCCAGCGTTTAGCCAGCTCTTTTAACGTACTGACGTCTAAATTCCGGTAATGGAAAAACGCTTCCAGTCCAGGCATATGCTTTGCCAAAAAACGGCGATCCTGACAGATACTGTTGCCGCACATTGGTGATACGCCGGCATCAATGTACTGCTTTAAAAACTCAATGGTCTCTGCAGCCGCTTTATGCTCGTCGTGCTGACTTTTCTTTACCCGTTCAACCAGACCAGAACCGGTATGTGTTTTCACATTCCAGTCGTCCATCCTGTCCAGGTACTTTTGTGGCTGATGAACCGCAATGACAGGCCCTTCGGCCAGAGTGTTTAACTCGGCATCGGTGACTATGGTAGCCACTTCAATAATGTGATTTTCATCAGGCTCCAGGCCTGTCATTTCAAGGTCAATCCAAATTAAGCGTTGTTTCTTATTGTCCTCGGTCATTACCCTGCTCTCTCAATACAATTTGTTGTATGATAGCGTCATTTCTAGCACGACAACAGGTTAACGGGCTTGGTAAAACGCAGACGTCTTAACAAAGGTCAGCAACGGCAAGTATCAGTCAATCAGAAAAAGCGACTGAAAAACACTGATATAGAGTGGACTGACAGCCAGCTTAATGCACCGGAGCCCGGTCGCGTTATCAGCCGCTTTGGCCAACATGCCGATATCCGTGACGAGCAGGGAAACACCTATCGCTGCCATATTCGCAGGGTTATCAGCAGTCTGGTGTGTGGCGACAGTGTTTTATGGTCCAGATCTTCGGTTGAGCAACAAGGCATGAAGGGCGTAGTGGTTGCCGTTCAGGAACGCGACAGCTTGCTCTCGCGTCCCGACTACTACGACGGTCTTAAACCGGTTGCCGCTAATATTGATCAAATCTTTATTATCTCGAGCGTATTGCCAAGCTTCTCCTCTCCGATTATCGATCGCTACTTAGTCGCCTGCGAAGACATTGGCATAGAGCCGGTTATTGTCCTGAATAAAGCCGATTTACTGCCGGAAATAGACGAAGAAGAGCGCAACCATATCCAGCAGCGCTTAAAAGACTACGAGAGTATTGGCTATAAAGTCCTTAACGTCAGCAGCGCGACTCAGGATGGTCTGGATGCCCTGCAGGACATGCTGAAAGACAGTATTTCTATTGTGGTTGGGCAGTCCGGGGTGGGTAAATCCTCGCTGGTCAATCAACTGTTACCTGAGGTGAACGCCGAGACGAATTTAGTGTCCGATAATTCAGGATTAGGACAGCACACAACCACCGTCGCAACTTGGTATGATTTAAAGCAAGGCGGTGCACTGATTGACTCTCCTGGAATTCGGGAGTTTTCATTGTGGCATCTGGAACCCGAGCGAATCGCTCGTTGCTATGTGGACTTTCGCGACTATTTAGGCGGCTGTAAATTCCGTGACTGCAAACACGCAGACGACCCAGGTTGTGCATTACAGGAAGCTGTCAGCAACAATCAATTGCATGACTGGCGTCTTTCTAATTATCATCGCATTATTGAGACTATGAAAACACAAAAGCCCAGTCGGGCAATTCGAGGTAAATAACTGTGGCTAAGACCGATAAAGTCAAAATATTCTTCCAGCATGTCATGCCTAAGCATTTAATTTCCCGCTTAATAGGAAAGTTTGCTGCGGCGCGTGCCGGATGGTTTACTCAGCTGTTTATCCGTTGGTTTATCCGACAGTATAAAATTGATATGAGTGAAGCCATTGAAGAATCGCCAACAGCTTATAAAACCTTTAATGCGTTTTTTACCCGCCATTTAAAACCTGAGCTCAGACCCTTAGAAGCCAGCGAAAGCGAACTGGCTCATCCGGTCGATGGTGCCGTCAGCCAACTGGGCGACATTGAAAACGGACGTATTTTTCAGGCCAAAGGCCACGATTATTCGTTGCAGGAATTACTGGGAGGCAACGAAGAAGATGCGAAACCTTTCGTTGACGGTAAATTCGCGACCATTTATTTGGCACCGAAAGACTATCATCGCATTCATATGCCCTGCGACGGCGTGCTGAAAAAAATGATTTATGTGCCAGGTGACTTGTACTCCGTTAACCCGTTAACAGCGGCTAATGTCCCTAATCTTTTTGCCCGAAATGAGCGCGTGGTTGCCATTTTTGATACCGAAGTTGGCCCCATGTCATTGGTATTGGTTGGCGCTACAATTGTTGCCAGTATCGGTACTGTATGGTCCGGTACCATAACGCCTCCTACCGGCGGGCGTATTCAAAGTTGGTCATATCCAACCTCGGGACACTCTGCTATACATCTTAAAAAAGGTGAGGAAATGGGTCACTTTAAACTGGGCTCGACCGTTGTGTTGACCTTTGCTAAAGACGCCATTGAGTTTAACGACGAACTTAAACCTCTGTCAGTGACCCGCATGGGTGAAGTCATGGCAGAAATAAAAGAGAGCGACGATTGATTTTATGGGCTCACCGAGGAGCCAGTTATGAGGCTCCGGAAAACACGCTCGCCGCGTTCTCGCGCGCAATGGACAGCGGAGTGCATGGCATAGAGCTGGATGTTTACGCCATTGACGGTGAGCGTTTTGTCTTTCACGACCGGTATTTAGAACGCCTGACCGCCACCCCGGGCAGATTAAAAGATTTAACCGCAGAGCAAATTCGGCATCTGAAAGTCTTCGGTCAGCAGTCTATACCCACGCTGCGAGAAGCTTTAGCTCATATTAACGGACATTGTCATGTCAACATCGAGCTTAAAGGCGATGTGCCGACCAAAGAGCTGTTACTGGACGTTGATTACGCTCTGCAGAACTCGAATTTTAAGCCCGAGCAACTGCTGGTTTCGTCTTTTAACCACCATTGGTTACAACGCCTTAAAAAGCGTCGTCCCAGCATTAAAATTGGAGCGTTAAGTGCCAGTTGCCCTTTGAGTTATTGCTACTTCGCTGAAGAACTCAAAGCCTTCTCAGCTCATTTCGCTGTCGACTTTGTGACACCTGAGTTAGTCGCAGATGGTCATCGCCGGGGCTTACAAGTTTATGTCTATACTGTGGATGGTCAGCACGACATTGAAGAACTGCACGCAATGGGAGTCGACGGTATTTTTACTAATCACCCAAGTTATGCACAAAACGTCGTTGCCGGCCTGACCACTGCCGGCAACGAACCTATTCTGCACTATTAGCACCGCAGACCATCAACTATGATGGTCTGGATACTCTTCCTGTAAAGATTCCAGTTTACGCGTGATAGCCATTGGTGAGCTGGTATTCTTCGCCAGAGCGATATACAGAGCAGGAATAACAAATAACGTCAAAAATGCTGACACTGCAACCCCGGCAAAAATAACCGTACCAATGACCATACGGCTTTCAGCTCCCGGCCCAGAACCGAGGATAAGTGGCACGGAACTCATTAGAGTTGTGAACGCCGTCATTACAATAGGCCGTAAACGCTGTTGCGCAGCTTTAAGCACAGCTTCTTTGAACTCCACTCCTGAATCACGCAACTGATTCGCAAATTCAACAATAAGAATACCATTTTTCGCTGCCAGACCAATGAGCATTACTATACCTATCTGACTGTATATATTGATGCTCATTCCGGCCAGATACAGCGCCATTAAAGCCCCAACTATAGCCATAGGTACCGCCAGCATAATGACCAACGGATGAATAAAGCTTTCGAACTGCGCCGCCAGAACCAGGAAGGTAATGACCAATGCCAACCCAAAAACAAAGACAATTGAACTACCACTCTCTTTGTACAGTTGAGACTCGCCTTTATAGTCAATTGAAACATCTTCCGGCAGTTTTTCCTGCACCACGCCTTCCAAATAACTCAACGCTTCACCCAGTGAATATCCCTCAGCCAGATTCGCTTCAATGGTGACACTGCGCATACGGTTGTATCGGTTAAGTCGGGCTGAAGTGGCCTGCTCAGTAATGGTTACGAGGTTAGAAAGCGGAATCAATTCGTCACTTTTACGCGAACGTACATAGATATTATCTATGGCGCTGGGGCTACGGTAATCGGCTTTTTCGCCCTCCAGCATCACGTCATACTCTTCACCGCGATCAAGGTAGGTTGTCACTCGTCTTTGGCCTAATACAGACTGCAAGGTGATACCTATATCCTGCACTGAAACTCCTAAATCAGCCGCGCTGGCTTCATCCACCTGAATCAGTAATTGTGGCAAAGTTTCTTTATAGTCACTGTCCAGATCCTGTAAACCCGGGTTGGTAGAAGCTTCCTCAATAACAATGTCACGAAATTCTGCTAAGCGCTCGTAGGTATTCCCCTGCAACACGAACTCGACCGGACGCCCGCCTCCACCGCTAATACCACTCCGCATAAAAGCGAATGCCTGTACGCCGACAACCGAATCCAACTGAGAGCGCATTTCTTCCATAAGATCAAAACTTGACCAGTCACGCTCGTCAAAAGGAACGGCACCGACGATGGCAATACCGGCGCTACCACCCCAACCGGGAGCACGAACAATCAAACGGTCAATCTTGCCTTCATCAATATAAGGCAAAAGAATCTGTTCTATTTCGTCCATATGTCTGGAGCTGGACTCGAAACTTGCGCCTTCGGCACTGCGCACCTGAATGTAAAAAGTACCGCGGTCTTCAGGTGGTGCGAACTCTTGTGGAATAAAGCTGAATAAACCAAACGCAACAACGCCCGACATAACCACCAACACGATTGCCATCATAGGCCGCTTCACGCTTTTCTCAAGCACGCCACGGTAACCTTGTTCCAGCCAGTTGAAAGTCGCATCAAAAGCCTTACCAAATTTACTGGTACGCTCTTTTTTACTCAGTATTTTAGAGCTCAGCATTGGCGTTAACGTCAGTGCTGCAATACTGGAGAAAGCAACAGCAGCGGCTATGGCAAGGGCAAACTCCGTAAAAAGCTTACCGATATTTCCGTCTAAGAAAGCCAGCGGTACAAATACCGAAATCAGTACCAGAGTTGTCGCAATAACCGCAAAGCCCACTTCTCTGGCTCCACGATAAGCAGCCAGAACCGGAGGCTCTCCCTCTTCTATACGGCGGTATATGTTTTCCAGCACGACAATAGAGTCATCAACCACCAGTCCAATAGCCAGTACCAGCGCCAGCAAGGTTAACAAGTTTATGGAAAAGCCCAGTGCGAATAGCACCATGTAGGACGCAATAATCGCCACAGGCACCGTCAGCGCAGGAACAATAGTTGCCCTTATATTTCCTAAAAACAGGTAAATAACGACAATAACCAGTGCCATCGCCACAGCCAGAGTATTATAAACTTCGTCAACTGAGCCCTGAATAAATATCGACGAGTCATAGCTGGGTGCCAGATACATGGTTTCAGGCAGGGTTTCCTGAATTTTTTTCATTTCCCGGTGAACGTTCTTCACCACATCCAGGGTGTTGCCCTTCGACTGTTTAATGACACCGACACCAACCATGTTAACGCCATTACCCCGGAAGTCGGTTTTGTCATCTTCGGCACCCAGTTCTACCCGGGCCACTTCACCTAACCGGACTAAGTAACCGTCGTCGCCCTGTCGTATCACCAGGTTTTTAAAGTCTTCCGGCGATAAATACGCGCGTGCCATACGAACCGAGAATTCTCTGTCGGTTGACTCAACTTCACCTGCCGGAAGCTCAACGTTTTCTTCTCGCAAACGGCTAACAATATCGGTTACCGTCACCTGCCGTGCCGCCATAGCATCACGGTCCAGCCATACACGCATGGCGTAACGGCGGTCACCACCAATGACTACCCGTGCGACACCGTCGGCAACTGACAGACGGTCTACGATGTATCGCTCCGCGTAGTCAGTTAGCTCTAGTATCGACATGCTCTCGCTGCGAAGGTTATACCAGACAATGGTACTCTCATCGCTTGAGGCCTTTGAAACTTCAGGGGGGTCAGCTTCTTCCGGCAGGTTATCAAGTACCCGGGACACCCGCTCACGAACGTCGTTAGAAGCGGCATCAATGTCGCGAGTCAGATTAAACTCTATACTGATACTGGAGCGCCCGTTGCGGCTGCTAGAGCTAATGTTTTTAATGCCTTCTATGCCACTAATACGGTCTTCGACTAACTGCGTGACCTGAGTTTCTACAACTTCGGCAGAGGCGCCGGGGTAGTCTGTATCAATAGTAACTATAGGACGATCAATATCCGGATATTCTCGCAACGGCAGCATGGTAAAAGCTACAATACCGAAAACCACCAGCAGAATATTCAGTACGGTTGCAAAAACCGGACGTTTTACAGAAAGGTCTGACAACAACATAATTTAACCTCCCTGCACAGAAACGGGTACACCGTCACGAAGGCGAACAATACCTTCTATAATAACTTCTTCTCCGGGTTTAAGGCCGCCTGTAATTTCCACAATACCGGGCTTACGTCGACCAATAGTGACTTCTTTTTGGCGCGCGCGATTATCCGGTGTTAACACATACACATATTGTCTGTTTTGAATGGGGATAAGCGCTTTTTCCGGCAACAAAAGAGCTTCATCAATGCTCCGTAGCAAAGTAATTTGCAAAAGCATTCCCGGACGCAGACGTTCATCATCATTGTTAATTTTTGCACGGACTTTTACTGACCGCGTTACCGGGTCCACACGAGAATCAATGCTGGAAATACGCCCAATAAACTGTTCGCCCGGATATGCACGGCTGCGGGCAATCACTTCCTGATCTACGGCAATACTAGCGAAATAACGTTCAGGAACGCTGAAGTCCACTTTAATAGGTTTGATATCATCAAGCGTTGTAAACACATCCCCCGGACTGACCAGAGAACCGGCGCTTATTTCACGAATACCGACACGACCTGAAAATGGCGCATAAATCTTCATTTCTTTTAACGTGGCTTCCGCAACTTCTAAATCGGCCTGGAGCCCATTTACCCGAACTTGTTGCTCATTAAGTTGTTGTTGTGAGGCTGCATTACCACGACGCAATTCGGTTATTCGTTCCAGCTGGCGTTTTGCTTCGTCTAAACTAAATTTGAGTTGTTGCACACGAGCTACTTCTATACGCGCATTTAACTCAGCCAGCAGTTGTCCCTGCTCAACTAAGTCACCGCTTTCAAAATAGATTTTTTCAACAACGTCCTGAGTTTGCGCGGTAATACGAACCGTTTCATTGGCCATGGCGGTGCCTAACGCTTCAATAGTATCGCGGAACTCACTAATTTCAGCGGTCTGAGTTTTAACCGGAACCGACTGTTCCTTTCCCCCTTCAACCTTAGTTTCAGGCGGAAACCCAAACAAATACACAGCTGCCGCAGTCAGGACAACGACAACAATAGTAATGGGATTAATCCAGGAACGTTTCGCCATGCTTACCTCTAGGTTCTTTTTACAACGGTTTTAACATGGACTATTGTACGCAAAACACCGCCTAAAGGCGGTGCACTTAACGAGGATTCTGGCGGTTTAATCGCAAATTCAATCGTTTGAATGAAACGCGGGGCTGTATTTGTGAATAGCTTCAATAAAAGCAGCAGCATGCTCCGGATCTACTTCGGGGTGAATTCCATGCCCCAAATTGAACACATGGCCAGTACCTGAACCATAGCTTTGTAATATGCTTTGTACTTCTTCCTCAATCCGCGCTGGTTTCGCATACAGTACGCTAGGGTCCATATTTCCCTGCAGCGCGACTTGCCCACCAACACGAGCTCTGGCATCGAATAAATCGGTGGTCCAATCCACACCCAGCGCATCGGCACCGCTAGCAGCCATAGCTTCCAACCATTGCCCACCATTTTTGGTAAATAAAGTAACCGGCACTTTGCGTCCGTCGGCTTCCCGCGTAAGACCCGCTACAATTTTCTCCATGTAAGCCAGAGAAAATGCTTTGTAGTCACGTGGTGATAAAACTCCCCCCCAGGTATCGAATATCATGACCGACTGCGCACCTGCGGCAATCTGCGCATTTAAATACTGAGTAACGGACTCCGCCAGTACATTCAGCAAGGTATGCATAGCTTCAGGATCAGCAAACATCAGTTGCTTCACCTTGGAGAAGTTTTTAGTGCTGCCACCTTCAACCATGTAGGTCGCCAGTGTCCAGGGACTTCCGGAGAAACCAATAAGTGGCACACTGCCATTCAGTTCGCGACGAATAGCGCGCACAGCATCCATCACGTAACCCAGCTCGTCTTCCATATCGGGCACAGCCAGATTTTTAATAGCGGCCATGCTGCGAACCGGGTCTTTAAATTTAGGGCCCTCACCGGCTTCAAAATATAAACCCAGACCCATAGCATCGGGAATGGTCAAAATATCACTGAAGAGTATAGCGGCATCCAGGTCGAATCGACGTAACGGTTGCATGGTCACTTCACAGGCCAGTTCAGTGTTACGGCATAATGACATAAAGTCGCCAGCCTGACCGCGCACTTCTTTATATTCAGGTAAATAGCGCCCAGCCTGACGCATCATCCAGACGGGTGTGCGATCAACAGGTTGTTTTGCCAATGCACGAAGGTAACGATCATTTTTAAGCGCCGGAGCGGTCATAGCGAATCCAATTATTTATCAACATCAATGCCCGGCATTTTATCAGTCCACAGGCATTGGCTCCATGAAAACTTATGCTTACCTCTTTTGAGATAGGTCAATCAACGTTCTTGCTATGGTCCCTTCCGGCGGAATATCCGGAAGGCTGTCAAAAGCAAACCAGTCGCCTGTCACCAATTCGTGCGGATCAATATGCAGTTCGCCCTCTGCCCAGTCTGCGGTGTAACCCATCATTAGCGAATGAGGGAAAGACCAGGGCTGGCTTAAATGGTACTGAATGTTCTTAACGCGGATACCTGCTTCCTCATAAACCTCTCGCTCTAATGCCTGCTCCAGACTTTCGCCGGCTTCAACAAACCCTGCCAGTATAGAGTGCAACCCAGGCTTATGCCGCTTACCCTGAGCCAGTAAAATTTTGTCACCTTTGCGAATAGCCACGATAATGCATGGCGACACGCGCGGGTAACAACGGTGCTGACACTGGTTACAATGCATCGCCAGCTCCCATTCAATGGTTTGCATGCGGGCCCCGCAGCGGCCACAAAAACGATGAGTATTCAAAAAATCGCTGAATTGCCGGGCTCTGCCTGCCATCGCAAACTTTTCCATGTCATCCACGGTAAGTAATTGCCGTAAAGGCACGAACTCACCACCAATGAACTGCTCATCCATATAGTCAGCCATGACCAAATAACAGCTGCGCTCCCGCAGTTCTCCTATTTCCACTACCCGGTAGTCATTTAAGTCTGGAAAGCTCAGATCTTGCAGGCAGCCAAAGGGGACTTCTCCGCTTTCATCCAGAAAAAGATGGTCAGAGCTCACCACAAACCACCAGGCAGGTTCATCACCCGCCGGTTTTGAATACAAAGTCGCCATATTAATCCCGCGTATCAAATGCGTTTGGTTTTCTGTAAAATCAGTTGAGTTCTAATGCTTCTGAATTTACATTAGGTACTGAAACTATAGACGGAGAGTATCATGTTAAGCCGTAATGAGCAGGCAAAAAAGCGCTGGGGCGGCGCTCATAAAAGTATCGACCTATGGCTATCCGAGCGCCAGGACTTACTGGTGAATTACTTTAAACTTGCCGCGCTCCCGCCTTATGAAAGCATTCGCTCGGGCTTACCCGACGTCACTGATATCCGTAACTTTTGCGGTCAATTAGTCGACTACGTATCGAGTGGTCATTTTGAAATTTATGACCAAATTGTGCGCGAAGCTTCATCTCAGGGAAACTCAGTTGATGATTTGGCTGATGAGTTATTCCCTTTAATTTCTGACACAACCGAAATAGCGTTAGATTTTAACGATAAGTACGGTGAGATAAGCTCAACTGACCACTGTGAAACCTTCGATAGAGATTTATCGGCACTTGGTGAAGCATTGGAATTAAGAATGGAGTTTGAAGACAAACTTCTCAACCATTTAGACGAGCATAATTTAATAACAGCTTAAGCTGACTTTTATTGAATTTATAAAAACGCCGGCAATTCGCCGGCGTTTTTGTATAGATGAAAACTCAACTGAGCTTATTCGGTATCCGGCTCGTCTTTTTGTACGTTAAGTAATTCAACGGTAAAAATCAGCGTTGAATTTGGTGGGATTTGACCATCACCCAATTCACGATCTCCATATGCAAGTTCAGACGGGATCACAAAACGGTACTTAGCACCTTCCTTCATCAACTGCAGACCTTCAGTCCAGCCCGGAATAACTCGGTTTAGCGGAAAAGATGTAGGCTCGCCACGTTCATAGGAGCTATCAAAAACTTCCCCATTAACCAACGTGCCTTCGTAATGAACTTCTACCATATCGGTTTCGGATGGACTAACACCGTCACCCTCTTTAAGAACTTCATACTGAAGACCAGAATCTGTTGTTTGAACACCTTCTTTTTTCGCGTTCTCGGCTAAATACGCTTTGCCTTCTTCCGCCGCTTTCTTACCCAATACGTTTTGACGTTGCTCCATAACTTCTTTGCGCATAGTGTTCAGGATTTTTTCAGCTTCCTCATCACTTAACTGAGGATCACCTTTAACCGCATCCACAAAGCCAGCAATAACAATATCGCGTTCCAGCATGAAATCCGCTTCTTCCTGACGTTCTAAGTTACGTGCAATAAACCCGCCAACAGAAGAGCCTAGAGCGTAAGCCTGCTTGTCTTTGTCTGTTTTTAATTCCGTATCATTCGCCGGAAATTTTTCTTGTGAGCAGGCCGCCAGTACCAGCGCGATAGCTGAAATAGCTAACGGCTTCATCAGTTGTTTCATCGTTTTCTCCAATTATCGTCTTGCATCCTTTCGGACTATGCCATAATAGTGTTATCTAACAGAACCATACTACACAACCACAAGGAACTTGCCTATGCCTTTTCTTAAGCTCTGCGGTGCGTTTATTTTGCTGGTTGTAATTACCGGTTGCCAACCTGCACCGGAAAAGGTCAAGAAAACGATTCACGCTGAAAACGGCACCTACGCCGCTGATATTTCCGACGACGGAAACTATAGCCTAGTCTCTACAGATGAAACTGGTTTACTGCTGTGGCCACGTTATGCCACCAACGCCAAGTACCAATGGCAGCATAATGAAAACACCGTCTCTCAGATTATAGACGTTGATATTAGCGCCGACGGGGAAGTGGCGGTTGCAGCATCGCGTAAAGAATTCTCCATGTGGGATATTAATAACGGCGAAAATCTGGGGTTCTGGCAAATAGGTTCAGGCGAGATACAAAAGCTGGTGGTCAGTAAAAAAGGTGGAACGGTGGTGCTTGGAAAGCAAGACGGTACACAGGTTGCTTTCAACCCCGCCTCGGGTCGACGTATTGAATTTTATGGGCATACCGAAAGTATTAATGTTCTTGATATTTCGCCCAATGGTTTTTATGTTCTAAGCGGTTCAAACGACCATTCGGCTATACTGTGGGATACCCGGAGCGGGCAAATTGTGCACCGTTGGCCACTGGAAGGGCGGATCACACAGGTTGCTCTGCACCCTGATGGTCACTTCGCGTTTATCTCAGATGCAATCGATAATTCGATTATTCACTCACTACCAGATGGCGAAATTGCCTCAAAACTTAAATTCATAGAGCGCCATAAAATTTTTAGTGCTGCGCGTTTTAGCGCATCCGGTGATTATCTCATTACCGGCTCGCCATCACGTCAAATTGCAATCTGGGACACCTCGACAGGAGAAGAGCTCACGCACTGGCGGGTAGATTTACGCGACGGAGGGCGTCCCAGCAACGCTGCGGTGTTAGCCGTCGTCTTTGATGAAAAACAGCAACAGGTCATTAGCGAGAGCTCTGCCGGTCTTGCTGAGTGGTGGAATATTGATTTAACAGGTAGTAAAGAATGACAGTAGAGAAGATAGAAGCACAATTAACTAATCTGGAAATGCAGTTAACATTCCAGGAAGACACTATTGATTCACTAAATAAACTAGTTACTGAGCAGACTCAGCAAATGAGTGAAATGCAAAAGCAAATTCGCTGGTTAGGAAAGCGCCTAAAACAAATGCAGGAGAATCAGTCGACTGACTCAGATCCGGCAGACGAACCACCCCCTCCTCATTATTAAAGCGTTGGGTTTACCTTGACCTTAGCAAATCAGGTCAGTATAACAACTGTTCTTATTTAGTTTGCGAGAATGTTATGTCATCAAAGCACCCGATTATTGCCGTTACCGGTTCATCAGGAGCAGGAACAACCACCACAGGTCAGGCCGTACGCCATATCTTTCGTTCGTTAGATGTGAGTGCCGCGTTTGTGGAAGGTGACAGCTTTCATCGCTACTCCCGCCCTGAAATGGACTTGGCTATTCGCAAAGCTCAGGAACAGGGTCGTCATATCAGTTATTTTGGTGCCGAAGCCAACGACTTTGACCGGTTAGAATCGTTATTCCGCTCTTATTCGCAAACCGGCAACGGTAAAGTCCGTCGCTATTTACACAGCTTTGATGATGCGGTTCCTTATAACCAAATGCCCGGTACTTTCACGCCCTGGGAAGAACTGCCTGAAAGTACCGATGCACTTTTCTATGAGGGCTTGCATGGTGGTGTTTGCGGAGACGGCTACGATGTAACTCAATATGTTGATTTATTAATCGGTATGGTGCCCATTGTTAACCTTGAGTGGATCCAGAAATTAATTCGCGATACCTCGGAGCGGGGGCACTCACGTGAAGCGGTTACCACCAGCATTATTCGCGGCATGGAAGATTACATTCACCATATTGTTCCGCAGTTTTCGCGTACTCATATCAACTTCCAGAGAGTACCTACGGTTGATACGTCCAACCCTTTCAGCGCCAAGGATATTCCATCACTGGACGAGAGTTTTGTTGTTATTCGTTTTCGCGGTATTAAGAACGTCGACTTCCCATATTACCTGCAGATGATAGACGGCTCGTTTATGTCACGTACCAGCACCCTAGTTGTGCCCGGTGGGAAAATGGCCTTAGCCATGGAGCTTATTCTGACACCGCTGATTGAACAAATTATGGAAAGGAAAAACCAGGTTCGCCGTCAGGTTGACTGGATATCAAGTAAGTAACTACTCACCAACTAACCAGCGACTGTGAAAGTTGGCACCTTTATCCTGAGCCAGAGTCTTGCACAACACGGGTAACAGATGCTCGCTGTCCTGTACCACGCCATAAGGCGGATTAACCCAGAGAAAGCCACAGCCGTGAAGCCCTTTACGCTCATCATTGGTGCGTATATTCAGCTCCATGATCAGAGTCTTAGGCAGATCCGACAAAGCGCCAACGTCGCGATGAAAAGCCGCCGTTTTCAGCTCATCTTTAATGGGATACCAAACCGCAAAGCTGCCGCTTTTCCAGCGTTTTAAGCCCTGTTCAAGCGCGCTGACCACATCGTCAAACTCCGTGGTGTTTTCAAAAGGCGGGTCAATAAGTACCAAACCACGCTTTTCAGCCGGGGGCAGTTGCGCACGCACAGCCTGATAACCGTCCATAGGAGCCAGTATTTGCACTTGTTTGTGTCGCCCCAAGGGGGTGTTTTTAAGAGTCTCTGCGTCTTCTTTATGCAGTTCACAAACAACTAACCGGTCATTTTCGCGTAAAAATTCAGAAGTTATGACCGGTGAACCGGGGTAATACCGAAGCTTATCCTGCTCTTCGTTTAATTGACGCACGGTGCTTAAGTATGCGGCGGCTAAAGGCTCTTCAGCTGAGTGCTCAGCAAAACGAACAATGCCCTGCTCAGCTTCAGCAGTTCTTATTGCCTGATCGCCTTGCAAATCGTAGTAGCCGATACCACCGTGAGTATCGAGTACGAAGTAGGGCTTATTCTTTTGCTGAAAATACTCTAGCGCCCGCGCCAACAGCAAATGCTTAAAAACATCGGCAAAATTGCCAGCATGAAAAATGTGTCGATAATTCAAAGATCAGTCGTCTTGTTGAGGGGATTCAATACGGTAACTGTGGGTAATATTAACCGAAGCTTCCAGCATCTTAGCCACCGAACAGTACTTGTCGGCTGACAGTTTCACCGCACGCTCTACGTGCTTTTCGTTGATATCGGTGCCCACGACCACGAACTCCAGGTGAATGTCGGTAAAAACCTTTGGTACTGAATCGGCACGTGTCCCTGACAACTCACAATAGCAGCGCTGAAAGTTCTGCTTAGCTTTTTGCAATATGCTGACCACATCAACCGATGCGCAACTTCCCGCAGACATTAGCGCCATTTCCATAGGGCTGGGCGCCTTGCCCGGGCTGTCACCATCCATAACCACTTGATGACCACTACCTGAGGTAGCCACAAAAGTCATGCCCTCTACCCAGGTGACCTTTGCATTCATGCTATTTGCTGACATTGAAGATCCTTGCTGAACTCAATAAAAGACTACAGTCGGTAACTTTGCAGACGCTCATCGAAAAGGTTTTTTACCAGACCGACAAACTCGTTAATGAAGGCTTCCTGCTGCGGAGTCGGGTGTGTATCCAGAACTTTCGATAACACCTCTTCTAAATCGTAAACGATAGCATCCGTTTCCCGGACAATATCCAGCCGCACAGCCTCATCAAGCTCATTCTGCTCAAACACTGCCATCATGCTTTCTGACAAGCGCTCTTCCATAAAGTCGCGCAAAGTGTAATCCGCAGTTCTTGCGCTGCTACTTTGTTCAGTGAAGACCGGTAACTGACCTGTCAGGTACTGGATTAACTCAATGTATCCGTCTGTTTCAACTATCATCTGTTTCTCTTTGTCACGCGGCCAGGCAACCCATACGTTGCCCAGCCACTAAACTAGCACAGATTGCGATTAAAATTTAAGCCCTGGTGCTAAACTCTCAGGTAAGCTCATGCTGTCAGCTTCCACAGAGGCGACCGGATACGCGCAATAATCCGCCGCATAATACGCACTAGCGCGATGATTACCGCTTGCGCCAATACCACCAAAAGGTGCGGCACTGCTGGCACCAGTAATCGGCTTATTCCAATTCACAATACCTGCACGAATGTGTTTAAAGAAGTAACGATAGGTTTGTTCATCGTCACACAATACACCAGCAGACAAACCATAACGCGTGTTGTTCGCTTCTTTAATAGCCGCATCGATATCTTTAAAACGATACACTTTCAATAATGGTCCGAAATGCTCCTCGTCCGGTAAATCTTCAACTCCGGTTACATCCACAATACCCGGAGTGACAAAGCCTTTCTTCGAATCAGTCTGCTTCATACGAACTAATGACTTAGCTCCTTTATGTAACAGCTCATTCTGTGCATCGACCATTTCGCCCGCAGCTTTAGCAGAAATCATGGCACCCATGAATGGCTGTGGATCAGCTTCGTAGTCGTCGACCAGAATATTCTCAGTCACTTCAATGAGGCGTTCCAGTACAGCACGACCTTGCTCAGAATCTTCGATGAACAAGCGACGTGCACAAGTGCAGCGCTGACCAGAAGTGATGAAAGCCGATTGCACAATATTGTGTACCGCTGCATCAATATCAGCCACATTAGTCACCAATAATGGGTTATTACCGCCCATTTCCAGTGCCAGAATTTTATCCGGACGACCGCCAAACTGTTTGTGTAACAAGTGGCCGGTGTTTGATGAGCCAGTGAAATACAGACCGTCAATTTGTGGATGCGCTGACAATGCTTTACCCGTATCAACTTCACCCTGAACCAGGTTGAGAACACCCGCTGGAATGCCTGCTTTTTCCCATAACTTCACGGTTTCCTGAGCCACCATAGGAGTCAGTTCGCTTGGCTTGAACACCACAGTGTTACCCGCAATAAGCGCCGGTACAATGTGCCCGTTAGGCAAATGCCCCGGGAAGTTATAAGGGCCATAAACAGCGACCACACCGTGCGGCTTGTGGCGGATAAAGGCTTTTGCGCCCGGCATGTCGTTTTCCACGGTACCGGTGCGTTCATGGTAAGCACGCTCGGAAATAGCCACTTTACCCATCATAGCGCCAACTTCGGTGCGAGTTTCCCAAACGGGTTTGCCGGTTTCTTTAGCCATGGTACGAGCCAAGTGCTCTTTATTTTCTTCCAGCAATTCAGAGAATTTTTGGCAAATAGCCAAGCGTTCTTCAACACTGCGACCAGACCAGTCCGGAAATGCCGCCCGAGCTGCCAGAATGGCCTTTTCAACCTGAGTTTCACTGGCAGCTTCGCCACTCCAGATAACTTCGTTTCGTGCTGGATCAATCGATTTGAACAACTGGCCTTCGCCAGCTTCCCAACAACCGTCAATAAATTGAATACTGTTCGTCATACAAATACTCCTGCTTAGAGTGCAACAATGCGGGCTTCATCGCCGCTTTCTAAATGCATTGCCTGGGCTTGTTCTGTCGTCAATATGAGTTCGTCTGCACCTGCTGGTAAAGACAATTTGGTTGCGCGGAAGTTCTTCAGTTGCGTGTTGCAGACAATATGAGGAATACCTTCATCTTCCGCTGTAGATCCGCGGACAGTTACCGTCACTAAACGACTGTTACGGACACTATTAAGATTACACACTTCGGCTTCAACCGTTGGCCCTGCGTCAAATATATCGACGAAGCCTCTGAACCGGAAACCTTCCGACTCCAACAATTTCAGTGCCGGGCGGGTATTGTCGTGAACTTTACCGACAACCGCCTGCGCTTCCTTACTCAACAAGTTGGTATAAATAGGGAAGCGTGGCATCAATTCAGAAATAAAGACTTTATCACCAATGCCGCTTAAGTAATCGGCTTTAGGAAAGTCCATCGAGAAAAAGTTCTCTTCCAGCCAGTTCCAGAATGGCGAATCCCCATTTTCATCTGAAACACCGCGCATTTCGGCTATTACCCAGTCGCTGAAACGCTGTTTAAACTGCGCTAAAAACAGCATACGGAAACGAGACAAAGTACGTCCGTTCATATTGTGCCGGTAGGGTTCACGCAAAAATAGGGTGCATAGCTCAGAAACACCTGTGTAGTCATTACACAAGGTTAAGGTTTCCAGCGCATTATAAATATTAAGCTTTTCTGAATGATGCACAACTTTACCCAAACGGTAATGCCAGAAGGCTTCATTCAAACCCACCGCAGCTTCAATACCACTGACACCTGCAATAGTACCGGTTTCGGTATCTTCCATAACAAACAGGTAGCTTTCATCGCCCGGTGTTTCAACGGTGTCTTTAGCGAATGCTTTTTGCGCCGCATTAATGCGGCGCTCCAGCAGCGACTGGTCTACCGGTAAGGAAGTAAAACCATGACCGGATTCAATCGCGCACTGATATAACGCTTCGTAATCTGACGGCTTAATGGGTCTGATTAGCAACATAAAACAGCCTCAGTTATTGACCGACGACCTGAGCAACAGCTTTTTCAAAGCGCTGCAGGCCTTCTTTAATGTCTTCTTCAGAAATAACCAGTGACGGGGTAAAACGCACCACATTAGCACCGGCAATCAGTACCATCACGCCATGCTCCTGACCGGCCAGCAAGAAGTCGCGCGCACGCCCTTCGTACTCTTTATTCATTGCCGCGCCAAGTAATAAGCCCTGACCTCGAATTTCGCTGAACACGTTATATTTTTCGTTAATTGCGGCCAGTTGCTCTTTGAACCACTGCTCACGTTGCTTCACGCCGTCCAGCGTTTCTTTCGTATTCACAACATCAAATACCGCTTCTGATACAGCACATGCCAGTGGGTTACCGCCGTAAGTACTACCGTGAGTACCAGGTTTAAGATGCTCAGCAATTTCCGTTGTTGTCAGCATAGCGCCAATAGGGAAACCACCGCCTAAAGCCTTGGCTGAAGTCAGAATATCCGGCGTTACGCCCAGCTGTTCATAAGCATAGAGGCTACCGGTACGGCCAAAGCCTGTTTGTACTTCATCAAAAATCAATAACGCGTCGTTTTCATTACACAGTTCACGTACCGCTTTCACGAATTCCACGTCAGGGCTTACTACGCCGCCTTCACCTTGCAATGGCTCCATCATTACCGCGCAAGTTTTGTCGGAAATCAGTTCCTTAAGCGCGTCGATGTTGTTGTAATCCACATGCTCAATAGCACCAGGTTTTGGACCAAAACCGTCAGAGTAGGCTGGCTGGCCACCCACGGTTACGGTAAAGAAGGTGCGTCCGTGGAAACCTTTGGTAAAAGCAATAATTTGTTGCTTATGCTCACCGTGCTTTTCAATTGCCCAGCGACGCGCCAGCTTTAATGCCGCTTCGTTGGCTTCAGCACCTGAGTTAGCGTAGTAAACGCGATCAGCAAAGGTGGCTTCGGTTAATTTCTTCGCCAGACGAATTGCCGGTTCGTTGGTAAAAACATTACTTAGATGCCACAGCTTCTGGCTCTGTTCCTGTAGGGCTGACACCATCGCTGGGTGGCAATGACCAAGACAGTTCACAGCGATACCACCGGCAAAGTCGACATACTCACGACCTTCTTGATCCCAAACACGAGCACCTTCTCCTTTAACTGGAATCATCGATGCCGGGTTGTAGTTTGGAACCATTACATCATTAAACATTTCACGGTTTACTGTCTTATTGTCTGTCATTACTCTCGTCCTTATCGCCTTAGCGAGTTAACAAAGGTGTCAACAAATTCATCTCTAAAAGTAGCCGGCTATTATGCCAAAATTTGTGCAGTTTGTCTGTGATAATTCGGTTATAAATCCCTAATCCCGAGGGGTTACGCTTTTCTTGCATAAGATACGAATAGTTATGCTAATGCATACTGAAACCATGAATCTTTAGTCATTATTTTTTAGGTCACGAAAATGTTTTCTCCGAATTAACATTTAAGTACGCAGAATTACATTGATCTTTAACTGGTGTTAATTTAGCCTGATTTATTGAATAAATGTTCGGCAACAGAAGACGTTATGAAAAATCAGACTCCGCCCCTGAACGCCTCATCTCAACCACAGTTAAAGCTTACCTACTTACGTCCGGGCGACGTAATTGATGTTGAGTTTTCTTCGGCGACCAAGGTGCGCACCAAGCTTCAGGTTGTGGGCTTTGATACCGGTAACTATTTATTGTTAAAACAGCCGAACCCACGCACTGACGGCAGCTATGCCGATGTGTTATATGAAGGCAACCCGGTTATTGTTCGCTTGGTTTTAGAGGGAGAAGCGGGTGAATGCCTGGCGTTTAAAACAAAGATCCGGGCCGTCTCAAATATCCCGTTCAGGTTGCTGTATCTGGATTATCCGAAAGAAATTGAGAATCGCGCACTACGCGCACAGCGGAGGGTTCGAACACACATTCCAGTCGATGTTACTGCTGACGGCAGCCAGACTAACACTAAAAAGAAATTGGCCAGTGGTGTTATCGTCGATATCTCTTCTGCCGGGTGTCGAATTGTGTTTAAGGCGCAGAACCAGACAGGTAATGTCACTCATATGAATATAAAAATCAGTATTGGTTCTGGTTCTCAGAAAGAGCCTCTGACTCTTTCAGGTCAAATTATGAATCAGCGCAAAGAGCATGGAATGATAAGTGTTGGCGTGCGCTTCACTGACGAGGAAGCGCATATCGGTAAAGTGTTCGAGCATTTATTAATCGACACCGAGTTTGAGTGCTGACCTCTCTATTCAGGCACGACAATTGGCGGGCGTTTTAAGCTCACATTGTGCAAGCGAGCAACAGTTTCTGATGTTATTGAATGCTTATTGAGTAGATGTTTACCCTCTTCCAGACTGGCAAGGTCCACTTCCCGCAGCATTCTGAATTCGCAATAAGCATTAGCTTGGGCTAAGGCTTCCGCGTATTCAGATTCATAGCCTTTGTCTTTCGTTTTGCTTTGCGTAAAAGCCAATAAGTGTTTGCTTACCGGAACACGCTTTAACCCCCAGCCTTCAGCAACCAGATAACTCACGTCTTTATCCTTTTCCAGCATTAAGTCGCGTAGAAAGCGTTCGTCCGGAGTTAAAGTGACAATAGTATTGTGGCGCTCGGGTGACTTATCGTTAACGCTTTGCATAGCGAATTCACGCTGTACATCATCAAATAAACGCAAGTACAGCTTGGTTAAGGCAATTTTCCCCAGTTCATGGAACATACCAATGGTATAGGCTAGAACCGGATCTCGCAGGTTACGCTCTACCGCAATATTGTGTGCAGCAATAGACGTACCCAGGGAATGCTCCCAAATTTTGCGGCGGAATAAGGTGAAGGGTTGTGTGGCCGGCGGCAACCAGTTTTGCATAATATAAGCAGGAGCCAGCAGGCGTAGGTTTTCGGTGCCCACAAAGCTCATGGCTACCCTAAGGTTATCAATTTTCACCTGCTTATTCCGGTCGATAAACGGTGGTTGATTGACCGTACGGATTAACCCCGTATGAAACCAGTCCATACCTTGCACAACGGATTCAATCCGGCGCATAGAAGCAGCTTTCATGCTAAGCGTATCCAGCAATTCAGGTAGCTTTTCAGGTAATGGGATCAAGCGTTCGCGAATGTAGTCACCATCTTCGATGGTTTTCAACGCACGATGATAAATCTCTTCATGCAATTCATCGGAAATACGATCGGCGTAACGTTGCCGCGCTTGCGCTTTACGGTCGCGCTCTTCGTAATTCAGACGCTCAACTTCTAAAAGCTTACGTCGCTGCTCATGCTCTTCGTCGTCGGTACCATCTTCTTTTGAGCGAGTTTTACGCGCAAACGGAAAGCTTATCAGATAGTTGATAAAGCGTTTTTCTAAGCGCAGGGCGGGATCATTACTACCGCCTTCTGTGGTACCCGCAAAAAAGTGGAACATGTTACCTCGGTATTAGCTGAACTGCGGCAGTATTATGTTGAATAAGCAGAGAAAATACTACTTACTGATTATCGTATATAACGTAAAAAATTCGCTAACAGATTATGTCCTTGTGCTGTCATCACAGACTCGGGATGAAACTGAACACCAAACAGCGGCAAATGCCGGTGCCTTATTGCCATAATCTCGCGCTGACCTTTTTCGGTTTCTGTATCGGCATCAATGACAAAATCTGTTGATAAGCTTTCAGGAGAAACAACAAGGGAATGGTAACGGGTCACTTCTAATGGGTTATTCAGCTGTCGGAAAAGTCCTTCGCCGGAGTGTTTAATCACACTGGTTTTTCCATGCATAACTTTTTCTGCCCGAACAACGTTTGCACCAAAAACCTGTGCCAATGCCTGATGACCAAGACACACACCTAATATTGGCAGCTTAGTCTGAAAGTGCTCAATAGCAGCTAAAGATATTCCCGACTCGTTGGGAGTACAGGGGCCAGGTGATATAACAAGTGCTTGCGGCGCTAACTGCTCTATGTCGGTAAGGGTTAATTCATTATTCCTGAAAACACTAACGTCTTCGCCTAATTCCCGAAAGTAGCGTGCAAGGTTGTGAGTAAATGAATCAAAGTTATCAATTAAAACAATCATACTGCTAGGACAACCGCTCACTCAGCCAGTCTTTAAAATGGACGGGGCGGGCAAAGTAGAAGCCCTGCAATAAGTCAGCGCCATTTTCTTTCAGCAATTTAACCTGAGTTTCAGTTTCTACGCCTTCTGCTACCGAAGAAACCAATAGAGATTTCGTCATATTCAGCATAGCCAGTAGCAGACCCTTATGTTTATCATTCACTTCTGCAAGCTGAACAAACTCTCTGTCTATCTTTAGCTCGCCTATTGGCAGTTGCTGAATGCGCATGAAATTAGAATACCCGGTACCAAAGTCGTCAATAGAAAATACGACACCGAGCTCGGCAAGCCGCAACATTGTTTGCTCAACTATTTCAGGGTCAGCCAACAGTAAGTTTTCGGTAATTTCAATGGTCAGTTGATTTAGCGGCGCATCCTGTTCGGTAAATATTCTCTGTACCGTCTCGACATAGTCGTCTTGTAAAAATTCAATTGGACTGACATTTACCGCTATGCGATCGTTAAGCCCTTCATCGCTCAGCTGTCGCACAACAAAAGCGACCTGACTCAGCAATTCTTTAGCCATAGGAATAATCAGCTTAAACCGCTCAGCAATCGGGATAAATTGATCTGGAGGAATGATCTCTCCGGCTTCATTGCGCCAACGCATTAGAGCCTCTGCACCACGCACAACACCGTTGGTATCGACTTTAGACTGCAACCAACATTCGAACTGCCCTTTACCCAAAGCCGCTCGTAAAGCCACTTCGGTTTTGGCATCGGTTACAACTGAATTAGATATTTCGGCTCTGTATACCGCAACTTTATCCCGGCCGCTATGCCGCGCATTAGACGTTGCCGTATCGGCCTGTGACAGCAGCCCGGAAGCGTTTTCATCGCCGCCACTTAAACTGACACCAACACTTGCTGTGAGGTAATGCGTCTGGAACGCCGTTTTAAACGGCTCGCGCAGTACGCTATGAAGCTCATCAATAATAGCCAGGCTGGTCTCGGTAGAGTCCTGCATAACCCCCACCCAGAATCTGTCACCAAGATCTCTCGCTATCCAGCCCGAATCGCCAATAGTTTTTCTCATTCGTTGTGCAATTAACTGAATAACACGGTCACCTTCCTCGTGTCCATGAATTGTATTCACGCGGTTAAAGTAATCAATATTAACGGCAGCGACAGCAATGGGTAACTGGCTTTCAATGCGTTTCTCAACCAGATCAAGAAAACGGTGACGATTTGGCAACCCTGTTTGCTCATCAAAGTTTGCTAAGTATTCGAGCTTGCGGGCATTTTCTTTTTGCTCGGTAATATCCCGTATAACACCAACATACTGCGTTTCACCAGAATGCGTTACCTCGGTTACCGCCAAATCAATAGGAAACACTTCTCCGGTTCTACGTTTAGCCTGGACTTCGCGGCCAATACCAATAATGCGGGCGCGGCCTGTTTTTTGATAAGCGCTAATGTAACGGTCATGTTCACGGGCATAGGGTTCGGGCATTAACACACTGACATTTTTACCCTTCACTTCAGCGGCGCTGTAACCGAACATGCGTTCAGCCGGCACACTAAAGTTAATAATCATGCCGTTATTGTCGATGGTAATAACTGCATCCAGTAAATTGTCCAGTGTGCTGCGTAAGGTGTTGGCTTGCTCTTGCAACTGCTGCAAACGGTACTTTTTAACCGTAATATCCTGAATGGCACCAAACAGTGCCATGTCACCATTTTTCAGCGTTCGGGTAATGCCCGTAATAGCAACCCAGTGAATTATTCCGCTTCTGTCTTTAAGACAGCTTTCTGCCGACCAGCTATGGTGATTTTGAAAGCTTTGCTCGACCAGGTGCTCAATATTTTCACGGTATTCAGGAAGGTGAAACGCCATTGCCTGTTCATAAGTAATGGGTTCATCCTGGGCTACACCATGAATTTCTCGTAACTGAGGGCTCCAATATAAATCTCCGGACGCGGGTTCATACCAAAAGCTGCCAATGTTAGCCATGGTTTCAACACTGGTTAGCAACTCCTTTTCGCGCTGTTCCGGAGATTTATCCACCATAGTTAAATTTATCCCGGGTAAGGTACAAAACCTACCGCTTTATAAACATCTGACAAAGTTTTTGCTGAGGCTTCACGTGCCTTATCAGCGCCTTGTTTCATAACCTGTTGCAAAAATGCCTGATCATTACGCATTGCGTGATACCTCTGCTGTATCGGTTCCAGCATGGCAACCACAGATTCCGCCACATCCACCTTTAGATGCCCGTACATTTTGTCTTCGTACTCAGGTACCAGCTCGTCTATCGACTTACCTGTGGCAGCTGACATAATGCTAAGCAAATTCGAGACGCCCGGCTTTTCTTCCTGATTAAAGTAAATGCGCGCCTGCTCATCAGAGTCGGTAACGGCTTTCTTAATTTTCTTCAGAATCTTCTTCGGCTCTTCCAGCAAGCCGACAAAATTATTTGGATTATCGTCCGACTTTGACATTTTCTTAGTCGGTTCCTGCAGTGACATCACCCGCGCCCCGACTTTTGGAATCATTGGTTCCGGAATCGTAAAAATATCGCCATACAAGTTATTAAAACGTTCAGCAACATTACGCGTCATTTCCAGGTGCTGCTTCTGGTCATCTCCCACCGGCACTTCATTCGCCTGGTACAACAGAATGTCTGCCGCCATTAGCGCCGGATAAGTGAACAAACCCGCATTAATATTACTAGCGTGACGCTGAGACTTATCCTTAAACTGCGTCATGCGGTTTAGCTCGCCCATTTGCGTGTAGCAGTTAAGCACCCAGGCTAATTGAGAATGTTCCGGCACGTGCGACTGAATAAACACCGTACTTTTTGCCGGGTCAAGGCCACAAGCCAGGTACAAAGCCAGTCCATCAAGAGTTGCTTGCTGCAGTTTCTCGGCGTCCTGGCGTACAGTAATGGCGTGCTGATCAACCAGCATAAACTTACAATCGTGAGTGTCCTGCATCTTAACCCACTGACGTAATGCGCCAATATAATTACCAATAGACAACTGTCCCGACGGCTGACAACCACTTAACACAATTGGTTTCGACATTACTGTTTCCTCTAAGAACCTGTTACCGCAGCGATTTCATCGCGCATTGTCCGGATGACACTGGCGTAATCATCCGCATTAAAAATAGCTGAACCAGCAACGAACATGTCCGCGCCAGCTTCTGCAATTTCACCAATATTTGAAACCTTAACACCACCATCCACTTCCAGGCGTATGTCGCGGCCACTTGCTTTAATTCGTTTACGCACCGCTCTGAGCTTATCAAGCGTTGACGGAATAAAAGACTGTCCACCAAAACCTGGGTTAACCGACATCAGTAAAATGACATCCACTTTGTCCATAACATGATCAAGGTAATGCAGCGGTGTTGCAGGGTTTAACACTAAACCCGCCTGGCAACCCTGTTCGTGAATAAGCTGTAAAGTCCGGTCAACATGGTCGGATGCTTCCGGGTGGAAAGTAATGATAGAAGCCCCGGCTTCGGCAAAGTCTGGAATAATACGGTCAACAGGCTTAACCATTAAATGCACGTCAATTGGCGCTTCAATTCCGTAATCACGTAACGCTTTGCATACCATAGGACCTATCGTCAGGTTAGGCACGTAGTGGTTATCCATTACGTCAAAATGCACGACATCGGCACCAGCGTTCAATACCGCGTCAACTTCCTCACCTAACCGCGCGAAGTCCGCGGACAGTATCGACGGTGCAATTAGTGGTTTCATTGTTCGTTTTCCTGACCTATTTCAAAATGATGCTTATTGTAGCAGTTAACCCATGACAAAAAAATTCGCAATGATGACTAGAATTTTTACAAAATCGCTGATAAATTAGTCAATCAAGACTTGAGAGGGACTTTCATGCGATTACTAACAATAATAACATCACTAGCATTAGCTGCGTTTACTGCGCTTGCTATCGTGAGTCCTTCCTCGCTCGTTGCTCAGCAAAACCCCACTCAGCGCTGCCAGCAGCTTGTCACTGAAATAGAACCCAGTAACACCTCTGTTGAGTGTCAGTTAGCTGCCGAGCAAGTGACATGGTTTAGCTGGTTAAAAGGCAACAGCCGGTCCGTACAATTTCACTTCTTCGACTTGATTGAGTTAATCTCGAGTTCAAGCGACAGCAACAAAAAACATTATCAAAACGAATACACTGATTAATGTCTGAATCTACCGAAAATAAAACCTCTAAACCAGGTGTCTTTAGTATGGTTATGAGTGTGTTGGCGGCATTTTTGGGTGTGCAAACAGAAAAAAACCGCCAACGAGACTTCCAGCATGGTAGCCCGAAAGCCTACATCATCATTGGCGTTATTCTTACCATTCTATTCGTGTTTGGTTTAATTGGTCTCGTTAACCTGGTCCTGGCTACCGCGGCCTGATGCAATAGCATCAGGCAGCTATGCCGCTATGACGTAACAAAGCTTCGGCATTCGGTTCGCGACCACGAAATTCCTGAAATAAATCTGCGGCTTTACGGCTGCCGCCACGTTCCAGAATGACATGTAAAAAGTCGCGCCCGATTGTAGCGTTAAATATGCCCTCTTCTTCAAAGCGCGCAAACGCATCAGACGACAGCACTTCAGCCCATTTGTAACTGTAATAACCTGCCGCATAGCCGCCAGCAAAGATATGACCAAAGCTATGCTGAAAACGGTTGTACTCCGGTGGAATACGTACCGAAGTTTGCTGACGCACTTCACTCAGAATTTCACTAATACGCGCACCCGTGTTTTCGTCAAACTCGTGGTGAATGCGCATATCAAACAGCGAGAACTCCAATTGACGCATCATTTGCATAGCCGACTGATAATTGCGCGCAGCCAGCATTTTTTCCAGAAGCTCCTGCGGCAGCGGTTCACCGGTTTCATAGTGTCCGGATATTAATGCCAGCGCTTCCGGTTCCCAGCACCAGTTTTCCAGGAATTGACTGGGCAGCTCAACAGCGTCCCATTCAACACCGTTAATACCAGACAAACCAGCGGTATCGACCTGAGTTAACATGTGGTGCAAGCCATGACCGAATTCATGGAATAATGTCAGCACTTCATCGTGAGTAAAGAGTGCAGGCTTACCACCCACCGGCTTGCTAAAATTACAGGTTAAAAAGGCCACCGGGTTTTGCAATTCGCCATCGGCGTGCACTCTGCGGCCGACAAAATCCGCCATCCAGGCGCCTCCTCGCTTGCCTGAACGCGCGTAGAGATCCAGGTAGAAGCTGCCACGCAAATGTCCGTCGGCATCGTGAATGCGGAAGAAACGCACATTCTCATGCCAGGTTTTTACGTCTTTTTGCTCGCTAACCGTCATGCCAAACAGGCGCTTAACCACCTCAAACAAACCGTTTAGCACTTGTTGCTCAGGAAAGTAGGGGCGTAATAATTCATCGGAAATAGAGTAGCGCTGCTGCTTTAACTGCTCACTAAAGTAAGGAACATCCCAGGCTTCCATTTTCTCCACGCCTTGCTCTGCCGCAAAGGTTTCAATTTCAGCATACTCGGCTTTCGCCTGTGCTTTAGACTTATTGGCAAGCTCCTGCACAAAACCTAATACCTGCTCCGGCGACTCAGCCATTTTCGTCGCCAGTGACATTTCAGCAAAGTCGTTAAAACCTAACAGCTCCGACATTTCATGACGCAAAGCCAAAGTTTCGTTCATAACCTCAGAGTTATCGAACTCCCCGCCATTAGGTCCAGTTTCCGACGCGCGGGTCACAAAAGCCTGGTACATTTCTTTACGCAGCTCCCGGTCTTCGGCGTACAACATGACCGGCAGATAACTTGGAATATCTAAAGTGAACAACCAGCCTTCTTTTTCCTGGTCTGCTGCGGTTTCTTTTGCAGCTTCTTTGATGCTTTCCGGCAAGCCAGCCAGGCGGCTTTCATCGGTAATCAGGCAAGTCCATGCGTGGGTGGCATCCAGCAAGTTGTTGCTGAAGGTTGAAGACAAGTCAGACAGCCGCGATGAAATTTCAGCATAACGTTTCTTTTTGTCTTCGGGTAAATCCACACCCGACAAACGAAAATCACGTAGGGTGTCGTTAATGAGTTTTTGCTGGGCTTCGGTCAAACTGTCGAACTCGTCACTTTCACGCAGTGCCTGATAAGCGTCAAACAAGCCTTTGTGCTGTCCTACATAGGTTGCGTAGTCCGACAACAATGGCAGGCAACTGTCATGCGCTTCACGCAGTTCAGGCGTGCTTAATACGGAGTTCAAATGCGATACCGGTGCCCAGACATGCTCAAGCTTTTCATCCGCATCGGTCAAAGGTTCAATCAAACCATTCCAGCTAAAATCACCATGTTCCAGTACTTCATCAATGGTTTTTCGAGCGTGCTGTATGCACTCTTCAACAGCGGGTTGTATATGTTCGGGTTTAATTTGCTCAAAGTCCGGAAGCTGGCTCTGTTCTAATAGCGGGTTATGGCTCATTTTTACCTCAATTTTTCAAAATGCTTACAATGGATATTGGGGCTTTGCGCTAGTCTTCAACCACGCTTATGTGGTTTCCTGCGTTTTTTGCGGTATTATCAGTTCGTTAATAAATCAGAATAAAGGTAAATGTCATGTCTGACACCTCTTTTCGATCTTTACGCTTATTGGCCGGATTAACGGCCATTATTACCTTAAGTGCCTGTAGTAACCTGGGTGGACAATCCACTGCGGACTCCGATAAAGCTGACGTAACAGGTGTTAGCCAGCTGACAGCGGAGAAAATATTCGCCAGTGATACCTTCAATATTGACCGCCCGGCTCCAACTCGCTGGCTTGAAGACGGCTCAGGTTATACGACTTTAGAACAGTCCGACTCAGCCGATGGCCGCGATATTGTTCGTTACCACCCTGAAACCAACGAGCGCACGGTTTTAGTCAGCGCTAAACAGCTAACTCCGCAAGGTAAAAACAAAGCGCTGGATATTGCCGATTACGTCTGGTCAGACGATGGCGAGAAAGTACTTATTTTCACCAATACCAAGCGTTCGTGGCGCACCCATACTCTGGGCGATTACTGGGTGCTGAACCGCAACAACAACGAATTACGCCAACTGGGTGGTAATGCGCCCGAGTCGACTTTGCAGTTTGCTAAGTTTAATCCGCAAGGTACAAAAGTCGCGTTCGTTATGCAAAACAATATTTATGTACAGGACCTTAGCAGCTTCACTGTCAGCGCGCTGACCAGCGACGGCAGCGACACTATAGTTAACGGTACCTTCGACTGGGTTAACGAAGAAGAGTTTTTCCTGCGCGACGGTTTCCGCTGGAGCCCCAATGGCAAGCACATTGCTTATTGGCAGCTGGACACCGAAGGCACGCCGGTATTCACCATGATCAATAACACCGACGAACTCTACCCAACGTTAAAAGAGTTCCCTTACCCGAAAGTGGGTGAAACTAACGCGGCTATGCGCATTGGCGTTATGCCGGCCAGTGGCGGTCAGACAAAATGGATGGATATTCCCGGTGCCCCTCGCCAGCATTACCTGGTGCGCATGAACTGGGCTGGCAACAGCGAAAAACTGTTAATTCAGCAACTGACCCGCAAACAGCACATTAATCGCGCTTTTATCAGCGATATTGAAACCGGTCGCAGTCAGGAGCTGTTACGCGAAAGCACCGACTCGTGGGCCGAATATGTCGACGACATTCACTTTTTAAATGATGGTCGCGAATTTACCTGGTTAAGCGAACGCAGCGGTTATCGCCATATTTATCGCGTGCATCGTGATACCGGCAGAACCACAGCGATTACCCGCGGTAACTGGGACGTGGTTGAAGTGCTGCGGGTAAACGAAGAAAACGGCTGGGTCTATTTTATTGCTTCACCGGAAACACCTCTGGAGCGTTATCTGTTCCGCGCCAGCTTAGACGGCAGCGGCCGCTTAGAACGTCTGACCCCGGACATGGACGGCACCCACAGTTACAGCATTTCGCAAGATGCCAAATACGCTGAACATACCTTTAGTTCGGTTAACCAGGTTCCGGTTACTAATATGATTTCACTGCCGGATCATGAAGTTATTCGTACCGTGGTTGACAATAAAGAAGCACAGCAAGCGGTTGAGCAGGTGCAGAAACAACCGGTTGAATTTTTCCGGGTGGAAGCTCGTGACGGGTTAGAGCTGGACGGTTACATTATGAAGCCGACTGACTTCGACCCCAGCAAAGAATACCCCATTTTGTTCTACGTTTACGGCGAACCCTGGGGGCAGACAGTGGCCAACCGCTGGGGCGGTTCACTGTATTTATGGCACACCATGCTGACACAGCAGGGCTATATTGTTGCGTCTATTGATAACCGCGGCACCAAATCACCACGCGGCTTTGACTGGCGCCGTTCTATTTACAAGAACCTGGGCGTTGTTACCGTACGCGACCAATACGATGCGCTGCAACAAATGCTGGAACGCTGGGACTTCATTGATGAAAGCCGCGTAGGCATTTGGGGACACAGCGGCGGCGGTTCACAAACCCTGAATGCGTTATTCCGTTACCCGGACAGCTACCACATGGGTATGGCGCTGGCACCAGTACCTGATTTAACGCTGTACGACACCATTTATCAGGAACGTTACTCCGGCTTACTGCCTGAGTCAGCCGAGCGTTATAAAGAAACCTCAGCCATTACTCACGCTGAAAACCTCGAAGGCGACTTATTGTTAGTGCACGGTACGGGAGACGACAACGTTCACTTCCAGGGCAGCGAGCGCCTGGTCAATGAGCTCATTAAACACGGTAAGCAGTTTGAGTTTTTCGCTTACCCGAACCGCTCTCATGGTATTTACGAAGGTGAAGGTACAACCCTTCATTTACGCACTATGATGACCGAGTTTGTGAAAGAGAACTTACCAGCCGGCGAACGCTCGTCATCTGAGTAATGAACTGATCTTTCGATTACCGCTATCGGTATAAAAAGCATGACAACCCCGTGTCTTTATTTGCAAGATACGGGGTTTTTATTCAAGATATCCGCAGTTTTTGAATTGAGTACAGGAGTTAAGCAATATGACCAGACATTATGACTATCTTGCGATAGGCGCAGGTAGTGGCGGCATAGCCTCAGCCAACCGCGCAGCGATACGTGGCGCGAAAGCCGCCGTTATTGAAGCGAAACACGTTGGCGGCACCTGCGTAAACGTGGGCTGTGTTCCCAAGAAAGTCATGTGGTACGGCGCTCATATTGCTGAAGCCATAAAATACTCGCCGTCATACGGCTTTGAGCTTGAACAGAAAGGTTTTGACTGGGCGACTATGGTTAAAAACCGCGAAGCCTATATTGAACGCATTCACGGTGGTTACCATCGCGGCTTTCAAGGTAATGGCGTTGAGTTTATAGAAGGCTTTGCGAAATTCGTTGACCACAAAACAGTAGAGGTTCACGGAGAAAAGATTACCGCTGACCATATTACCATTGCCACCGGCGGGCGCCCCATGATCCCCGAAGTTCCCGGTGCTGAGCATGGTATAGACTCTGACGGCTTCTTTGCCCTGACGGAACAGCCTAAAAAGGCAGCCGTTATTGGAGCCGGTTATATTGCCGTTGAAATTGCCGGTGTCTTCCATGCATTAGGCACTGACACACACTTAATGGTGCGACGTGATCGTCCGTTGCGTACCTTTGATAAAGATATTACCGATGGTTTGCTGGAGCGCATGAAACAGGACGGCCCTGAACTTCATACAGAAACCACCGTTCGCGAAGTGGTTAAACAAGATGACGGCACATTAACCCTGCACTTTGAAGGTGGTCAGACAATGGACGGCTTCGACTGCTTAGTCTGGGCTATAGGCCGCGTACCATCCACCGATAAAATTAACCTGGAATGCACCGGTGTAGAACTGGATAGCGAAGGCTTTATTAACGTCGATAAATTCCAGAATACCAACGTACAAGGTATTTACGCTGTAGGCGATAATACTGGTGCCGCAGCACTTACACCGGTTGCTATAAAAGCAGGACGCTTACTGGCGGAGCGTTTGTTTAACAACATGCCAAACGCGCACATGGACTTTGAAAACATTCCGACCGTTGTATTCAGCCACCCGACCATTGGTACCGTTGGTCTGAGCGAGGAAGACGCTAAGCTCAAATTCGGCGAAGACAACATTACCGTGTATAAGTCATCGTTCGCGGCCATGTACAACGCCGTTACCCCGCACCGAGCTCTTAGTTATTTTAAGCTGGTATGCCACGGCAAAGAAGAAAAAGTGGTCGGCATTCACGGTATTGGTGAAGGTATGGACGAGATATTACAAGGCTTTGCCGTTGCTTTGAAGATGGGGGCAACTAAAGCTGACTTAGATTCGACTGTGGCTCTGCATCCGACCAGTGCTGAAGAGTTTGTTACCCTGAAATAAGAAGGGTACAGGAAGCCCCGCAAATTCTCTCGCGGGGCTTATTGTCAACAGTATAAACATGTCAAGCTTTAGCGCCAGAGGCATATTCCCAAGGATCCCGAACGTTTTCGTCAGACTCCGCCGGCGGAATATAAGATGACACCACTTTTTCCAAGTCTTCCAGGTATTCCCATTTGGTTTTCGGCACGTAGGAACGTCCGCTTCTCCGGTCCTCACCCTCGCGGGCTTCATAAACAGCCTGCAAAGCATCTTTACTACTTAAAACGGACTGCAGTTTATTCATCGCCTGTGGCTCTGCTTTCATGTCTATAAGTTCATTGGTGCTGCTAGTTTGTATACCTAATAGATTATCGAGGCCGATGACCGCAGCTTCCAGGTAGCCGATCTGTTCCTTTCTATTTAGGTCGTTAAGTTGGTCACCCATTTCTACGAGCTGTTCGTCACTGAAATTATAGGTTGTCAGCAATTCCCCCATATTCTCAAGCATTTTTTTCGTTGTCTCGAATAGGTTATCGCCAAACCCTTTGCTGATACTCACCACATGTTCCGAATCACCAAAAGCGCTCATTTCAAAGAAAGGGTTTGTTTTAAGTGCTACTTTACCAATAAAAGACAATATGCTCGTTCTGGCCTCATCACTTTTATCCAGAAGACCGTCAAGCAGTTGCTCACCTTCAATCCGGCTCATTCCAAGCACATTTAACAAGCTACTTTGCTGTTCCCGACTGTATTGATCGAGCTTGTTAACAAAATCAGCGGGCGATTTGGTATCTATTACGGTCGAAACAAAGTTCTGCAGGTCGTTCGCGCTCGATTTAACGTCGAAATATCCTCCTAGAGATTCATAGGTATCATTGTTCTCACGCTCAGCTTTGTGAATACTGATTTTTTCATCATATTCAGCCGCCTTTTCAATCAGTTGATCCCGGGCAATTCGCTGAGTGTCTGATAGCACTTCAATAAATTGTTCTACTTTTTCTTCGTATGTTCTGGAGGGATTAAATTCATTAACATGGGTAAAAAGCATGTTTGCAGAAGCCGACAACCCAGAAAATATATCGGTTAACTGCGAAAGTTGCTCTTTGTCCAGGGTTTCAACCATAGACAAGAAATCATCGTTCGATGTAATACCTAGCCTACCCAGCCGGATAAAATCTTCCTCAGACATTTTTGAGTACAAATCTTTTAGTTTTTCTATTTTCTCCGCCGAGAATTCTGATTGTATTGGCTCTTCCAGCCATTTATTAAAATTAAAATAGAGTTTATCTAGTTCACTAAGGAAGACGCCCTGGGTATTTTCAGGCTGGGTATCCAAAGGCTCCGCCACATGGCTCTGTAGCACCGTTATCGGCTGCTTAGAGGGTACCGGCTTGGTTAAGGCTGAATAGTGATTTGTTATTGATATTTTCACCTTTAGTCTCTTTCTAGTATGAGATACTTACTATAACCATCGGCAGTAACGAGCAAATATTGAGCAAAAATTTGAGGATTTCTTCCTTGCGCCCCCGGCACTTTGCGGTAATCTTTAAAAAAGATAACAAACGAACTTAGATAACTTTGAAGGCAGCCAGTATTCCATGAGCAATATTCTTAACAATGCTGAACAAGGTTGTGACTCGCACGAACAACCGTCATCTGCAATAGAAGTTATTATTGAACCTCGCGACAGCGACTTAGGCGGCTTTTATGTCCGCCGCGCATTACCCACTCGCCAAAAGCGTATGGTCGGACCGTGGATTTTCTTTGATGAAATGGGCCCAGCCGACTTCCCACAGGGAGAAGGTGTCAATGTCGCACCACACCCGCATATTGGGTTATCCACTGTCACTTACTTATTCGATGGCGAAATGCTGCACCGGGACTCCATTGGCAGTTATCAGATAATTACGCCCGGCGATATCAACCTAATGGTCGCAGGCAAAGGCGTTACGCACTCAGAAAGAGAGCGCCCGGAAATTACCGCCCGTGAACACAGACTTCATGGCTTGCAACTCTGGTTAGCTTTGCCTGAACAGTACGAACAGACAGAGCCGGCCTTTTATCATATTCCGTCAACCGATATTCCGTCGGCTAAGGTGAATGGGGTTTCGGTTCGCGTCATGATAGGTGAAGCTTATGGCGTAAAGTCACCTGTACCTACCTTGTCTGAAACTTTGTACCTAGAAACCAAGTTGGACTCTGGCCAAGAACTGACGTTACCGACAACAGAAGAGTTGGCTGTTTATATCGTTTCTGGGCGCTTAAGCTCAGAAGGTAAAGAACTAGCGGCAAGAACATTGGTTGTATTAAAAACTGAAGAGCAACCCGTTATTACAGCTCAGGAACCATCACATATTGTCATTATTGGCGGTAATGCATTGGGCAACCGATTTATTAACTGGAATTTTGTATCCTCTAATAAAGAACTAATAGAGCAGGCAAGAAAAGATTGGCAGAATCAACGCTTTGATAAAGTTGTTGGCGATGAAGATGAGTTTATTCCTTTGCCTTAGTGGTTCCAGCCAACCGCTATAATAGCCATTCCGGTTAAAGTGAAAGCAGCGCCTACGGCATCGTAAGTCGACAATGAAGCTCCTTCAACAGCCTTTAACCACAGCAGTGCAGTTACCACGTAAACGCTCCCATAAGCCGCATAGACCCTGCCACTTTCAGCCGGATGCAATGTAAGCAGCCAGGCAAACACTGCCAAACTGATAGCTGCAGGAATCAATAACCAGGCACTTCCATCTTTTTTCAACCACAGGTAAGGTAAATAGCATCCGATAATTTCGGCAATTGCAGTAATAAAGAAAAGCCCTAGCGTTTTGGCTATCAACAAAACAGACATGTTCAGCACCTTTATTTAGCAGGAGAAGACATTATGCAGTCTACTACAAGCAGTTTCACTATGCGGGCATTACTCGTTACCGGCTTTCTTTCAATAACCATTGCCTCTCCGTTTTCCGTAGCCAAAGATACAAATACAGAGAGTGAAACTTGCTCTTATAACGAAGTTGAAATGTTAAAGCTATCTCCCAGGGAGTTTGACCAAAACCTGGAAAAAGGCTGGCGAGAAGTAGCTAAAGCGGAAGCCTGTCGTGAAGCGGCAGCCGACCTTATCCATACCTATTACACAAAGAACGAGATTTCCAAAGGGGCTATGAGAACCTTTGTCTGGCATGAGGGTCAGCTTAGAGCCGAAGTCGGTCAGTATCAACGCGCTATTAGCTTAATGAAGCAAGCGCGCAAGTCGCCCGAAAAAGACATGTCTGGCTGGAACTATTACGTTGACGCCACTATCGCCTTTTTACAGTCAGATAGAGAAAAGCTAAAAAATCAAAGGGAAAAACTGGCTGCAGTTCCTAAGCCCGAAGGTTTTAATCCGACAGATGCAGACGGAAACCCTATTGAAATACAATGGCCGCCAAACTTGAATATTATTGATAAGTTCATTCGTTGTTTCGACCAGCCTTATTCTGAAGTCTACACTGAATGTACTGCAGAAAAATAACCTCTGCTCGTTATCGGATCTAATAGTGAATGATCATAAACTCACAATTTTCAGGTAATACTTTATTACTGCTTTTAGTGACAACTATTTTGTCTGCGGTTTTCATTCCCGCATAGGTTTCTACAGACACTTTAGAAAGCCTCAGTGTTACGGGGCTTTCTAAACTATCGAAATTAGCATGAATAGTGTCAGGTAATATGGACTGATAGCTTCCTTTGTACGAGGTTATTTCTTCTTTTTCTACGTCAATATGTACCCGTTTATTATTCTTAAATTCAAGAATCATACGCTGGTTATTACAGGTTTGGTGGTTACCGCGAAGAACCGGTGGAAGCCTTAATTCAGGGGCGTTTCCGCGTACGTACAATCCAACGTTACGACCTTTATAATAATGCTTCTGTTGATAAAACTTTTGATAAGCTACAGGCTCAAGGTTTTGTTGCCTAATAACCTGTTCAAGTTTAGCGAAAAACTCAGGGTTTTCATTCGCGGGGTTTGTTGCTACAACCACATCTGGGAATTCTTCCGGAACCATCACGCCTGAAGTTGCTTTAACTTTGAACCCATTTTCAGACAATGCAGAAATTAATTCCTGACGCTCTTTCTGTGGCAGCCGTTCTGTTGTAAGAAATACCGTGGGTGAACTGCAGCTAACTAATAAAAAAAGCACCGCTATTATAATAATTGCTTTCATTTTGACATCCCTGTACCAAAAGTATGCTTTAACTCTCACAATCTGTTACAAATTAGTCAACAAATAATTAAAGATTACCGTCAACAAGCAGGGTAGTCCTCGTTATTATATTGAGGTCATTTTTTTAAGGGATATTTTTATGAAGAAGTTATTACTCGCAAGCTCTATTAGCTTCGCTCTTTTAGCCGCAGGCTGCAGTCAGCCGGTTACCGAAACCGGCACCACTCAAAATGCCGTGGCGGGCGAAGTCATTAAAAGCCCGAACGACCAGCGCGAATATCGCGTAGTGACTTTGGATAATAATATTGAAATTATGTTGGTTTCTGATCCGAATACAGATAAGTCGGCTGCCGCTTTAAGTGTTGGCGTTGGTTTATTGCAGGATCCCGAAGCTCAGCAAGGACTGGCGCATTATCTTGAGCACATGTTGTTTCTGGGAACCGAAAAGTATCCCGATACCAACGAATACAGCGAATTTATGAGTAATAACGGTGGTAGTCAAAATGCCTCTACCTGGCTGGATGTCACCAACTACATGTTTAAAATTAATAACAACGCCTATGATGAGGCTTTAGATCGCTTCTCTGATTTTTTCAAAGCACCAAAACTGTACCCTGAGTACGCAGACAAAGAGCGCAACGCAGTGAACGCCGAATGGTCAATGCGCCGTGAAATGGACTTTTTCGGCCAGTTTAAATTAGGCCGCTTATTATTGGGAGAGCACCCTTCCAACCGTTTCCTTATTGGCAACCTCGACAGCCTGAGTGACAAAGAGAACAGCGAGCTGCATAAAGAAACCGTCGATTTCTACAACCGTTTCTATTCTGCCAACATTATGAAAGTTGCCATGATAAGCAACCGTTCGTTAGAAGAGATGGAAACCTTAGCTCGTAAACACTTTGCCAGCATTGAAGACGACGGTATTGATGAGCCCGAGGTCACAGCTCAAATTAACTTCGGCGATGTAGGCAAGAAGCGCATCCACTATGTACCGAATGAAGACGTTAAGCAGCTAAAACTGGAGTTCATTATCAATGACAACCAGGAACAGTTTGCCGTTAAACCCAACCGCTATGTCAGTTACTTGCTCGGCTCAGAAATGCCTGGAACGCCAGCACAACAACTCAAAGATGCTGGCCTTATTGCTAGCTTAAATGCATCGGCACAACCCACTTTTTACGGGAACTACGGTGTTCTGGCCATTGATGTTGAGCTCACTAATGCCGGCATGCAACAGCGTGAAGAGATTGTCGCGCTTATTATGCAGTACATCGATAAAGTTCGCGCCGAGGGCGTTGATGAAAGTTACTTTAAAGAAATAAAAACCAGCCTGAATAATCGTTTTCGCTTCTTAGAAAAAAGCGATGAGTTCAGCTACGTTTCTTCTCTGGCTGAAACAATGCAGAACTTCCCTGCCGAATATGCCATCAGCGCCCCCTATGAATACCGTGAGTTTGATCCTGAAGCCATCCGCTCGGTACTGTCACAACTAACACCGGAAAGACTGCGCGTTTGGTATATTAGTCAGGACGAGCCGCACGACAGCGAGCTCGATTTCTATGAAGGCAAATACAAGGTTGTTGACATACCGCAAGAAGAAATCGCGAGCTGGGATAACGAACCTAAAATGGCAATTAATTTGCCTAAAGTGAATACCCTGTTGCCAGAGAGTTTTGCCATTAAGCAGAACGACGCATTCGATAAACCCAAAGTGATTATCGAAGAAGAAGGCATTCAGGTCTGGCAGTATCCAAGCCAATTATACAGCGACCAGCCGCGCGGCGTTTTTTATATTCAAATAAACAACGACGCACCTATTAAAAGTATAAAAGCCGACGTTTTAACCGCTTTATGGCGCGATTTATACAATATGAATGTTAGCGCACTGGATACCGAAGCAAATATTGCGGGTATGAACCTGAACCTTAACGATGGCACCGGCCTGTCACTGACGGTGTCTGGCTTTACCGATAAACAACCGCAGCTACTTGAGCGCGCTATTGATAACTTGAGGTTTGACGTTGAAAAGCGAGCCTTTAAGCAAGCGGTAGATCGCTATGTCAGAGAGCTTGAAAACAAAGGCCAGCAATTCCCAATTTACCAAAGCTTTGACGCATACGGGCAGTTGATTCGGGAAGGAGGGTTTAACCAAACTGACTTAATTGAAACAGCGCAAAGCCTGACTCCGGCTGACTTGTCTAACTTTATCGACACCTTAATGGGTAATAACACCATTCGCGTGTTTGCTTTTGGTAATTACGATAAGGCTAACCTGGAAGAATCCGTTGATCGTATTCAGGCCAGCTTACCCGAAGACCGGAAGGTCACTGACTTTAAAGTGGCTCAATTCTGGAAGCCTGAAACTGGCAAGTCCATTGTATTACGTCGTGATCTGGATGTAGCTGACGTGGCAATAGTTGATGCACACATTCATCCTCAACCAGGTTTTGCCACGCTAGCGGCAGGAACGGTTCTGCAAAGCCATTTCCGCACCGTAGCCTTTGATACCCTGCGTACGGAAGAGCAACTGGCCTATGCGGTGGGTTCTTTCGCACCGAATCTTGATAATTACGCAGGTTTTGGCCTGTACATTCAAACCCCGGTTAAGAACGTTGCCGATATGCAGGAGCGTTTTGATAGTTTCAAAGAAGAGTACTGGGAAGACTTACAGGAAATGACGCCGGAAGAGTTCAACCAAATCAAACAAAGCACCTTGATTACACTGAACGAACAGCCGAAGAACTTGATGGAAGAAGTTTCTCCATTCCTGGCTGATTTGAGCTTGCAGCGCTTTGAATTCGACAGCAAAGAGCAGTTAATTGATGCCGTTGAAAACGTAAGCCTTGAAGACGCCAAAACGTTTTACCAGCAAACCATGTTAAACCCCGATGCGGCGCGTATTTCGGTTCAGCTGCGAGGTACCAAGTTTGCTGAACAACCCTACGCTGAATTGCCAAACCAGAAAATCATTTCCGATTTGGCAGAGTTTCATCAGGAGATGGAAAAGCAGTAATAACGCCTGGTATTGAGCAATCTCATTATTGAGGTTGCTCTTTCGCGTAAGCATCTAAATAATCTTCCTGCTTCAAAATCTTATGCAACGGGTCTAATACATAATGTGCATCGGTTGTAGGTAACTCAACTTGAACAGGAGTCTTTCCCACAACAACTGTCGATATCGTGTCACCAACTTGCACTTCTACAGGTAATTCAAAGGCTGCTTCGTTAAAGGTCTTCCAATGCAAGCTTAACTGACTCCCTTTTTGCTCACCAACCAACTCTGGTAACTTCGCTGTATAAAGGTAGTGTTCAAAAAACCATGTAAAGTCCTCGCCTGTTTGCTCATTAACAGCATCAATGAAGTCTTGAGAGTCCGCAAAATGCGGTTCAAAGTTTCCAGGTTTCGGGTCAGTAGTTTGGTAAACCAGTTTTCTCGTTGCCGCAAAGAAATCATCGTCGCCAATCAAGTTCCTCAAAGTATGCAGTATCCATGCGCCTTTTTGGTAGATATCGCTACCCGGCCCTCGGTCAGCTTTATAAACGTCATCTTCTGACATTGGTTTATTCGATACAACCGGATGCTCGTTTCGTATACCTATACGTGAGTCATACATCATGCTGTGGTAGGCAAAGTCCCCATGCAAATATTGCCCATATAATGGCTGCATGTAAGCGCCAAAACCTTCATGCAGCCACATGTGGTCCCAGTCGGTATTAGTGACTTGATTTCCGAACCACTCGTGAGCCAGCTCATGATGAAGTAACCAGTCGAAATTGTATTTTCCGGCTTTGTATTCTTGCCCATACGCATTAATGGTTTGATGCTCCATACCCAAATGCGGCGTTTCCACAACGCCCATTTTTTCAGCGTAGAATGGGTAGGGGCCAATGACATCTTCGTAAAAGTCTAACTGCTCAGAGAACTCATTGAATAACTTTTCCGC
>Ga0207888_100119_pt1 | contig 51689 bp, 47 predicted proteins | sample LinPmetageLP43_FD_184055 | JGI IMG/M metagenome (GOLD analysis project Ga0207888, IMG submission 184055) | Marine viral communities from the Pacific Ocean - LP-43 (SPAdes) | ecosystem: Environmental > Aquatic > Marine > Oceanic | place: Pacific Ocean | collected 2010-08-27
ATCATTACCCTCATTGTTATCAGGTACGGAGTCATTGTCACTGTCATTGTCCAAATAATCCACATTGTCCGTACCGTCAGTATTCACAGGTGTAAGTCCTTCGAAATCTCTATTATCATAGGCATTATCAAGACCATCACCATCATTATCTAGATTTGTTGGCTCAATATAACCGTCTGTTGTTTGGGCTTCAACATTATCTGGTATACCATCATTGTCGGAATCAATATCTACTCTATCGGGATAGCCATCTCCATCCGAATCAACATCCTTGCTAAAAGAAATTGTTTGAGGGTCTAAAAAGTTATCTAAACAAGAAAACTGAATTCCGGATTGTCTAGGCACATTAGTAGTAAAATTATCTAAGGTTTGAGTTTCAATTCCAAAACGAAAAACAAAAGTATGTATCTTAACAAACTCAACAGCTACATTTACAGATGGATGTGAATTTGATATTCCATCATATTCATTCATTCCGCCATTAATCAATAGTCCCCCTGATGTATAATTAACACCTACATCTGTCGGATTATCATACGTATAACTAGCTGGAGTGTCAAATCTATTAAATTCCTGATATTGTTTATTTCCATCTACATCTATAAAATTAGCAATTAGCTCATCTATAAATGCTATTTCATTAGTTCCTGTTTTAACCATGGAAATACGCAAATCAACAAAAGGTCTTCTAATTTCATCTGATGTAGTAAATTGGATTTCAGGTTTAAAAAACTCAGGATCAATAGAATTCTGATCTAATGTACTTATTTGACCATTAACAACCTTTTCGATAGTTACTAAAGCATCAAGGTCATCTGTTATACTTGCAAATCTATATACTGCACCTTCACTTAATGCAGCTCCAAATTCCAATGTAGGTACATTACTGAAATTCAATTTAGGCACAACTTCACAATCAAAATCCGTACTCAACTCACTCGATTCAAGACTATCTAAAATACCATCATTGTCAGAATCAAAATCTAAATAATCTTGAATAGTATCACTATCAGTATCAACAGGACTAAGTCCTTCACCACTCCCAGGAAATGACTCATAAACATCATCTAAACCATTCTTATCTGAATCTATTCCTGAAGGAAGTATTATATTCTTAGCAGCCTGTGCTTCAATATTATCCAAAATTCCATCATTATCAGAATCAAAATCTAAATAATCCGGAACACCATCACCATCAGTATCAGTAGAATTTGTGGTATAATCGTTATCACCATCTATATTCTTATCCTCTTGAGAATCTAGAATACCGTCACCATCATCATCAATATCATCATCATCATAAACTCCATCACCGTCAGTATCTACTACATAGAAAGTAATTAAATCAGATTTTAAATTCTTAGTTAAAGAAAATGATAATGATAAAAATAACGTTGCTAAAAGAGCTAAAGCTTTTAGAGAAAAAAAATAACGTAATATAAAAGTAATTTTACCCATAAGTGTTAGTGTTTTACTAATCACCATGGCATAATAGTAGAATTTTTTATCGTCATATATAAGAAAGTGGGGCAGTCTTATTAAAACGATGCTAAGATATATTATAATTGAATCAACTCAAATTCTTTTTCGATTAACCATCAAATCAATAAGACAATCGGTTAAAAAACTAGGTCAAGTACTTATTAATATTTAACATTTGTACTATCTACGATAATTACAAACTAAAAGACTATTCTACTTGAATAATATCTTATTAATTTCAAAATAATATTCATTCAATTGATATGAAACATTCAAAACTATTGAAAACCTAAAACTATCATTTAGTAATCTTAAATGTTAAGAATTGAAATTATCTTACTTTTGCACAAATTTTGTATATGACCTTTAAGCAAGAAATAGAACGCAGAAGAACCTTTGGAATAATTTCTCACCCAGATGCAGGTAAAACTACATTAACTGAAAAATTATTACTTTTTGGCGGTGCCATACAAGAAGCTGGAGCTGTTAAGAATAATAAAATCAAAAAAACAGCTACAAGTGATTTTATGGAGATTGAAAGACAAAGAGGTATTTCTGTGGCGACCTCAGTTCTTGCATTTATTTATAAGGATAAAAAAATTAATATATTAGATACTCCTGGTCATAAGGACTTCGCTGAAGATACTTTTAGAACTTTAACTGCTGTAGATAGCGTAATAGTCGTTATAGATGTTGCAAAAGGTGTGGAGGAACAAACCGTAAAACTAGTTGAAGTTTGCCGCATGCGTAAAATACCAATGCTGGTATTCATTAACAAACTAGATAGAGAAGGTCAAGATGCTTTTGATTTACTAGATGAATTAGAACAAAAATTAGGTCTTTCTGTAACTCCACTAAGTTTCCCTATTGGAATGGGATACGACTTTAAAGGAATTTACAATATCTATGAAAAAAACATCAACCTATTTAGCGGTGATAGTAAAAAGAATATAGAAGAAACGATTGCCTTTGACGATGTAACCAATCCTGAATTAGATAAAATCATTGGTAACAAAGCTGCTTCCGAATTAAGAGATAATCTAGAATTAGTTTGGGGAGTTTATCCTCCATTCAACAAAGAATTATATTTAAAAGGTGATCAGCAACCTGTCTTCTTTGGTTCTGCATTAAATAATTTCGGAGTAAGAGAATTACTTGATTGCTTTATTCAAATCGCCCCTACTCCACGTTCTAAAAAAGCTGAAGAGCGATTAGTTGAAGCAAATGAAAAAGAAATGACAGGATTCGTCTTTAAAATTCATGCCAACATGGATCCTAAGCACAGAGATCGACTTGCTTTTATAAAAATTGTATCCGGTACCTTTGAAAGAAACAAACCTTATTTACATGTTAGACAAGGAAAGAATCTAAAATTTTCTAGTCCGAACGCCTTCTTTGCGGAGAAAAAAGAAATTGTAGATATTTCATATCCCGGAGACATTGTTGGTTTACATGATACAGGTAATTTCAAAATTGGAGACACGCTTACACAAGGAGAAAGCTTACATTATAAAGGTATACCAAGCTTTTCACCAGAGCATTTTAGATATATAAACAATGCTGACCCAATGAAGTCTAAGCAACTTAACAAGGGTATTGATCAACTTATGGATGAAGGTGTTGCCCAGCTATTTACTTTAGAACTTAATGGACGTAAAGTAATCGGAACTGTTGGCGCACTCCAGTTTGAAGTTATACAATATAGGCTAGAACATGAATATGGAGCTAAATGTAGTTATGAAAATTTTAATGTATACAAAGCATGTTGGGTAGGTACCGAAAATAGAAAAACAGATGAATTCAAAGAATTTGAACGCGTAAAGCAAAAATTCTTAGCAAAAGACAAAAAAGGACAATTGGTATTTTTAGCAGATTCTTCATTCTCACTTCAAATGACACAGCAAAAATATCCATCAGTAAAACTACATTTCACTTCTGAATTTGAATAAAAAAAGCCCAACTTAAAAGTTGGGCTTTTTTTATGCTTCTCCAGTTGGACCAAAATTAATTGGTATGGATGGTTGTTCATAATCCTTTATAGTACCATTAGCTTTTTCAAAACGTTGCACGTTATCGTTTAGCGCTTTTAAAAATTTCTTAGCATGTTGAGGAGTTAAAATTATTCTACTCTTCACTTTTGCTTTTGGCGCACCTGGCATCATACTTATAAAATCAACCACAAATTCAGATACTGAATGATTTATAATCGCAAGGTTAGAATATATACCCTCGGCCATTTTTTCATCCAACTCAATATTAATCTGTTTTTGATTAGGATTTTTGCTGTCACTCATATTTAAAATTTTATAAAAAAATAACCCTCAAATAGAATTTGAGGGTTATAATAAATTTAGAATCTTAATGCCTCTTTACGAGCCATAATTTCATCATATTCTTCTTTAGATCCAACGATAATACTATCATAGTCTCTCATACCCGTACCAGCCGGAATCTTATGACCAACAATAACATTTTCTTTAAGACCTTCTAACGTATCAATCTTACCACTTACAGCAGCTTCATTTAATACTTTAGTAGTTTCTTGGAAAGATGCAGCAGAAATAAATGATTTCGTCTGTAATGATGCTCTAGTTATACCCTGAAGTATTGGAGTTGCAGTCGCTGATACAGCATCTCTTGCTTCAACCAATGCCTTATCACCACGTCTCAACAAAGAATTCTCATCCCTTAACTCACGAGGAGTTACAATTTGACCAGGTTTTAGGTTATCAGAATCACCCGCTTCCATTACTACTTTCTTACCAAATATTTCATCATTCTCTTTTATGAAATCATCTTTGTGAATCAATTGATTCTCTAGGAAGATGGTATCACCCGGATCTTGAATTCTTACTTTACGCATCATCTGTCTAACAACTACTTCGAAGTGCTTATCATTAATTTTCACACCTTGTAGTCTATAAACTTCTTGAACTTCGTTTACCAAATACTGTTGTACAGCAGACGGACCTTTAATTGCCAAAATATCTTCTGGAGTAATTGAACCATCTGATAATGGCATACCAGCTCTAACATAATCATTTTCTTGTACTAAAATCTGATTAGAAAGCTTTACAAGATATTTCTTCACCTCACCTAATTTAGACTCAATGATGATTTCTCTATTTCCTCTTTTGATTTTACCGAAAGAAACAACACCGTCAATTTCAGAAACAACAGCTGGATTAGATGGGTTTCTTGCTTCGAATAATTCTGTAACTCTAGGAAGACCACCAGTAATATCACCTGCTTTAGCAGACTTACGTGGAATCTTAACTAAAATTTTACCTTCCTTAATCTTGTCACCATCATCTACCATAATGTGTGAACCTACCGGCAAGTTGTAAGAACGTAAAGTTTCTCCTTTTGCGTCTTGAATCAATAAAGTTGGAATCAACTTCTTGTTTCTAGATTCAGAAATTACTTTTTCTTGGAAACCAGTCTGTTCATCTATTTCAACTTGATAAGTTACACCTTGCTCTATATTTTCATAAGCAATCTTACCAGGGAATTCAGATACAATAACACCGTTATATGGATCCCAAGAACAAATAACATCTCCTTTAGTAACTTTAGCACCATTCTCAACAAATAACTGAGAACCGTAAGGTATGTTACTAGTACTTAAAGTTATACCTGTTTTACCATCAACAACTTTTATCTCACTTGTTCTAGAGATTACAATTTCAGCTGGTTTACCATCTGAACCTTCTCCTGTTACTGTTCTTAAATCTTCAATTTCAGCTATACCTGAGAATCTTACCTCTAACTTATTATCTTCAGAAATGTTACCTGCAATACCACCTACGTGGAATGTTCTTAATGTAAGTTGTGTACCTGGTTCACCAATTGATTGCGCAGCAACAACACCCACAGCCTCACCTCTTTGTACCATTTTATTGGTAGAAAGGTTTCTTCCATAACATTTAGCACATATTCCTTTATCCGCCTCACATGTAAGTGCTGAACGTACTTCGATTTTTTCTATCGGAGAAGCTTCAACTCTCTTCACATCAACCTCCATAATTTGCTGACCAGCCTGAAGAACTAATTCTTCTGTCATAGGGTTATATACATCATGTAATGATACACGACCTAAAATTCTTTCCCCTAAGCTTTCAACAATCTCTTCATTCTTCTTAAGCGCCTGTACTTCGACTCCTCTAAGAGTTTCACAATCCTCAGTGTTAATTATAACATCTTGAGACACATCAACCAATCTTCTTGTTAAATACCCAGCATCTGCTGTTTTCAAAGCGGTATCTGCAAGACCCTTACGAGCACCGTGTGTTGAAATAAAGTATTCCAAGATAGAAAGACCTTCCTTAAAGTTAGAAAGAATTGGGTTCTCAATAATTTCACCACCACCGGCAGTAGATTTTTTAGGCTTAGCCATCAAACCACGCATACCAGTTAACTGACGAATTTGCTCTTTAGAACCCCTTGCACCAGAATCAAGCATCATATACACTGAGTTGAAACCTTGCTGATCCTCACGGATACGTTTCATAGCCAACTCTGTCAATTGAGCGTTAGTTGATGTCCAAACATCAATAACCTGATTATATCTCTCGTTATTGGTAATAAGACCCATGTTGTAGTTAGCCATAATACCATCAACTTGACCATTGGCCTCACCGATCATATCCATTTTTTCAGCAGGTATAATAATATCACCTAAACTGAATGACAATCCGCCCTTAAAGGCAAAATCATAACCCATGGTTTTAATCTTATCCAAGAAAGCAGCCGTTACTGGAACACTTGTAACTGCTAAAATATCACCAATGATATTTCTTAAGGCTTTCTTATTAAGAACTTGGTTAATATAACCTGCAGCTTCTGGTACGTGATTATTAAATAATACACGACCAACGGTAGTAGGTATAATTTTATAAACCAACTCACCTTCTTCATTGAAATCTTTTGCTCTAACTTTTATACCTGCATTAAGATTTACCATGCCTTCATTGAAAGCAATTTCTACCTCTTCAGCCGAATAAAAAGTTAAACCTTCACCAATCACCGGAACTTCTGGTGTTGATTTACGCTCTTTGGTCATGTAATACAGACCCAAGACCATATCCTGTGATGGTACCGTAATAGGTGATCCATTCGCAGGGTTTAATATGTTTTGAGAAGCAAGCATTAATAACTGAGCTTCTAAAATTGCCTCTGGTCCTAATGGTAAATGAACCGCCATTTGATCCCCATCAAAATCCGCATTAAATGCAGTACATGCTAATGGGTGAAGACGAATCGCTTTACCTTCTATTAATTTAGGTTGGAATGCTTGGATACCTAAACGGTGCAAAGTAGGTGCCCTGTTCAATAATACTGGGTGACCTTTCAATACATTTTCCAAAATATCCCAAACTACAGGCTCTTTTTTATCTATAATCTTCTTAGCAGACTTTACTGTTTTTACAATACCTCTTTCAATCAGTTTTCTGATAACAAATGGTTTGTACAATTCAGCTGCCATGTCTTTTGGAAGCCCACATTCAAATAAATTCAATTCTGGTCCAACAACAATTACCGAACGTGCAGAATAATCGACACGCTTTCCAAGTAAGTTTTGACGGAAACGACCTTGCTTACCTTTCAATGAATCAGAAAGAGATTTCAAAGGTCTGTTAGATTCTGTTTTTACAGCTGACGCTTTTCTCGTGTTATCGAATAAAGAATCAACAGCTTCCTGAAGCATACGTTTTTCATTACGTAAAATAACTTCTGGAGCTTTAATCTCTACCAATCTTTTAAGACGGTTATTACGAATAATTACTCTTCTGTAAAGATCATTTAAATCAGATGTTGCAAATCGACCACCATCTAATGGTACTAATGGGCGTAATTCTGGTGGTATAACCGGAATTACTTTCATTATCATCCACTCTGGCTCATTTTCTCTATTTTCTTGAGATTCTCTTAAAGCTTCAACAACTTGTAAACGCTTTAAAGCTTCCGTTTTACGTTGCTTTGAAGTTTCTGTATTTGCTTTATGTCTAAGCTCAAAAGAAAGTTCTTTAAGATTTATTCTACCTAATAAATCAATTAAACACTCCGCTCCCATTTTAGCAATAAACTTATTTGGGTCAGAATCTTCTAAATATTGATTTTCTTGTGGAATAGTATCTAAAATATTCAAATACTCTTCCTCAGTTAAGAAATCCATTTTTTGGATTTCTTCACCTTCAGGACCTTTAGCTATACCAGGTTGAATTACTACATAACGTTCATAGTAAATAATCATATCCAATTTCTTGGACGGTAAACCTAATAGGTAACCTATTTTGTTAGGTAAAGAACGGAAATACCATATATGAGCAACTGGTACTACCAAATTAATATGACCTACGCGGTCTCTACGTACTTTTTTCTCCGTTACTTCTACTCCACAACGGTCACATACGATACCACGGTAACGAATACGCTTATATTTACCACAAGCACATTCATAATCTTTTACAGGACCGAAAATACGCTCACAGAACAAACCATCACGTTCTGGTTTGTGAGTTCTATAGTTAATTGTTTCGGGTTTTAAAACTTCACCTCTAGACTCTGCCAAAATAGATTCTGGCGAAGCTAATCCTATTGAAATTTTATCGAACCTTTTTATTGGGTTATTATCTTTTATTCTAGCCATAATAGCGTGCTGATAATGTTTTAATTTGTTTTACTTAATAGTCTTCAATATAAAATATTGAACTATTCCTCAAGTCTAATATCCAAACCTAATCCCTTAAGTTCGTGCATTAAAACGTTGAAAGATTCTGGTAAACCAGGTTCTGGCATTGTTTCGCCTTTAACAATTGATTCATAGGTTTTAGCTCTTCCGATAACATCATCAGACTTAACCGTCAAAATCTCACGTAAAGTTGCAGATGCACCATATGCTTCAAGTGCCCAAACTTCCATCTCACCAAATCTTTGACCACCAAATTGAGCTTTACCACCCAAAGGTTGTTGTGTAATTAATGAATATGGTCCTATAGAACGTGCGTGCATTTTATCATCTACCATGTGACCAAGTTTCAACATATAAATCACCCCTACTGTTGCAGGTTGATCAAAACGCTGACCTGTTCCACCATCATATAAGTATGTATGTCCAAATCTTGGAATACCTGCTTCGTCAGTATAAGCATTAATTTGATCTAATGTAGCACCATCAAAAATTGGTGTTGCATACTTTCTACCAAGTTTAAGACCTGCCCAACCTAATACAGTTTCATAAATCTGTCCAATGTTCATACGCGATGGTACACCCAGTGGGTTAAGTACGATATCAACAGGAGTTCCATCTTCCAAGAACGGCATATCTTCATGACGTACAATTCTAGATACAATACCTTTATTACCGTGTCTACCTGCCATTTTATCACCAACTTTCAGCTTACGCTTTTTAGCAATATAAACTTTAGCCAATTTCATAATACCTGCAGGTAATTCATCACCTACAGAAATTGTAAACTTATCTCTTCTCAAGTTTCCTTGTAAATCGTTAAGTTTAATTTTATAGTTATGAAGTAAATCAGCAACCAATCCATTAGTATCGTTATCTGTTGTCCAGCTACCACCTACTAGGTGTGCAAAATCATCAACAGAGTTTAACATTTTCATGGTATACTTTTTACCCTTAGGTAAAACTTCTTCTCCTAAATCATTAAGCACACCTTGAGAAGTTTTACCATTTACTATTGTAAATAATTTCTCAACAAGTACATCTTTTAATTCTTGGAATTTTACTTCGTATTCCAATTCTAACTTAGAAAGCTCTTCTTTATCTTCAGAACGTTTTCTCTTATCCTTTACAGATCTTGAGAATAATTTCTTTTCAATTACAACACCTCTAAGAGAAGGTGAAGCTTTTAAAGAAGCATCTTTTACATCACCCGCTTTATCTCCAAAAATGGCACGTAATAATTTTTCTTCAGGTGTAGGATCAGACTCACCTTTTGGTGTAATCTTACCAATAAGAATATCACCAGGCTTAACCTCGGCACCAATTCTTATCATACCATTTTCATCCAAGTCTTTTGTAGCCTCTTCTGAAACGTTAGGTATATCATGAGTAAGCTCTTCTGCACCTAATTTTGTATCTCTTACTTCTAAAGAATATTCATCAACATGAATAGACGTAAAAATATCTTCACGAACAACCTTTTCAGAAATTACAATTGCATCCTCAAAGTTATAACCCTTCCACGGCATAAATGCCACTGTTAAGTTTCTACCTAATGCTAATTCCCCTTTTTCAGTTGCATAACCTTCACAAAGAACTTGTCCTTTTTTAACTCTATCACCAACTTGTACAATTGGTTTAAGGTTAATATTTGTTCCTTGATTCGTTTTTCTGAACTTAACTAAGAAATATGTTTTACTATCCTCCTCGAAACTAATTAATCTCTCCTCATCAGTTCTATCATATTTGATAGTTACTTTTTGAGCATCTACATATTCAATAACACCATCACCTTCAGCATTTATCAATACTCTAGAATCAGAAGCCACTTGACGCTCTAAACCTGTTCCTACAATCGGTGATTGTGGTTTCAATAAAGGAACTGCCTGACGCATCATGTTAGATCCCATCAAAGCCCTGTTCGCATCATCATGTTCCAAGAATGGAATCAAAGATGCAGAAATAGATGCAATTTGATTAGGAGCTACATCCGTATACTGAATTTCTGATGGATCTACAACTGGGAAATCACCTTCTTCTCTAGCAATAACCTTTTCAGCATCAATAGTACCATCTTCTTTCATTGGAATGTTTGCTTGCGCAATTTTCATTCCTTCTTCTTCTTCAGCACTTAAATAAGTGAAATTTTTATAATCAACAACAGAATTAGTAACCTTTCTATATGGTGTTTCTAAGAACCCCATTGGATTCACTTTAGCAAACACAGATAATGAAGAAATCAAACCAATGTTTGGACCTTCTGGAGTTTCAATAGGACATAAACGACCATAGTGTGTATAGTGAACATCACGTACTTCGAAACCAGCACGCTCTCTTGATAAACCACCTGGCCCTAATGCAGACAATCTTCTTTTGTGCGTAATTTCAGCTAATGGATTCGTTTGATCCATAAACTGAGACAACTGATTTGTTCCGAAGAAAGAATTAATAACAGAAGACAATGTCTTCGCATTAATTAAATCTATAGGTGTAAATACTTCATTATCACGAACATTCATACGTTCACGAATTGTTCTTGCCATACGAGCAAGACCAACACCAAACTGAGATGATAACTGTTCCCCTACTGTTCTAACACGACGGTTAGATAAGTGGTCAATATCATCAATCTCCGCCTTAGAGTTAATTAACTCAATTAAATATTTTATTATAGTTATGATATCCTCTTTGGTTAAGACCTGCTTATCCATTCCAATATCCAACTGTAATTTCTTATTCATTCTATAACGACCAACTTCACCTAAGTTGTAACGTTGATCAGAAAAGAATAATTTATCAATAATACCACGTGCTGTTTCCTCATCTGGCGGCTCAGCATTACGTAATTGACGATAGATATGTTCAACGGCTTCTTTTTCAGAGTTCGTTGGATCCTTTTGTAATGTATTATGAATAATTGCGTAATCAGATTGCGCATTATTTTCTTTATGTAAAAGAATAGTTTTTACATCAGCATCTATAATTTCAGTAATATGATCTTTTTCAAGAATAGTATCCCTATCTAAAACAATCTCATTACGTTCTATTGATACAACTTCACCAGTATCTTCATCAACAAAATCCTCATGCCAAGTGTTCAATACTCTTGCCGCTAATTTACGACCAAGAACTTTTTTTAATCCGGCATTAGAAACTTTCACTTCTTCAGAAAGATCGAAAATTTCTAAAATATCCTTATCACGCTCAAAACCAATAGCTCTGAATAAAGTTGTAACCGGTAATTTTTTCTTTCTATCGATATAAGCATACATAACGCCATTGATATCGGTAGCAAATTCTATCCAAGAACCTTTAAAAGGAATTACCCTAGCAGAATATAATTTTGTTCCGTTTGCATGGAAAGATTGACCAAAGAAAACCCCTGGAGATCTATGCAACTGAGAAACCACAACTCTCTCTGCACCATTGATCACAAAAGTACCACTTGGAGTCATATATGGAATTGTACCTAAATACACATCCTGTACAATCGTTTCAAAATCTTCATGTTCTGGATCAGTACAATATAATTTTAAACGTGCTTTTAAAGGAACGCTATAGGTAAGACCACGTTCAATACATTCTTGTATAGAATATCTTGGTGGGTCTATAAAATAATCAAGGAATTCCAATACAAACTGATTTCTTGTATCAGTAATTGGGAAATTTTCCATGAAGGTATTATAAAGACCTTCATTACCTCTTTCATCTGATTTAGTCTCTAGTTGAAAAAAGTCTTGGAAAGATTTAATCTGAATATCTAAGAAATCCGGGTAATCCGGTGTGTTTCTTGCGGAAGCGAAGCTTATTCTTTCAGTATTATTTGTGAACATCTACGGACAGTGTTTTGATCGTGAGTACTAAATGAGTAGTATACATCTTAATATACCTAAATCTATAAAATGGCTTAGGTCTAACCGCCAAAAGCGAAAAGACCTAAACCAAAAGTAATATGGTTGTTGCTATTATTTAAGCTCAACTTCTGCTCCAGCTTCTTCCAATGATTTTTTAATACCTTCAGCTTCGTCTTTAGAAACTGCTTCTTTAACAGCTTTTGGCGCGCTATCAACGATATCTTTCGCATCTTTCAAACCTAAACCAGTTAATTCTTTTACTAATTTAACTACAGCTAATTTAGAAGCACCTGCTGCTTTCAAAATTACATCGAATTCAGTTTTCTCTTCAACTGCTTCACCAGCTTCACCACCACCAGCTGCTACTGCAACTGCTGCTGCTGCAGGCTCGATACCGTACTCATCTTTTAATATATCAGCTAACTCATTTACTTCTTTTACAGTAAGGTTTACCAATTGCTCTGCGAAATCTTTTAAATCTGCCATTTTCTATCGTTTAATAAAATTTTTAAAATATACTTAGTTAATTGTGCGTACTTATCTTTCAGATAATGTTTTTAGAATACCTGCTAGTTTACCACCACCAGATTTAAGTCCAGAAATAACATTCTTGGCTGGAGATTGTAATAATCCAATAATTTCACCAATCATTTCTTCTTTAGACTTAATGCTAACTAAAGCATCTAAATTTTCATCACCTATGTAAATTGCTTCTTCTACAAAAGCTCCTTTCAATAAAGGCTTATTAGATTTTTTTCTAAAATTCTTTATTAATTTTGCAGGAGCATTGGCAACATCCGAAAACATAAGAGAAGTATTCCCTTTCAATGTTTCTGGTAATTCGCCAAATTCTTTTTCCGAAGCTTCCATTGCTTTTGCAAGCAAAGTATTCTTAACTACAGCCAGTCTTATATTAGCTTTAAAGCAAGCTCTTCTTAAATCAGAAGTTGTACCTGCATCTAAACCTGAGATATCTGCCACATAAATAGTGGTACTATCTGCCAACTGCGTAGTCAAATCTTTTATAACCGTTGCTTTTTCTTCTCTTGTCATACTTTTAATTTTTAACTACCAGCTGTTAAACTGACTTTGGATCTAATTGCAAACTAGGACTCATAGTACTAGACATGAAAATTGATTTCATGTAAACACCTTTTGCCGCAGTTGGCTTCATCTTATTCAAAGTATCCAACAACTCCTTAGCATTATCTGCAATTTTATCTGCAGAAAAAGAAGCTTTACCTATCGCAGCATGTACGATACCTGTTTTATCAACTTTGAAATCTATTTTACCTGCCTTAACTTCAGATACAGCCTTAGCTACATCCATAGTTACAGTTCCTGTCTTTGGATTCGGCATTAAACCTCTTGGTCCCAATACTCGACCTAAAGGACCTAATTTACCCATTACACTTGGCATAGTGATGATAACATCTACATCCGTCCAACCGTTTTTAATTTTTTCCAAATACTCATCTAAACCAACATAGTCAGCACCCGCTTCTTGAGCTTCTGCTTCCTTGTCTGGTGTTACCAAAGCCAAAACTTTAACATCTTTACCAGTTCCATGAGGTAATGTTACCACACCACGAACCATTTGATTAGCTTTTCTTGGATCTACACCCAAACGAACTGCTAAATCAACAGATGCATCGAATTTTGTATTGGTTATCTCTTTTATTAAAGCTGAAGCTTCTGTAACAGAGTATAATTTATCTTTCTCTATTTTAGAATGCGCTTCCTTTTGCTTCTTAGTTAACTTTGCCATTTAATTACTTTTAAGATTTTAAAAAGGTTTCTTTCCTGCTACCTTCATACCCATAGAACGTGCAGTACCCGCTATCATACTCATAGCTGATTCTACTGTAAACGCATTAAGGTCAACCATTTTATCTTCGGCTATAGCCTTGATTTGGTCCCAAGTAACACTACCTAATTTTACTCTGTTAGGTTCGCCAGATCCTTTCTTAATCTTAGCCGCTTCCAATAGCTGAATTGCCGCCGGTGGTGTTTTTACAACGAAGTCGAAAGACTTATCTTTGTAAACGGTGATAACAACTGGTAATATCTTACCTGGTTTATCCTGTGTACGAGCATTGAACTGCTTACAGAACTCCATTATGTTAACACCAGCAGCACCTAAGGCAGGTCCAACCGGTGGCGATGGATTCGCTGCACCTCCCTTAACTTGTAGTTTAACTACTTTACCTATTTCTTTTGCCATTGTTTAAAATTAAATTGAAAGTGTGTTTACGGAAGCAACACTACTTTAATTATATGTATGTAACACTTATTATAATACTTATACTTTTTCTACTTGCATATAGCTAAGCTCTAACGGAGTTTTTCTACCGAAAATCTTAACCATAACTTCAAGCTTACGCTTTTCTTCATTAATCTTCTCAACAGTACCATTGAAGCCATTAAAAGGACCATCAATAACTTTAACCGTTTCACCAAATACAAATGGAATTGCTACACTATCAGTATTAACAGCTAGCTCATCTACTTTACCTAGCATTCTATTCACTTCATTTTTTCTTAAAGGAACCGGGTCACCCCCTTTAGTTTCCCCTAAAAATCCTATAACATTAGTTATAGACCTAACAATGTGAACCATTTCACCACCTAAATTGGCTTTAATCATAATATAACCAGGAAAATAAACTCTTTCTTTGTTTATTTTCTTTCCATTTCTGATTTGAACAACCTTCTCGGTAGGAACAAGAACATCTTCTAAATAGTCTGAAAAACCATGACGCTCTACCTCACTCTCTATGTATCCCTTGATTTTATTCTCCTGACCACTGACAGCTCTGACAACGTACCATTTCTTTTCCAATACCTCTGACATAGTCCTTATTAGTTTAAAACGTAGTTGAAATATGATTTAATCACTTTACTAAAGACCGTATCCACACCCCATGTCGCTAAAGCGAAAAGGATAGAAAACACAGCTACAATAACCATCAAATTAGATGACTCTGCACGTGAAGGAAGAGTAACATTATTCCTTAACTCTTCAACGGATTCTTTTATATATGTGAACATTTAAATTCTATTTTACAATTTCAACAAAGCAGGATAATTAATCCAAATTCTATTATGGCACGGGAGGAGAGACTCGAACTCCCGACACCTGGTTTTGGAGACCAGTGCTCTACCAACTGAGCTACACCCGTATGAACGATGAATTTAATCACCAATTCTATTTTTTGCATGTAAAGGTGTCCCGCTTGAGCAAGACACCCTTAAACACAATACTCGTATTAGATTGAAATTAATCTATAATCTTAGTTACCTGACCAGCACCTACTGTTCTACCACCTTCACGGATAGCGAAACGAAGACCTACACTTAATGCGATTGGCTGAATCAACTCAACTGTAATAGTAAGGTTATCCCCAGGCATAACCATTTCAACTCCTGAAGGAAGTGCAATGTTACCCGTTACGTCAGTTGTTCTTACATAGAACTGTGGACGATAGTTATTATGGAAAGGTGTATGACGACCACCTTCTTCTTTTTTCAATACATAAACCTCAGCTTCAAATTTAGCGTGTGGCTTAACAGAACCTGGCTTACAGATTACCATTCCACGGCTAATTTGAGATTTTTCAATACCTCTCAACAAGATACCTACGTTATCACCAGCCTCACCTCTATCCAAAATCTTACGGAACATTTCAACACCAGTAATAGTAGAGTTTAATTTTTCAGCACCCATACCAATGATCTCAACTGGATCACCTGTATTTGCAATACCAGTTTCAATACGACCAGTTGCAACAGTACCACGACCTGTAATAGTAAATACATCTTCAACAGGCATTAAGAAATCCTTCTCAACATCTCTTTTAGGTAGTTCGATCCATGCATCAACAGCATCCATCAACTCCATAACAGTATCAACCCACTTTTGCTCACCGTTTAATGCACCTAATGCAGAACCAGCGATTACAGGACCATTATCACCATCATACTCATAGAAAGAAAGCAATTCTCTTACTTCCATTTCAACAAGTTCGATCAATTCCTCATCATCAACCATATCCACTTTATTCATGAATACAACTATTCTTGGAATACCAACCTGACGACCTAAAAGGATATGCTCACGAGTTTGTGGCATAGGACCATCCGTAGCAGCAACAACTAATATAGCACCATCCATTTGAGCAGCACCAGTAACCATGTTCTTTACGTAATCCGCGTGACCAGGACAGTCAACGTGTGCGTAGTGACGATTAGCTGTAGAATACTCTACGTGTGAAGTGTTAATTGTAATACCTCTTTCTTTTTCCTCAGGAGCGTTATCGATAGAATCGAAACTTCTCAATTCAGAAAGACCTGCATTTGCCAAAACAGTAGTAATAGCAGCAGTCAATGTAGTTTTACCGTGATCCACGTGTCCAATAGTACCTATATTTAAGTGCGGTTTGGAACGATCGAAAGTTTCCTTTGCCATGTTTAATGTATTTTATTCTTAGTTTATATTAGTGTACAAATTTATACCTTAATTGAGCCAATGACGAGAATTGAACTCGTGACCTCTTCCTTACCAAGGAAACGCTCTACCCCTGAGCTACACCGGCGTAAAGTGTTGAATCTACCCAAGGATAGATTCCTGCCTTCGCAGGAATGACATTTCTGTCAAATTTATAGAGCGGGAGACCGGGTTCGAACCGGCGACATTCAGCTTGGAAGGCTGACGCTCTACCAACTGAGCTACTCCCGCTTATAATATTACAATATTTCAATAAAATTCTTTTCTAAATAGTTTTGTGGGGAGAGCAGGATTCGAACCTGCGAAGACGTAGTCAGCAGATTTACAGTCTGCCCTCGTTGGCCGCTTGAGTATCTCCCCTCAAACTAATATTTTAAAGAACTTAAGAGCCGATGGAGGGACTCGAACCCACGACCTGCTGATTACAAATCAGCTGCTCTAGCCAGCTGAGCTACATCGGCTTATTTCACGACTTTTCTGTCATAAAAAAGCCCGCTATTTCTAACGGACTGCAAATGTATAGTATTTTTTGTTTATTCAAAACAAATTTTTAAAAATTTTTAATCAAGCTTGTAATCTTAATTTCTCTTTTTGCTTTATTAGCCTACGTTCCAGCGAACTACAGGCTGAGTCCACAGCCTCTTCAAATGATTTACATTGTTTTTTAACAACAAATTTATCTTTAGGTATCGTAATTTTTATTTCAACTATCTTATTTTCTTTTGCACTTGTATTCTCAACCTTCATATAAACATCAGAGCTAATTACCTTAGAATAAAAGGTTTCCACCTTATCAAGTCTATTCTGAAGAAAATTAATCAATTTACTATTCGCATTAAAATTCACCGATTGTGTATTTACCTTCATAGTCAGAAAATTTATGGCTTATTTACTTAGCCAGATTATACAATTATTATTTTCCTCCTCTTGGATGAGCCTTTGCATGAACCTTTTTTAACTCCGCTATACTATTATGCGTATATACTTGCGTAGAAGCTAAACTAGAATGACCAAGCAACTCTTTGACCGCATTTAAATCTGCACCCTTATTTAGAAGATGCGTGGCAAAGGTGTGCCTTAAAATATGAGGACTCGTCTTTACCTTTGAGGAAACCTCTCTAAAGTACTTTTTTATTAATCTATAAACAAGTGTTTCGTATAATTTATTCCCAGACTTTGTTAAGAATAAATTTCTTTCATCTATTATTTCAGGTAACCCTTCTCTAAAGCGGAGATATCTATTAAATTTTTCTTTAGTTTCAGCCAACATAGGTATAACCCTCTCCTTGTTTCTCTTTCCCAATACTTTTAAAGTCATGTTCTCAAAATCCACATCTAAAAGTTTCAACTCAATCAACTCTGCCCTTCTTATACCCGTAACATACAACACATGAATTAGCAACTCATCTCTAACACCCTCAAAATCATCTGCATATTCAATTTTAGACAATACATTTTCCATTTCTAATTCTGAAAATGGTATTTCAATTTTTTTTGCGGTTTTTAACGCTTTATGTTTTACCAATGGATTAATTTGGGACACACCTATTTTCTGTAGGAATTTAAAATAAGCTTTTAAAGAAGATATTTTTCTATTAATAGAACGATTATTTATTTGTCTTTCAGACAAATCTACCACCCATAACCTCACAACACTGTACTCTACACTATCAATACTTTCAATATCATAATTAGATTTACAAAATCCGCTAAACTCTAAAACATCATTCTCATACGCTTTTATTGTGTGCACAGAATAATTTTTCTCTAGAGCTAGATATGATATAAATTCAGTTAAAAACATACACTAAGATATTAAAGTTTAAAACTAGTTGAAATTTGAGCAAAAAAAATCCCGCAAATAGCGGGATTTTAAATTTATCAAAACAAAGTTTAGATTTCTTCTTGATCTCTAAGACCTTGAATATATTCTGCTTTTTGTATCTGTGCTCTACGAACAACCGACGGCTTATTAAACTGTTGACGCTTACGTAACTGTCTCATTGTACCTGTCTTATCGAACTTACGCTTGAAACGCTTTAAAGCTCTATCGATGTTTTCTCCTTCTTTTACTGGTATTATTAACATGGGCTAAACCTCCTCTCTTTTGTGATTAAGGCTGCAAATATACTAACTATATTTAAATAGGCAACCTATAATGTGTTTTTAAAACTTTTTATATTCCAAACTATACTGTAGCCGGCTTATATTCTTTCTTATCAATGATAATTTTAGAAATTATTTCTCTTAATATTTCTGACGTTCCTCCACCAATAGGCCCCAATCTACTATCTCTAAAGTTACGTGCCATAGGATAATCTTCTATATACCCGTAGCCCCCTAAAAATTGTAAACACTCATAAGCAACCTCGTCTGCAACCTTAGTTGATTTTAATTTAGAGATCGTAGCTTCTTTAACCACGTACTGCCCCTTATCTAAACGATAAGCAACAGAATAGTTATACTCTTTACACATATCTATATCTGCATGAAGATCAACAATTCTATGCCTCAAAGCCTGAAACTGGTTGATTGACTTCCCAAAAGCTTCTCTTTCTGACATATAATTTAAAGCATAATCTAAAACATGCTCTGATCGTGCATGAGCATTAACTCCCATTATCAATCTTTCCAATGAAAAGTGCTCCATTATATATGAAAAGCCCATGTTTTCTTCACCCATTAAATTTTCCACAGGTATTTTTACATTATCAAATGCCAATTCTGCGGTATCTGAAGCTCTCCAACCTAATTTATTTAATTTACTAGCCGTAACTCCTTCACTCTTTCTATCAACAGCAAAAATGCTAATACCCTTATTACCTAGCTCAGGTTTAGTTTTTGCCGCTACGATCATATAATCAGCATATACACCATTTGTAATAAAGGTCTTCGAACCATTCAAAATATAATGGTCACCTTGTTTAACTGCAGTTGTTCTCATTGCGGCCACATCACTTCCACCAAAAGGTTCTGATATACAAAGACAACCAATTTTATCGCCATCAACACTAGGTCTCAAATACTTTTCTTTTAGAAATGAATCTGCTTCCTTATTTAAATGAGTCATAGCCAAATAGGCATGTGCCCAAATTGCAGCTGCAAATCCGCCAGAATTAACTTTTTGTAATTCTTCTAGTAGAACAATCGTATAAAAAAGATCAAGACCAAGACCACCATCTTCTTCTGGAGTTAATAAACCGAAATAACCCATATCTCCAAATTTCTTCCATATAAATCTTTCAATTGTTCCAGTTTCCTCCCATTTATCTATATGAGGAACAACTTCTTTTTGTAAAAAATCCTTTAGGCTGGCCCTAAATAATTGATGTTCTTCAGTGAAGTACATACTTTGCATAGCGTTTTTTTTATAATGACAAATATAAAGTAATTCTATTAATACGTTCTGCCGGAAAATCCTCTATTTTTAATAATTCGTTCAAAGAATTGATACTTCCGTTGAGATTACGATAATTTACTATGCTCTCAGCTACGTGTTTTTGAAGATATATCAATTTAGACAATTCTGCAGCAGTTGCTGTATTTACATTAATTTTTATAATTTCTGGTTTAGAAATCACTTTAAATTTCCTCAAAGTCTTATTTACAACTTCTTTTTCAAGACCATAGACATCAAATAATTGATCATCTATTACAAAGCCCCCTAACCTATCTCGAAATTTTATAATTCTAGCAGATAATTTCTCTCCAATTCCATTAATCTCTTGTAATTCTTCTGCCGTAGTTGTATTTAAATCTTTGTAGACGATTTTACTGTTCTCAGGTTTAACTACATATATGTTTGTTTTTTTAGATGAATTTTTCTCTTTGTTTTGAGTCCAAGCCGGAAACTTAAAATTTGGAGAAATCGCATTTAATAACGAATCTGAAACATTAGTTACATTTTGAAATTCTTTAGCAGAATTCACATATTTATTTTCATCTCTAAAACTATGCAACCTATCTATCTCATCTACTGACATCCCTAGAGTATAGCCTTTATAATCTGTAATGAAATTAGGGTTGAACGGATAGAAAGCTACCGTATCTTTTGTAGCAGCAATGTTCTTTAATGAATCAATTTTGATTTGCTCATCACTATCAACCACTAAAGGATATGGCTGACTAACAGCATTAGATTCATATAAATAATACCCTAACTGAATAATTATGATAAAAAATAATAAAAAGAAAATCCCACTTCGTTCTTGCTTATTGAACTTGAAGTGGGATTTAAAATTTATCAAAATCTAAAGTTATTAGTATACCTCTTTAATAGCATTTAAGTATCTAACCAAACTTTTCTTCACTTTAGGGAAAAGAATTAGAAGACCTATCATGTTTGGAAAAACCAATGCTAAAATCATCGCATCTGAAAATTTAATAACAGCATCTAACGTAGCTGCCGCACCAATTACAACAAACATTAAAAACAATACTTTGTAAGCGATATCTGCAGTTTTACCTCTACCAAATAAATATTTCCAAGATTGAAGTCCGTAATAAGACCAAGAAATCATTGTAGAAAAAGCAAACAATATAATTGCAATTGTTAATACATATCTAAAACCAGGTATTACAGAATCATATGCCATAGAAGTTAAATCTACACCACCAATATAAGCACCAGTTTCATTTAACATTACGGTACTACCAACACCATTACCATACTCAAAAGCGCCTGCATCCATATTAAAGAATATAATAACCAAGGCTGTCATAGTACAAATAACAACAGTATCAATAAAAGGCTCAAGTAATGCTACGATACCTTCACTTGCAGGGTATCTTGTTTTTACTGCCGAGTGCGCAATTGCAGCAGATCCAGCACCAGCCTCATTAGAGAATGCAGCTCTTTGGAAACCAACAATTATAACACCAATAACACCACCAAGAGCAGCATCTGGTGAAAATGCACCAGAAAAAATCATCCCGAAGGCATCACCTATATATTTAATATTAGCAAAAATGATAACTAAAGAAGCTAAAACATAAATACCCGCCATAAACGGAACTATCTTTTCTGTAACACTTGCAATTTTTTTAATTCCACCAATAATAACAATCCCTACTAGAATCGCAAGAATAACACCTATTATAACTCCAGTAGCACCGCCTTCTAAATTGAACATAGAAGTTAACTGAACAGCAGCTTGGTTAGATTGAAATGCATTACCACCACCGAATGATGCCCCTACGCAAAGAACAGCAAAAACACCTGCAAGAATTTTTCCTAAAATTTTAAAATTACTCTCACTTAGACCTCTTGACAGGTAATACATTGGTCCACCGTATACTGTTCCATCAGGACCTACATCTCTATATTTTACACCTAACGTACATTCAACAAACTTTGTTGACATACCAATTAATCCACATACAATCATCCAAAAGGTTGCCCCAGGACCACCTAATGCAATAGCTACTGCAACACCTGCTATATTACCTAAACCAACTGTACCTGAAACGGCTGTAGCCAAAGCTTGGAAGTGACTTACTTCTCCTTCTTCACTCTCATCTCTAATTGTATCAGGAATATCTCCATCATCGGTCATGTGTAACTGAACTTTTTCAAGTCCGTACTTTTCAATTTCCTCATATTTACCCCTAACTACATTAATAGCCAAAGGAAATTTAGTAATACCAGGGAATTTGAAATAAATGGTAAAGAAAGTTGCCCCTGCTATCAACAATATTAAAACTATTGGAATGTTGTAACCAGCTATTGGAACGGATGTCAAAACAGTTGCTTCCCACCAAGTTGCAAAGGGCATAAAAGCATCATTTACTATTTCATCCAAACCTTTTTCTTGAGCAATGGTTAAAAACGGTATTAACAGTGTTAATAGAGTTAGAAGTTTATACTTCATAAGTTTAAATTTTTTTTGAATTAGTTAGTTAATCTAGCAATATCCTAAAAATAATGGATGCAATCAAATATATATGACAGAAAGATGATTATTCTATATTGAACATTTCATTTAATTTCTTTATTTGTTCCGGTCTACCTAATACTATAACCTTACTTTTTGGCTGTAGTTTCATATCTGCTTCGGGGTTTATGGTATAATCACCATCTGGAGAGATATACCCTATTATGGTACAACCTGTTTTTCTTCGTAAATCTAAATCTCTCAACGAATTACAATCAATTTGATTTGCAAAATCCTCTATAGCTACCTCTTCCAAGTTTGTGGTATTCTCACCTTCCATCGAGAGCTTATCCATAAAAGTAATCAGGTCTGGCATCACCACTAACGAAGCCATGTGATCACCTCCAATTTTATCTGGCATAATAACTTTATTGGCACCGGCTAAAAACAACTTTTTTTGAGAGTTAACCAAAGATGCCCTACTTATTATAAATAGATTTTTTTTCATTTGCCTAGCAGATAAAACCACAAACAAGTTTGCTGCATCATCTGGCAAAGTAGCAATAAGGTATTGTGCTCTTTCAATACCTGCTTCTAACAATACATCATCGTCGTTAGCATCGCCTTCAACAAACAAAATATCTTCACTAAACCTCTCTATTACTTCTTTTTCTTTTTCAATAACTACAAATGGGCGCTTGTATGCTTTCAATTTTTCTGCTGCCTGCATACCATTACGTCCAAAGCCACAAACAACAACATGTTGATTTAAATTTTCAATTGCATTCTTCATCTTCTTCTTTTTTAGCAGTTCTACTGAATTTCTGGAGAGTAGGTATTCCGTAACTATAGATATGGCAAAACCAACTATAAATACGCTAGTAACTATAAGGATAATTGTAAATATTTTCCCTTCGGGACCCATTGGTCTTACTTCAGAAAAGCCAACAGTGGTGACCGTAATAATGGTCATATAAAGAGCATCAACCCACGAATAATCTGCAACAAATCGATACCCAAGCACACCAAAAGCTAAAACCATTAGCATTAATGTCAATGCTAAATAAATTTTAGATTTAAATAATTGTATCATACTTTATAAATCAAAAACAGAATTCCGTTTTGTATAAATTAAATCTTTTATTCTTAGCCAGAATGCTAAAAATAGATATAATGCAAATCCAAAACCAACAGTAACAAAAGTGAGGTAAATAAAAGAGGTTCTAACCACCCTAGCCCTTATACCCAAACGCTCGGCAATTCTACCACAAACCTCAAACCCTCTTTTCTGAAAATAGAGTAATAATTTATAGAATACATTCATTTAGTATAAAATTAGACTTTTATATTCATTAAAGATGCCCCTATAGCACAATCTAAACATTTGTCTTTACTACAGTAATTATTATACAATTGTAAATATGTTTGTGAATCTTTAGCGCTTTTAACCATCACGCCTAATTTTCCAAATTTAGATATTAAATTATTTTCCTCCTTTTTGATATCTGACATTATTTTTAACAAAGCATCATTATCTACACTGCCCTTATAACGTTGAAAAGCAAATTTTAAAGGTATTATGGTATTGATCATAAGTAAATCTAAAAAAGAAATAGTAACTCTCTTTTTACTTTTTTTAGAAGTTTTACCAAAATTGAAATGGTCTTCCCAATACTCGCTTATTTCTGCATTTAATACCCCTGAAACATTAGGCTCATCTTTCTCTATTAATAAATGAAACAAATTATTATTCTTAACATAAATGGCACTTAGTTGCGCAATACGAATGGTAGGAAAATTTGAAGGTCTTAGTCTAAAAAATTCTGGAGACTTAAAAACCGAGTTTAAATTATACTTATGCTTCAAATATTCATACTCTTTTTTTAAATCATTAAAATACTTGTCACCTTCATCAGCGCCATTTAACAAATTGGCTTGCCCAAATAGCAAACTTTCCATTTCTAGTGGTTTGTTATATAACTTTCTAATGATTGAAAAATCAATAGATTTTCCTATTTCCATGAAAGTTTCTCCATTAATTTTAGAGCCAAAGGTTTTCAATAGCATTAGAAACAAAACATGTTCCCAGTTATTATTTGTTTCTTCGAGCAACTTATTTATTATGGCGGTCTTTTGTTCTAACCGTTCTACAAACAACCGATCCATCCAATTATCCTTAATAAATTCATCTACTCTAATAAACTCATTTTCACAATTAATGAATTTATAGTTTCTGGCGTCAAAGAGATTTTGATAGGTATCTAAAATTTTTAATGGAATATATTCTTTTAAAGCTAATGTGGGTATTTGACTACCATCTTTTCTGAAGACCGATAAATCATCTTCCCAGACAACATGAAGTAATACATTATCATAATTTGAATCTTCTTGATGATTATGAGCATACCAGTCAGAAGATTTTATATGAATCTCAACATTTCCTGCCCATAATTGTTGATTCAATTCTAATTGAGCATTAAAAAAATCCGGTCCACTTAAATGATTATGTATTCCTGTAGATACCACGTTAATAGCTTCGCCAGATGTGGTCACAAGTCCATTAATGGGGTATTTTTTAAACTTCCATATAAAGTGAAGCAAGTCTTCCTTCATTTTATAAAAATAAAAAACCCGCTGTAAAGCGGGCATATTTTCTGAAATAAATAAAAATTAAGCTGTTTCTCCTTCCCAGTTCATAAAACCTCCTTGAAGATTATATGCAGTATCAAACCCTAGGTTTTTCATTATTGCACAAGCTTGTCCACTTCTATTACCTGACCTACAGTAAACGTAATAATTTTTAGTTTTGTCCAATTTCTCAAGTTCTTCTACAAACTCTTGACCCTTATAAATATCAATGTTAATAGAATTAGGAATGATGCCTTCTTCTATTTCTTCTTCTGTTCTTACATCGAGTATGATCGCATTAGAATCTTTCGCTAACTGCTCTTCCCAATCTTGTTGTGATAAATCTGCCATAGTATAAATTATATAATGTAAAAATAATTGATTTTTCTGTAATTGTTAGTCTCCGGTAATTTTAACAAATAATTAATCTTAAAGATAATTTTTAACCATGAAATAACTATACATTTGTATATACAATTATTGTATCGACATGAATGTAGAGGAAGTTATTAAAACAAATAAAAAAATGCCGTTGGTAAAACGGACATTAATACATGTAGCATTAGTTGCCAATAAACTAGATGAGGAAGTATCTGCGGTTCTTAAACCTTATGATATTTCTATACAACAGTTTAATGTTTTAAGAATTTTAAGGGGTCAAAATGGTAAACCTGCCAATCTTTCTACCATAAATGATAGAATGGTTACCAAAATGAGCAACACTACACGATTAGTCGATAAACTAATTTTAAAAAATTTCGTCAACAGGACAATCTGTTTAAAAAACAGAAGAAAGGTTGAAATTGTCATCACTGAAGCTGGCTTAAATTTTCTAAATGAAATTGATGGAATACTTTTTGAAGCTGAGAAGAAAATACTTAAAAACTTTAGCGATGCTGAATTACATGAACTAAATGAATTATTAAATAAATTTTAAGTTAAAAATAAATGAACTCAATAGTAGATAAATTGAATTGGCGTTATGCCACCAAAAAATTTGATAGCTCAAAAAAGGTAAGCGAAAAAGATTTAGAAACTCTTTTAGAAGCTGCAAGATTAACTGCCTCTTCTTATGGTTTACAACCATATGAAATTTATGTTATTGAAGATACAGATGTACGACAAAAACTAAGAAAAGCTTCTTATGACCAGCCTCAAATAACAGATGCATCTTATTTAATAGTACTTGCAAATAAACCAACTTTTAATGAAACCATGATCGACGATTACATAGCTAATATTATGGCTATACGTGGAGTTTCAAAAGAAGACCTTAAAGGCTTTTCTCAAACTATGAAATCTACACTTTTAGATTTACCCGATGCATATAAGAATACTTGGACATCTAACCAAGCGTACATTGTTTTAGGGAATTTAATGACCGTAGCTTCTGAAATGAAAATTGACACCTGCCCAATGGAAGGTTTCGATAAAGCTAAATACAATGAAATTTTAGGTCTTACCGACAAAGATTTAAATGCTGCCGTAGTTTTGGCAGTTGGTTATAGATCTGCTGACGACACAACACAGCACTACCCTAAGGTTAGATATTCTAAAGAACAAATTATTACCCATATATAAATTAAACACAATCATTTTAAAATTAAAGAACATGAAGAAGTCATTATTAAGTTTAGCATTCGTAGCTATATTCGGTTTTAGCGCAACAGCATCTACACCAATTGATGGAGAAAAAAAACAAATAAAAGTTAGCGAAAGCACAGTTACTTGGAAAGGTTACAAGGTTACAGGAGAACACAATGGTAACATTAATCTAAAATCTGGTCATTTAGAAATGAACGGCAAGAAATTAACAGGTGGTGAATTTGTTATAGATATGACATCAATTTCGTGTAATGACCTAGAAGCAGGAAAAGGAAAAGAAAAACTTGAGGGTCATTTGAAATCTGCTGATTTCTTTGGCGTAGAAAGTAACCCAACTTCTAAATTGGTTTTTACTTCTGTTAAGGCAATGAACAATAACTCATACACAGTTACTGGAGATTTAACTATAAAAGGAATTACAAAACCAGTAACCTTAGTAGTATCTATGTTTGAAAACAAAGCTTCAGCAACTATGAAAGTAGATAGAACTAAATTTGATATTAAATATGGTTCTGGAAGCTTTTTTGACAATCTTGGAGATAAAGCAATCTATGATGATTTTGACTTAGTGGTTGATTTAGCACTATAATTGTTTTAAAACATTCATATTACAACAATTTAAAATCCCTTTGATATAAATACAAAGGGATTTTTATTTTTGACAAGGTAAAGTTTGATAGTTTAAATTTCCTTTTTATATTTGAACTCAATGAAAAATTTAAATGTAAATACTTGGTGGTGGAACAACTTACGAAAAACATCGTGAGCAAAGCATCATTGTAGTAAAACTATATAAAGGCTTGTCATCACGACAAGCCTTCTTTATTTTATAAAAGTACCTATGACCTATCAATTTAAGACATATCATAAAAAAATTCTTGCCGACACTGTTACGCCGGTAAGTGTTTATTTAAAAATAAGAGACCGTTTTCCAAACAGTATTTTATTAGAAAGTAGTGACTATCACGCCAACAATAATAGCTTTTCATATATCTGCTGCAACCCTATTGCGTCAATTAAAGTAGAAAACGAAGTTATTACCAAGCAATTTCCAGATGGTGTTACTGAAGAAATACAAATTACCCCACAAACAAACGTTGTTGACATTATAGATTCTTTCAGCAAGGCTTTTAAAGCTGATGACAATGACTATAAATTTATTAACAACGGGTTGTTCGGGTACATGGCGTATGACGCCGTTCGTTATTTTGAGGATGTAAAATTATCTATAAAAGATGATTCTATTCAAATTCCAGATATTTACTATGCGGTATATCAAAACATTATAGCCATAAATCATTTCAAAAATGAAGCATATCTTTTTGCTCATTGTTATGAAACTAAAAACAATATTCCAGAATTAGAACAGCTATTAAATATTAGAAATTTTGCCACTTACAATTTTAAAATTGATGGTGAAAGAGAGTCTAATTTAGAGGATGAAGAATATAGAGAGCATGTTGCTCTTGCTAAAAAACATTGCCAACGCGGAGATGTATTTCAACTTGTGCTAAGTAGACGTTTTTCTCAAGGTTTTAAAGGCGACGAGTTTAATGTATATAGAGCTTTACGTTCAGTAAACCCTTCTCCTTATTTATTCTATTTTGACTACGGCGATTTTAAAATATTCGGTAGTTCTCCAGAAGCACAATTAATTGTCAGTGATGGTAAAGCAGAAATACATCCTATTGCAGGTACATTCAAAAGAACGGGTAATGACGAACAAGACGCGCAACTGGCAAAAGAATTAAAAACAGACGATAAAGAAAATAGCGAGCATGTTATGTTGGTAGATCTTGCACGTAACGACCTTAGTAGAAATGGTAGTGTTGTACAAGTTGAAAACTATAGAGAAGTGCAGTTTTTCTCGCATGTTATTCACCTAGTTTCTAAGGTTTCGGGAATGAAGAAAAGTGATATCCCTACTATGAAAGTGGTAGCAGATACTTTCCCCGCAGGTACATTAAGTGGTGCACCAAAACATATGGCCATGCAGCTTATTGAAAAATATGAAAAAACAAGTCGCGGTTATTACGGTGGCGCTATTGGTTTCATGGATTTTACAGGAAACTTTAACCATGCCATAATGATTAGAACTTTTTTAAGTAAAAATCACAAATTACATTACCAAGCGGGTGCCGGCTTAGTTGCTGCATCTGATCCAGAAAGTGAATTACAAGAGACATTTAATAAATTGGGCGCATTGACCAAAGCATTAGAAATAGCTGAAGATATTTAAAATGAAGAAAATATTAGTCATAGATAATTACGATAGTTTCACCTACAATCTAGTGCATTATTTAGAGGAATTAGGTTGCGAGGTTATTGTAAAACGAAACGACCAACTTACATTAGAAGAGGTTGATGCATTTGATAAAATTGTACTCTCACCCGGTCCTGGTATACCTGACGAAGCTGGTTTATTGAAACAAATTATAGAAAAGTATGCACCTACCAAAAGTATCTTTGGTGTATGCCTTGGTCAACAAGCTATTGCAGAAGTATTTGGTGGATCCCTTATAAACTTAGATGAAGTTTATCATGGTATTGCAACGAAAATAAATATCACAAAAGAAGATGTTTTGTTTGTAGGTATTACAAATGAAATTGAAGTTGGTCGTTACCACTCATGGGTAGTGAACCCAAATTTACCAGATAGTTTAGAAGCTACCTCTGTTGATGAAAATGGACAGATAATGTCGCTAAGACATAAAACGTACGATGTTCGAGCTGTTCAATTTCACCCAGAATCTGTTCTAACACCGCAAGGGAAAAAGATGTTAGAAAATTGGTTAAACGCTTAAGCTTAATTATCATATAATAAGCATTAAGGTTTTATGTAATACAACTTAGAGAATGAAAGAGACACTAAATAAACTTATAAATCACGAAATACTTTCAAAGGAAGATGCAAAACGTATTCTCGTGAATATTGCAAAAGGTGAATACAACACTAGTCAAATAGCAGCCTTTTTAACCGTATACATGATGCGTAGTATTACCATTGAAGAATTAGAAGGTTTTAGAGATGCTTTGCTAGATTTATGTTTGGCGGTAGATCTATCTGCCTACAATCCTATTGACCTTTGTGGTACTGGTGGTGATGGTAAAGATACTTTTAATATTTCTACACTAGCATCATTTGTCACTGCAGGTGCAGGCGTAAAAGTTACTAAACATGGTAATTACGGAGTTTCTTCTAAATGTGGTAGTAGCAACGTAATGGAGTTTCTTGGAATAAAATTCAGTAATGATGCTGGCTTTTTAGAAAAATGCATTGATGAAGCTGGTATATGTGTTTTACATGCTCCCTTATTTCATCCTGCCATGAAAAATGTTGCTCCGATCAGAAAAGATTTAGGGGTTAAAACATTCTTTAATATGTTAGGTCCTATGGTAAATCCTGCATTTCCAAAGAACCAAATGGTTGGTGTTTTCAACTTAGAACTGGCACGTATGTACGGATACCTATATCAAAAGACCGATAAAAATTTCACTGTACTTCATGCATTAGATGGTTATGATGAAATTTCTTTAACAGGAAATACCAAAACTATTTCTAACCATACAGAGAGTATGCTAAAACCTTCAGATTTTGGTGTGAAACAAATTAAGCAAAGTGATATTGTTGGAGGAGATTCTATTGATACTTCTGCTCAAATTTTCTTAAACGTCTTACAAGGCAAAGGTAGCGAAGCCCAAAATAATGTGGTGTGTGCCAATGCAGGTATTGCTATTGCAACGGTAGAAGATTTGACACCACTTCAAGGTTTTGAAAGAGCTAAAGAATCTTTGCTAAGTGGAAAAGGATTGATAGCATTGAAGAAAATACAGGAACTAAGTAAACATTAAAGAGAATGCTTCGTATCTCGCTATAACGAGATTATAAAGAACATATAGTATATGAATATTCTAGATAAAATAGTAGCCGATAAACGTAAGGAAGTCGATTTAAAAAAATTGATTTTTCCTCCTTCTCAATTTGAACATTCTATACTTTTTGAAAGGGATACTTTTTCTTTAGCTCAAGCACTAAGAAATAGTGATACGGGAATTATTTCCGAATTTAAACGTAGGTCTCCGTCCAAAGAAAGCATCAACCAAAATGCAAACGTAGGTCAGGTGGCTAAAGGTTATGAGAAAGCTGGTGTATGTGGCATGAGTGTTTTAACCGACATTAAATATTTTGGTGGTTCTATTGAGGATTTAATATTAGCAAGAGCATCTGTACAGTTACCATTATTACGAAAAGAATTTATTGTCAGTGAATATCAAATAATTGAGGCTAAAGCATATGGTGCTGACGTAATTCTATTAATTGCCGCTATTTTAACAAAACAAGAAATAAAAACCTTTTCAGAGCTTGCTAAAAGTTTAGGTTTAGATGTATTGTTAGAAGTACATAACGAAGATGAACTACATAAATCTATTATGCCCAGTTTAGATATGCTTGGTGTAAACAATAGAAATCTAAAGACTTTTGAGGTTAGTTTAGAAACTAGTAAAAAGTTATCAAAACTGATTCCCAATGATTTCGTCAAAGTTTCTGAAAGTGGTATTAGTTCTGTAGAGGCTATTAAAGAATTAAAACCATATGGTTATGAAGGCTTTTTAATTGGGGAGAATTTTATGAAAACGAACAACCCTGGTGAGAGTGCAATTGAATTCATTAAAAACCTAAAGAACTAATGAAGCTTAAAATTTGTGGAATGAAACTGAATACGACTGAAGTTGCACAATTGCGACCAGACTATTTAGGCTTTATATTTTGGGAACATTCTTCAAGATTTTTTGAAGGTGAAATGCCAAACCTTCCACATACAATTAGTAAAGTAGGAGTATTTGTTGATGCTGACCATACTTATGTTGTTGAGATGGTAAAACAGCATCAATTGCAGGGATTACAATTACACGGTCACGAAAGTCCAGAATACTGTACTATGATTGCTTTAGACCTTAAGAAAGAAAATCAGAAAGTTGATATCATAAAAGTTTTCTCTATTAAAGAGGAATTTGATTTCGGAATTTTAAAACCTTATGAAGGTGTTTGCAATTACTTCCTTTTTGACACTAAAGGGAAATTACCTGGTGGCAATGGCTATACTTTTGATTGGTCCGTTTTAAAAAATTACCCTTCTACCAAACCTTATTTTTTAAGCGGAGGTATTGGATTAAACAATCTTGATAAGATTACTGAATTCATGAAGTTGCCTGAATCTAAATATTGTTATGCTATTGATGTAAATAGCCAGTTTGAATTGGAACCAGGATTAAAAAATATTGATGAACTACAAAAGTTTAAAGAAGCGCTATGAATTATAATGCTGATGAAAAAGGATACTACGGAGAATTTGGTGGTGCCTTTATACCTGAAATGTTGTACCCAAATGTAGAAGAGCTACGACAGAATTATTTAAAACTGATGTATGAAGATTCTTTTCAGAAAGAATTTAATCAGCTTTTAAAAGACTATGTTGGTAGACCTTCTCCCCTATATTTTGCTAAACGCCTTTCTGAAAAGCACGGATGTAAAATTTATCTAAAAAGAGAAGATCTCAACCATACTGGTGCGCACAAGGTAAACAACACAATAGGTCAAATTCTAATGGCTCAAAAATTAGGCAAGACTAGAATTATTGCCGAAACAGGTGCAGGTCAGCATGGTGTTGCCACTGCTACTGTTTGTGCATTAATGGGAATGGAATGCATCGTTTACATGGGTGAAATTGACATTGCCCGCCAGGCTCCAAATGTAGCTCGTATGAAAATGCTAGGTGCCGAAGTACGCCCTGCTAAATCTGGTAGCAGAACTTTAAAAGATGCTACAAACGAAGCAATTAGAGATTGGATCAACAATCCGGTAGACACACATTATATTATTGGTTCAGCTATTGGACCACATCCCTACCCTGATATGGTTACTCGTTTTCAATCTGTTATTTCCGAGGAAATAAAATGGCAATTAAAAGAGAAGGAAGGTCGCGAAAATCCTGATTATGTAGTAGCTTGTATTGGTGGTGGCAGTAATGCCGCCGGTACATACTACCATTTTCTACACGAGCCTGAAGTTGGCATTATTGCTGTTGAAGCTGCAGGTAAAGGTGTTAATTCTGGAGAAAGTGCAGCTACCTCCGCTCTTGGAAAAGTAGGTATTATTCACGGTTGTAAAACCATGTTGATGCAAACTACTGATGGTCAAATTACAGAACCATATTCTATTTCTGCAGGGTTAGATTACCCCGGCGTAGGACCAATGCACTCCCATTTATTTAAATCTGGTCGTGCAGAGTTTTATTCGGCAACAGATGATGAAGCTATGGCTGCAGGATTAGAGCTTTCTCAACTAGAAGGTATTATTCCGGCTATAGAAACAGGACATGCATTTGCCATTTTTGAACATAAGAAATTCAAAAAAGACGATGTTGTCGTTATTAGTCTTTCTGGTCGTGGAGATAAAGATTTGAACACTTATATTGATTACTTTAAGTTAGCATAACCTTATTATGAGCAATAGAATTACATTGAAATTAAAAGAGGATAAAAAACTTCTTTCTATATATTTTACCGCCGGTTACCCTTCACTGAATGACACTGTACAAATTATTCAAGATTTGGAAAAGAATGGGGTTGATATGATTGAAATAGGTTTACCATTTAGTGACCCATTAGCCGACGGACCAACTATTCAAGAAAGCTCTACAGCTGCACTGAAAAATGGAATGACTACAGAAATACTATTCAGTCAAATAAAAGATATTCGTAAATCTGTTTCTATCCCTTTAATTATTATGGGATACTTTAATCCTGTTCTACAGTATGGTGTTGAGGCATTCTGTAAAAAATGTCAAGAAATTGGTATTGATGGACTCATTTTACCTGATCTTCCACTAGATGTTTATCAAGAAGATTACGAAGCCACATTTAAAAAATACGGACTCATAAACGTATTCTTGATTACACCACAAACTAGTGATGAACGTATTAATCAAATCGACAGTGCTTCAGACGGATTTATCTACATGGTTAGTTCAGCAAGTGTTACAGGTTCTAAATCTGGTTTTGGTCAAGAACAAGAAAACTATTTTGAGCGTATTTCAGCCATGAATTTAAAAAACCCGCAAATTGTAGGCTTTGGTATTAAAGACGAAGAAACATTTCAACAAGCTACAAAAACTGCGAAAGGCGCTATAATAGGATCTGCCTTTATTAAGCATTTGACGGCTAATGGAGCTAACTCTGTTGCTGAGTTTGTTAAGACAATTCGATAAATTCATGGAGATTCTAAATAATTGGAAACTAATAGTCTTATTGTGCCTTACATTAGGTTTGGCTCCCTTTTTTCCCGAACCACATATTTATGGAAAATTAAAATGGATTTTAGGGGGTGCAATCGGTATGCAATTTATGGATTGGTTCGATGTTTTACTGCATGGTTTTCCTTTTATACTATTAGGTAGACTGTTATTTTCGAAATTTTTTAAAACAAGGAATAAGTTCTGACTATTCGATTAATCAGATATATTATTGATTTTCTTGATTATTTGAAAAACCTTAACATTTGCGACCTTCCACTCTAACACGTATTCCCTTCATTTTGCCTACATTTAAAGAATATAACTATGAGAACGAAAATGAAAAAATTTCTTACCCTTCTATTATTCTTATCACTTTATTCTGCCTACTCACAAGATTCAGTTCTTATAAAATCTAAGGTTGCAAATGCAATAACTGAACTAAGAGAATTTGTAGCCATACCAAATGATGCTTTAAATGCAGATGATATAGACACAAACTTATATTGGCTTAGAAAAAAGTTTACTGAGAGAGGATTCAATAGCACCATTCTTGAAACCGAAGGTTTACCTCTATTTTTTGCCAACTTACCAATAGATGACAATAAACCAACGATATTATTTTATATGCATTTAGATGGGCAATCTGTAGATGTTACAAAATGGGACCAATCAGATCCATACAAAATAGAATTGAAATCTAAAACCGAAGATGGTTGGAAAAAAGAATCCTTTTCAGATTTAACCGATGATATTAATTATGATTGGAGACTATTTGGCAGATCTACTTCTGATGATAAAGGACCTATTGTGATGTTCCTAAATGCTATAGATGCGCTTAAAAAAGACAAAGTAGACTTACCTTATAATGTAAAAGTTATTTTAGATAGTGAAGAAGAAAAGAGTAGCGCACCATTACCAAAAGCTGTGCGTACCTATAAAGATTTACTTAAGGCAGATTTTCTAGTTATTAATGACGGACCTGTACATGTGTCTGGGAAACCGACTATCGTGTATGGCTGTAGAGGTATCACAACATTATCTATAACTACTTACGGTCCAATAAAACCTCAACACAGTGGTCATTATGGCAACTATGCACCAAACCCCGGTTTTCAATTAGCTCAATTACTAGCCACCATGAAAGATGCTGATGGTAGAGTTTTAGTTAAAGGATATTATGACGGTATTACTTTAGATGAAGCTACACTAGAAATATTAAAAAGTGTACCAGACAATGTGGAAGAAATCAACACCAACCTAGCAATTGCCAATCCTGAGAAAGTAGGTAGCTTTTATCAAGAAGCTTTACAGTATCCTTCCTTAAACATTAGGGGATTAGGATCTGCATGGATTGGCGAGAAAGCAAGAACAATAGTACCGGCAACGGCTACTGCAGAATTAGATTTAAGATTAGTACCAGAATCTGATGGTACCAGACTTAAAAACTTAGTAAAAGAACATATTAAAAATCAAGGTTATCATGTTATGGCTACTGAGCCTACCAAAGAAGACCGTTTAAAATATGACAGAATTGTTACTATTAAAGAAGGTTCTGTTACCGATGCTTTCCGCACAGATTTAAATAACCCTTTTGGAAATAGTATTGTAAAAACTATGGAAAATAAATTTGGAGAAAAGCCTGTTCAAATTAGAATTATGGGTGGTACAGTTCCTATATCTCCTTTCATCAATGAATTGAAAATTCCGGCATTTATCGTTCCTATGGTTAACCCTGACAACAATCAACATAGCCCTAATGAGAATTTAAAAATTGGGCAAATAGCTTATGGTATTGAAACATTTTATGCCATTTTAAGTACCTCACAAGAATAAACTAGCCAAAACTACATGGATAAGATATAGAATTAATGTTCTTGCTAGTTATTCCACATATGGCAAAAAATAAACCCTAAAATAGAAAATGGCTCTGTAAATAATATACAGAGCCATTTTACATTAAAATCATTAACTATTAAGCAGAATTTCTACTTGCATTAATATTACCATAAAGAGACCTTGTTACAATTTTCTCATACAACTCTTTATACTCGGTACCTTCACCTATTCTTTGAAGTGCGTATTGTTGAATCACCAATAATGGCAACACAATGTTCTCACGAATTTTAATAGACTCTCTAGAGATAGCTTCTTTCTGCATTAAAAACTCCATTCCTGATAACTTCAAAAGCATTGCGGTTGACAGCTTGTATTCTGCATGTAGAATTTCCCAAAAAGCACCATACTCTTCGTTCTCCTTCATATAACTTGTCAATTCAAAATAACATTTAGAAAGACTCATCATACTATTCATCATTAAAGCTTGAAAAAATGGTACTTCTTCATACAATCGTTGTGCCTCTGCAAAACGCCCGTCATCTTCCATTTTCTTTAAAGCAGTACCTATACCATAATATCCTGGCACATTTTGCTTCAATTGACTCCAAGAACCTACAAAAGAAATTGCCCTTAAATCCGATAATTCTAATTTAGCCTTATTACCTCTCTTACCTGGTCTACTACCAATATTGGCTTTAGTGTAATACTTAAGTGTACTCATATTTTCTAAGTACGGCATAAACTTATCATGATGTTTTAAATCATCATACTTCTTAAAACTTAATTCAGATAATTCTTCTATTAAATCTCTATCCGCATCAGAAATAACAATTTCCTTATCTAAAATAGTATTAGACAAACCTGCCGTTAACAACTGTTCACTATTATAAATGAACTGCTCTTTTGTTCCGTAAGTACTGGTAATGGTCTGACCTTGTATTGTTAATTGAATTTCATTATTTGCAACCTTATTAGTCTGTGCTGCATAAAAACGGTGTGTTTTACCACCTCCTCTTGCTGGTGGTCCTCCTCTACCGTCAAAGAACACAGCTGCAATATCATGTTCATCACAAACCTCTGATAATTCTTCTTTGGTTTTCAAAATAGACCAGTTCGCTTTTAAATAGCCACCATCTTTGGTTCCGTCAGAAAAACCTAGCATAATGGTCTGTTTTTTATTTCTGCTTTCTAAATGTGCTTTATACTCTGGTAAATTAAATAAGAATTGCATTGTAGCCTGCGCATTATCCATACCGTTCATGGTTTCAAACAATGGTACAATGTCAAAGGTTATTTCTTTATCTGCCCAACCACACCATCTAAACAATGCGTAAACAAAGAGGATAGAAAATATATCTTCTGAATTACTAATGATATACCTATTACAACCTTCTTCACCATTTTTATCCTGTATAGTCTGTAATTGAAGAATATTCTTGATAGTATCCTTTACAATTTCCTCTTCATAATCATTTGCATTTAACTGTAAATTCTTATGTAAAAGAATATCAATTAATCGCTCTTCGGTTAATTCACTTAGGTCTTCTTTTATTAAAGAGTTCTTTTTCAAAACCTCTACCATTACCTTAGTGTGCATACTATGGTCTTGTCTTATATCTATTGTAGCAAAATGGACTTTAAAAATCTTTACTTTATCAATAAATTTCTCTAAGTCTTTTAAGTAAAGTCCTTGATATTTTTCAATAAGTATTAGCCTAATCTCCTCTAACGGTAAGATTAAATCTTCATATCCAATATCCTTAGAACTATCAAACATAGCCGTATACAAGTTTGAGCGCAATTTTTGCAACGGTTCTTGTACGTCTTTAAAAGTCAGTTTATGCACAAGACCTTTAAGGTCATTATAATAACATTTCATTAAAGTTAAACGTAACTCGTTCATTACATCTCTAGTAATATCGGCAGTTACAAATGGGTTTCCATCACGATCACCGCCAGGCCAAAATCCTAACTTTACAATATCATGGTTTTCAAACTGCTTAGAACCTACGCTGCCCTTAATATATGCATACATCTCGCCAATAGCGTCATAATACACATGTCTTAGTGTGTAGATTATATTCTTAGCTTCATCTAATGGTGTAGGTTTTTTTGCATTGACTAAAGATGTTAAGCCCAACTGCTGTAACCCTACATCAATTTCATCAATCTTATCTTCTAGAATCAATGTTCTTAAGTTCGTAATAATATCTAAAACAGCTGGTGTGTAGAATTGTGTTGGGTGTGCGGTTAAAACTATCCTTGCACTAAAGTTGCTTAGCTTATCCCAAATTGTATCCCATGAATTATTCTTTTCAACTAATTGAAAATAATCTTTCAAAGACAATGAACTAGAATGTTTGTGCAATTTTGGAAATGCCGCATCTTCTACACTATCATAAAGAACTACTTGGCGCTCTACGTATTGTATGATACGGAACATAAAATCTATTTGTTCCTTTTCAGATTTTATTTCTACAAAATTCTCGAAAAAATTCTCAAGAATCTCCTTCGGGTTAAGACCGTTGCTCAATCCCTTTTCAGATTGATTAAGCAATAATGGAATTAACATACCTACATTTTCAATGTTCTCGTAGGGAAGATTAAGAAATAGACTGTTATAGACATTAAATTTATTTTGGACAGATTTCTTAAACTCCGCCAATCTTTCTTGTTGTTGCATATATCAAAAACTTTTGAGCGTACCATTATGGTTAACTCGATAAAATTCGAACATAAATATCGCTAATCCTAGGGAACTTAGAGAATCATTTTTGTGAAATATCATATTCAACGAAGTATACCACAAAATTCTCTGTATTGGCAACAAATATTCCGAAAAACACCTAAAGCTATCTACATTTACAATGTTAGTAAATAATAAATTTTTTCATTTTCATATAGTGTTCTCGTAAAAGAGTCTTGTTTAAAAACAAGACTCTTTTTAGTTTATATAGGTTTTAAAGATTAGAAATAAGCGCTATACTGAAGTACCCTGAAATCTACTGTGTTAAAAGTAGGATTTTCTTTTTTCATTTTCTTATAACTTTCTAGACTACCCACTGCTCTATTTGCCGCACCTGAAGGTGCAATTAAAGATATTGTTTTTATTATTTTATTTGTAGAAGGATGAGTAAATTCATGAATTCTAGGCACAACATTAGAAACGCTCTTTAGTGTAACAGAATTTTCCTTCAAGTGTTTTCTAAAAAAATACTCAGGTCCGTTCTTGCTGTTTCCTCCTGTAAAAAGAAGTGTATTTACATTAGGGTATTTTTCTAAATAACATAATACATTTCTTAAAACTACATTCTGCATTCCAATATCAGATGCGTCTATTTTATGGCGTTCTGCCGAAGCAACAATATCACAGACACCTATACGTCTAGATTTTAAAAAAGCTTTGCGCTGCTCTATTGCGCTTGCTGTTGTTTCATACTTAAGATTTAAATTGAAAATCTTATCTAAAATTGGCCACAACTGCCCATCTCTACTACCATAACAAAAATTAACATCGCCATCCTTCAATTCTCCTGTTGTAAAACGTGGCGGTGGTAATGTACCAACAATAAGCTTTAAGGTAGTGTCATCAATAAATGGAGTGTATGGGTGAGTGTGTTCAAAAAGGTTTTGCATTATAGTTTAATTCTCTTGAGCCCATTCAGTAGACAAATCGTTACTAAATTACTAACTTTAAAAGAAAGTAAAGAAATAGAGATATGGGTAAGGGAGATAAGAAATCGAAAAAAGGGAAAATATCAAACAATTCTTACGGAGCAAGAAGACCTCGTAAAATCAAAAAAAGACCTACAATTGAAGAAAAAATAAAAATTAATAAAAAGAAATAATCATTTTAGTCAATCCTAAAAATGACGTCTACTTGATTTTCTTCATCTAAAGAAATTTCATAAGTATAAAAACCCATTGGCAATGAGTCATAAGCAACTTCAGTTGGAACATAATTTAAGCTGGTAGAATCTGTCTGAATACTTATTGCCATATTTGAAGATGCAGTTTCAAATTCCATATATTCAGAGAATTTACCTGCCTCAACATTTTCAAAAACAGTATCTTTCTGCGCAATACGCACTTCTGTGAATAAGAGCTCTGTACTATTCTGAATGCGAATATTTACAAAGTTAAATTCATCATCTCTATCTGTACAAGATAATAACGTTACAACACAAATAACTGCAAGTAAAAGAACCCTTTTCATAAACGTATTTTATATATACTTAAGAACGAAAAAGAGTAGATAATATTTTATCTTATAAAGACGGGTTGATTTTCTTTTAGGGTATGCTCTTGACTAAATTCATAATCATCTAAATTAAACCCTTTTATATCTGACAGTGTTTTTGCATCGGCGTCAATAATATACCTTACCATAGCTCCTCTAGCTTTTTTTGCAAAAAAACTGATTATCTTAAATTTATCATTCTTCCAATCTTTAAAAATTGGTGTAATAATTTCTGCTTTGATATTCTTTGGCTGCAAAGCACTATAGTATTCATTACTTGCTAAATTAACCAACAACTCACCCTCAACCATTTCATTATTTAAATGATCGGTAAGCCTACTGCCCCAATATTCATATAGATTTTTATTTCTACCAATTTTTAAGGAAGTGCCCATTTCCAAACGATAGGGCTGCATTAAATCCAACGGTTTTAAAATACCATATTGACCGGATAAAATACGAAGCGTTTGTTGAAGTTTATCAATTTTATTTTTAGATAACGTATAGGCATCTAGACCTTGATACACATCTCCGCTAAACGCAAAAATTGCAGGTCTTGAATTTTCCGGTGTAAACGGAATACTAAAATCTTGATTTCTTTGCCAGTTCAATTGTGCAAGATTATCTGAGATGGACATTAATTCTGAAAGAGCTTTAGGCTTCTTTTTCTTTAATATCTTATTCAGTTTTTCCGCATCCTCTATAAATTTTGGAGAGGTATATGTTGCTGTAGGTAGCTCAGCTTCATAATTCAATGACTTAGCCGGAGAAATAACAATTTTCATAGTGCAATTTTAATAGCCCAAAAATAAAAAGGATAAATTGGAAGACCTACAAAAGATAAAAAAGAGTTTAAATAGCGGTATTAAGAAATCTTATTCTGTGCTATTTTTACTGTAACTACGCCATTTTTCAATAGCATTTGTCATGTCTTCTGGCACTTCTGAATCAAAACTCATATGCTCTCCGGTTACAGGGTGTATAAAGCCCAATGTCTTGGCGTGTAATGCTTGTCTTGGCAGTAACTTAAAGGTATTATCTACAAATTGCTTGTATTTTGTAAATGTTGTTCCTTTTAAGATTTTTTCACCTCCATAACGCTCATCATTAAACAACGTATGCCCTATGTATTTCATATGCACACGAATTTGGTGGGTTCTACCTGTCTCTAATTTACAAGAAACTAGAGTAACATAACCCAACCTTTCCAAAACCTTAAAATGTGTAACCGCTTCTTTACCTTCTTCACCATCTGGAAAAACATGCATTTGTAGACGGTTCTTTGGGTTTCTACCCACATTACCTACAACTGTACCTTCGTCTTCTTCAATATTTCCCCAAACCAGAGCTATATATTCACGCTCAGAAGTTTTATCAAAAAATTGCTTTGCCAAATGCGTCATAGCGGCTTCTGTCTTTGCCACTACTAAAAGGCCTGAAGTATCCTTATCTATACGATGAACCAAACCTGGTCTCTCATTACTATTAGATGGTAAATTATCGGTATGAAAAATAAGTGCGTTTATCAATGTCCCAGAATAATTTCCATGACCAGGGTGTACTACCATCCCAGCGGGTTTATTCACAATTAATAAAACATCGTCTTCATAGACGATATCTAAAGGAATATCTTCTGGTACTAATAAAAATTCATGTGGCGGATGTTCAAATAACACCTTAACCTCATCACCTGCTTTTACCTTATAATTAGATTTCACAATCTGATCATTGACCCAAACATGTCCATTTTTTGCAGATTGTTGTATTTTATTTCGAGTAGCATTTTCAATGAAATTCATTAAAAACTTATCTACCCTTAACGGTTCTTGACCTTTTGATGCTACTATTTTATGATGCTCAAAAAGCTCTCCATCTTCATTCTCTGGCTGCTCAATATTCTCCATCTAATCTTCAGATTCCGATTTAATTACTGCTCTTTCCGTAATACTACCATTACCACAGATCAATTCTATTTTGGATGTTTTAGGTAATTTATCGCCAGGCTTAATATACTTGCCTTTGTATTTTATTTGGTATACCATATCCTTTCCTAATTCATCTACATAGGTTACCCTTTGCACATCTAAACCTACAGCTTTTAACATTGAAGAGGCATTACGCTTGGTAACCTGAATGATTTTTGGAACGGTAACTTTTTTATATCCGGATGGATTAACCGTAAAATATATTTTTCTATTTTCTTTTACTTTTGATCCTGCAGAAGGGTTTTGTTCAATAATAGAAAATCTTGGGTAGTCTGGGTTATAATTCGCAGAATCCAATACTTCATATCTTAAGCCGGCTTCTTCAATTGATTTTCTCATATCCATAACCGATTTTTTTGAAAAATCTGGCACTTCTACGAACTCACCGTGGTTGGTGGTACTGTTCAGGTATCTTAATGTGACAAAAATCACAATAATCAACACCAACAACGCAAGACCTAATTGAATAAAAAAGGTTTTACTTTTTAAAAAATTGAAAAAATTCTTCATACTTATTATTTGACCCGACAAATATAGTAAATGCCCCCATACCATTCTACGGCTTCGGTTTATAGTTACTTCATCCTTAAAAATTAATTCTATTTGTATTAATGCTGATTGTTTTCTTTTTTATTTTATTTCAATGCTTCATCTTTGCTTTTACATTCTTAATAGACCATAAATGAAAAAAAATATAGCAATTATAATGGGCGGTTATTCTAGTGAATATAAAATATCTCTTAAAAGTGGTAATGTGGTCTATAATTACCTGAACAAAGAAAAATTTAATCTATATAGAATACATATTTTCAAAAACAAATGGGTTTATGTTGATGATGCAGATAATGAAACCCCTATAGATCGAAACGATTTCTCAATACCTAAAGATGGTAATTCAATAACATTTGATTGTGTTTTTAATGCCATACATGGTTCTCCTGGTGAAGATGGACTAATGCAAGCTTATTTTGAATTATTAGGAATAAAGCATACTACTTGTAATTTCTACCAAGCAGCGCTAACTTTCAATAAAAGAGATTTACTAAGTGTTTTAAAACCTTACGGAATTAAAGCTGCACCATCTTACTATCTAAATTTGGGTGATACTATCAATGAAATAGAAATTATAGATAAAGTAAAACTCCCCTGTTTCGTTAAAGCAAACAAATCTGGTAGCAGCTATGGTATTACTAAAGTATATAAGTCTTCTGAATTAAAGGGTGCCATTGAAACCGCTTATAAAGAAGATGATGAAATTATAATTGAAGGCTTCCTCGAAGGAACCGAAGTTTCTGTTGGTGTTTTAAAATTAAAAGGAATCACTACAGTTTTACCTATTACAGAAATAGTTACCGAAAACGACTTCTTTGATTACGAAGCTAAATACGAAGGAAAATCTCAAGAAATAACTCCTGCTAGAATAAACCCTGTTCAATTAAAGAACGTCACCATCGCAGCTAAAAAAATATACGATGTACTAAAGATGACCGGCTTTTCTAGAAGCGAATTTATATTTATTGGCGATGAGCCTTTCTTATTAGAAATGAATACAACACCTGGTTTAACTACAGCGAGTATATTACCACAACAAGCTAAAGAAGCTGGCATTGAGCTAAGTATGTTATTTGAGCATGCAATTACAGAGGCATTGTCTTAAAATACCTATATTTAAAAAGTAAAACCCATCTATGAGACGTGCAATATTTCCAGGTTCTTTTGATCCTTTAACCTTAGGTCATCATGATATTATTATGCGTGGTATAACGCTGTTCGATGAAATAATTATTGCAATAGGTAAAAATGCAGACAAAAAATACATGTTCAGTCTTGAAAAGCGTATTGCTTTTATAGAAGAGTCTTTTAAAGATGTACCTTCCATATCTGTAAAGTCATATGAAGGCCTTACAGTGGATTTTTGTAAGAAAGTAGACGCAAACTTTATTTTAAGAGGATTAAGAAACCCAGGAGATTTTGAATTTGAGAAGGCAATTGCCCATACAAATAGAAAATTATCTGAGATAGAAACCGTGTTTTTATTGACCTCATCGGGTAAATCATATATAAGTTCCTCTATTGTAAGAGACGTAATTCGCAATGGCGGTGATTACACGGGGTTAGTACCAGATTCTGTAAGAAAATAGATGTAGTTCATCGGCCACACAACAACTATGGCCATTTCAACAACACATTTTCGTAAAATCACAACAATTTGTATACGTAAGATGGAATATTCCTATAAATTCGTAGGAAAATTCTGTCTACCTATGTTTAAATCACAAAATAACTCGTCTTTTTCATTAGATTGGATTAATCAAATTCCATCATCTATTGTAATTATTGATACAAATTTTAATCTAATTAGTGCATCTCCAAGATGGCAGGCTAATTATCGACTTGATTTAAACGATATAGAAGGTAAGAATTTCATTGATTTGTTCCCTGAATTATCACAAGATTTACAAGCCCGTTTAAAATATAGTTTAGACGGATTACGAGATATTAAGTTCAAATACAATGCAAAAAACTGTCAATATTCTTCTAAAGATTCTATCTGGCATTTAAACCCATGGAAAGATGGTTACGGAAATATTATAGGAGTCATTATTAAAGTAGAACCTATTTCTAAAACTCAAGAACTTGAAATTGAACTTCATAAGACAAAACTTATACTAAATCAAAAAAGTTCTGTCGCAAAAATTGGAAGTTGGGATTATGATGTGCAAAATGAAACTTTAAATTGGACACCGATCGTTAACAAAATTTATGGGCTGTCTTCAGATTTTAAACCTACACTAGAAAATTCTATTAATTTCTATGTAGAAGAATCTCAAGAAATTATCAAAAAACTAGTTTCCGAAGCAATAAATTCTGGCAAACCTTGGAATGAAAAATTACAGTTAAAAAAATCTGATGGAGAGGTTATATGGGTAAATACCATTGGTAGACCAAAATTTAAAGGGAGTAAATGCACTAGAATTATTGGTACAATTCAAAACATTAATGAAAGTAGATTAAAGAAAGAGAATAATGTAAACGAGATTTCATCTGAGTATCCATTATTTGAAAAAGTGCCATTAGGTATGGCAATTATAGATATGACCACAGGTAAATTTTTAGATGTCAACCAAAACTTCAGTAAGCTTACATGTTATAATAAAGAGCATTTTTTAGGACATAATTATAAAAAATTTATTAATGGTCAAATCAAAAATAAAATTGCTGATTTAAAAGCGCAATTAACAGAACATGGTTCTTTTAAACCTATAAAATGTACTTATACAAATCAGAAAAATCATAATTTAAATATTAAAATAACAGGTACTCTAATTGAAAATAAAGATGGTGTTAAAGGTCTTTTATGCACCGTAGAGAATATTACGACACAAGCTAAGTTAGAGCGAAACTTGAAAGACACTATATCATCATCAAGAGAGAAAAATGAGCAACTATTAAATTTTGCACACATGGTTTCTCACAATCTAAAAACACATGCAACAAATTTTTCGCTATTACTTAACTTCTTAAATGACGAAACGGGTAAAGTACAGCGAAATAAATTCATGAGCATGTTGTTCAGTGCCTCAGATAATTTATCTGAAACTATAAAAGGTTTAAGAGAAATTGTTGCTGTAAAATCTAGTATTAACGAAGAAAAGAAACCACTTTCTTTAAATGAAAGCTTATTTGTTGTTGAACAAAATATTGCCGGACTTCTAAAGGAAACGAACGGAAAAATTATAAACGAAATTCCCGATACGACAGTAGTAAAAGCATTACCCGCCTATCTAAATAGCATCTTAACAAATTGCATTACCAATTCAATTAAATACAGAAGCGAAGATAAAAAGCCAATTATCATTTTAAGTGTGGAAGAAGATAAGAACTACACCATATTAAGTATAGAAGATAATGGTTTAGGTATTGATTTAGATAGATTTGGCAAGCAGCTTTTTGGTCTTTATAAAACTTTTCATAGACATAAAGATTCTAGAGGAATTGGTCTTTACATTACTAAAAACCAGATGGATGCTATGAAGGGTAAAATTACAGTAGAAAGCACACCTAACCAAGGAACTACTTTCAGGTTTCATTTCAATAAGAAGTAGAAAATAATTGATAAAGTAGCTTTTTGAATCTTTTACAACGTAAATGATAACATTCACAACAATTTTGTAGTAAAATACAGCAATCCCGCTAAATTCGTAAGAAATTACATCGGTATGATAAAAGTTCCCCTAGTATCCAATACCTCGTACATAATTAGACAATTGCCAACACCAACGGCTTTTATAGACACTGATCATAATATTGTTCAGACATCTGACACTTGGACGAGTATTTTTAATAAAAATGGCGAGAGTTATAAATCTAAAAGTTTATTTGCTGTTTTTCCAAAATTAAGCCATAAATGGAAAATGGTATTAGATAATTGTTTTAACGGCAATCCACAACCTATGGGCATACACCAAGTTATTGATACAAAAGGTCAAGAGCTTTGGTTTGAATGGACAAATGCACCATGGTATGACACTAATGAGAACATCATTGGGGCTATTATACAATTAAGCAATATTACCGATGCCGTTAATAATGAATTAGAACTTAATAAGAAAAATTTACTACTTCAACAGCAGACTGAAATTACCAAAATTGGTAGATGGGAATATAATATAGTTGACAACCAACTTTTTTGGTGTTCAACAACAAAGGCTATTCATGAAGTGCCTGAACATTTTTCTCCAGATATTGAAAATGCCATCTATTATTTTAAGGAAGGGCATAGCAGAAATGCAATATCCATGGCACTTTTTGAAGCTCAAAATAATGGAAAGGCCTATAGCAACTTAAAGTTGCAAATAATTACAGATACCGGTAAAGAAAAATGGGTAATGGCCGGGGGTAAACCTATATACAATAAAGGGGAAATGGTTGGTTTAATTGGTACCTTTCAAGATATACATGAGCAAGTAGAAGCCAGTATTAAAACCGTTGATAACGAAAAACTATTAAGAACGTTAATTGATAATTTACCAGTTAATGTATATATAAAAGATACAGAATCTAGAAAGGTTCTTATAAACAAAGCCGAGTGTGAATATTTGGGTGTTAAAGATCCAAAAGAAATAATAGGTAAAACCGACTTTGAACTTTACCCATACGAATCTGCCGAAAAATCTAGAGCTGAAGATTTGAGGGTAATGACCACTTTAAAACCAGTAATAGGAAAAGAAACAGTTAATACTAGATTAAACGGTAAAGAAACCTCTTTTCTTAGCTCTAAAATACCTTTACTAAACAATAAAGGCATTGCATATGGCCTAGTCGGTATAAGTTTAGATATTTCTAAATTAAAGGAAAAAGAAAAAGAGCTTAGAAATATTATAAATATTGCATCGGTTCAAAACAAAAAACTTTTGAACTTTGCCCATATTGTTTCTCACAATCTACGTTCACATTCCGCAAATTTTTCTATGCTTTTAAACTTTTTAGAAAGTGAAAAGGATGAAAATGAAAAGAAGAATATTATAGGTATGCTAACTCAAGCTTCAAATAACTTATTAGAAACATTAGATAATTTAAATGAAGTGGTATCTATTAATACCAACACAAACATAGAAATTAAAGAGATTAATTTAAATGATAAAGTAGTTGATGCAACTAAAAACCTATCAGCCTTTATTTCTAACAGTAAAGCTAAAGTTAAGAACAACATTCCGGTAGATTTCAGCGTAAAGTCCGTTCCTGCATATTTAGACAGTATTTTAACGAACTTTATTACTAACGCTGTAAAGTATAGAGATCCTGAACGGGAATCATTAGTAGTACTTAGTGCACAAAAGAAAGGTGATTATTCTATTTTAACCATTACGGATAATGGTCTTGGCATAGACTTGGAGAAATATGGTGAAAAATTATTTGGCATGTATAAAACCTTCCATGACCATAAAGATGCAAGAGGTATTGGTTTATATCTTACTAAAAATCAAATTGATGCCATGAACGGCAAGGTTGAAGTAACCAGTAAAATAGGAAAAGGAACAGAATTTAAAATTTTCTTTAATGAAAAAAATTAGTGACATCACTATAATTGATGACGATGCTATTACAGTGTTTGGTCTACGTAAATTAATATCTTCTAGTATTGAGTGTAACTCAATTGAAGCTTATGCTAATGGCAAGATTGCCATAGATGCACTAACAGATTTCTATAACAATGATCATCAAATACCACAAATTATATTTTTAGATATTAATATGCCAATTATGGATGGGTGGGAATTTTTAGAGGCATTTCTTGAACTTCCAATTACAGAAAAGATTAGAATAAATATAGTAACCTCTTCTATTGACCCTCGTGATCAAAAACAATGGGAATATTTTAAAAGCAAAAGTCATCACTTAATAACCTTCAATCAGAAACCTATTGATAGAAATACAATAACAGAAATTACCAAAGTAGCGTAAGCTTTAAAGTAATCATTATTTTTACAATCAATTCTGGCAACAATAGCCACCATAATTGTTTGTAAATGAAAACGCCATTCCTGTTATTATCGGTACTTCTATTAATATCTTGTCATGATAAAGTTGAAAATACTAAAACCGATTTCCCCACTCCTTTTGAAATATCCAACAAAACAGAAACCGCCACTTACGATCAAGTAATTGACTTTTACATAAAACTGTCCAAAGAATTTTCTACGATTAATATTCAAACCATTGGATCTACAGACAGCGGCAAACCACTTCATGTGGTAACCTATAGCGCAAAAGGTGATTTTGATTTTAAAAAATTAGGCAACGATAATACCATGATGTTGATAAACAACGGTATTCATCCTGGAGAAAGTGATGGAATAGATGCTACCATGTTGCTTTTTCGTGATTTAGCAAGCAATGAAATAGACTCACCCAATGAAACCATAATTTCTACTATACCCATATACAATATTGGTGGCGCATTAAACAGAAATAGTACTTCTAGAGCTAACCAAAATGGACCTCTTGAATATGGTTTTAGAGGTAATGCTAAAAATTATGATCTTAACAGGGATTTCATTAAAACCGATACCAAAAACGCTGTAACCTTTGCTGAAATTTTTCATCTCATAAATCCCGATGTATTTATTGACAACCATGTTAGTAATGGTGCCGATTACCAGTATACGCTAACACACCTTTTTACACAACATAATAAACTAGGTGGAGAATTAGGAGAATATGTTCATGAAGCATTAATGCCTCAACTACATGATTCACTCTTCAATTCTGGTTGGGATATTACACCTTATGTAAATGTATTTAACTCCCCTCCTGAAAATGGTTTTCAGCAATTTATGGATCACCCTAGATATTCTACTGGTTACACCACATTGTGGAATACTGTTGGGATGATGGTAGAAACACATATGCTAAAACCTTATGATAAACGCGTTGAAGGTACTTACGAGCTCCTGCATAAAATGATTGCAATTGCCGAAAAAGATGGAAATGAAATTAGAACTATACGAGATAATGCTTTTGCATCTGTAAACGCTAAAGAATATTATACTACAGCTTGGAAAATAGATTCTACCAAGGCTACTAATTATCTATTTAAAGGATATAAAGCAGATACTATAACTAGTGAAGTAACAGGTCTTACCCGCTTAAAATATAACCGAGAGATACCAATAGAAACAGAAGTAGCATATAAAGATTTTTATACCCCGTCAGATTCTGTTAAAGTTCCAAAAGCATACATTATTGGCAAGCAGTGGCAAAATATAATCAACAAACTTGATATAAACAAGATCACTTATACTACGCTTAAAAAAGACTCCGTATTCAATATAGAATCCTATAAAATAGATAATTACCAAACGTATAGCTCACCTTACGAAGGGCACTACCCTCATTACAATACTACCGTAAATGCAAAAAAGATTACAAAGGAGTTCAAGGCTGGTGATATTATAATACCTGTAAACCAACCTGGTTTTAGATATCTCTTAGAAACTTTAGAACCAGCGGCAGTAGATTCGTTTTTTAACTGGAATTTCTTTGACACTATACTTCAACAAAAAGAAGGTTTTTCCCCTTATGTTTTTGAAGACACGGCTCTTGAAATGCTGAAAAACGATTCTATTTTAAAAAAAGAATTTGAAAATGAAAGGAAACTGAATTCAGATTTTAATGATAACTGGTATCAACAATTAGACTGGCTTTTTAAACGAAGTTCGCTATACGAAGAAGCTCATTTGCAATACCCAGTCTTTAGAATCATGAATTAAGACTATGCTTCGTGAAACAAAATCTTAATATTTATATATGAATTTTGAAGGGCTTTTTTAATCTTAGCAGGACCTTTCCATTTAACTTTGAAAATGCCTTCTTTCTTTTCTGGTTTTAATTTGCCATCAAATTCGGTACTCATTGCATACCAATGAACTTGTTTAAGTTTATTAATACCGTTATGCTTAAAAACGTGATAAGTAGTTTGTAGATAATTATCGATTTTAAGACCCGTTACTCCCGTTTCTTCCTCAACCTCACGCATAGCACATTCCTCTATAGTTTCGCCTTTATCTAGCTTCCCCTTAGGTAAATCCCATTTGTCATTCCTATAAATAAAAAGGACTTTTCCTTCTTTATTGGTTACCACACCTCCAGCGGCACTAACCAAAGGAATTTCTTTAGTAAACTTATCTAAAATCTCGCTGCCGTTTGGGTGGTAAATGAACGCTTCTTCCAACTTCCCCTTCTTCAAAGAACTTATTGCCTCTTGTACAGATTCCTTTTTTAGCGAAAAATACTCTCCGTTTGTAGTATCAGAGAGTTTATTTGTTAAAATCAAAGGCAATTCATTAACAAAAACTTTATACATTTGCGTCATGGTTTTAGACAAAAACACTGCAAAAAAAACAGCAGAGCTTCTCCTGCAAATTAATGCAATAAAATTGAAACCGGAAAATCCTTTTACATGGGCTTCCGGTTGGAAATCTCCAATATATTGCGATAACAGAATTTTACTTTCTTATCCTATCATTAGAAACTACATTCGAGATGAAATGGCAAAGCAGGTAGAACAAGTATATGGCAAGCCAGATTGCATTGTTGGTGTGGCTACAGGAGCAATAGGAATAGGCGCATTGGTCGCCGATAAACTTAATCTACCATTTGTTTATGTTAGACCTGAACCTAAATCTCATGGTCGACAAAATCAAATAGAAGGTCATCTTGAAGCAAACCAAACAGTGGTTGTTATTGAAGATTTGATAAGCACCGGAAAAAGTAGTTTAAATGCTGTTGATGCTTTAAGAGCAATCGATGCCAATGTAAAAGGCATGTTGGCAGTATTTACCTATGGTTTTGAAACTGCAACCAAAAATTTTAAAGAAAAAAATACAGAATTGCACACCTTAAGTAGTTATGAGTATTTAATTGAACAAGCTTCAGATACCGGCTATGTAAAAGAAGAGCAATTATTAACATTAATGGAGTGGAGAAAAGATCCATCTCAATGGACAAATAAATAGTTATGCTTATAGAAACGCCAAAAGCACAAGTATCAAAAAGTAAAGAGGAAACATTTAATTTTTTAAATGACCTATCTAACTTTAGACAATTAATGCCTGAAAATATTGACAAATTTGAAGTTTTAAACGAGAATAGATTTCTTTTTGCTTTAAAAGGTATGCCAGAAATAGTATTGGA